>Ga0210399_10001778_pt1 | contig 16796 bp, 18 predicted proteins | sample IncBWC14MmetaG_FD_150865 | JGI IMG/M metagenome (GOLD analysis project Ga0210399, IMG submission 150865) | Forest soil microbial communities from Barre Woods Harvard Forest LTER site, Petersham, Massachusetts, United States - Inc-BW-C-14-M | ecosystem: Environmental > Terrestrial > Soil >...
TCTTTGCACGCCTTGAAGCACCTCTACCGCGCTCACGAGTTGACCCGGCGCACTCGCGTTTATGGCGTGATCGGTGACCCGGTGGGGCACTCCCTATCGCCGCTTCTCCACAACACCGGGTTCATCGCGCGAAAGATCGATGCGGTTTACTTGCCCTTTCTTGTGAAGGATCTTCGCGACTTTCTGAAGGCCGTGCCGGAATTCGGGATTCGCGGTTTCAGTGTCACGATTCCGCACAAACAATCCATCCTGAAGTACTTGGATGAGTGCGATCCGCTCGCGGCCGAGATTGGCGCCGTCAACACCGTCGTCGTACGGCGCGATGGATCGCTCTCCGGCAGCAATACCGATTACGTCGGGATTCTGCGCGCCCTGGAGAAAAAGCTCGGACTGGCCGGGAGCCGCGTGTTGATTTTCGGAGCAGGCGGTGTTGCAAGAGCCGCGGCGTTCGCTCTTGCAAAAGCCGGGGCCCACGTCGGGGTTTGCGCGCGCCGCGAAAAGGCCGCGAGGGAACTGGCCAAATCCGTCGGCGGCGAAGTCGTTCCGCGGCGCGCTTTGAAGAGCGAAACTTTTGATGCGATTCTAAACGCTACTCCGATCGGCATGCATCCCAACGACCGAATTTCGCCGCTGTCGCCACGCGAGCTAAATTGCCGCCTTGTCGTGGACCTCATCAACCGGCCGCAAATGACGCAACTCCTGAAGCTCGCGGCGCGTAAAGGGATCGCCACAGTTTCCGGCGTCGAAATGTTTGTACCGCAGGGCGTGGCGCAATGGGAACTCTGGACGGGACAACGCGCTCCGGAATCCATCATGCGCAAGGCTGTTCTGCGCGCCTTGCGGTCGGAAGAACGGTCCCGCCAGCACAGTTAATCCAGAAATGCGATAATGCCGACCTCGGAAAAACAGACCGTGGCCGTGAACTGACCCATGATTCAGCCGGACTTCCGCGAATTTCAGCGCCTCGCCAAACAGGGAAACCTTATCCCCGTTTATGAGGTGTTTCCCGCCGATTTGCTTACGCCCGTCAGCGCTTATCTGCGCATTGCCCAGGGCGCGCGGTACTCTTTTTTGTTGGAAAGCGTCGAAGGCGGCGAAAAGATTGCCCGTTACACGTTCGCCGGCGCGAATCCCGAGGAAGTCTTTCGTTATGCCGGCGGCGCGTGTGTGCTGGAGAGCCGCAACCGCATCGTTTGGGAAGAGCGCGATCCCGTGACCTTTCTTCGCGCGAGGATGGATCGCTTTCGCCCCGTGCGCTTGCCGGGGTTGCCTCCCCTGGTGGCCGGCGCGATCGGCTACTTTTCCTACGACATGGTCCGCCTCATCGAGCGGCTTCCCAAGCGCCTGCGTGATGACATCGGCCTCTACGACGCCATGCTGATGTTTTATCACGGCATCATTGCGTTCGATCACTTGCAGCACAGGCTGTGGATTGTGCGCAATGTTCACACTGACGGCGAAGGCAGCCTCCGCACAAAATACAACGCGGCGGTGCGCGAGATTCGCAAAACGCGCCAGTTGCTCGAACAAACCTCGCCGGCCGAGCAACCAAAGAAGAAATCCAAGAAGCGCGGCGCGCCGCTGCGTGTCACATCCAATTTCCGGCGCCCTGAATATCTAGAGGCCGTTCGCAAAGCGAAAAACTATATCCGCGCCGGCGATATTTTTCAGGTGGTGATCAGCCAGCGCTTCTCGGCAAAAACGCATGTTAAGCCGTTTGACGTTTATCGCGAGCTGCGCGCGCTTAATCCGTCGCCGTATCTTTTCTTTCTGCAGATGAATGACGTCGCGGTGGTCGGCAGCTCGCCGGAGATGCTAGTAAAAGTCCAGGGTCGCGATGTCTTCTACCGGCCCATTGCCGGGACGCGCTGGCGCGGCAAGGACGAGGCCGAAGATCAGCGCCTCGAACTCGAGATGCTCGCGAGCGAGAAAGAACGCGCCGAGCACATCATGCTCGTCGATTTGGGCCGCAACGATCTGGGGCGCGTCTGCGAGTACGGCACAGTGAAACCCGAAAAGCTGATGACGGTGGAGCGTTACTCGCACGTGATGCATCTGGTATCGAGCTTGCGCGGGCGTCTTCGCGAAGATGTCGATTGCTTCGACGCGCTGATGGCTTGCTTCCCCGCGGGAACTGTTTCCGGCGCTCCGAAGGTGCGCGCTATGGAGATCATCGAAGAGCTCGAACGCACTCGCCGCGGCATTTATGCCGGAGGCGTTCTATACTTGGATTTCGCGGGGAATCTCGACTCATGCATCGCGCTGCGCACCATGGTCATCAAAAATGGTGTGGCCCATGTGCAAGCCGGAGGCGGAATTGTCGCCGACTCCACGCCCGAGGGCGAATACGAAGAGTCCGTGAATAAGTCGAAAGCTCTGCTCGCTGCTCTTGAAGCTGCGCATCGCAAGGGGAAGTGAACTAAAATTTGGAAATGCGCGGCAAAGGCGCCCAATAACGTGATCCTGCTGCTCGACAACTACGACTCGTTCACCTATAACCTGGCCCAGTATCTCGGTGAGCTGGGCTGTCAGGTCGAAGTTCACCGCAACGACAAAATCTCCGTCGAGGAAATCGCCAAGCGCAAGCCGGAGAGAATCGTCATTTCGCCGGGGCCGTGTACGCCGCAAGAGGCGGGCATTTCCGTGGAGTTAGTCGAGCGGCTCGCTGGGAAATTTCCCATCTTGGGCGTTTGCCTCGGCCATCAAGCCATCGGCGCTGCCTTCGGCGGCAAAATCGTTCGCGCTCCAAGACTCTTTCACGGCAAGACCAGCGAAATCCATCACGACGGCAAAAATATTTTCCGCAAGCTGCCCGAGCCATTCACAGCTACGCGTTATCATTCGCTCATCGTCGAGCGGAAATCTCTCCCGCGCGAACTAACTATCACCGCCGAAACCACCGACGGCATCATCATGGGCTTCCGCCACCGCCGCCACAAGATCGAAGGTGTCCAATTCCACCCCGAATCCGTTCTCACCACATCTGGGAAACAACTTCTTCAAAATTTCCTCTCCCTCTGAATCTCCTTGAACTCTGTGTTCTCTGCAATCTCTGTGTAAATCTTTTTCTTCTACCAATTCAAATCCGCCAAAATCGCAGCGTAAATCTCCATTCCCCGCCACAAATGCCCTAATCGCAAATTTTCGTCCGAACTGTGTTGATGATTGTCATAATTCACGATAGGCACGCCAATCCACGGCAGTCCCAAATCTTCAAAAATATACATGGGCACGCTTCCGCCTAATGTAGGCGCGATGACCGTATCGCCGCCCGTCGCATCTTGCACAACCTTGACCAGCGCCTTCGACACCGGCAAATCCATCGGCGTCCGCGACGCTCGATAACCGCCCTGATCGATGACTTTCGCGATCAACGCATGCGTCCGCCGTTCCTCCATCGTCGGCTCGCGGTCAATCACAAAATATCCCTGCTTCTTGATGAAAGCCGCGATCTGCTCGAATTTCGTATGCGGATCTTCACCCTTCACGAGCCGCGCGTCGAGCGAAGCCTCCGCTTTGTCTGGAACGACGTTCTGCGCATGCTGTCCAACATAGGCGCTTGATAGCCCGCGAATGTTGAGCGATGGCTCCTGCAATAACTCGACTAATTTCTTTCCCGAACCTTCGGGCTTCGCGATGCCCAAGTCCCGTTCGAGATCGGCGTCATTCACCGGCATCTCCGCGAGCGCTTTCTTTTCGAGATCGCTCAAAGGAGTCACATCATCGTAATAACCCTCGATCAGCACGCGGCCATCCGCGTCCTTCATAGAAGCCAATAACCGTGCAAGTTCCATCGCGGGATTGGGGGCCCAATTTCCGTAATGGCCGCTGTGCAAGGCTCGCACCGGCCCATACACCGTGATATCCAGCCCGATGTCGCCGCGGTTCCCGAAAAAAACGAGTTGCCGTCCAGATTGATGCACCGGGCCGTCCGCCGTGATAAGCAGGTCGGCTCCCAACAGGTTTTTGTGCAGCTCCAAAGCGTGCGCGAGGTTTGTCGAGCCGGCTTCTTCCTCGCCCTCAAAAATAACTTTCAGATTCACCTTCAGCGGAATCTGTTTGGCGCGCAGTGCGTCGAGCGCGGCGAGCAGAGCTACGATCGGCGACTTGTCGTCGGAAGACGATCGCGCATAGATGCGCCAGTCGTCCTTGTAGACCGCGGGATGCTTCGCGCTATTCTCCGGAAACGCAATACGTTTCCCGCCGGCTTCAATCGCGTCGCTTCGCAAGATGGGTTCAAACGGCGTGCCGTCGGTCCACGCCGCGGGATCGACCGGCTGGCCATCGTAGTGCGCGTAGAAAATCACCGCGCGCGTGGCCTCCGGCGCGATCAGCTTGCCAAAGACCACTGGGCCTCGCCCCGCTATCGGCAGGAGATGCGTTTCGATTCCGCGCGCTTCCAGCATTTCGCGGAGGTGCTCCGCATTTTTCTGGATGTTGGGCGTGTCGCTCGCCACATTCGGGATGGCGAGAAATTCCGCGAGTTCCCGCACGATGCGATCTTCATGGTCCATCCGGTAGTCGCGCACTTCTTGCACGACCTGCGCCGGAGCAACAGTAGCCGGCGTCTGCGCCATCCCCGGACACACACAAACAGCAGCAAACAAAGCACCCGACATGAATCTCAATGATTTTCTCCCGTAACTTTCCCAACGGCTTCGCTGTCGTGCAACCTAAACGCCTCGACGCCCTGTAATGAGCGCTTTCAGTTTCTCATCTTAGCTGTGCCCACGGACAGCCGTCCTTTTGGCAGACTGCGTTTTCGCTTTGTGCGGAACCCGGTAACAGATTGCGCAAGGTACCAGTGCGCCTGGCGCTTCGTTAACCAACACTAAGAATTCGCTTCCCCTCGGAGGTTTCACACTATTATGGGCCGTCGTATTTTGGGTGTCGCGCTGTCGTGCCTGCTCTCAAGCGCCGCTCTACCTGCACAGACTGCTGCAGCCGGCGTCGTGCTGCAGTCCGCGAGCGCGCGTTTGAATACAAACGACGCTGCCACCGGATCCACGATCTTTGATGGCGACCGCATGGAGACCCAGGAGAAAGGGGCGCTGAGCCTGCGCTCCGGCCAGGTGCAACTCACACTCTCCGAGCAAAGCACCGTGTGGATGAACCATGAAAATCTGATTCTAATCCCTTCTCTGCAGCGCGGCACGGTAACGTTCCGCGCGGAAACTGGAACGGGAGTCGAGATTAGAGCCGACGACGTGCGCGTGCGGCCGCGTTTTCCCGTGCTCACGGTCGGCGAAGTGACGCTCCAAGACTGCGACGTTCTCGTAACCGCTCGCACACAATCTCTCGAAGTCACTGCGGGCAAAGAAACCAGGATCCTCGAAGAAGGGAAAACCTACCGCGTGGTGCGTAAAGGCACCTGCGCGAGCGCATCCAGTCATCCCGCCCTTTCCCCGGGACAGAGCCGTTTCTTCTTATTGCCTTTTGCTATCGCGACGCCAATTATAATCTGGCGTTTGCGCGAAGCCCTCGAGAGCCCTGACCGCCCCTGATTCTTCGCCTCAAAAAAACTCGCAATCCGAGATGTTTCACTTAGGTTGATGAGTGAATGCGACAAGCGCCGCGAGTTTTTCTTTGGCTGCACCCGAGTTGAGGGCCTCTGTAGCCAATCGCGCGCCATCAAGAAAGCTCGGCGCAACACGGGCGGCCACGAGTGCAGCGGCAGCGTTCACGACAACGATATCGCGTTGCGGGCCACTTTTGCCGGCGAAAATATCGCGGATGGTCACAGCATTTTCCAGCGCCGCACCGCCGCGCACTGCCTCGATCGGCGCTCGCGAAACTCCAAAATCTTCTGGCACAACCGTGAACCGCCGCACGCCTCCGCTTTTTACTTCGGCGACAAGAGTTTCTCCAGCGAGGGAGATCTCATCCAGACCGCCCGCCCCATGAACAACGAAAGCGTGCTCAACGCCGAGCTCAGCAAGCGTTGCCGCGATCAAGTCGATTAGCTCGGGCGACGGAACGCCCACCACCTGTGCTCGCGCACCTGCCGGATTCGTCAAAGGCCCGAGAAGATTGAAAACCGTGCGCACGCCAATCTCTTTGCGTGCTGACGCGGCATGACGTGCCGCAGCATGCGCGGCCCGCGCAAAAAAGAATCCGATCCCGACTTCACGAATCGCCCTGCCGAAATGTTCGATCGGCAAATCAATCCGCACACCCAGCGCCTCGATCACGTCCGCGGAACCGCTGCCCGAATGAGAGGCGCGGTTCCCGTGCTTCGCCACTCTTGCGCCCGCCGACGCGGCGACGATGGCGGCCGCTGTGGAGATGTTAAATGTCGCAAATCCTTTGCCACCCGTCCCGCACGTGTCCACCAGATGTTCTGGCCGCGGCGCGCCGTCCGCAAACACTTGTGCGGCATGCCGCCGCATCACGCTCGCGAAACCCGCCAGTTCCTCGACGCGCACCGGCCGCGCATTCATCGCCGTCAACAGCCGCACGATATCAGGCGTCTCGACGCGCCCGGTGAGCAGCTCTTCCATCAGCGCTTCGGCTTCTCCCCGCGAGAAAATGCGTCCGGATACGGCGCCGTCAATAAGAGATTTTGTCATCTGGATTCGGCGGCAAATCGGCCGCAACCTTGCTCCGTTTTAGGCTTTCCCTGTACACTCTAATGTTTGCGACGACACAAAAATTCTAACACTACGGAACCCCGATGAAGATTCATGAGTATCAGGCAAAGGCCATTCTCGCGCGTTACGGTGTCACCACTCCGCGAGGCGAAGTGGCTTTTTCCAAGGAAGAAGCGCGCGAAGGCGCTGCCAGACTCAGGTCCAGCGTGGTGGTTGTCAAAGCGCAAATTCACGCTGGCGGACGCGGCAAGGCGGGCGGCGTCAAGCTCGCGCACTCTCCCGACGAGGCCGCCGAAATCGCCTCTCACATGCTGGGCATAAATCTTGTCACGGCGCAAACTGGCCCCGGCGGCCGTACCGTCAAGCGCGTTCTCATTGAAGAGGGTCTGGACATCAAGCGCGAGCTCTATCTCAGCATTCTTGTCGACCGCAGCGTCGGCAAAGTCGTCTTCATGGCCAGCGCCTCCGGCGGCATGGACATCGAAGAAGTGGCCAAGACGCATCCCGAAGCCATCATGCGCGAAACGATTCATCCGGCAGTCGGCCTGCAACCTTATCAGGCGCGCAAGCTCGTCTTCGGCCTCGGCCTTTCCGGTGACGTCGCCATGAAGGCCGGCCCATTTCTTCAGGCATTGCACCGCGCTTTTGTGGACACAGATTCGTCCATGCTCGAAATCAACCCCGCCGTCGTCACCGCCGACGGCCGCCTCGTCGCCCTCGACGCCAAGATGACTTTCGACGACAACGGCCTCTTCCGCCACAAAGAGCTGCGCGAGTTGCGCGACCTCGACGAAGAAGATCCGCTCGAAGTCGAAGCCTCGAAGTACGGCCTGAACTACATCAAGCTCGACGGTACCGTCGCCTGCATGGTTAACGGCGCTGGCCTCGCCATGGCCACCATGGACATCATCAAGTACGCCGGCGGTTCGCCTGCCAACTTCCTCGACGTCGGCGGCGGCGCCTCCTCCGACCAGGTCAAAAACGCCTTTCGCATTTTGATTGGCGATCCGGGAGTGAAAGCCGTCTTCATCAACATCTTCGGCGGGATTTTGCGCTGCGATGTTCTAGCCACCGGCGTAGTAGCCGCCGCCAAGGATTTGCAAGTAAAAGTCCCGGTCGTTGTCCGCATGGAAGGCACTAACGTCGAACTCGGCCAGAAAATTCTGCGTGAGAGCGGCTTGAATTTCACGATCGCAGATGGCATGAAGGACGGCGCGCAAAAGGTCGTACAGCTTGCGAGAGCGTGATGGCAGGACGAAGTGAGGTAAAGGAAGTAGAGGAAGTTAAGGAGGTAAAGGATCGGAACAAGACCGGCCCTGTCAAGAACTATTCGGACTTGTTGGTTTACAGGCAAGCTTATCGTTTGACGCTGAGGGTTTCCGCGTTCTCGAAAACGATGCCGCGGGAAGAACAATTTGAGCTGGGGCGGCAGGTTCGCCGCTCGTCTCGTTCTGTAGGCGCGAATATCGTTGAGGGGTGGACAAAGCTCGTCTCACCTGCAGAATTCAAGCGTCACTTGGTTATTGCTGCCGGCGAAGTGGCTGAGACGAAATATTGGTTGGAGCTGGCTGCGGATGAAGGCTTCGTTGTTAGGCACACCGCGGAATCTCTAGTTGGAGAATATTCGAAACTAGGATTTATGATTCACAATCTCTGGAAGGAGTGGAGAAAATTGTAGCGTTGGGAGGTTTTATCCTTTACCTCCTCTACTTCATTTGCCTCCTTTACCTCACTTATGAGCGTTCTCGTAAATGAAAAAACAAGACTGATCGTGCAAGGCTTCACCGGTCGCGAAGGGACTTTCCACGCGCAACAAATGCTTGAGTACGGCACGAACGTCGTTGGTGGCGTCACTCCCGGCAAGGGAGGCACCAAGCATCTTGAGAAACCCGTGTTTGACACAGTGATGGAGGCAGTGAAGGGAACCGGCGCAAACGCGTCCGTTATTTTTGTGCCGCCGCCGTTTGCCGCAGACGCCATCCTCGAAGCCGCCGATGCCGAGATCCCTCTAGTCGTATGCATCACGGAAGGCATTCCGGTGATCGACATGGTACGCACCGCTGCCACGGTGGACTTCAACAAAACGCGCTTAATCGGGCCCAACTGCCCAGGCGTCATCTCTCCTGGCAAATGCAAAATCGGAATCATGCCCGGCCGCATCCACAAACAAGGCCACGTCGGCGTCGTTAGCCGCAGCGGCACGCTCACGTATGAAGCCGTCGACCAACTCACGCGCCTCGGCATCGGTCAATCCACCTGCATCGGTATAGGGGGCGATCCCATCATCGGCACGTCATTCCTGGATGCCATGCGCCTTTTCAACGACGACCCCGACACTCACGCTGTCATCCTGATCGGCGAAATCGGTGGCAACGCCGAAGAGACCGCCGCCGAGTGGATTAAGTCCAACGTGAAAAAACCGGTAGTCGGATTTATCGCCGGCCAAACCGCGCCTCCTGGCCGCCGCATGGGCCACGCCGGCGCCATCATCAGCGGCGGCCAAGGCACTGCCAAAGACAAATACGCCGCCATGGCCGCGGCCGGCATCCGCACGGTAGAAACTCCCGCGGACCTCGGCTCGACCATCGCCGCCGCACTCAAATAAAAATTTGTTGGGGAGGGGCTTGCCCCTCCCGCTCTTGCCTCAACCAAAAATTGATACTCAACGATTCAGGAGGAATTCTTCGTGGCAATCGAACGCACACTCGCAATCATCAAGCCCGACGCCGTTATTCGCAATCAGCAGGGAGAAATACTCTCACGCATTCACAAGGCCGGTTTTCGCATCGTTTCCATCAAGACCATGATTCTTACCGCTGGCGAAGCCGCTGGTTTTTACGCCGTTCACAAAGCCCGCCCCTTTTTCGGCGAACTCTGTGAGTTCATGTGCTCCGGCAAGGTTTTCGTCCTGGTGCTCGAAGCCGAAGGCGCCATTCTGAAGTGGCGCGACACGATGGGCGCCACCGATCCCAAGAAAGCCGCTCCCGGCACCATTCGCCACGACCTCGGCACCAACATCGGCAACAATTGCACGCACGGCTCCGACGCCCCCGAAACCGCCGCCTTTGAAATCAACTATTTTTTCGCCGGCCTGGAACTCATTTAAGTAGCACAGGCTTCCAGGTGGCACAGACTTCAGTCTGTGCGTCGCCCGCCAGCTATCCCATCTCCTCGGAACTGAGAGCCTTCTTGAGGGCTCTCCGCGGTGAGGCCAGCGCCGGTAAGGTCAGCGCTCTTCTCCTCTATTTCCTTACTTCCTTTGCATCCTCTACATCCTTTTCCTCTTCTCACGGTCGATCTGGACTCTCCACGCCTCTCCCCGATCCTTTCCCCGATCCTCTCCACAGCAAAGCGACACCCGCCGCAGTCAACCCGGCAACCGCGATCACCATGAGCGCTTTCCCCCCTTTACGCGGGTTTTTTGGGCCTTGCTCTTCTGACGCGCCGCCGTCCGAAGGATTCAGCATCACGCGATAAGATTTTCCTTCCGGAATCGTCTCGGTCTCGCCATGGTAGGAAATCTGTGCCGGGCCTCGCCGCGCGAATACGATGAGCTCATGCGGTCCAATGATCCCAACCTCCACCACGCCCCGCGTTTCGGCTATCGGCCGGATGCGAGCCGAACTCGCCACGATTTCCCCACCGGTCCCTGCCGCCACCGAGAGCACCACTTTTCCCGACACGAGCTCCGCTTCGAACTTCTTCGGCGTCCCGCTCGCGCCTTTGTGAAGTGTCACGCAGCTCTGGTCCGGCAAGTACACGATCGCTTCGCCAACCATGAACCGCATCGAGCCGGCTGCGTCGGTCGAGAGCCGGTCGCCGTCGTAGATTGTCGTTCCTTCGGTCGCGGCCTCGGAATCCAACCTCGCATGATCCGCGAGAACCACCATTCCAAGCGCATCCGCTTTGCCGCTGCCGGAATTGCCGCCCAGAAGAAACGCCATGGCGATCGCCAGAAGGCGCTGGGTGCCTGCCATGCGATACCTCCCTGCAATTCGTAATCGAAGAAGCCGGGATTGCGGGAACCTCTCCCCGGCCACTCACAACATAAGCTGATGTCTATAGTAATCTATCAATAAATATTGCGCAAGAGAATTTTGAAGGCTGCTCGCAGGCGGTGGGCTCCTCTTCTACAATGATTCCGTGGATCCGCTCCGCGATCTCGGCCGCACTCTTCTCCTGCTCGGCGCCGTCCTCGTATTCATCGGCGCCCTCCTCTACTTCGGCGCCAAACTCCCCTTCCGACTCGGCAAACTCCCCGGCGACATCGTCCATCGTGGTGAACACGCCACGTTCTATTTCCCCATCGTCACCTGTCTTGTCCTCAGCGCCGTTCTTTCTTTTCTCTTCTGGCTCTTTTCCCATTTCCGGCGCTAGCCGCCGGAAGCCTCGCGGATTTTCTCCGCGTCGCCGCTTTCCTGATATATAGTTCCCGCGTCCAAAGACGAAGAATCGCAACGCGCACGACAAAACCAAATGGAGCATTGCTCATGAAACTTGCCGTCCTTACGCTCGCCGCCGCTTTCGCCATTTCGCAGTCCGCCTCCGCGCAGTCCTCCGAGAAGCCCGCTCCGCAAAGCGCGGCTTCCGCGCAAGCCGCCCCCGACCCATTCGCCAGCGTTCCCGCTCCCAAGCCCGACGACGTGAAATCCATCGACGCCATCATGACCGCCGTCTACGACGTCATCTCCGGCCCTCCCGGCGAACGCGACTGGAGCCGCTTCCGCTCGCTCTTCCTTCCCACCGCGCGCCTCACCGCCGCCACGAAAGGCCCCGACGGCGCTGTCCGCCTTCGCCCCATGAGCGCTGATGATTACGCCACGCACGCCGGCGGCTACTTCCTCAAGAACGGCTTCTTCGAACATCCCATCGTGAATCGCGTGCAAACCTTCGGCAACGTCGCCCAGGTTTTCAGCAGCTACGAATCGCGCCACGCCGCCGGCGAAGCGCCCTTCGCGCGCGGCATCAACAGTTTTCAGCTTCTCAACGACGGCAAGCGCTGGTGGGTCGTCAGCATCCTCTGGGACGAAGAGCGCCTCGATAATCCGCTCCCCAAGGATTTCGCCAGCAAGTAAGCCCTAAATCCTCGCCAGTCCGTGGGCGCGGCGCGCTTCCTGCTACGGGCTTGTCGCCTCTCTTTACACTCACGCGCGCACCTCCTATAGTCGTATCTGCATGCCGTTTGCTCCCTCCAAACGCATTTCCATCCCCGCGCGAATTCTCGCGCTGCACTTTGCTTTTATTCTTTTCGTCGGTGCATTCGCGCCGGTCGCCCACGCCGAAAAAATCCAGGACATCCACCCCACCGGCTACGTCACCGATCTAGCCAACATCATCGCTCCTGACGCCAAAGCTCGCCTCGAACTCCTCTGCTTCGAGCTCGAACAAAAAACCGGCGCGCAAATGGCCATCGTCACAGTCCGCTCCCTCGATGGCCGGGACGTCGATCAATATGGCAACGATCTTTTTAAGCAGCTCGGCGTCGGCAACAAAAAAGATAATCGCGGTGTCCTCCTCCTCGTCGCGCCCACCGAACGCACCTACCGCGTCGAAGTAAGCTACGGCCTAGAGCCCGTCATCAACGATGCCCGCGCGGGCGACGCAGGCCGCTTGATGCGCTCCTATTTTCTCCAGGGAAATTACAGCGCAGGCATCGAAGCCGCTGCATGGCAGCTCGCCAAATACATCGCCGACGATCGCGGTGTAACGCTCACCGCAACGCCTCCCGCTCACCCGGTCCGGTCGCGCCAAAACGATTCCCGATCCTTCCCCATCTGGCCGATTCTAATCTTCATCTTCGTTGTGATTAACATTCTCAGAGCACTATCCAGAAGCGCGTCCGGCCGCGGAGGAAGGGGCGGCGGCTGGTGGATTGGTCCCATGATTGGTGGCATGCTCGGTGGCGGGGGTGGTGGTTTCGGCGGCAGCTCTAGCGGGGGTGGCGGCGGTTTCGGCGGTTTTGGAGGCGGGAGTAGCGGAGGCGGCGGCGCTAGTGGCAGTTGGTAAACGAAGCTTATTAGCCGCAGTTTGCGTATACAGTTTGTGGGCGCAGTCCGCGAGTCTGCACAAGGAGCGGTAGCAGAATGCTGTCGACGGAAGCGAAGCTGACGGATCTCGTGAGCCGGATGAAAGAATTCGCCGGAGAGAATCTCGAATCCATGATTCTCTATGGCTCCGCCGCGCGTGGAGACTACAAGGAAGGCCACTCCGATCTGAACGTCTTGTGCCTGTTGCGTTCCGTTGCCGCGCGCGAATTGGCGCGGGTCACGCCCGTGGTCCACTGGTGGTGCAAGGATCAGAACGAACCGTCTCCGCTCTTTTTCACCGCCCAAGAGCTGCGCCTCTCCGCCGACGTTTTTGCCATCGAGCTTCTCGACATGCAAGACAGCCGCCGCGTTCTTTATGGCCCTGATGTCGTGGCCAGTATCGACGTGCCCATGAATCTCCACCGCGTCCAGGTCGAGCACGACCTTAGCACGCTGCTCCTGAAGCTCCGCCAGCATTTCCTCCTCACCGGCCAAAAAGAAAGTGAGCTCCGCGCCGCCGCCGCAAAATCCGCTTCCAGTGTCCTCGCGTTGCTGCGCCATGCCCTCATCGCCTTCGAGGAAGAACCGCCCGCCGCCGCCCCCGATGTTTTCGCGCGTATCGCCGCCCTCACCGGCGCCGACGCCGGCGCTTTTTCCGCGGCGTTCCAGCTTCGCGATCGTCACGCTCACGCGAACGACATCGTTCGCACCTACGAAAAGTACGTAAACGCCCTAACTGTGGTAATTTCCGCTCTGGACAAAATCGTCCCCAAGCGCGAGTGGAAGCGAGCTGGTAAAGCCGGTTCCTGATTTTACGGAGGCAAGCATCATGAAAGCAGTTCTCATTGTACTAGTCGTTCTTGTCATCATCGCGTTGCTCTTCGGCAGCTCCTTTATCTCGCGCCGCAACCAAATGGCCATCAAACGCGAAGCCGTCAACGCTTCCTGGGCCCAAGTGGACGTCGTCCTCCAACGCCGCGCCGACTTGATTCCGAATCTCGTCGAAACCGTCAAAGGTTTTGCTACGCACGAAACCGAAGTCTTCAGCGACATCGCCAAAGCCCGCGAAGGCTACATGAATGCCACCACTCCCGCCGACAAAATCGCCGCCAATAGCCAGCTCGAAGCCTCCCTCGCCAAAGTCCTCGTCCTCACGGAAAACTATCCTCAGCTCAAATCCAACGAAAATTTCCTCCGCCTCCAGGACGAGCTAGCCGGATCGGAAAACCGCATCGCCGTCGAGCGCCGCCGCTACAACGAAGCCGTCCAGGACTACAATACCTACATCTCCCTCTTCCCCAACAGCTTCATCGCCAGCATGAGCGGGTTCACCCGCAACGACGCCTACTTCAAAACCGAACCCGGCGCCCGTCAAGCCCCCAAGGTCAATTTCAGCACCACGCCTGCTCCCGCTCCCACCCCGGCTCCTGCCCCCGCGAAGCCCTAGCCTTAGAGTGACTAACTAACGATTGAGAGCTCTAAGATGAGCCAACTCACCTTCAACCTACAGCCCACGCGGCGCGCCCTCACGGTCAGCGAGCTGACCGCCCGCATCCGCGACCTTCTCGGAAAAAACTTCACCGACATCTGGGTCGAAGGCGAAATCTCCAACTGCCGCGAAGCCCAATCCGGCCATATCTACTTCACGCTCAAGGACGACCGCTCCCAAGTCCGCTGCGTTTTCTTCAAACAGCAGCAGCGCGGCATCAAGTTCCGCCCCGAGGACGGCCTGCACGTCACCGTTCGCGGCTCGATCAGCGTCTATGAAGCACGCGGCGAATACCAAATCTACGTCGAGAATATCGAGCCGATAGGCCTCGGCGCGCTGCAACTCGCCTTCGAGCAATTGAAGAAACGCCTCGAAGCCGAAGGACTCTTTGCTGCCGAGCGCAAAAAGCCGCTGCCCATGCTCCCCAACCGCATCGGCTTGATCACCTCGCCGCGCGGCGCCGCCGTGCGCGATGTCGTGCGCATCCTGCGCCGCCGATTTCCCAATGTGCATTTGATGGTTTACCCAGTGCGCGTCCAGGGCGAAGGCGCTGCGGCCGAAATCGTCAAAGCGTTGAAATTTTTCAATCAGAAAAAGCTAGTGGACGTTCTGATTCTCGCGCGCGGCGGGGGCTCCATGGAAGATCTCTGGGCCTTCAACGAAGAAATAGTCGCGCGCGCTATCGCCGCCTCAGAAATTGCCGTCATCTCCGGCGTTGGCCATGAAACCGACTTCACCATCGCCGATTTTGTGGCCGACGTTCGCGCGTCCACGCCGTCCGCCGCCGCCGAGCTGGTCGTCCAGACGCGCCGCGAATTCGACAAGCACATCGCCGATCTCCGCGAAACGCTCGCCAGCCTCGTCCGCTACCGTCTTCTTGACCTGAGCAAGCGCGTCCACGAGCTTTCCGCGCGCCGCGGCTTTCGCCGCCCGCTCGATCTTCTCCGCCAGCAACGCCAGCGCGCCGACGAGCTGACCTCGCGCCTGGCGCTCGGCCTGCGCGCGCGCCTCGAACAATCGCGCAAACGATTCACAGCGCTTCAACTGCGCATTGCCACATTTGATTTTCGCGTGAAAATTTCCGCGTTCCGCCTGCGCCTCGAAAAGCGCAGCGCCGATCTCGGCATCCGCGCCGAGCGCCTATTGCGCACCAAGCGCGAACGCCTCGAGCGTCTGGTTCTTCAGCTAAACGAGCGCAGCCCGCTCCGTGTCCTCGAACGCGGCTACGCCATCGCCACCGACGCCGCCGGCAACCTCCTCCGCGAAGCCGCCCAAGTTCAACTTGGCGACACTGTAGCCATCCAACTCCACCGCGGCCGACTCACCACTGAAGTCAAAGCGAAGGACGGAGGTAGATAAGACATGACACCCAAGTCCACAAGATTCATCAAAAGGTGCGCACAGTGGAAAGCAAAGGCTGACATTCACCTCATCCCACCCGGTATAAGAGGTGTTTACGCCCTTCTCCGGTTCCGACCACGCATTCAAAAGTACGACGTTGTTTACATTGGAATGTCTCCGCGAAGCGGCATTCGAGGACGCCTAAAGAGCCACGCAAAGAGCAGAAAGACTTGGTCTCATTTTTCTTTGTTTGAAGCTTGGGACAACATTGACGAGGCTCAAATTGCAGAGCTTGAGGGCCTTTTTCGAGAAATTTATAGAAAAGACAAGAGAGCAAACGCCTTAAACAAACAGAAAAAATACAAGAAACTGCAAAAGGTCCGGGTGGACGATTTAACTAAATGGAAGAGGTCTCAAAGCGGTGATAGCCGATAGTCAGCTAGACGGTTCGATTCGGTCGACGCCTTTTTCTGCTGGTGTGCCAGGTTCTCCGAAAGCTCTTGCTTGCTTGAATGCGAGGATGGCCTCGGCATTTCCTAGCTTTTCCAGCATCTTTTCGTACACTTCGACGCTGATGATCGCGGCGATTCTTTCACCGCGCTCATTGACGACGAATTGGACTTGTTCAGTCATGCGCAGCGTCTCCCGTCACACTACCTTGACGAGTTCTCGCAAGCAACGCGAAAAGGGTACCGGAAAGTACCTAATCGTCGTCGGAGGAGGAGGCAACTTTGAGGACGGCGAGAAACGCTTCTTGCGGAATATCGACTTGGCCGACGCGCTTCATGCGGCGTTTGCCTTCTTTTTGCTTTTCGAGGAGTTTGCGTTTGCGCGAAATGTCTCCGCCGTAGCACTTGGCGAGGACGTTTTTGCGGATAGCAGCCACGGTTTCGCGGGCAATGACGCGGCTGCCGATGGCCGCCTGGATGGGCACTTCAAACATCTGGCGCGGAATCAGCTTACGCAGGCGGGTCACCAGTTCGCGGCCGCGTTCCGCCGCGAAATCGCGGTGGATGATCAGCGCCAGCGCGTCCACGGGTTCGCCGGCGACGAGCACATCCAGCTTGATCAGATCGGATTCGCTGTACCCGGCGAGATGGTAGTCCAGCGAAGCGTAGCCGCGTGAAACGCTTTTCAGCCGGTCGTAAAAGTCGAGCACGATTTCGTTGAGCGGCAATTCGTAGGTGAGCATCACGCGCGTCGGGGACAGATACTCGAGATTTTTCTGCGTGCCGCGTTTTTCCTGGCAGAGCTGAAGAATTCCACCGACGGACTCATTGTTGGTGATGATCATCGCGGTGATGATCGGCTCTTCGATTTTTTCGATCTCGCTCGGATTCGGAAATTTCG
>Ga0210399_10001784_pt1 | contig 16774 bp, 13 predicted proteins | sample IncBWC14MmetaG_FD_150865 | JGI IMG/M metagenome (GOLD analysis project Ga0210399, IMG submission 150865) | Forest soil microbial communities from Barre Woods Harvard Forest LTER site, Petersham, Massachusetts, United States - Inc-BW-C-14-M | ecosystem: Environmental > Terrestrial > Soil >...
TCTCTCGAAGGAATACCCGTACGGGTTCCTTAACCTGAAAAAGAAAAAGTCGCTCGAAGATTTGACCATGCGCATCGAGGATGGCGAAGTGTTCGGCTTCCTCGGCCCAAACGGGGCGGGGAAGTCCACCACCATCAAGCTGCTGATGAGGTTGATCTTTCCCACCGGGGGAACGGCGCGGATTCTGGGCAAGTCCATTGACGATATCTCGATGCATGGCTCGATCGGCTATCTTCCCGAGCAGCCTTATTTCTACGACTACCTTACGGCGCACGAAGTGCTCGACTACTTCGCGAGGTTTCACAATTTGACGGCGAGCGACCGGAGCGCGCGGGTTGCGGCCATGTTGAAAAAAGTGGGGCTCGACACCGCGAAGAAAATTCAATTGCGAAAGTATTCGAAGGGCATGTTGCAGCGCGTGGGGCTGGCGCAGGCGATTCTCCACGACCCGCAAGTGGTGGTCTTGGATGAGCCGATGTCGGGGCTGGACCCGCTGGGCCGCCGAGAGGTGCGCGACATTATTCTGGAACTGAAACGCGAGGGCCGCACCGTGCTTTTTTCCACGCATGTGCTTTCCGATGCGGAAATGCTTTGCGACCGAGTGGGTGTGATCGTGGGCGGAAAGTTGCGCGGTATCGGCGCACCGGGCGAGCTGATGGACATGAAAGCCCAGGGAATGGAAATCCTGTTTGAGCTTTCCGGCGCGGCGGGAAGTTTGCCGCTGCTGGCAAACGCCACCCGCACCGGCGAAAGGTATCGCGTGCAATTGCCGGAAGCGGAGCTGTACGCGGCGCTGGATGCGCTGAAGGCCGCGGGCGGGCGGATTTTATCGGTCGCCCAGATCAAGCCGACACTGGAAGAATATTTCATGCACCTGGTGGAAGCCGACCGGGCACAGGCGAGCGCCGTCGAGGTGAGCGGCAAATGAGGAACGTTCAAACTGTAGCGGCAAACACGTTCCGGGAAGCGGTGCGCGACCGCGTGCTCTATAACCTGGTCTTCTTTGCGTTGCTGATGATGGGCGCGGCCATCCTGGTGGGACAAATTTCCATCGGCATCGAGCGGGACGTGATTGTGAGTTTGGGGCTCACCGCGATTTCAGTGATCGGCATTTTCATTGCGATATTTCTGGGCGTTGCGCTGGTTTCCAAGGAGATGGACAAGCGCACCCTGTACGCCTTGCTGGCCAAGCCGGTAATGCGCTGGGAATTTCTGCTGGGCAAATTTTTCGGACTGGTGATGACGCTGACGGTGAACACGGCGGCGATGGCCGCCGGCCTGTACATTGCCTTGTGGAGCGTGAACCACGAGTTGGTGCAGAGCGACGTCTATATCCTTGTCGCGGTGTACCTGATTCTGCTGAAGCTGGCGCTGATCGTAGCACTGGCGCTTCTCTTTTCCTGCTTCACCACGCCTTTCCTGGCCATTTTGTTCACGGCAGGAATGTACGTGGCGGGATTGCTTGCCGGAGACTTGCGAACCGTTCACGGGGTGGAGTTCGATCCCGGAACGCTCCGGCTGACACGTGGCATTTCCTACCTGTTGCCGAATTTCGAGAATTTCAACGTGCTGGGCGCTGTGGTCCACGGACGCGGGGTTCCCTCCGCGATGGTCTGGCAAGCGACGCTGTACGCCATCCTGTACGTCGCGATGGTGCTGATGGGAGCCGCCATTGTATTTTCGAGGCGCAACCTGAAATGAATCGCCGGGCGATTAACGGAGCGATATTGGGCGCGGCGCTGCTGGCTGGCTTTGTGTGTGTGTGGAAGCTGCAGGAAAGAGTGGACGCGGAGCGAGTGGCGCTGCAACTCGATACCGACGAACTCGCGTTGCGTTCGCCGGCGGTGATGAAGAGATTGAGCCTGGAATACGCTCCTTTGATGGGGGCGATTTACTGGACGCGGGCGGTGCAGTACTTCGGGGGAAAACACCATGCGCGCGACCAGAATCTGGATCAACTCTGGCCGCTGCTGGATATTGCAACCACGCTGGACCCCAATCTGATCGTCGCCTACAGTTTCGGCGCCATGTTTTTGAGCGATGCTCCTCCGCGCGGCGCCGGCGAACCGGAAAGAGCCGTGGAGCTTTTGGAGCGCGGCATAAACGCCAATCCGGAGCACTGGAGGTTTTACCAGGATCTCGGGAACGTCTATTACTTTGACGAAAAGGATTACCTGAAGGCGTCGCATGCGTTTGAGGCAGGCAGCAGGCTTCCTGGTGCCGCACCTTTTATGAAAATTATGGCCGCAAAAATTGCGGCGGAAGGCGAATCGTTCGAGACTTCCTTCGCGCTGTGGCTGGATCTCTATCAGACATCCATAAACAAGGACATACGCAAAAACGCCGAAGACCACCTGCGGCTGGTGAAGATGGAGATGGATTTGCGCGCGCTGGATCAAATTGCAAACGACTATGAACAGAGAACAAAGCGGCGCGTAACGAACATCAACGATTTGGCGGAGGCGGGGTTGGCGTCGGGACGACTGCTGGACCCTGACGGGTTCCCTTACGTGATGGGGGAACTGGGCAAGGCGGAGCCAAATCCGAAGAGCCCGCTGAGGGAAGAATGGCTGAAAGAGAAGAGAAAATGAAGTAAAGAAGCAAGAAGCAAAGATCGGTTGCCGCTTACTCTGGGATGCACAGCAGAGTCATGTGCGGGTCGATCAGCAGCTTGTGCGGCTGGGCGGCGGAAGTGAATGTGAAGTTTGTTTCTTCTCCGGTGGAGACTACCGTGCCGAGGAAAATGGTGCGTCCCGGGCCGGTGGAGGCGTAAATGGGCACGGGTGCGATGAACGAGCGCGGCACACCGTCTTGCAGCAGCTTACCCCGGATCTGAAATCCCTTCTCGCTGCTGTGTGATGTGAACTGCACTTTATAGTGCGGGATGCCTGTTCCGCGGACGTATTCGTCGAAAAACCATTCCATGGAATGTCCGCCTTCCAAGGCCATCCGGGGAGTCATAACGGCTTCGACTTCGCGCTGCAGGTCCGCGGTGGTCAGCGCCTTTCTCGCGTATTTCGAGACCAGCGTGTGCAACAGGCCGATGAAGCGCGCGTCGGGATCTTTTCCATTGGCGGTTGCTGGTTGCCGGAGCATCTCGCGCAGCATGTGCATGATCCAGGTGCCTTTCGCATAGACCACCACGTTGTAGGCGTCGGGCGAGCGCGAGGAAATCAGGCGTCTTCCGGCGATGACCGGACCGATGTCCGCGGGAACGCGATCTTCGCCCTCCGCTTTGGTGATCAGGCGTTTTCGGTAGCGGACCAGCCAGGTGTTGAGCGGATGGTCCTGATTTTTCTGCGAATCCGCAAATTGCAGGGCGAGATATTCGGCAATCGCTTCATCGATCCATTGGTCTTCATACGACGACCATCCCACCACGTTGCCCCACCATTGATGAGCGACTTCATGAAACGGCACAACATCGGTGAAGAACGCACGGCCGGTCGAGCTCAGCCCGGCGCGGTACTGCGCCTCGTCGGGCAGAAAAGAAAATGTTGAGAGATACAATAGCCCCGGCCATCCCTGGCCAAACGCGCCGGGAATCTGCGAAACCCCAAGAGTCCGGAAAGGGAAGGGGCCGGAATAGAGTTCGTAAAAACGGATCGAGGAGTCGATTTCACGCGCCAGCTGCCTGAGGAAAGCGGCGGGACTGGGAGGTAGTGCGGGCATGTCCCTTTGGAACGGCGGTTTCGAGAAGGAGGTATGCCGGGAGGCATCTTCCGGAGGTGTGGCGGCCGACAAGCGAGCGCGCAAAAATTCCTCGAGTTGCTTGTTCGCGTAAACGTCAATCGTGCGATTTTCGGAAGAAACCGAACTGCTGGCGTATTCGCCGAGATTGAATCCCGCCTCCGGCACGGGAATTTCGGTTTTCCAGGTGGCTACGCGCGATTCACCTTCCTCGCGTTCGGTGGATTTCGCGCCGGTGGCCACCAGGCGGAGCCGCTTCGGCCAATGGAAGGTCAGATCATAGAGCGCGAATTCGGAGGCGTCCCCGTAGTGGGGGTACCAGCTTTCCCTCGCGCCGACGAACAGAACACTGTTGCCCGCGTCTTCGATGACGTTGCCGCTGTAACGGAAATGCAGTGTGAACGTGCTTCCCGGTGCCGGTGGTTTGGGCAAAAAGACGATCAGGGAGTCCTGGCCGCGGGAATTGATTTCCTGCTGGGTGAGGCCTTCGTTTTGAAAGAACGGAAGCGCTTCGCCGTCGTCGCCGGTGACGGCCGTTATTTTCAACGCGCGCGAAAGCTGGACGCCAAGAAACTGCTGCGAGCCGGGTGAGGCGCGGAACTCGATGGAGGCGTTTGCTTCCAGCGAATTGTCTGGATGAATGGTGGTGTCAATGCCGTAGTGAATGGCGTCCATCCCCATGGAAAAAGGAGTCGAGCCGGGCATCCGATAGGAGCTCCACACGTCGTAGTAGGTGGTTTTTCCGATGGTCCGGGGCTGGCCCAGGCTGAAATCGTCGTATTGCATTTCGTCGAGAAGAATGTCCAGCGGCCCAGTCAACACTCCATCGATTCCCGCATGGAAAAAGGGCGCCGGGGGATTCGAATATTTTTCGATCAGGATACGCAGGGAGTGGGAGGGATTGAGGCGATCGAGGTTGGCCCACCAAAGAGAAGCGAACTGTTCATCAATGGCTGGCGTTAACCCCGCGCGCTGCAATTCCCGCAGAAGATCCTGATCCGTGCCGTCCGTGAAACGCGCGTAAGCGGAAAGAAACTGCTCGTCGAGAACGGGCGCTCCGAGGAACCTCGCAACCTGCTGCTTTTCCACCGGGTCGCGTGGCAACGCCACGATGTGGCCGATGCCGGAAAAGACGAAGCCGGTGATGCGGCCTTCAAATGACTGAAAGAACGCTATCTTCCCATCCTGAAAGGCCATGACGGTGTCGGCTTTGCGGAGTTCCACGCGGTCTTTCGTGGAAACCGAGTAGACATGTTGCGAATCGACCGCCAGGGCATTGAGGGCGGTGAGAAGTTCGCGCGGGGAAGGATCCGCTGCACGGCACAATGAAGGAAAAAGACACCCAAAAACCACCAGGAGGAGACGAAGCCGCATGAAATGAGTGTAGACACATTCGGCATGTGGGAACAAGGCGGACGGCTAACCTTCCCGCGGCGAGTTAAGATGAGTGGATGCGCCGTGCAATGATTAAGCTTCCGAGAGTACTGGCGATGCTGGCATGCGTCCTGCTGCTTACCGGCACGGCGCGCGCAGACAAGATTGTCCTGAAGAACGGCCGGAAGATCATCGCTTACAACGTGGTGGAAGACGGCGACAAAGTCCGCTACGAAACTTCCGCCGGGCAATTGGCTTTGCCGAAATCGATTGTGGATCACATCGAAAAGGGCGGGCTGATGCCGATGATGGGTTCACCGGCGGCCGTAGCGGCCAGCCTTAACCTGGAGCCGCCAGAGCCAGCGGCAACCGCGGGGGAGTCTGAAATAGATAAGAGCGCGGTGCACGACGGCGCGGTGGACCGCAACTACATAAATAACCTGGAAAGCGGGGCGGCCGCTGGCGGCAAGAAGGCAATCCAGGCGGCGCGGGCGCATCATGCCGCGTCTCGATTCGAAATGATGAAGGGAGACCTGGAACGCGCGCTGGCCGACGCGCGCACCGCGGTATCCTACACGCCGGAAGATCCGGCCATGCTGATGGATCTCGCTTACGTTTATTTGCGGCGGAGCGAGTTCAAGCAGTCCCTCGAATACCTGGAACGAGCAAAACGCTACGCGCCGAAGAATGCCGACGTTTACAAACTGGAAGGATGGACTTATTACGGACTGAACCGCCCGGACCAGGCCGTTGCCGAGTGGAAGAAATCGCTCGCACTGCGTCCCGATTCGGAAGTGCAGGCGGCGCTGGACAAGGCGCTGCGCGACAAGGCCGAGGAAGAAAATTACAGAGAGAACGAAAGCGCGCATTTCCAGTTGAAGTACAACGGCGCGGCCGAGCCTGGGCTGGCGCGCGAGGTGCTCCACACGCTGGAGGGGCATTACCAGCAGATCGAGTCGGAACTGAATTTTTCGCCGCCGGATCCGATCGGCGTTGTTTTATATACGTCGGAAGGTTTTGCGGATATTACGCGGGCGCCTGGCTGGGTGGGAGCGCTGAACGATGGAAGGATCCGCGTGCCGGTGCAGGGGCTGACCGGGGTGGATTCGGAGTTGTCGCGAATCCTGCGCCACGAATTGACGCACAGTTTCATCCAGCAGAAAACGCACGGACGCGCGCCGACGTGGGTTCAGGAAGGCGTGGCGCAGTGGATGGAAGGAAAACGCAGCGACGAAAGCGCCGCCGCGCTGGTGCAGGTGTACGATGCGGGGCAAGCCGCGCCGCTCGGTATGCTGGAAGGTTCGTGGATGAGGATGCCGGGTCCGATGGCGAGCTATGCGTATGCGTGGGCGCTGGCGAATGTCGAATATATTGTGCAGACCCAGGGCATGGGGGATGTCGAGCGGATTTTGGATCGCCTTGCAACAGGCACTTCAACGGAGCAGGCCCTGCGCGAAGTGTTGCACGACAATTACGCGGACCTGATGCAAGCCACCGCGGAATACCTGAAGAAAAATTACGTAAGGTAGTTGCAACCTAAGAAGTTAGTTGTCCGATTCTCGATTCGGCGTAGGCCCTCTTATGCGGAGTGAGTTTTGGATTCTCGCAGGCCAGCGATTTTTTGTAGTCGGCGAGTGCCTTTGACGTTTCTCCCATTTGCTCCAGCGCCTTTGCCCGATTGAAATAAACCCAGCCATTTTCAGGTTGAAGCGCAATGGAAAGTCCAAATTCCCGGAGCGCTCCCGAAAAGTCTCCCAGTAAAGCACTGGCCGCACCTAATCCGTTCCGCGTGTACGCGATCGATTCCGACGGATTACTGCTGGGATCCTGCGTGTCTTTGTGGAGTATCGTCAGGGCCTCTTGCAAATCTACGATGGCTTCGTTGGGCTTGCCCAGCTCAACAAAAACTTGACCTCTACCCAGGAGATTACCAGGATCTTCTGGATTGAACTCCAATGCACGGCTGCAATCTTTTAGAGCTTGTTCCGGTTGTGCATCGTACCAGTAGTGGTCAGCTCGATATTGGAATGCGAGGGGTTCGTTTGGATGCGATCGAATAAAGTCCGTGTAAAACTCAATTGCCCTACCGTAGGACTCCCCCTTCATCCAAATGGAATCGAGGAGGATTAGCCCGTAGTCTGTTAGCGATTGTTCGGAGTCTTCGGTTGTCATTGCCATGGCTTCAAGTGCTGACTTTTCCGCTTCCGGCAATTCGCCATTTTCGAATAGCTCGAAGGCTCTCACGAGAAGTGTCCTCCGGGGGTCGAGCGGAGGGACAATCTCCTTTGACGATCGCTGTGACCACCAAGACTTGATAAAATTGAGCAAATTCTTATCCGAGGCCCCGGGTTTTGCCGTTCCACGAATGACTTAAGTATCCTTGAGGAACGTTCAGAGATTATCAGCAATCACAATTAAAAATAACATTTTCATTCCGAGATGAGAAGCGCGGCGAGGAGGGCGGCGCGCTGGGGCATTGCGTTGACCAGGATGTGTTCATAGGTGGTGTGGGCGCCGTCGCCGACCGCGCCGAGGCCGTCGAGCGTGGGGACGCCGAGGGCGGCGGTGAAGTTGCCGTCGGAGCCCCCGCCGGCCGCGGCTTCGCCGAGGGGGAAGCCCAGTTCACGAGCGATGAATTTTGCTCGGGCGAAAAGCGCGGCGCTGTGCTTGCGTTCGAGCGGTGGGCGATCGAAGCCGCCGCGAATTTCGAGTTTTGCGCCGCGATGTATGGGCTTCAAGGAGTGCAGGCGCTTTTCGAGGGCGTGCATGTCGGCGAAGCGCCAGGCGCGGAGATCGAGCGTGGCCGCAGCGCGGTCGGCGATGACGTTGGCGCGGGAGCCGCCGGAGACGATGTCGGCATTGATCGTGACGCCGCGGCGCAGGTCGTTCCACTTTTCGAGGCGGCCGATTTGCGCGGCCAGTTCGTGCACCGCGTTAATTCCTTTTTCGGGAGCGAGTCCCGCGTGTGAAGCGCGGCCGTGGACGATGAGTTCGGCCTCGCCCACGCCCTTGCGTGAAGTTTTCAGCAGGCCGCGCGGGCCGAGCGATGGCTCCAGCACGAACACAGCGTCGCTGCGCCCGGCTTCCTCTTCAATCAATTTGCGTGAGGATTCGCTGCCGATTTCTTCGTCGGATGTCCACAGAAAGACCAGACGTCTCTGCACCGGCGTCTGCAACTCGCGAATGGCTTCAAGCGCGAAGAGCGCCTGAACGATGCCAGCTTTCATATCGAACGTGCCGGGGCCGTACGCTTTGCCGGCGGAAACGCGGAAGGGCTTCTTGGCCAAGGTGCCGGTGGGGTAGACAGTGTCGTAGTGGCCCAACACCAGGAGTTGCGATTTGGCTCGCCCCTCCGGAGTCTTCCAGACCACGCGGAGATGATCGCCGCGATGTTTCTGCTGGAGAATCTGCACAATTGTGCCGTGCCGCAGCCATTGTTCCGCAAGGAATTCGCAGCACTTGTCAGTTGGCCCTTTTTCCAGGCTGGGAGATTCGAGCAGCGTGAGTTCGCGCAGCGTCTCCACCATCTGTGGCAGCCGTTTTCGCAAGTAAGGAAGGAAGGGAAGTCGGGTCATGGAAAAGGCATGGTAGCACGGCCGGCGAGGCCAGATGAGATGGGCGCTGCCGTCCGAGGCCTGTGCCCGGCAATATGTTAAGCTGCCCGAAGAACCGAAAAACGCTTATAATAAGAGGTTTGCGAACGAACGGAGGGAACCTATTCTTTGGCTATGAGCGACACACAAGTGGGAACGCAACTCGACATCAACGAGATCCAGAAATTCCTGCCGCACCGGTATCCGTTTCTGATGATCGATAAAGTTGTCGAGATGGAGCGCTTCAAGCGAATCGTGGCGATCAAGTGCGTCACGATCAATGAAGGATTTTTTCAGGGGCATTTTCCGGGGAAGCCGGTTATGCCAGGCGTGCTGATTCTGGAATCCATGGCCCAGGCCGGAGGACTGCTGCTGCTGCAGGAAATTCCCGACCGCGAAAAAAAGCTGCTGTACCTGGCCTCGATGAACGACGTGAAGTTCCGGCGGCCGGTGGTGCCCGGCGACCAATTGCGCATTGAAGTGAACGTGCTGGCGTGGAAGGGCGATCTCTGCAAGATCGAAGCGAAGGCGTTTGTTGACGGAAATCTGGCGACGGAAGCGAAGATGATGTGCGTGATGGCCGACCGGGAAGAGCCTGCAAGCGCGTAAATGGGCATCGGCACAAACATTCATCCTGGAGCGCTCGTTTCACAGGAAGCGAAGTTGGGCACGGGCGTGCAGATTGGCGCCTATGCGGTGGTCGGCGCGGACGTTGAGTTGGGCGACGGGTGCGAGCTGCACCAGCATGCGGTGGTGCGGGGGCCGTCGAAATTCGGCACCAACAATGTGTTTCACCCCTTTTGCGTGATTGGCGGCGATCCACAGGACTACACTTTTCGCGGCGAGCGCGTCGAACTGCAAGTAGGTAACGCGAACATTTTTCGCGAGCATGTGACCATCAGCCGGGGAACCGCCAAGGGCGGCGGGGTCACGCGGATCGGCAATGATAATTTTTTTCTTTCGTATTCGCACGTGGGGCACGACTGCCAGATCGGCAACAATACATTGTTTGTCAACGGCGCGACGCTTGCGGGACACGTGACCGTTCAGGATTTCGTCACCCTGGGCGCGTTCTCGCCTGTGCACCAGTTTTGCCGGCTGGGGCGATATGCGTACATCGGCGCGGCCACGGTGATTACCCAGGACGTGCCGCCGTTTTCACTGATCGTCACAGAGCGGGAGACGCGATGCTTTGGCCCAAACACCATCGGGCTGGAGCGCAAGGGATTTTCCGAGGAACGCATCAAGGCGCTGCAGAAAGCATTTCGCGTGCTGACACGGTCGAAGAAAAACACTTCGCAGGCGCTCGAAGATATTCGAAAGACGATAGCTGATTCCGCGGACGTGAAGGAGTTGGTGGAATTCGTGGAAAAGGCTGAACGCGGCATCGTGAAGTAAAGCTGACCGGAATTTCATGCCAGAAACAATACAAGGCAACACCGGCTGGGGCCTGATTGCGGGGAACGGCAGATTTCCTTTCCTGGTTCTGGAGGGCGCGCGCAGCCAGGGCATCGAAATGGCGGTGATCGCGCTGAAGGAAGAAGCTTCGCCGGAATTGGAGAAAATCGCGAAGCGTCTGCATTGGGTGAGCCTCGGTGAACTCAGCAAGGCCATCGAACTAATGCAAGGCGAGGGCGTGAAGCGCGCGGTGATGGCCGGGCAAGTGAAGCACAACAAAATTTTCAGTTCGATTCGCCCGGACTGGAAGCTGGCGAAGCTGCTTTTTGCTTTGCCGCGAAAGAACACGGATTCGCTGATCGGCGCGGTGGCCAAGGTTTTGGAGGAAGAAGGCATTCAATTGGTGGACTCGACGATGTTTCTGAAGCCGCTGCTGCCGGAAGCGGGCGTGCTGACGCGGCGCGCTCCCAGCCAGCAGGAAACCGCGGACATGGAATATGGCCTGGGCATTGCGCGGCACATTGCGGCGAAAGATATCGGGCAAACCGTCGTGGTTGCCGACAACGCTTGCATTGCCGTGGAGGCGATGGAGGGCACGGACGAGACGATCGCGCGCGCCGCACGCTTTGCCAACGGACGCCCGCTGGTGGTTGTGAAAGTGAGTAAACCCAGGCAGGACATGCGTTTCGATGTACCCGTGGTCGGATTGCCCACCGTCGAATCCATGAAACTGGCCGGGGCGACGGCGCTGGCCATAGACGCAAATCGCACGCTCCTCTTTGACAGGGAAAAGTTGATTGCCATGGCCGATGACGCTGGAATTGCGATTCAGGCCTTTCCTTCCATGCAGGGTGGGGAACCAACGGGTGATCCCCGGGGAATGAATAAAGGATGAGCGAGCGCGGGGGTGTGGCCGGGGGTCAAGGCAAAATTCGTGTCGCCGTCGTGGGCGCCGGCGAATTCGGCCGCAATCACGCGCGCGTTTATCGCGAGATGGATTGCGTCGAGCTTGTCGGCGTGCTGGATCGGGATGCCGCTCGGGCCGAGGCGATTGCGCAAGAATTTGGGACCCGGGCGTTCAAAGGCATTGAGGAGTTGCGGGGCGAAGTGGATGCAGCGAGTGTTGCCGTGCCCACGGTGGCACATGCTGAAGTCGGCTGCCGCCTGATGGCCATGGGCATTGACGTTCTGGTGGAGAAGCCGATGGCGGTTTCGCTTGCGGAAGCGGATGCGCTGCTTGAAGCGGCGCGGCGCCACCAGCGCATCCTGCAGGTGGGCCACGTGGAGCGGTTCAACCCCGCGGTGATTGCCGTCGAGCCGATCCTCAATCGCCCGCTTTTTTTTGAAGTCCACCGGCTGGGTGTTTTCACGCCGCGCAGCCTGGACGTGGAAGTGATTTACGACCTGATGATTCATGACCTGGACATTCTGCTGGCACTGGTGAAAGAGCCGGTGACTGAAGTGAAAGCGGTGGGCATTCCGGTGCTGACGGACAAAGTGGACATCGCCCACGCGCGCATCGAATTTGCGGGCGGCGCAGTTGCCAATGTCACCGCCAGCCGCGTTTCCACGGAACGCGTGCGCAAGATGCGATTTTTTCAGCACCACGAATACATTTCGCTCGACTATGCGCGGCGAGACGCACTGCGTGTCGGCGTGAAAAAGCCCGGGCCGCAGCCCGAGTTTGGATTTGAGAAGCTGGCGGCCCCCGCTGTCGAACCCTTGCGCGCAGAGCTCGAAGCCTTCGCTGCTGCGGTTCGCACACGGGTCGCTCCCAAGACCGACGGGGTAGCCGGGCGGGCGGCGCTGGAACTGGCAAGCCGCGTTATGCAAAGCATCCGTGAGCATGATGAGCGCGTCCAACCAGATACAAAAGGGCCAGTAGCCAAAGGGCCAGCAGCCAAGAGCTACCCGGATAAAGCGAGCCAATGATTCCCAGGACCCTAGTCCCTGTCGGTGCGCGTTTGCCCGCCGAAGATGTTCCGACAACGCGCCGGCGGCCCACAACGCTGGATGAACGCACGCTGGTCCCTTCGGGGATGCCGTTGGTGCAGCTCGATGGGCGCACGACCATTCCTTCCAATCTGCCGCTCGATTCGATTGCGACGCGCGTGGTGGTGCCGCGCGATGTGAATGTGGAAGCGGTGCAACGGGAAGAGGTATCCCACCTGCCGCCGCAGCCGACGGAGATGGACGAGCGGATCACGATTCCCGTTGGCGCGGCGGCGCCGGAAGAATTTTCTCCACTGCCGCCGATTTCGGAAGACCTGGTCGAACCGGACATCTTCCAGTCGGGCGAAGTTTCGTTTTTGCCTCCCGAGGGGCGAGGCAAGCCGACTGTGGAAGATCGCGTTACCACGGTCACGTCGGTTGTCTTTCACATTCTGCTCGTACTTCTGCTGTTCTTTTCCCCAAAACTTTTCGCGCCCCATGTTCGCAGCAGCGAAGAAGAAGATATCGCGCGGAGACAGATGACGGTGCTCTTGCCACCGGGTGCGTTGGAATCGCTGAAGCCGTCGCCAGCTCCCGCGCCGCACGAATCCGTGCGAGTCGATCCGCGGGTAATCAAGAAGGTTGCGCCGTACGTCGAGCCTCCACCGGTGCCGCGGCCGGCGCCAGAGCCGCCGAAGCGGGATTTACCGAGCGCACCCACGCCGCAGCCTAACGCCGCCGTGCAGACGCCGCCACCGACTCCGTCTCCTTCGCGAGGCGATTTTCCGAAGACGCAGGCGAAACTGGAAAACCCGGACATGCCGGTGCCGGAAAAAGGATTGATTTTGCCAAAGACCAGTTCGCCGGGCGATTTGATCCGCGACGCGGCACGGGGGACGAAGCCGAATGCGCCGGTGGCCGTAGGTGGCGGAGGGCCAATACGTTCGAGTGGCGGAGGCCACTCAGGGAAAGGTTCTGCTGGCGCCGGGATCCAAATGCTTACCGATCCGCAGGGCGTCGATTTCAACGATTACCTGCGGCGCATTTACTACATTGTCCGTGGAAACTGGTATGCGGTGATGCCGCCGTCCGTGGAACTCGGCGAACAGGGTGAGGTTTCGTTGCACGTCAAAATCATGAGGGATGGGAGCGTTCCGGACCCTGAACCGCTGATGCTGTACGGATCCGGAAAGGAACCTCTGGACCGCGCAGCGATTTCCTCGATCCGTGCTTCGAACCCCTTCCCCCCGCTGCCCCCGCAATTCAAGGGACCTTACATCGAAGTGCGATACACGTATTATTACAACTTGCAACCACCGACCCAATAAGGCTTAGCATGAAACTTTCGCGGCATCAGGTGATCGGCAGTGTGCTGCTGGCGCTGATTGTGCTGGCTGTGCTGCTCAGCCGCGCGTGGCCGCTGCTGTTCCCCAAATGAACGCACACGCCGAGTCTCCGCTCGTTGCCATCGTTGGACCAACCGCTTCGGGAAAATCGACGCTTGGAGTTTGGCTTGCACAGCAGCTTGGCGGCGAAGTGGTGGCTTGCGATTCCACGCAGCTCTATCGCGGGTTTGATGTCGGCACGGCGAAGCCCACGGCCGAAGAGCGGCAGGGCGTGGCGCATCATCTGATTAATGTGCTGGACCCGCGGGAAGCGGCGACTGCGGGAGGTTATCGGGAGCGGGCGGTCGTGGTGCTCGACGATCTTCGCACGCGAAAGCGGCTGCCGATTTTTACCGTGGGCACGGGGCTTTACCTGCGCGCGCTGCTCGAGGGACTTGCCGACGTGCCGCTGCGTTCGGAAGAGTTGCGCGAGCGGCTGTGGGCCAGCGCCTTGGCGCATCCGCCGGGGCATCTGCATCGCGTCCTGAAGCGGCTGGATCCGGCTTCCGCGGAAAAAATTGCGCCGGGTGACGAGCAGAAACTGATCCGTGCCGTGGAAGTCTGCCTTCTCGCGAAAAAACCGCTCTCTGAAGTGCATCGTGCCGGAAGAAATCCGCTGCGCGGCTGGCGCGCCATAAAGATTGGGCTGTCGCCGGAGCGCGAAGCGCTTTATCAACGGGTTCATGCGCGCACCGACGCGATGCTGGCCGCCGGATGGATGGATGAGGTGCGCGGGCTGGTGGCCAGCGGTTTGCCGGCGGACGCGAAACCATTCGATTTCATAGGCTACCGCGAACTGCGCGCAGTGTTCAGCGGTGAAATGAAACTCGAAGAGGCCAAAGCCGCGATTCAGCAAGCCACGCGCCGCTATGCCAAACGCCAAATGACGTGGTTCCGCCGCGACGCCCAGATCCACTGGCTCTCCGGGTTCGGCCAAGACGCCGCAATCCAGCAGCAAGCACTCGGCTGGGTGCGGGGCCAATTGTAGCTGGTCAATTCCCGATGTCCGCGTTAATCAAGCAAGTGAATTTCACTTGTTCGATTTTCGCGAATACCGAGTTCCTTAGCTACTCCGTGGAGCTTCCGGAGAATTTCTTTGAGCCGTTCGTTTCCTCGTCATCACCAATACTCACCTCGACCCTCGCTTGATTCATTGCATGCAGGAGTTCCTCGATTTTCTCGTGGCTCATCCCAACGCCGAGAATCGAATGTCCTCCGAGCGCAATGGATAAGAGCGCTTTGCGCAAGATGTTCCTGAATGACATACATCTCCCGATGATAAATGGGTGTTTCCACAGTGGCAGTGGCCGTGACCGTGATTGAGTCACGTCGTTGGCGAAATATGGATTTACGCCGTTGCGAGAAGGCGGTTTATGTGAGAGGAATTACCTAGCCGGGGGTGGCCGAGGCGAGATAACAGGGAGTGCCAGGAACGGAAGAGCCTTGCTCACCTTTCGAACGCAAGGTATGGGAGCACTCAGAACATCTGTTAGAAAGAACCAAAAAGGGATTAGGAAAGCGAAAACGAGAAGAAGCACGGGCTGCGTCACGGAGAGAAGCAATGCCACTGCTACGTAAAAGAAGGCGACTATTGGAGACGCAAAGTGAGTGGTCTTCATTTGTTCTTATGTTACACCCGCGATGATTCAGGAGTGTAGTTTATGAATGAAGCGAATCGTTCGCGAATGAGCGCAGTGGAATTGTTGGGAGCGACTTGGCGCCTGTGGCGCTCACACGCGGGGATGTTCGTAACGCTCACGGGGATCCCCATTGCGGCACTGCTACTCATGGCACTGATTGTGAATCACGTGATCGCGCCACACGCGGAGGGCACACCTCTGCGAGAGGTCTGGCTGGGGATGGGCTTCCTTCAGAAAGTCGCTGTGTTCATAGTGTTTTTGGGGAGTTTTGCGATGCAATTCCGGGCGCTGGCGGCGTCGGTCTTTGCCACGCAGGAAATCCGGAGCGGACGCAGTGTGGGAATCTTGCACGCAATCGGAGCGGTTCGGCGCAAGCAGTTGCGGCTTTTCTGGATGGTGATGCTGGTAAGCATGCTTACAGGGCCACTAGCATTGATTATAGCCCCCCTCCTTGCTTTCGGCACTGCGCCAGCTTTTCCAGTGGCGATACTGGAAAATAAGACGGCCTTTGCGGCGATCAAACGCGGCGACACTCTAGCTAAAGGGGGGCATGGCAGAGTCGCGTTGCTGGTTGCGATGTGGCTGGGGTTGGTAATCGCGGCGGTGTTCGGCTGGGTGTCGCTTCTCGTGATGCTGGAAGAACGATTTGGGAAACCCTGGTTTCTCCGGCCAGTGCCGCTTCTGGGGTTCTGGCTCATATTGCTGATCCCGCAGTTGTACATGATTGCGCTTACGTTGAATTACCTGGAGCAGCGCGGGCGCGAAGAAGGAATCGAATTGGCCTCACATGTTGAGATAAATGATTAGTCCGCAAACCGGACATCTTGCTTCTAATATTCACTTCGACGGTTACGCGCAAAATCAGGGATGTCGATAATTTCTGAGTGCGCGCCGTCACTTGGGACGGACCGAAAAGAAACCTTTGAAACACGGAGAGTAGAATGGTGTCTTCGAGAGCGACTCCGCAAGGGAGAGCCATGAATATGTGCTCTCTTGCAAGTCGCATCCGTTGCCTTTCGCGGGTAGTCTAGGAGTTGGCACCGGGGGCGACAATTCCTTTGCGAGGGCATTTTCGGGTTCTGTTTCTGTATGACGTGGCCGAGGCTATCCGTCTGGATGCACTCCGCTCCATACTCGAACCCGGGACCATCGAGTCCCCGCCAAATCCTGTTCACCCGATCCCGCAATATTTACGATTTGAAAGACCGCCCGTCGTTGAGCCTGCCGAGCCGATGGTCTTAGGGACGGGCGAGCGCATCGGGGTGAGCACAAAATACTACGATTACGGAGTGGTCAGCATTGAACTGGAATTGCCGTTTGAGTGCAGCGATTGGGATTCTCTCGTTTTGCAGTCCAGTGGCTGGATCGGGGCCGCGGAACTTGAGAATCGAGCCAATGACTTGCTTCGGATTGCCCTGGACCGCGCAAACCCGGCTCTGATCAAGCCTTACAAGACCTGGCTCAAAGAGGACTACTTCATCGTGCACCTCCTCGAAATCGTCGAGGAGGATGGCAAGACATTGGCCGCTGGGGAACTCCTTGCATCCCACGCTCGGGAGATCGCCCAGCTCGTTCGAGGTGAGTCACTCTCCTTGTCAGAGGCAGAACGCCAGGAAGTGTTGCAATCAAGCATTTCGTATTCGCGAATCGATCTTCTGGTGGTGGGCTGGACTGGCGCTCTGGTCTACGGCAGCACGGAAGGAGCGGCGATTACGATTCAGATGCTCGAATACGCCAATACGCAGCTGCTGGAATTTCGACA
>Ga0210399_10001785_pt1 | contig 16772 bp, 17 predicted proteins | sample IncBWC14MmetaG_FD_150865 | JGI IMG/M metagenome (GOLD analysis project Ga0210399, IMG submission 150865) | Forest soil microbial communities from Barre Woods Harvard Forest LTER site, Petersham, Massachusetts, United States - Inc-BW-C-14-M | ecosystem: Environmental > Terrestrial > Soil >...
CCCGAAGTGTCCTAAATCGAAACACTTAGGACTAGTACCGCACTCGAAAATTGTTCCAGATGTTTGCTTCCTCTTCGCCTCTTCCTCCGTCTGGTTCCAATATGGTCGCTGCCCTCAATTTCGTTTCACGCTATCTTGGAGTTGATCAGGTCAGCGAATGAGTTCCCATTCCTCTCCATCCGTCTCCGAAGTTTCCCCAGCGACCCCGCGCGATTCCGCCGCTCCTCGCACTCACGTCCTCGTTGCGTTCGCCGCGGTTTACATCCTTTGGGGCTCCACCTATTTCTTCATTCGAATCGGCATCGAAACGATACCTCCGTTTGTTCTCGCGGGAATTAGACATCTCGCTATCGGCCTGGTTTTCTATCCGGTGTTCCGTCATCTGAGCAAGGAAAAGCCAACGCCTGCGCAGTGGCGCACCACAATCATCACCGGCCTCCTCTTGCTGCTCTGCGGGAACGGAGCGCTCTCCTGGGCCGAGACTCGCGTCCCATCAGGTATTGCCTCGCTTCTTGTGGCCACAGTCTCGCTCTGGATGGTAATCATCGATTGGCTGCGCCCCGGTGGCGTCCGGCCAGGCCCGCGTGTTCTCATCGGCTTCGTCCTCGGCTTCGCCGGCATTGCGTTGCTTGTAGGCCCCTCGCACCTTGGCGGCTCAGAGCGCGTCAATCCCGTCGGCGCGATCACTCTGATCCTCGGTTCACTCGCGTGGGCGGCCGGCTCTATTTATTCGCGGCATCACCCCGTCCCGCATTCGCCGCTCCTGGGCGTAGCCATGCAGTCGCTGGCAGGGGGCGTGGGTTTGTGGATTGCGGCCGCGGCTACAGGCGAGATGCACCAGTTTCATCCCTCTCAGGTCACCTTGCGCTCTTGGCTCGCGGTGCTTTATTTATTTTCCTTCGGCTCCGCGCTCGGTTTTTCCGCCTACATCTATATTCTCAAGCACAGCACCGCATCCCGTGTGGCCACCTACGCCTTCGTCAATCCCGTCGTAGCCCTGCTCCTCGGCTGGTTGCTCGGCGGCGAGCCATTGACCTTGCGAACCTTGATCGCCAGCGGCACCATTCTTGCCGCCGTATTGCTGGTGATTATGGCCCCGCATAAACCAGCCGCCCCGGCAGAAGAAGTCGTGCCCGTTCCCGGCGAAGCCTGAAGCGACTTTGACGCCCGAAACCGGATAGATTGCTATCATGAAGTTCTGTAATCTCGGCGCATGAACAAATTGGCTACCAACACGGAAATTAACAACATCTCCTCACAGGTCGCCGCCGAATTTTGGAAAGCCGCCCTGCATCGCGACCCGCGCGCCGACGGCAAATTCTTCTTCGCGGTGCGCTCGACGCACATTTACTGCCGGCCAACCTGCCCCGCGCGCAGGCCGCTTCGCCAGAACACTGTTTTTTTCCGCACCATGCAGGAAGCGGAGAAAAGTGGCTACCGCCCATGCCGCCGCTGCCGTCCACAGGAACAGTTGGAAGCGATTTCCCTGGTGAAGCAGGCCGCGAAACTCCTCGGCGGCGCAAGTGAAGAAGACTCGCTTCGCCTCGGCCCGATTGCCGCGCAATTGAACGTCTCCACCGCGAAGCTGCGGCGCGTTTTTCACCGCGTAACCGGTTTGTCCCCGCGGGAATTCGCGCACACCGCGCGCCTCGAAAAATTCAAGAAAATGCTGCGCGAAGGCGCGGTCATCTCGGAAGCACTCTACGCCTGCGGCTACGGCTCGCCGAGCCGCGTGTATGAAAAAACAAATTCGCAGTTGGGAATGACCCCGGCCTCGTACCGGAAGGGAGGAGCAGGAATGAAAATCGGATTCACGGTAGCAGCAAGTTCACTGGGCAAGGTGCTCGTCGCGGGAACCGAACGCGGAATCTCCGCGGTCTATCTCGGTGACGACGAAAGAACTCTCGTAAGCGCGCTCCAGAAAGAATACCCGCGCGCGGAGATTTCACGCGCCGCGTCTTCCAACGAAACTTGGCTGAAGGAAATTCTCAACCGCGTCGAAGGCCATGCCCCTAGCAAGGATCTGCCGCTCGACGTGCAAGCCACCGCGTTTCAGCGCCGCGTCTGGCAGGAACTCCAGAAAATCCCACTGGGCGCCACGCGCACCTATACGCAAGTCGCGCGTTCTCTCGGCAAGCCGAATTCCGTGCGCGCCGTTGCCCGCGCCTGCGCCACAAATCCCACCTCCATCGTGGTGCCGTGCCATCGCGTGATTCGCACCGATGGGGAACTGGCAGGCTACCGCTGGGGACTGCAACGCAAACAGAAGCTCTTGGAAAGGGAACGAGCGAGGGCCTAGCGCACACTGCCGGCTATTCGTGCGGTTTTTCGATCTTCGTGCCTTTCGGCCAATCGGCCTTGAACTTGCCGTCACCGATCTTCAGGTTCTTCATCACATTCTTGTACCGGGAGATCGTATAGTCCCCGGAACCCGCTTCCAGAAATTTCTGCTGCACCGGCAGCCAGGAAGCCTCGTCCACCCACATCACAATCTTCGTGATCTGTTTGCGCACTTCGTCTGAGCGCGGCACCAGCTCCACCAACGCCATCTTGTGGCTGTCGAGCTCTTCCTCTCCCGCTAAACTCACCGTGTAGCTTTTCTTCAGACTTTCAGTCCGCGTCCCAAATCCCAGCGCCAGGTACTGGTCGGCCAAGACGCGGTTCTTTCCGATGTTGTATTCTTCAACCCGGTTGATCTTCGGCGTGTAAATATAAAGATTGTCGCCATTGCGGATGATGGTGCGGGGATCCGGCGAAATAAAATCGATGCGCAGCTTGGAATCCTTACGCACATAAATTTCGCCCGATTCGGTGGAAGTATCCTTCACCACGGCCGTATATTTGACGTGGTCAAGCGCCGCCGTCAGGCTGCGAAAGTCCTCCGCCGACCTGTCCATCATGGTCAGCACGTAATCCAGGGTAAGCTTTCCGGAATTCTGGCTGCCCGCGAAGGCCGGAACTTCCAGCCAACCAAGCAGCAAAATCAATGCAAAAAGGACGGTTTTTCTCAACGCTTCCCCTGTCTCGGTCCAAATTATGTACATTGAAATCGTAGCACAAGCCGAGGGCCACCGACTCTCACCAACCGACTCAACCTGAAGTGCTTGCCAGGAATTAGCGTCGGAGGTCTTCGAGCGAAGAGACGTTCGTTCCTGCTCAGTGACTGATTTCCACCTGGTAGGCGATAACGTTGCCGCCCGCGTCGCGAAGGGGCTCGATCTTGCCGATCGCGAAGCGGCCGTCCTGCAGCCCTGGGCCCGCTTTCTGCAGCACATTGTGGAGGTCGTTCTGAAGCGCGGGCGTGCGAGTAGGCGGAGCCAAAACGCGGGAATCCACCTTATAAACTTCCTTCTCGCCGGATTTCGAAAGCAGCTCCACCTGAGTTGAATTCACCGGCAAGCCAACTTGCGGCTGGTCGTGAAACCAGCTCTTCGGCGAGAAAACAAAAAACAGAATCAGAATCACCGCAATATCGTACTGCCACGAGCCGCGCTCGTAGGACCAGAAAAACGTCCGATAAAAAAATTGACCGATTCCCGCCATGGCTCAGTCTGCCGGCACTCCGTCCACGATCACGCCGTCGCGCATGTGCACCACGCGGTCGAAATAGGTGGTGGCCTCCGGGTTGTGCGTGATCATGACGATGGTTTGCCCCAGATCTTTATTCAAACGCCGCAGCATTTCCAGCACAATTTCTGAATTCTTGGTGTCCAGGTTGCCGGTCGGCTCGTCGGCCAGAAGTATCTTCGGCTCGTTGATGATTGCCCGCGCAATGGCTACCCGCTGCTGCTCGCCGCCGGACATTTCCGACGGCCGGTGCTCCAGCCTGCCCTCGAGGCCCAGCATCTTGGTGACAACTTCAAACCGGTGCGGATCGAATCCGTCGCCGTGGATGTATTGCGCAATCGCGATGTTGCCCTTTGCCGTCAACGCCGGCAGCAGGTTGAATCGCTGGAAAACAAATCCGATCTTGTGCCGGCGAAGCTTGGTCCGTTCCGCATCGCTCATCGCAACCAGGTCGTTCCCATCTACCAGCACTTTGCCTCTTGAGGCTTTCGCCAGCCCCCCGATCACATACAGCAGAGAAGACTTCCCGCAACCCGAAGGCCCCATCACAGCAACGGATTCCCCGGGCAAAACCTCGAAATTTACGCCGCGCAGGGCCGGTACTTCCACTTTGCCCGCGTGATACAGCTTCCAGACGTTCTCGACTTTGAGTATCGGCTCCAAGGTTTTGAGCTCGGGCTCCGCGTTTCCGGTCGAATTCGTTCGTATTGTAACTGTGATTGCCATCTCTGCCTAGTTTCCCCCGGTTCCTTAGTCGTAAGAGAGCGCTTCGACCGCGTCCTTGCGGCTGGCCTGCCACGCCGGATAACTCGCCCCAATCAGCGCGCCCACAATCGCGATCAGTCCCGCACGCAGGATCCAACCTGCGGTGATCAAAATGGAAAGTGTCGGAAACAACTTCAGGAAGCCAGCCCGCACCACATAGCTCAGGCCGATGCCCGCAACGATTCCCAGCAAGCAAAGCAAAGTGGTTTCCGCCAGGAGCGCACGGATTATCAGGAATTTGCTGGCACCCAATGATTTTAGCACGCCGATGTCGCGGGTCCGCTCCAGCACGGTCGTGTACATCGAAAGGAAAATCACCAGCAATCCGATCGAAACCGCCAGCGCGATCATCGAATTGATGAACGTCTGAAGCGCCGGAATGTTGGTGGACGTCATCAGCGTCATGAACTCCTTCACCGGCCGCACCGGATAGTTCGGCAGAAGTTCCTTGATTTCGCCGATCACATCCGGCGTGTGCTCGGGGCGCGTACACCTGACCAGGAAAATGGTCGCTTTATCCCGGCCTCCGACGAGTTCCTGCAGCGTGGTAATGGGAACAAAAATGCGCCCGGCCTTTCCATGTTCCACTATGCCGACAACTTTCCAGTCGTGATTCAGCAGAGTGTAGGTGTCACCGACCTTTACGTGCTTGGCTCTGGCCTGCCAGTCATCCACCAGCATGTCGTGCGGCCCCTGCAAGTCGCGCCCTTCATGGAACACGAAACCGTTGGAAACGTTGCGAAAGGAGACCGGGTCAATACCCCAGATCGTCTCGACCCCGCCGGAAGTGTTGAATTGCAAAAACGCCGGACTGACGGATTGCACATACTTGAGATCGCGAATTTTTTCACCAATCTTGATGGGCATGGGCGAGCCGCTCATCACGATGAAAATCTGCGCCGAAGGCGCCTGCACCATGATGTCCGCGCCGATTCCCTCGATTCGCTTCGCAGTTTCCTGCAGCATGCCGGAAGTGAGCCCCACGATGACAATGACAAGAGTAACTTCAACGGCGATGGCCACCACTCCAATCAACGTGCGGACGGGCCGGTGAAACAAATTGCGGAAAACAAACTGGCCCATCATGGCCGCTTCTCCTCGGAATTTTCTCCCACGTGGATGATCTCCGCGCCCGCAGGCGCTTCCAGCTTGAACCGCTCCGCCTCCAGCGGCTCATTCAAAGCAATCTTGCTGATGGTCAGGTCCAGGCGGTACTCGTCGTGAGGCCGTTCGATGCGAATGCTCATCGGATATTCCTCGGCGCTCCCGGCGGAAACAGGCTGCCAGTAGGCGTAGCGCACGTCAGAAAGAAGCGCGCCCTTCGGCCCATATGACTGCAGCCGCACCATATGCAGATCAGCACGGTCAAACCAGATCTTCCGCAAAATTTCCGACTTGTATCCCCCGCGCAGCACCGTCAGCACGTAGTACCGCGCGTTCTCGTCGTTGTACTCCTCAATCAGCACCACTTCCTCTTTGCGAACTTCCGGCCACAACACCGCGTCCACCAGGTGCTGCGGCCTCAGGTTCTCAATGGGTTTGCTGCTTTGCCGCTCTAGCGCCACCTGGCCGACCAGGAATTTATTTTTCGGCGGAATCGACACTTCAAACGTCTGCCCGTCGCTCACCATATCAAACACGGTTTTCCCGACGACAGGCACCTGGCCAATCATTCGAATGTTGTACGGTCGCGACGCCAGCAAAAATGCCTTCACCTCGTGGTATTCATCTATCACGCCGCTGTACTTCGTGCCTGCTGTCGGCTTCAGCTCCAGCGTGGCATCAATGCTCTTCAGGCCCCGAGCAAGCGCATTGTAACGATCGAGCAGTTCTTCTTCGCTCGCCTCCCGCGCGACGGGCCGCTCCGCCACGGGCACGTTCGTAGTTTTCTTGACCGCGTGCCCGCAACTGCAAGCTGCCGCCGACACTGTCACCAGAATCATGCGCTTCCATCTGCGTTTCATCAGTGAATTCCGCGCCTTCAATCCAAACTAGGCAATTTAGCAACCAACTGCGGGAGCGTCAAACCGCTTCCTTACTGGGGCCTCGCAATGTGCACATCAAACGGCTGCAGCGCCGGACGAGCGCGGCGAATGATTTCGCTCGGCCACAAGGTCTGGCTCAACAGCGTCACCCAGCCGTCATCCGGCTCGCAGATCGCGCAAAACGTATACCGCGTGTAAGCATCCTGATAAGCGTCCAGTCCTCGATGCGAAAGCTCGCTCTCAACCGTCGCGTCCGCCTCTTTAGCCGCGTCACCACAGCGCAATCCGAAGGTTTCCCCAGCAAATCGCGCAATCAGTTCGCGCAATTTTTCTGCCGCCGGTTGAGGAATCACCACGCACCGGTTCGCCGCTTCCCGAAATCCCACTTCATGGTTCCTGCAATATTCGCGCACGCGATCCAGATGGCTGAAGAAATCCAGCACCCACGTCTCGTCGCCCGCCAGCGCGGGGAAAACCGCTGCCCAGATTGAAGCGGCTTCCTCGCCCCGTACCGGCTCGCGGCTCTCCGTCCCGATCAATTCAAGCCCGACAGCTTTGATATCGGAGCCGAGATCCATCGCCTGCACATCAAGCGAATACGGCGGCAAATCAGGCAGGTTGCTTTCCGGCGGCAAAATTACTCTTCCTCGATTTCGCCAAACGTGGCGTGGAACTCTGACGAGGCTTTGCGTACCTCGAGCCAGTCAAAAAACGTGTCCGGCGCCTCCAGCCAGATGCGGAACCACTCCGCAATTTCCTTTTTCTCTTTTCGTTTCTGCTCCTCCACCTTGCGATTCCGCGAAATCATCTCCGCCCGGCGCTTCCCGAGCCGCGCAATTTCCAGCACCCGCTCCACCGCCGCCCGCTCGCCGTGCATGCGAAAGCGCCGCAGCAGTTCGTCCAGGCGCGTCAGGCTCACTTCCGCGTCCTGCAGCGTCTTGAAGTGCAGAATATCTTCAAACTCTTCCTCAAACCGCTCTTCCGCTTCCTCACGGTCGGTCAACTCGATTTTCCAGCCCGCGCCTTTCAGCACATCGGCAATGTAATCGTTCCCAGTCTTTCCCGCTTCCCCGTGATCCGCCAGCAGCTTGCGGCGAAGCTGGTCAATCTCCGCAACCGTCCACTTCTGAACGCCAAGATCGCGCGCCGCATCCAGAATCATGTCCTTTTTGTGTTTGAGCGCGTCGGTCATCGTTTGCCTTTGCGCGTCGGACCGCCCGCATGTGTATGATGCGCCTCCACCACCGGAGGTTCCGCGGGCTCCCCGTTCAGCAGGCGGTGATATTTGGCCACATTTTTGTTATGTTCCACCAGTGTTGACGCGAAAAAGTGCCCGCCTTGCGTGTTGGCCACAAAATAAAGATAGTCGGTCTGCGCCGGATGCAAAGCAGCGCGCAGCGCAACTTCCCCGGGATTCCCGATCGGCCCTGGCGGCAAGCCGCGTTTCATGTAGGTATTGTAGGGCGTATTAAGCCGCAAATCCCTCAGCCTGAGTGTGCCGTTGTACTCGTCGTCCATCTGGAGCGCGTAAATCACCGTCGGGTCGCACTGCAGCGGAATGTTCTTCGCCAGCCGGTTGGTGAACACACCTGCAACCAGCGGTCGCTCCTCCGGCCTCGGAGTTTCGCGTTCCACCAGCGAAGCCAGCGTAACCACGGAGCCAATTGAAACCGGCGAATCGCTTCCTCCGCTTCCATTCGGCAAAACATTCGCAAGCGCCTCCCGGAATTTTCTCACCATCATTCCGGTCAGTTCCTCCGCAGGTGCGTGCTTCGGAAGGTTATAGGTCGCGGGAAACAAAAAGCCTTCGAGCGTTCTTGCCTCGGGAAAAAGATCCTTGATCTCACTCGGATCCTGCGCCGCTTTCAGGAAATCATCGGCCGACATGTACTTCGCGGCTTCCAGATCGCGGGCAATGTCGAATATGGTTTCCCCTTCGCGCACCGTGAACGGCTGCTGGTAAACCTCGCCGTTCGCCAGCTTCCAGAAAACTTCCTTGCCCGCGAGCGGATGGTCAAACAAGTATTCGCCCGCCTCCAGCATCCTCTTCGGATGGCGCCGCGCATAAAATTCGAACGCAAACGAATTGCGAATCACCCCGGCTTTTTTCAGGATGTGCGCCGCCGCGCGCCGCGAAGCCCCGTGAGGAATGTTCACATACAACCCATCCGCCGGAATCGTGCCGTACGGTTTTTCGATGGAATACCAGACGTAGCCGGCGGCGGCCGCGGCGGCAAGTACAACCAGCAGGATCAGGGCGGCGAGAATTTTCAAATTAGCGGCTCCCCTCCGTCAGGGCCGTGCGTGCCAGATATTCGCGCAAAATCACCATCGCGGCAACCGCATCCACGGTGTACTTCCCGTCCGCCGCACCCGCCGTTTTCCGGAGTCCGTGCGGAGTCTCTTCGTGCACAATCCGCCGCCCCATCTCTTCTTCCAGGATGCGCTCAGCCTCCCAACTGCTCAGCCGCTCATCCACCATTTCCACCGGCATGCCAATCTGTTTGTGCACGCGTTGGGCAAACCGTGTTGCCTCGTCGGCCATCTCCCCTCCCGTTCCGTCAAGCCGCAAGGGCAGTCCCACCACCATCTGCCGCACGCCTAGATTCCGCGCCAACTCTCTCAGCCGGCGCATGTCCTCATTTCGGTTGATGCGCTCCATCGTGTCGTAGGGCTGCGCAATCCGCGCCTCGCTGTCCGCCAGCGCCAGCCCGATCTTCGTCCGCCCATAGTCCAGCGCCAGAATCTTGAACGCGGTGTGCGTCCGCTCCGCCGCCAAAACGCCGCTTTTATGTGGATTTCCGCTCACATCTTCAGTATAGCTCGAACCCCACTTGCCAAGCCGGGAAGCACGCCGCGATTTCCCATTCGTGCACCGGCTCTCCCGGTGGCACGGGCTTTAGCCTGTGCGCCCCATGTAGTGGCCGGTCTTTAGACCGGCCAGATCTTCGTCCTACGGTTTTCTCCCCCGCGCCCCACTCTCCCAATCCGCCCACATGCCGAGGGTCTTCAATTCCTGGTCGAGCCCGGTTTCCTTTAGCAGTATTTCCACCTGCCCTCGCGAATAACGCGGCCCGAGCGGTTCCGCGCGATCCGCAATTCCCCACGCCGTCACCGCCGCCAGCACCGTGTTCAGCTTCAGCTCGCGAACGTCCACCTTGTCGAACGTATCCGACGCCGCGTGATAATTCTGCAGGTAGTTCGCGACCTCCTGATTTGCCACCAGGCTCGGCACGCCCTCCAGCAAAAAATCAAAGTGGTCCGTGCCCCAGCTCGCGTCATAGGTATGCCCGTCCACATCCCATCCCGCGAACGGTTTCAATATTTCCTGCACCGCCGGCTCGATGTCGCGGCGCCCGCCCAGCGAATAACCCGTCACACGCCCAATCCCTGAATCGAAAATCACCACGCCCCGATACTTGTCCAACTCCGCGCGGTGTGCCTTCACGTACTCCCAAGAACCCAGTAATCCCTCCTCTTCGCCGCTGAAAAGAATGAACCGGATCGTGCGCCGCGGCAGCAGCCCGCTGGCCTTGATCGCCCGCGCCGCCTCAATCACCAGCGCCGCGTTGCAGCCGTTATCCAGCGCCCCGGTGCCCAGGTCCCAAGAATCCAAATGCGCGCCCAGCACCACGATTTCGTCGGGCTTTTCGTAGCCGCGAATTTCTCCCACCACGTTTTGCTGTTCTAGAGGCCCTCCGATCTTGTTCGGCATCGTGAGCCGGACACGCACCTTTCCCGGACTCGCGAAAGCCGCGCGCTCCAGCCGCAATCCGTCTTCCCGCGCCACCGCGGCTTGTGGAATGCGCTCCAGTTTGCCGTCCGCGGAATTCGTGTGCCGGTAAAGCAACTTCCGTTCGCGTTCCCCGGTCCACAGAACCGCCAGCGCTCCCGCCTTCAGCGCCCGATCAATAATCGCCGGCGGGTTGCGGTATTCGTTGAAGAGATCGTTCCACGTGTAGCTGACTTCCGTATGCACAATCAGGATCGCGTCTTTCACTGAACTTCCCGCGCGCACGAAATCAGCTTCCGCCCCGGTTCCGACATTCACCAGCACGCCCTCCAACCCACCGACGGGCGTAGCTGGTGAAAGCCCGATCGAAACCAGCGAAACAGGAAATCGCTCCGGCCCCAGCACCTCCAGCCGCGTCTCCCCCTCGCTCCAAGCCACTGGCATCATATACTTCTCGGTGTGTACGTCGACTCCCGCCGCGCGAAATCCCGCAACGCCCCACTCCACCGCCTTGGCCATCTCCGGCGAACCCGTCACCCGTCCGCCAATCCCATCCGTCAGCCGGCGCAAATTCTCTTCCAGTGGCGATTCGCCCATCACAATCGGCGTGATTTTCGCCGCCGCCTGCGCGCAAGACGAAGCCCCCGTTGCCGAGCACCCCGTCGCTCCCTGCGCCGCCTGCCCAGGATGCAGCGAGTCCGTCTTCACCGCCGGAATCTGCGCTGACGAATTAGAAAGCGGAATAAAGAAGCAAAGAAACAATGACGCAACAAGGAAAAAACGGTTTCGCATGGAATTGGTTCCTCAGTAGGACGCAAAGCAACTCGTGGATTATATCGAACTCAATGTATCAGCTGCCGCCGTTCTTTGGCCGGCTGCGGGGATGCAAAAGGCAATCCGTCACGCGAGCGACCTGCACCATTTCCTCGACATCATGGACGCGGACAATATGTGCGCCCTGCAGAATGCTCGCCGTCACCGTTGCTGCCGTTCCCCAAATTCGTTCGTCAGTTGGTAAAAGTTTGCCGTTGCGCGCCAGCGTCGCTCCAAGGAATCCCTTGCGGGAAGTCCCGACCATCAGCGGATAACCCAGTTGGGCAAGTGCCGGTAGCTTGGCCAGCAATTCGTAATTCTGCGCAAAGCTCTTCCCGAAGCCGATCCCCGGATCAAGGATGATTTGCGATTTGCGCACACCCGCGCGCCGCGCAATGGCCACTGATTCTCGCAGCCCGCGGCTCACATCTTTCATCACATCCTTTGCCCACGGCTTCTTCTGCATGGTGCGCGGCGTTCCTCGCATGTGCATCAGCACGATGGGCACCCCAAATCGCGCCGCCACCTCCGCAATCTTCGGATCCTGCTTCAGCCCCGAAATGTCGTTCAACATTTCCGCCCCAGCATCAAGCGCCGCTTCCGCCACGCTGGCCTTCTGCGTATCAATCGAAACAGGAATCTTCAATCTTCCCCGCAGCCTCCGCAGCACCGGCAACAGCCTCTCCAACTCTTCCTCCGCCGAAATCCCCGTCGAACCCGGCCGGGTAGACTCCGCCCCAATATCCAGAATATCCGCGCCCGCCTTCTGCATCGCCAGCGCGGCCTTCACCGCATCTGCCGTCGTGAACAATTTCCCGCCATCCGAAAAACTGTCCGGCGTCACATTCAGCACACCCATCACCAGCGTACGCGTGCCAAGCTCGAGCGTCCGCGAGCGGAGGCTTAAACGAAACGCTTTTCGGTGTGGCTTCATCTGCGCTGCAGAAGTGTAGCGCAGGTGCGCCGCGTCCGGTCAGAACGAAAACCGCTCTGAAAATATCCAGCGATGGTTGTAGGTGTGGAATTGTGTCGCGGCAATCTGCATCCCCACCGCCGATGAAAAGCGGAATCTGCTCACCATGCGAACGCGTCCAAATCCGATTCCCGGCGTCAAAAATAACTGCTTGTTGCCGGCGTACTTGCCGGTTTCATAAAAGGTGGAATTCGCCTCAAGCTCTGGCCACAACTTCCATGCGGCCCGGTATTGGAGGGCGGTGTTCCATTGAAGCTGCCTGCCCAACCTTGCCGTATCTCCTGCGGGCAGGTTCGCTCCGAACGTGGACTGAACATCAAAATTCCTCCAGCCTTTTCCGAATGCCAGAGTCGGCGTCAGCACTGCGGCGCCCGCGCCGTAGCGACGCGAACCAGTGGGCGCAGTCGCACCTAGAATGAAAGTCAGCAGATAATTGCCTTCCGTGCGTTCCGCCGAAGCAAGGCGCACTTTCAGCATTAGCGGCAGGTCGCCAAATCCGCCGGACGGGCCGTCGGGAGACACCAGCGTGTAGGTCGGCACGCCTACCAGCAGCTGCGTGCGCGAGCTGGTGATGAACTCCAGCCCTTTGTTCCCGCCAAACTGATAATTCCTGTTTCCGCCGGCCGCTGGTTGATCCCAAATGTCGTAGCGGAACTCCTGCTTGAGCCGGCCTGAAGTGGTCACTAGCGGAGAAAGCCAATCCGGCTGTTTGGCTTGTACTTGGTCCGCCATGTTCAGCCAGGCACGAAACACATTCCTTTTTTTCCGCGCGTTATCCCGCCCGAGCTGGCCCTCCGATTCCCGACCTCCGCGAGAGGAGCAATTTTTGTCACTTTCGCCTGCCGTTGACTGCAAGCATGTAGGAGAAGAGCTCGATTCCGGCGGGCCGTCTTGCGGGCACGCTTTCGAGGCAAGCAGCACAATTACTCCTAGCATTGGGAGAAGCCTTCTTCGCCTGGTCCTCTTGCCTATCCTTGGGTACAAGCAGCCCTCCAAAAAGAAAATCGGCCACCGCCAGATTCGCATCTGACGGTGGCCGCTCGAAATCGTAGAAATTTCAGTCTACGCCATCAGCCTCCACGCGCCAGTTCGCGCAAAAGGGCAACAGCAGCAGGGATCGCACCCTGGAATCGCAGCGAGTTGAGGTTTGTAATTCAAAAAAGTACCTTGGACGCCCTACGCCATCTCCAGGATAAATACCGTTGCAGTGGCCGTCCAATCCATTGTTTAGATTCAAAAACAATGGAAAAGTGATATTTGCTTAATCCAAATCGAAATCGCGGATAGGCTTCCCGGCGGGCGCATCCTTGGCCTTCTTCATGGCCTCTTCGAATTTCTTGGCGAGAATATCTTCCTTGTGCGTTTCCTGGAAAAAAGAATCCGCAAACTTGTCTTCCCGGCTCTTCTTCTGCTGCTCCAGGATGCTCTGCGCTTGCGTCAAGTCCACGTCCGGCCCGGGCTTCACATGCGCCTCGTGCGATAGCACCGCGCCGAAGATCGGATCCACCACCAGCTTCGCCTGGCAGCACGGGCAAGTAATATTCAGGTTTTCGCCGTCTTTCAGTCCCATGGCCGTATTGTACGCCTCCGCGCGCAAAAAAGTAGGGGCCCGATTTTCCGGGCCCCTGGTTGAAATTTTAGAACTTAGCTTCGTTAGGCTTTCGCCGGTGAATCGCCACGGGTGAAGCCCGGCGCCGGACGCATTTCCGGGCGAACCACCTTCGGGTCCGCTGCCGGCGCAGCCTGTGGAGGCACCGTGGGAGGCGTCCGCGGCTTTTCGGGGAGCGGCTTACCTTCCATCAACAAGCGCACTTCATTGGCGTCAAGTACTTCGCGGATTAGCAACGCCTGCGCAATGTTGTCCAGCGTCTCCTTATGCGTGGAGAGGAGATTCTTCGCAGCCTCGTAACCCCTGTTGACGATCCGCTTCACTTCCCGGTCAATCTGCAATGCGGTGTCTTCGCTGAAGTCGCGGTGCTGCGCAATTTCGCGGCCCAGGAAGATGGCTTCTTCCTTCTTGCCGAACGCCAGCGGCCCCAGGTCGCTCATGCCCCACTCGCAAACCATGTTGCGAGCGATGTCCGTGGCGCGTTCGATGTCGTTCCCCGCGCCGGTAGTGATGTGGCCTAGGAAAATCTCTTCGGCGCTACGTCCGCCCATCAGCACGGCCAGCATGCCTTCCAGAAATTCCTTGGTGTAAGTGTGCTTATCCGCCTCGGGCAGTTGCATCGTCAATCCCAGCGCCATGCCGCGCGGAATGATCGTCACCTTGTGAACCGGATCGGCGCCCGGCGTCATTGCTGCAACCAGCGCGTGCCCCGCCTCGTGATACGCTGTGTTCCGCTTCTCTTCGTCCGACAGGATCATGGACTTGCGCTCCACGCCCATCAGCACCTTATCCTTCGACATTTCAAAATCGTCCATCGCCACGAACTTCCGGTTCTGCCGCGCAGCCCACAGCGCCGCTTCGTTCACCAGGTTGGCTAGGTCGGCCCCGGAAAAGCCCGGCGTGCCGCGCGCGATGATCGAAAGATCCACGTCATCCGAAAGAGGAACCTTGCGCGTGTGCACGCGAAGGATTTCCTCGCGGCCCTTCACGTCGGGGCGCGCCACAACCACGCGGCGGTCAAAACGACCGGGGCGCAGCAGGGCGGGGTCCAGCACGTCGGGACGATTCGTCGCCGCGATCAGGATCACGCCTTCGTTCGATTCAAATCCATCCATCTCCACCAGCAACGCGTTCAGAGTCTGCTCGCGCTCGTCGTGTCCGCCGCCCAGACCCGCTCCGCGATGCCGACCGACCGCGTCAATTTCATCAATGAAAATGATGCACGGAGCATTCTTCTTCCCCTGCTCAAAAAGGTCGCGCACGCGGCTCGCACCGACGCCGACAAACATCTCCACAAAGTCCGAACCCGAAATCGAGAAGAACGGCACATTCGCTTCGCCGGCAATTGCTCGCGCCAGCAAAGTCTTGCCCGTGCCCGGAGGCCCGACAAGCAGCACGCCCTTCGGAATACGCCCGCCCAGTTTCTGGAATTTCTGCGGGTCCTTCAGGAACTCGATAATTTCCTGCAGCTCTTCCTTAGCTTCATCGCTGCCCGCAACATCCTTAAATGTTGCCTTCTTCTGCTGCGCGGAAAGCAGTCTCGCCCGCGACTTGCCGAAACTCAACGCCTTGTTGCCGCCAGCCTGCATCTGCCGCATCAGGAAGAATACGAACCCCGCCAGCAACAACAAGGGCAGGGCATTCAGAAGGATCAACACCCAATCCCCGCTGCGCACTTCTTTCACGCTGAGTTGAACGGCCTTGTCCCGCAGGTTCTTGGTGATCTCCGGCGCGTTTTCCTTGGGGATGGTGACGCGGAATTTCCGGTTCGCGGGGCGCACGTACTCGCCCTGCATCTCGTAGCTGTTCGGCGAGAGGTACATCGTCACTTCCTTGACGTCGCCCTCGTCCACCTTGGCCACGAATTCGCTGTAGCTCGGCGTGTCTTCACGCGCGGCCTGCCCGTTGGCGGAGACCAGTTTCCAGAGCATCACGCCCAGGAAAACGATCGAGATCCAAAATAGAATTGTTTTTGCCGTGGAATTCACATTGCCCTCACAATCAAACCCATACTAAATCCTCAAGATTTCGCTGGCGGTCTCACCGCTTGCGTTTCTTTGCTCGCTTGGACCCGCCGCCCGCCTTCTCGCCGCTGACTAATGATTTTCCATTACGCCCCAAGCCGTTCGGGCTGGCCAGCCCGTAGCCTGACCACACTTGATTAGATGCAGTCTGGAAGCCAAAGTAATCGGGTTCCAGGGCCACGCGGCGCTTCGAAGCCTTGTCCAACAGGACCGCCAGCCGCAGCGATCTCGGCTTATTTTCCCCGATGCGCCGCAACAAAAACTCTTGCGTAACTCCGCTGTCCAGCACCACATCCACCAGCAAAACGTCGCGCCCTTTGAGTTCGGAGGTTTCCTCGCCGCCGCTGGTGGTCTGGCGACTCCCGAAAAAAACCTCGCGCCGTACCCGCCCGTCCATTTCCACGTCACGCACATCTTCGCGCACAAAATGCACCGCCACCGGCCCATCAATGGCTCGTACCAGGTCAGCCGCAAACACAAACGAACGATCCATCGTCACCACCATGTCCAGTCGCCGCCCGCGATACGCCTGCGAAATCGCACGACCCAGCGTTTTCACGCGGCCGGCAATGCGCGCCGCGGAGTAGGAAGCAGCCCTTGCACGGCTCACGATGAGGATTCCTCTGTAATCACCACCGCTGCACGGCTCCCTTCAACCACCGCAAACTCGTCTGCGACCGGCAATCCCAGGACCCAAGCCAATTCGCCTGCGCTTGTCAGTACCGGCCAGCTTTCTTTCTCCCAGCGGCTCGCGCCCAACTCGTTCAACAGCCGCGCCACAGTGTGCCGATTCTGGTGACCCGTCGGCCGCATGGCATCCCCGGGACGCCAATTTCTCAATTCAAGAGGTGCACGCAACCGGCCACGGTCCAGAACCGCCCCTGTCTTACTAGTTTCTCGCCCTTCCGAGGACCAGTCAATCACCCGAAGGCGCAAGATGCGAGAAAGTGCATCAAGCCGCAACTCCTCGCCACTGGCGGGCAAATGCACGTGCAACGAAAACGTTCCCGGCTCGGACTTGTCCTTAGGCGATGCCAACGTACAAAAGACCAGCGAGTCGCGTTCCCTGCGCACTTCCACCCCGCCGGGCAACTGCAGAATCTTTCCCGAGTGGCCGGGTTCGGCCAGAAGGAGCACCGCGTCAACATGCAACGAGCCCAATTCTCCGGCCCGCGGCTTCACCCGCTTAACGACTTCGCGAATCATCCGCTTCCTCAACGCGAGGGTGTTCGCTTCCAGGGATTCTTCGCCGCTCGCTTTTGGAAAACCTTTTTGGAGGTCGGCAAACTCGCCGGCGGGGACG
>Ga0210399_10001786_pt1 | contig 16770 bp, 9 predicted proteins | sample IncBWC14MmetaG_FD_150865 | JGI IMG/M metagenome (GOLD analysis project Ga0210399, IMG submission 150865) | Forest soil microbial communities from Barre Woods Harvard Forest LTER site, Petersham, Massachusetts, United States - Inc-BW-C-14-M | ecosystem: Environmental > Terrestrial > Soil >...
GGGTTTCATACAGATCTCCCCTGGAAACACGATCCGGAAGCTGCCCGGATCCAATAGCCGTCAGTAGTAAGACGCTGGCTGGCTTTCTGTAGGGTATAACCCAGGAGTGGAAAAATAGTTGCTGAGTGAGGCGCCAGGAATCTCACCTTGAGACAGTCCTAGTACTAACTGCTAGGTGTCCCAAATGTGGCCAACTGAACGGTTTAGCAGGACGCGATGGTTGCCGCCGATTTGGTAGCCTAACCCCGCGAATGGTGCGGATTAGGGGGTGGTCGGCACCCGTGTCGATCTCTACAAAACGCAACTGGGCGACCTCTAAAGCATGCTGGGACAGGTTCGCGTGATGCGGCTGGCGCGGCAGGCCAGCTTGGAGGCGGGGCGTGCCGAGCTTTCGGCCGTTTCGCAGTGGATAGGGGCGTTTCGCCAGACCCACTGAGGATTTTTCTGCCTTGCCAATTCCCTGAATTTTCCCGCTCGATTTTCCAGTGGCTCGCTGAGCATAGCCTCGCTTGGGATTGAGCAACAGCCTCGCGCACTGTGTGCATCACTTTTTCAGCGGACATTCGTGGCGTTCTCTTTCTATAGTTCCGGCACCCGTTTGGAAAATCCTGGTGAAGAGGAGGCGCCCAATGTATTCATCACGGAAAGTATTGCCCATCGCTGGCTGGTTTGCGCTCAGCGCGATTTGCGCGGGAACGAACGCGCAAACTGATTCGGAAAAACCCGCGGCGAAGAAATCTGCCGGTAAACACTACACACTTCCGGCGAACAAAGACACCGTGCAGTGGGGCTGGTTCGATCCGGCAGAGAAGCCGAAACTGATCGTCGACTCCGGCGACAGCGTCTCGGTCGAGACGCTGCGGCACGGGATGGACGAGGTGAAGCCCGGCGCCACCATGGACGACATCGTCAAGCTGCGGCTGGCGAATCCCGGCGGCGGGCCCCATTCCGTGACCGGGCCGATTTTCGTGAATGGCGCGGAACCCGGCGACACGATGGAGATCCGCATCAAGAAAATCGTGATCAAGGACATCGGCTTCAATTTCAATCTTCCCGGCAAGCAGTTCCCTGCCGTTGGATTGCTTGCGCCTGAATTTCCCGAAGGGCACGTGGAATATTTCAAGCTGGATGCGAAAACCATGACGACGGAGTTCAAGCCGGGGATCGTGTTGCATCTGAAGCCATTTCCGGGAACCATCGCCGTCGGGCCGGATCCGAATGAGCCGAAAGAAAAAACTGGGCCGCCGATTCCGGACGCCAAGGGCCGCACCAGCACGCTGCGGCCATGGAAGAACGGGTCAAACATGGACGTCAACGAATTGCAGGAAGGATCAACGCTTTATTTTCCGGTGTTCCAGAAAGGCGGGCTGATCTGGACGGGCGATTCACATTGCCTGCAGGGGAACGGCGAAGTGAATTTGACGGCTCTGGAGTGTTCATACAAGGAAATTGAGATCGAGCCGATTGTGCGCAAGGACCTGCATATTGATTGGCCGCGCGCGGAAACCTCCACGCAATGGATCTTCATGGGATTCGACGAGGACCTGAACGAAGCGATGAAGATTGCGGTACGCGAGACCGTGAATTTTCTGGCGGAACAGAAAATGGTGCCGATGTCGCGGGAAGAAGCGTACGCGCTGACCTCGATCATCGGCGACTGCCGCGTTTCTCAGGTGGTGGACATTCGCAAGGGCGTGCACTGCATGATTCCGAAGTCGATTTTCGTGAAGGAATAATTTTTCAAATCAGGTGGGCGCAAAGAAAGCCGGGCAGCTTGCTCCCGGCTGCCCGGCTGAAGACGAATGCTTCGTTTAGAATGAGGAACTCTCAGTAGCCCGGATTCTGTTGTTGCGCCTGGCGATCGGGGGCGATGGCGTCCGCCATGCGAAAGATCGCCGCGAGCAGTTCAATCGCCACACGGCAGTAGAGAAACCAGACGAAGTATCCGCCGAGGGCAGCCAGCAGCGCGAGCAGCCCCTGGACCGGGGCTTGCTGAAACGCCGTCACCACCCAGGCGACCGCCGCGATCAGGCCGACAAGGAGATGCAGGGCGTAGAGGAATCTCAGCATCTTCGGGGTCGCATACACGCGGAAGGAAAAATCCATCAATCCTTCCCACATTCCCTTTGCTTCGGGCATTCGTGCCTCCTTAAATTAGGCTGGAAATTAGATTATAGAGAACAACCCGGGTTCGGGCCAAAGTTCGTGCGAGGCGAGTGACGAAGTTCATATACCACGCCCACAGAATCCGCACAACGTCGCGGAGCTGGAATTCATGGGGCGAAGGAGTAGGTCCATTTGACGGCGAAACGGGTTTCACGCGCTTGCGGAGGATTGGCCGGCGCGATGCTGGCGAATTGCGTGCCCACGTTGTAGATGACGTAGAGGTCGCTGTCCGGCCGCTATTTATACCGGAGAGGCGAACGTTGGCGCTGACAGCTTGCGTGTTCGAGGTGTCCATCTGGATGAAGCTCGTAAATGTCAGGAAGCGCGTGAAGGAATAATTTCCCTCGAAGCTTGCCAGGACTACCGAGAAATCTCCCTGCGGCAATGGGAGGCGGAAGCGATCCCAGGTTTCGCAAGCGGAAAGAGAGAACTGTGCCGTTGGGCGATAGTTGGCCTGCACACGGAATTCGTTGAGGCTGCCGCCGTAGTAGCCGCCGAAGCGTTCGAAAAAGCTGTATGTAAATCGCTTGTTCTTGGCTGATCCATAGGTGAGTTGGTGTCGGGTGAACTGGTAAAGTCCGAAACCGGCATATTTTTCGTCCAGTGCAGGCCCAGAAGTTGTGGACCTGCAGTTTTTGAGCACTTTCATCCAATAGATAAGCCTTGCTAATCGGATCGCACCCGACCGCTGCCTGACTTGTATATGACTGAATACACCGAACGTGCCCTGTTTCGTCAACCGATTAAAGCTGGCGTTTAGGAGTGTGGGAGATTTGGATATGCCGGATGCGAAAGGCATCCCCACAAGGCTTGCTTATCTGAGTTGCCGCTTAAAAGATAAATCTGGCAATCAACTACTTACCTTTTTTTGCGCCGTGCTCTCCCTCACGACCAGTTCGGGTTCAAGCACTATTTCTTTTGGATACTGGGCCCCGGCTGTGGCGGTGATGCGCTTAAGGAGAGTTTCCGCGGCGACTACGCCCATCTGACGGAGCGGTTGCCGCACAGTCGTGAGGCTTGGGTTGTGAAACGCCGCGCCTTGAATATCATCCCAGCCGATTACAGAAACATCTTCCGGCACGTGCCGGCCGGTTTCGCGCAGGGCTTTGATAGCGCCCATGGCGGAAATGTCGTTGAACGCAAACAGCGCCGTGAATTGCGGATTGCCTTCCAGCAATTTGCGGGTGACTCGATGGCCTACTTCAGGAGATGGCGAATCACTGTCCAGTTGGACGGTGAGTTTTTCGTCGATGGTGATGCCGAGTTCGCGGGCGACCGAGAGAATTGCCTGCCAGCGAGTTTCGGTGTCCGAGCTGAAATCCTGGCCTTTAATCAGCGCAATTCGCGAGTGGCCGAGGCGATACAGGTGTTCGAGCGCGAGATGCGCCCCGAGATTGTGGTCCAGAACGATGTTTGTGACTCCCTTGACGTGGCGATGGCCGGAGATGGAGACGGCGGGGATGTCGCAATTGCCGCTGTAGACCGTGTCGACGGCGATGATCCCTTCCGCGGCGCGCTGCCGGAGAAGGTGAGGATATTCGTCGATCAAATCCTTTCGGTGACGGTGGCTGACCACAAAATAGAAATAGCCTTCCTGAAAAAGGTGGTCTTCCACGCCGGATAAGACCATCGAGGAATACCCTTCGCTGATTTCCGGCACCATTACGCCGATGGTAAAGCTCCTTTTCTGCCGCAGGGAGCGTGCCATCAGATTCGGACGGTATTTGAACTGCCGGGCGGCGGCCCAGATGCGCTCTTGCGTGGTGTGAGGGATGGACTTGGCCCCCGGCGAGCGGTTGATTACGAGAGAAATGGTGGCCGTGGAAAGGCCCAGGTGTTCGGCGAGAGCCTTCATGCTGATCGAACCGCCAGCAGGCTCTCCAGAAGGATCCGGTAGCAGTTTCGTTGGGCGGGCCATGGTGGTTGACGTGCCGTAGTCTGACACAATGGAGGCGACGGAACAATACGATCGGGCGGAAAATCAGGGGCAAAAGGAGGGTTTCTGATTCCGGAATTGTGATAGAATCCACCTGCTAAATCGATTTAGCAGGCGTACTGAAGACTGCACCGGAAGTACGGATTATCGCTCCTGCTGACTTCGCTGCAAGAAATTTCATGTTTCGCTGAGGACTCTTCCCCCATGCTCTGGGATTCTGGCCAACGGCGCTGCAGACTATCAATCAGGGTGGCGTTTCTCTTAACCCTGGCTAGTTTCGGACTATCGGGGCCAGTTTTCGCGCAGGCGTCCGGATCAAACAGCCACGCGGCTGCCCTCACTCACTCCCCTCTGACTGATCCAGCGATAGAGAAGCGCGTCGATGCGCTCATGAAACAGATGACGCTTGAGGAGAAGGTCGGGCAGTTGGCGCAATATTCCTCCGGCGCGCCAACCGGGCCGAGCGCGGGAAACGCGGACTATCCGAGCATGATCGGGCGGGGAGAAGTCGGTTCACTTTTCAATCTGGATAGCGTGCGCGCGGCGAATCAGTACCAGCACATCGCGGTGGAAAAATCGCGGCTGCACATTCCGCTGCTGTTTGGACTGGATGTAATCCACGGTTTTCGGACTACGTTCCCCGTTCCTTTGGCCTTGGCGTCAACCTGGGATCCTTCGATCGTCGAAAAGGCGGCCCGCATTGCGGCGCAGGAGTCTTCGGCGGCCGGCGTACGGTGGGTGTTTTCTCCGATGGTGGACGTTGCGCGCGATCCGCGATGGGGCCGCATCGTGGAAGGCGCCGGCGAAGATCCCTACCTGGGCAGCGTAATGGCCCGAGCGTATGTTCGCGGGTATCAGGGCAAAAGTTTGAGGAATAAAGAGAGCGTCGCGGCTTGCGTGAAGCATTTTGTCGGATACGGCGCGGCGGAAGCGGGGCGTGATTACAATACCGCGGAGATTTCTGAACACACCCTGCGAGAAGTATATTTCCCGCCGTTCTACGCGGCGCTGAGCGAGGGCAGCGTTTCGTTGATGAGCTCGTTCAATACGCTCAATGGATTGCCGGCGACAGCGAATCCTTTCACTTTGACGCAGATTCTGCGGAAAGAGTGGGAGTTTCCCGGGCTGGTGGTGAGCGATTGGACTTCCGTCGGCGAACTGGTTCCACATGGGATCGCGTTGGATGGAGCCATGGCCGCGCGAAAAGCGATCACTGCCGGCGTGGACATGGACATGGTGAGCGATTCCTATCATCAGCACCTGGCCGATCTGGTAAAGAGCGGAAAAGTTTCGCAGCCCCGGCTGGATGAAGCGGTGAGGAATGTGCTTCGCGTGAAATTTGCATTGGGACTGTTCGAGGATCCCTTCACGGACGAGTCGCGCGAAGTTCACGGGGCGCTTCCGAAGGAACGCGTGGAGCATGCGAGGCTGGCGGCGGAACGTTCTTTCGTCTTGCTGAAAAATTCGGGGGCAGGTTCGCGGCCTATATTGCCGCTCGCGGGCGACCCTGGAACGATTGCCGTGATTGGGCCGTTGGCGGATGATGCGAACAATATGCTTGGTCCGTGGTCGGGGCGCGGGAGACCGGAAGATGCGGTCACGCTGAAAACCGCGCTGGAGCAGAGAGTCGGCGCAGGAAAAATTCGTTATGCCAAGGGTGCGGAATTTCAAACTGCCAGCGACGCAGAAATACAGAAAGCGGTAGAGGCCGCCCAAGGAGCGGACGTAGTTGTTTTGGCGTTGGGCGAGGAGGCCGCCGCGCAATCCGGGGAGGCGGCTTCACGCGCGTATCTGAATTTGCCCGGGCGCCAAGAGGAACTCCTGGAGAAGGTTACGGCGACAGGGAAACCCGTGGTGTTGCTGCTTTTTAGTGGACGACCGTTGACGCTCCCCTGGGCGTTTGAACATGTGCCGACGATTGTGGCCGCGTGGTTTCCAGGAATTCAAGCTGGGCCAGCGCTGGTCCGGGTGCTATTTGGCGACGTGGCGCCAAGCGGGAAGCTGGTGGTCAGCTGGCCGCGAACGATCGGGCAGATTCCGATTTATTACAACGCGCTCAATACCGGCCGGCCGGCGGGCGACACGGATCTGACGCATCCCCCCACAAATTCGCCGGAAAAATTTGTTTCGCGTTATATCGATGAGCAAAACAGCCCGCTATTTCCATTTGGATATGGACTTTCTTACTCGTCGCTCGAGTATTCCCAAACGCGCGTGGATTCCTCCAAGCTGAGCGCAGTGGGTATGAACGAAACTTTGCGGGCTGTGGCGTCCGACAAATCCGCAGGTGCAACTGCCAGCGCAATGGTGAAGAATACCGGAAACCGGGCGGTGGATGAGGTCGTCCAAGTGTACGTACGGTTGACGGGGACGAGCATGGAAGAGCCGGTTCGCAAGCTGGTGGGCTTCAAGCGGATTTCCCTTGCGCCCGGCGAGAGCCAGACGGTGAGTTTTCCGCTTGGGGCGGATGCTTTTTCCTTGTGGGATATGGAGAATCATTTGAGGGTGGAAGCCAGTCACGTGCAAGTGTGGATCAGTCCGGATTCCTCTCGCGGGCTGCCGGTGGCACTGGAAATCGTCGAGTAGAGAGGCGGGCCTTTGTGAAAAACCGTGGAGCAAGCCGAAGAGAATGGCTGCGCTTGTGCGGCGCGTATCTTTCGCTGGCGCCGTTTGCTTCGCTGTTGAGCTGTAACGGCGGCTCGCAAAGTTCGCAGAATTCCGGCGGCTCGCCATTCCAGGGAACCGATACGCAATTGCTCGACGACCTGCAGAAGAGCGCGTTCCAGTTTTTCTGGAATGAAACGAATCCTTCCACCGGGCAGGTGAAAGACCGCGCGTTTCTGAATGGCAACGACACTCGAACGCTATCCAGTATTGCCGCGACCGGATTTGGGTTGACCGCGCTGTGCATCGGCGATTCCCGCGGGTATGCCAAGACTTCGGACATTGTCACGCGGGTTCGTAACACGCTGCAGTTCATCGTTCAGCAGATGACCAGCGTACATGGCTTTTACTACCACTTTGTCGACATGAATACGGGGCAGCGCTGGGCGCAGAGCGAAGTTTCGTCGATCGACACTTCCCTGCTGCTCTGCGGTGTGCTGAGTGCGAAACAATATTTTCAAGACGCGACGATTCAGACGCTGGCTTCGCAGATTTATGCGCAGGTGGACTGGCCGTGGATGATGAATGGCGGCCCGACGTTTTCGATGGGGTGGACGCCGGAATCGGGTTTTATCAGCGCGCGCTGGGATCACTACTGCGAACTGATGATGATTTATCTGCTGGGCATCGGCTCCACAACCAATCCGGTTCCCGCGGCTAGCTGGAATGCGTGGACGCGGCCGACGATTACTTACCAGGGCCTGACTTACATTTCGGGCAACGATCCACTTTTCACTCACCAGTATTCTCACGCGTGGTTCGATTTCCGGAATAAGAGGGATGCGTACGCAAATTATTTCGATAATTCGATTGCGGCGACGAAGGCGCACAAGCTGTTCTGCCTGTCGCTGACTTCCCAGTTCAGTGATTATTCGAACGACCTGTGGGGAATATCCGCTTCGGATTACGTGAAGGGCTATACGGCCTGGGGTGGACCGCCGCCGCAGGGGCCGATTGACGGCACTGTGGTGCCGTCGGCGACGGGAGGCTCGCTGCCGTTCTTGTACGCCGATTGCATCCGCGTGTTGCGTGCAATTCGTGGCACATACGGGGCGAAAGCGTGGGGACTCTACAGTTATGTCGACGCGTTCAATCCGCTTACCGGGTGGTACGACACCGACGTCCTGGGAATTGACCTGGGCATCACGATGCTGATGGCCGAAAACTACCGCACTGGCCTGGTGTGGAGCATGTTCATGAAAAACCCCGAGGCGTTGGCGGCGATGCAGATGGTTGGTTTTCAGCCGGCGTAAATCTACAGCTCGGTCCAAGGGCGAATTGACCCGCCACAAAATTAGCGTTGCTAAAGCAAAGCAGGAGTGCGAATCTGCCACACTCCTGCTCTGATTTTGAATCAGAAGCTGAGGCGCAACTGGAATTCAATGACGCGGCCTGAGAGGCCATCCAGCGGCCGGCCGAACTGACCGCTGTTCGTGATGTCCGTGGGCGAGGTCGCGGGCGCCATCGTCTCCAGGTTAAGAATGTTGAGGGCGTTGAAAAAATTGCTCCGGAATTCCAGCTTTGCGCTTTCGCCGAGCACGCGGGAGTTCGGCAGGGCGAAATTCTTGCCGAACGACATATCCAGCTGGGTGTATCCGGGCCCTGCGAAAATATTACGGCAGCGGCAGCCGGGGCCAAAGGTTGTCGGCGGAATTACGGTCGCGCCTGGAAAACTTGCGGCGGGATTCGGGAAAACACCATTCTGCCACTGTTGCTTGGAAGGACTCGAAATCATTCCGCCGGTGTAAACCTGCGGCATGTCGGGACAATAGCCGTCGCCATTCCGGTCGCGGGTCGGATCGCAAGCGCCAATGAGAGCCGTGAAGGGCAGGCCCGTGTGCTTCACTAGTACCCCCCCGAGCGTCCAGCCTCCGGCAATCGTGCCCAGCAGATCGCGACGATTGCGGTAAATTGGCAACTCCCAATAACCCGACACACCAAGGTTGTGGCGAACATCGTAGTCGGAATTTCCTTTATTGATGGACTGCGTGAACGGATCGGTCTGTTGGAAGCCGATTTCATAGGAGCTGGTGTCAATGGAGTGGCTGAACTGGTATAGCACCGACCCGGAAAACCCGTGCGTGAATCGGTGCGAGACTTGGACGATCAAGGCGTCGAAACTGGCATTCACATCCGGGAGTGGAACGAACACTCTACCGAATCGGTTGTTGCCAACCACGATAGGTGCCGGGCAAGCCGGATTCGTGGGGCCACACGGCACGCCGTCTGGACTGGCTCCCTGAATTCCGTCCACGTTGTGGTCAAAAGTGTCGCCAGGTGTAAAGCGGTTCAGGTCGATCGTGCGATAGAGCTTCCGGCTACGGCTGCCCTGATAGCCAACACTGACCTGGTAACCCGAAACGGGTTCGTATTGGGTCTGAAGAGAAAACACGTAAACATAAGGGATCGGCTCGTTTGGCCGCGCGCCGAAGATGTCAACCTTGGTGACCGAGGTGCACGCCAGGTTGGCGCAAAGCGCGCCATCTGGGGCGACCCCGAACGAGAAATTAGGATTGGGAGGATAGCTGTTGGCGCTGGTGCTCGAGCCAATCCCATAAAGTATACCGGACCCGGGAGGAGGGCCATTGATTTTGCCCGGGTCGAAGAAGCAACAAGCGCTCGCCTGAGCGAAATATGGCGTGTTCTGCCGGATGTTGCTGAAGATCGTGTCATACGGCCGGTCATAGAGAATGCCAAACCCTCCGCGAATCACCGGAGCGTGGCCCCACACTTTCGGGCTCCACGCAAAGCCAACGCGCGGCCCGAAGTTATTCTTGTCGGGATTATAAAGCTGGCTCACTTTTTGCACGGAACCATCTATGAACCCTTGTGGACCAAAGATGTAGTTGCTCATCAACCCGTTCTTTTCAGTAATCGGCGGGAAATACTCCCAGCGGAGACCGAGGTTCACCGTCAGATTCGGGAGAATTTTCCAATCATCTTGGACGAAGAGCGAGTACGACGAAGTGCGGAAATATCGTTGCCCATTCGGCTGACCGCCGGTTGTAGGGTCCACGGCCAGACCTTCGAAGAAGCAGCAAGCGTCATTGGCAAAGTTGAGCAATCCGCGGAACTGGTAGTTGGGCCGCTCAAACCCCGGCTCATCGTCGTTGTTCTGCTCTTTCGTAAATTCGAACCCGAATTTCAGGGCATGCGTTCGATGCACCCAGCTCAACGTATCGCGGAACCCAAATGTGTTTTCGGCCAAATTTCCCGGCGTCGTTCCGGACTGCGGGATGCCCATCAACGTGCCAGCGTCGCCCAGACCGCCGGCGTCAAAGTCGAACAACCGGATCTGGGGAATGCCATAGTTCGTCTGTCCGGTCGGCTGGTTCTGATTAAAGGCAAATCTGGTGAAATTGCCTCGGACCTCATTGACCAACACCGGGGTAATCGTGCGTGTCCAGCCCAGTGTCCCGACGTAGTTTTTGGGAGCAAGCCCGATATCCTCAATCGGCCTGTCGCCACCGTTCACATTGTTGAGATTGACGAAGTAAGTGCTTCCGAAGAACTGGTTGGCTCCCTTCGTGTAATCGACGCGGGCGTTGTACTGGTTTCCACTCGTGGAGTTCGGTACGCGGGTATCGAAAACGCCCCAGTCCGGAATTCCGTCGGGGCCGTTACCTATGGCTTGACCAATTCCGACTCCCGGTTGGTACCAAGTCCCGAGTGGATGGAAATTCGGATCGGTTGGATTGGTAATCAGGGAGCAGCAATCCGTTTGAGAAACCGTCGTGCCGATTCGTGGCGCGATACCCGGCGTCTGGAAAATCTTCGCGGCGATACTGCTGGGGTTGACGTTGATCACGTACTGCTCAAACGCGGGAGTTTCGAGTTTCACATCGCGATTCGTAACCGTGTTAGCCAGCCGCAGCCCTTCATACGAGAAAAAGAAAAACAGTTTGTTTTTTACTACTGGGCCGCCGATGCTGCCCGCAAAATCGCGGTACTTCTGGTCATTTCGTGTCGGGCAGTGCTGCGCGACGATCGTGAACGCTCCGCCTTCGCAAGAAATCTGCGAAAGCTTCACATTGTTCGCGCCGTAGAATTTGTTGAAGGCGTTCAGCCCTTTATCATTGAATTTGATCAGACCGCTTCCGTGGAAGCTATTTGTGCCGGCCTTGGTGATCACTTCCACCTGCGCTCCAGAATTGCGCCCCTGCTCCGCACTGAAGCTTGCCGAAGTCACGACCAACTCCTGGACGGATTCCTGATTGGGCGTAATAACCGCAGCTCCGCCGTTGCTCAAGCTATTGATGCTGACCCCGTCCAGAGTGTAATTGTTCGCGCTGACCCGCTGGCCGTTGGAAACAATCTGCACCTGGTTCTCCGCCTGAAAAATGGAATTGTTGGAGCCACCCGGACCGACCTGTTGGGGCAATGCGAAAGAATTTCCGCCGCCTTGCCGCGCGTTGTCGCCGAAGACTCCGGGAGCCATATGGATCAATTCGTAAGGATCCCTGCCGAACTGTGGGAGTGTCAGAACCTCCTGCGATCCGATCGTAGCGTTAATGCTAGCGTTTTCCGTTTGTAGTCCGCCGGATGAGGCCGTTACCGTCACGGATTCCGCTATATTGCCGATGGTCAAAACGACATCGAAGCCTCGGGGTTGTTCAGCTTCAACGGAAATATCCTTGGCAACGAACTGCTTAAAGCCGCTGACAGAGACGGTAACGGTATAGACCCCAGGCGGCACTTCGTTGATCCGATAAAATCCTTGGTCGCTCGCCACAGTGTCCCGGGTGACGCCCGTCGCTTGATTCGTCAGGGTTACCTTTGCCCCGGAAACCGCTGAGCCCTGGGGATCTGAAACCGTGCCCTGAATGCTGGCTTTGAACTGGGCGCTGGCGCAAACAGTGAAGACGGATGTGCACAGCAAGACGAGAATGGCCCGAATCGACAGTTTGAAAAAGCTCATGTGCTTTCCTCCACCTGCACTGGTTTTTCGGATGCTGCACCACACCCGCTAGTAAATCGGTTGAGCGACGATTGGCGGGAGTATAAGTATCTATTTATTGGATGTCAACAATCGATTCTGCCGGGCGAGGGCGGCCCCATCCAAGGCTTTCATTGTGAAGGGAAAGGAGATCCAATACGATGGAGACAGATCAGAAGGCGGGAGCGGGTTTCCCAAATACTGTTGTGGGAACTACCGAGGAGTGAGATTTCTGGAGCGGGCGATGGGAATTGAACAACGACAATCGGCCCGAATAAGGCGTTACTGCCCGCCTTCTAGTTCAATTGGAGTCAAATGGAGTGAAGTCGGTCATCTTGCCGCCACATCATGCCAGAAAATGGGTTTTGCAGTATTCTGTCCGGTGAAGCAAACAGCACCGGTTGGAGACGGCGTGAATAATCCGGAAATAATCAGGAGCCAAGCGTGACAACACGGCGAGAGGTTTTGAGGTATGCGGGGCTCGGAATGGGTGCGGCGGCGGCATCCGCTTTAGGACTGAAGGTAAACGCCGAAGCCGAGGCGCATCAGGGGCAGGCGCCAACGAGGCCCGCGCAGACAGAAATCACCGACAAGAGCGGCAAGCGCCTGGCAGCGGGGGCGGAGATTGCCTGGACGAAGGAAGCAAGAAAGGCCGCGCCGGCGGACGTGACGGTGGACCCGACGAAACCGGCGCAGACGATCCTGGGATTTGGCGCGGCGTTTACCGATGCTGCGTGCTTCACGCTCTCGCGCCTAGGCGATAGCGAACGCGCGAACCTCCTGCATACGATGTTCGGACAGGATCAGCATGCCCTGAGCGTGGGACGCATTCCGATTGGCGCGAGCGATTACAGCACAGCGGCATACAGCTACGACGATGGCGCGGCCGATCCGGAGCTGAAGCGCTTCAGCATCGACCACGACCGCGATTACATTTTACCGACGTTGCACGCGGCGCTTGGCGCGAATCCAGACCTGTTTTTGTTCGGCTCTCCGTGGAGTCCTCCTGGATGGATGAAGTACAGCAACTCGATGTTGGGCGGAAACATCCGGCCGGAAAACATTCCCACCTACGCGCGCTACCTTCAGAAATTCGTGGAGGCCTACGCCGCGGCGGGCGTGAACGTGCGTGCCGTGACGCCGCAAAACGAAATCGACGCGGACCAGGGCGGCCGAATGCCCGCGAGTCCCTGGCCGCAAGAGGACGAGGAGCGCCTGGTGGTGGCGCTCGGCCCCTTGCTCGAGGCGAGCGGCACCAAAATCTGGATGCTCGACCACAACTATACTTTGTGGGGCCGCGTGCTGGATCAACTCTCCAATCCCCGCTTCAAGAAATACGTGAACACCGTGGCCTGGCACGGGTACCTGGGAAGTCCGGAGATGATGCGTAACGTGAAGGAGAGATTTCCGGACGTGGAGATGCACTGGACCGAAGGCGGAGACGACTACAAGTTCCCGGACTATTGGACGAGCTGGTGCAAGTGGGGCGCGACGTTCAGCGGCATTCTGGCGAACGGGCCGCAGAGCATCACTACATGGAATCTGGCTCTCGATGAGCGCGGACGGCCGAATATCGGTCCGTTCGATTGCGGCGGGTTGGTGCAGATTCATTCCGTGACAAAAGAAATCAAACAGGCAGGCCTGTATTGGGCGTTGGTGCAGTATGCGCGGGCAATTCGCCGCGGAGCTGTGATTGTCGCTTCGCATGACGCTAACGGCGACGCACCGGCGGTGAGCGGAACACTGGTCGTTCCGCCTGGACCATTAGTAAGTGGGACGGGGATCCCGTATAGCGCGGCGACTTCGCGGGTGTTTCACACCGCGGCGAAAAATCCCGACGGTTCGCTGGTGCTGGTGCTGACGAATCCGGGTGACGCGAGAGATGTTACGGTCGCGTGTGGTGGTCAGACTTCTAAAGTAGCGCTAACGGCCGATTCGATCACCACGCTGCGGTGGAGCTGAGTTTGATTTGGCTGTCATGTTTCTCGTCTTTCTAGACCAGCAGCTAGTGGACTCCGCGCGGATCCCTAAGATTGCTTCGCACAAGCCAATCAGGGTTTCTCCATTTCAAGGCTTTCGCGCTTCTTTAACCGATTCGCCTCAATAAGCTTTTGAAAGGCGGCGAGTGCCTGCTGCGCTTCTTGCGTGCGTCCGGCGCGCCGGTAGGCTTGGCTTAATTGAAAATAGGTGGCGTCGTGGTCCGGAACAAGTTTTCTGGCAGTCTCCAGACTCTCGATGGCTCCGGTGGTGTCTCCCTGCTGCAAGAGAGCGCGGCCAAGTTCGAAATAAGCTGATTCGTAGCCGGGCAGGGCCTTGATCACGTCGCGGAAAAGAGGCACGGCGTCCTCGAGGTGACCCTGGGCCAGGAGGGCGTACCCAAGGTGATAGGTAGCGAGGGGGTCGGCGGGTCGAAGCTGAAGTTCGGCGCGAAATTCTTGCGCGGCAGGTTCGAACGCACTTTGGTGAAGGTAAATGAGACCTTCATAGTAGTGCGCCTCCGGAAGCCGGGGATCGAGCTGCAAGGCAGTTTTCAGTTCGGTGAGTGCCTGGGGGTAGTCCTTCTGCTGGGCGTGGGCCTGTCCGAGCAGCAAGTGAACACTGGGATTGCCGGCGTTTTGTTCAAGAAGACGGCGGAAAATTTCCATGGCCAGATCGGGCTGGCGAGTGCGAACAAGAGCGGTACCCCAAGCGAAGAGCAGGCCTGGATCGTCGGGCAGAGCTTTAAGAAAAGGATGGAGGACTTCCGCGGTCTTGGGAAAATTTTCCGCGATGAAATAGCTGATTCCGAGAAGTTGACGGACAAGATGATCATCGGGATGAGCCGTCAACTGCCGCTCCAGGGGAGGAACTGCTTCGGAATAAAGCTCGGCGCGATAGGCGGCAAGACCCCAGTTGCGATCGAGACCGGGAAGGGCGGGATTCCAAGCGCCAGCCTGTTTAAAGAATTCGGCGGCATCCGCGAAATTCGAAGCCTTGGCGCGCATGACGCCGAGATCGTTGTAGGAGCTGGCGAGAATTTCCGAAGCGAAGGCGCGGTATTCTTTCGCCGGCTTGGATTCTGTGGCTGGTTCTGGAACGGGCGGGCGCTGGGCAGAGGGATTTTCCTGGACGCCGCCCTGCACCATCGCTTCGGTTGATTTCTGTTGGGCGCTGGCGCCGGATTCGAGAAGGGCGGCGATGCGGTCGGAAGTGTGGCTCTCGCCGTCGGAGGGGGCGGGGGGCTCGTCGAAAATGTGTTGGGCGTCATAGCGAAATTTCGCTTCGCGATAGCGCTGGGAATTGGCGAGCGCTTTTTGGGCTTCGTCGAGGCGGCCGAGGCGGCGCAAATCCTGGCCTAGCAAGTAATAGGCGCGACTTACGTCGCGTGGAACTTCCCCGGGGTCGGGGACGAGATGGATGTATTGTTCGAGGGCTTCGACGGCCTGGGGGAGACGCTTCGTTTCGCCATAGATTTCGCCAAGATAGAGATAAGCGAAGGATTCGGAGGGACGGAGCCGGCTGGCGTGGAGGAGAGCGGCTTCGGCAGCGGGAAAATCGCGTAGCGCGACATCGGAGATACCAAGGAGCAAGTGCGCGTTGTAGTCGTCGGGATGAAGCTTCAGCTCGCGCTCGAACTCGAGGCGGGCCTGCGGATAAGCCTCTTCCCCGCGAAATTCGAGGATGGAGTAGCCGAGCAGTTCGTGAGCGCGAGGATATTTTGGGTCGAGCTGAATGGCTTTGCGAAATTCAGCGACGGCGGATTCAGGAAAATGGCAGATGGAATAGGCGCGGCCGATGAGAACATGCAACGCGGCAGAATCTTCCACCATGGTGCCCTGCACGTGTTGAAACCACTGCTCGGCATCCGTGCGGCGCTTGGCCTTCAGGTAGGCAAGACCGAGAAAGTAGGAGGTTTCGAAGTCATCGTTCAGCGCGATGGAGGCCTGGAGATCGTGAATGGCGGCGGGAAAATCCCCGCGGTAGAGTTCTATGCGGCCGAGGACGTCCTGGGCGCGAGCGCGACGCGGATGCACGGCGACGACGGCCTGGGCAAGCTGGCGAGCTTTCTCGAGGTCGCCGGCGCGGAACCAAGCAATGGCAGCTTCGACAGCGATATCCGGATCGGCGGGAGCGAATTTGAGAGCCTGATCCAATTCGCGGGTGGCTTCGTCGAAACGGGATTCAGAGACAGAAATATTGGCGACCTGGCGGAGGCCGAGAGCGATGGTCTGGTCGTAGCGGCGTTCGGCTTCGGGGAGGTCACCGGAGGCAAGAGCGGATTTGGCGGATTCGAAATTACGCTTAAGGAGAATGGCGGGATCGTCGGCGGGACGAGTTGTTACCGCGCCAAGCATGGAAAAAAAGATGAGGAGCAAAGGTTTTGGACAACAACGCAGCGACGGAAAGCGGGGCAAAAATAAGCTGGGCCGCGGAAAGGCGTGGCGAGCAAATCTCGGGCGAGAAGAGTTCCTTTGACCGAGGGGGGAAGCGGAATGGAGATTAGCGGACACCGTTGGTTGCTCCACCCGCGGGCGGCGGGAGAGGTGTGGCGTTGCGGATGCCCGAGCCTTCGACAATCGTGTAGATGGCGTCGGCAGCGAGGTTTTCGAGCATTTCAACCTTGCCGCTCGGCCAGCGGATTTCAACGGAATCCATTTTTTTGGCGGCGCCGAGCCCGAAGTGGAGGCGGAGATCGTTTTGGGAGAGATAACTCCCCCCGCCGCGAACTTCGCTGAGTTGCTTTACGCCGGCGGAGCGAATGGTAACGCGGGCCCCGATCGCGGCGCGATTGCTTTTTGTGCCGATGAGCTTGAAAAGGACGCGATGATAACCGTCCGCGTTCATGTTTTTCAACAGAGAGGGCGGCTCGTTGACGTTCAGCAGAAGGACATCGATGTTGCCGGTGTTGAAGACGTCGCCAAACGCGGCGCCGCGGCGGGAGTGAAGAGGAAGAGCGGCGACGCCGGACTCCTTGGAGACTTCGTCGAAGGTGCCGTCGCGATTGTTGCGATGGAGCAAGAGCGGCTCGCGATAGCGGGGGCCGGTATCCAGAGTGTCAATCTGCGGATAGACGTGGCCGTTGGCGACA
>Ga0210399_10001787_pt1 | contig 16753 bp, 11 predicted proteins | sample IncBWC14MmetaG_FD_150865 | JGI IMG/M metagenome (GOLD analysis project Ga0210399, IMG submission 150865) | Forest soil microbial communities from Barre Woods Harvard Forest LTER site, Petersham, Massachusetts, United States - Inc-BW-C-14-M | ecosystem: Environmental > Terrestrial > Soil >...
CGGGCCCCGGTCAGCCTGTACGAGGGCGATACCTACGAGCTCGATGACCTGCTGGCCAGGCTGGTCGAGATCGGTTACTCCCGGGCCGACCTGGTCAGCGCCCGCGGCGAGATCGCGGTGCGCGGCGGTATCGTCGACGTCTTCCCGCCGACCGAGGAGCATCCGCTGCGGGTGGAGTTCTTCGGCGACACGGTCGAGGAGATCCGCTACTTCAGGGTCGCCGACCAGCGCAGCATCGGCCGGGCCGACAATGGGCTGTGGGCGCCGCCCTGCCGGGAACTGCTGCTGACGCCGGCGGTCAGGGACCGGGCCAAGGAACTCGCCGCGATCCATCCCGCGCTGGCCGACATTCTCGGCAAGGTGGCCGAGGGCATCTCGGTCGAGGGCATGGAGGCGTTCGCCCCTGTCCTGGCCGACCGGATGGAGCTGCTGGTCGATTACGTGCCGCCGGGCGGCATCGTGCTGGCCTGCGATCCGGAACGGATCCGGGCCCGGGCCGACGACCTGGTCCGGACCAGCCAGGAGTTCCTCGAGGCGTCCTGGGCCACCGCCGCGGTCGGCGGCGAGGCGCCTATCGATCTGGGATCCTCGGCGTTCCAGCCGATCGCGCGGATCCGCGCGGCGGCGGCGGCGCTGGGCCTGCCCTGGTGGACGATCGCGCCGTTCGGCGTGACCGATGAGCCCGAGCCAGGGACAGACGCTCACCCCGGGCTGCACGGGACCGAGGCCGGCCACTCGGACCGCGTTCCGTTCCGCATAAATGCATCCCTGTCACCCGCCTACCGCGGCGACGCGGCCCGCATGCTCACCGACGTGCGGACCTGGCTGGCCGAGGACTGGCGGGTCGTGCTGGTCACCGAGGGTCACGGCCCGGCGCAGCGGCTGGCCGAGACACTGCGCGGCGAGGACATCGGCGCCCGGCTGCAAGACCTCGACGAGGCGCCGGAGCCGGGCGTGCCGTACGTCACCACGGCCTGTGTCGAGAACGGCTTCGTCTGGCCCGCGGTCAAGCTCGCCTTGATCACCGAGAGTGACCTGGCCGGGCACCCGGCCGGACTGCCCACCACCCGGGATATGCGCCGGATGCCGAGCCGGCGGCGCGGCGGCGTCGACCCGCTGCAGTTGCAGGCCGGGGACTACGTGGTCCACGAACAGCACGGCGTCGGCCGGTACGTGGAGATGACGTCCCGGACCGCGGCCGGCGCGACCCGGGAGTACCTGGTCATCGAGTACGCGCCCGGCCGGCGCGGGCAGCCGCCGGACCGGCTCTACGTGCCGACCGACCAGCTCGACGAGGTGACCAAGTACTCCGGCGGCGAGGCCCCGGCGCTGCACCGGCTGGGCGGGGCGGACTGGGCCAAGGCCAAGGGCCGGGCGCGCAAGGCCGTCCGGCAGATCGCTTCCGAGCTGATCCGGCTCTACTCGGCCCGGATGGCCTCGCCCGGGTTCGCGTTCGGGCCGGACACACCCTGGCAGCGTGAGCTGGAGGACGCGTTTCCCTACGTGGAGACCCCCGACCAGCTCGGCGCCATCGACGAGGTCAAGCGCGACATGGAGCGGCCGGTCCCGATGGACCGGCTGATCTGCGGCGATGTCGGCTACGGCAAGACCGAGATCGCCGTGCGCGCCGCGTTCAAGGCCGTGCAGGACGGTAAGCAGGTCGCCGTCCTGGTGCCGACCACGCTGCTGGTCCAGCAGCACTACTCGACCTTCTCCGAGCGGTACGCGCCGTTCCCGGTAACGGTGCGGCCGCTGTCGCGCTTCCAGGGCGCCGCGGAGTCGGCCGAAACCCTGCGCGGGCTGGCCGACGGCACGGTGGACGTGGTCATTGGCACGCACAAGCTGCTGTCGCCGGAAACCAGGTTCGCCCGGCTCGGCCTGGTCGTCATCGACGAGGAACAGCGGTTCGGCGTGGAGCACAAGGAGTACCTCAAGCGGCTCCGGACCGAGGTCGACGTGCTCGGCATGTCGGCCACGCCCATCCCGCGGACGCTGGAGATGGGCGTGGCGGGGATCAGGGAGATGTCCACCATCCTCACGCCGCCGGAGGAACGCCACCCGGTGCTCACCTTCGTCGGGCCCTGGGACGCCAGGCAGGTCGCCGCCGCGATCCGGCGCGAGCTGCTGCGCGACGGCCAGGTGTTCTTCGTGCACAACCGGGTCAGCTCGATCCGCAGGGTCGCGGCCCAGGTCGCCGAACTGGTGCCGGAGGCGCGGATCGCGGTGGCGCACGGGCAGATGAACGAGCACGAGCTGGAACAGATCATGGTCGACTTCTGGGAGCGGAAGTACGACGTGCTGGTCTCGACCACGATCATCGAATCGGGCCTGGACATCCCGAACTCCAACACGCTCATCATCGACCGCGCCGACATGTACGGCCTGTCCCAGCTGCACCAGCTCCGCGGCCGGGTCGGCCGCGGTACGGAGCGGGCTTACGCCTACTTCCTGTATCCGCCCGAGGCGGCCCTGACCGAGACGGCGCACGAACGCCTCGCTACCGTGGCCCAGCACACCGAGGTGGGCGCTGGCATGTACGTCGCGCTGAAGGACCTGGAGATCCGCGGCGCGGGCAACCTGCTCGGCGGCGAGCAGTCCGGGCATATCGCCGGGGTCGGCTTCGACCTGTACGTGCGGATGATCGGCGAGGCGGTCAACGAGCTGAAGGGCGACGGCCCGGCGGAGAAGCCCGAAGTCCGGGTGGAGCTGCCGATCAACGCGCACATCCCGCACGACTACGTGGCCGGAGAACGGCTCCGGCTGGAGGCCTACACCCGGATCGCCGCCATCGACTCCGAAGCCGACGTCGCCGCCGCCCTCGAGGAACTGACCGACCGGTACGGCGCGCCACCCGAGCCGGTCCTCAACCTGCTCGAGGTGGCGCGGCTGCGCGTGGCCGCCCGCCAGGCCGGGCTCACCGACATCACCGCGGCGGGCAACCACATCAGGTTCGCGCCGGTCGAGCTGCCCGACTCGCGGCAGGTCCGGGTGCAGCGGCTGTACCCCAAGACGGTGCTGAAATCCGCAGTGCGTACGATGCTCGTACCGGTGCCGAGGACCGCGGTGATCGGTGGTCAGCCGTTGCGGGATACTGAACTGCTGACCTGGTGCGGTGAGGTGATCCGGTCGGTTCTGGCTGATCTTTGAGCGTTATCGCGGAGAAGGGATAGTGCGGTGCTTCGGAGGCTGGTCAAGGCGTCCGCCATCGTGGTCGGTGTCGGCCTGGCGGTGGCCGCGTGCTCCCCGGTGAAGATGGGGGCGGCGGCGCTCGTGGGCAACGAGCGGATCACGATCGCGACCCTCGATACCGAGGTCACCAACCTCAGCCAGGCCGCCGCGCAGTACCCGGCGGCCGTCAGCCTGACCGCGTCGCAGCGGACGCAGGCCACCTTGACCTGGCTGATCCGGTACCAGATCTTCGAGGAGATGGCCCGTCAGGCCGGCATCACGGTCTCGACCGCCCAGGGCCAGCAGGCGCTGAACCAGGCCGTCGCGGCGGCGGAAGCCTCGGCCGAGCAGCAGGGCCTGACCAACGTCACCCGTACCCTGATCCTGGCCGCGAGCGGTATCCCGCCGAACACCGCGGACTTGCTCGGCCGGTACGAGTCGATCGCCAGCCAGTACCTGACGATCGCCAACGGCGGTACCGCCCCTGCCGCGGGCTCCGCCGCCCAGACCGCTGCGGGCAACAAGCTCAACCAGGCCGAGTGCCAGGCGGCCAAGGCCCTGAACATCTCCGTCAACCCGCAGTTCGGGCAGCTGGATTACAACGGCTACCAGGTCGTGACGGCGCCCTCGCCGGTGACCCGCACCCAGGGACCGGTGAAGTCGGCCTCCCCCGTCGCTACGGCGCCCGCTTGCTGATCGTCCTCGCGACCAGCCCGCGGGTGGCACCGGGCCTGCTCAGCTGGGCGGCCTGGGAGGCGCTGCGGTCCGCTTCGATTGTCCTGGCTCCTGCGGGTCATCCGGCGTTGCCTGCGCTCCACGAGGCCGGGATCGCCTACCAGGTGGCCGAGGAACTCCCGTCCGACCCGGACGGGGTGGTGGTGTGGCTGCCCGCACCTGGCGATGACCGGCCGGTCCCGCCGGGGGCCCGGCTGGTGCACGGGTCGGCGGATCTGCCCGGTGCGCGCTTCATCGATCTGGTCACGACTATGGACCGGCTGCGGGTGGAGTGCCCGTGGGACGCCAAGCAGACTCACGCCTCGCTGGCGCCGCACCTGCTCGAGGAGTCCTACGAGGCTGTGGAGGCGCTCGAGGCCGGAGACCAGCGGGCGCTGCGCGAGGAACTGGGCGATGTGCTGATGCAGCCTGTGTTCCACGCGCGGATCGCGGCCGAGCGTGATGACGGGACCGGGTACACGATCGACGACATCACGGACGAGATCACAGCCAAGCTGATACGGCGGCACCCGCACGTGTTCGGCGACGTGACGGTCTCGGGGGCTGATGAGGTCAAGGCGAACTGGGACGAGATCAAGAGAAAAGAAAAGGCAGATCTGGCCGAACGGACCGGCGTGCCCGCGGCCGGCGATGGGGTCGTGTCGGCGCTGGACGGCGTGCCGTTCGGCCAGTCGGCGCTCGCGCTGGCCGCGCAGCTGCAGCGGCGGGCCGCCCGGGCCGGGGTGCCGGAGGAACTGACCCGGCTGGACGGGCAAGCGGCGCCCGGCGTATTCGGACAGGTCGGCGAAGACATCGGCGTGGAGCTGTTCCGGCTGGTGGCCAAGGCGCGGGAGCTGGGTCTGGACCCGGAGGCAGAGCTCCGGGCCGCCGCCCACCGCTACCGCGACCTGGTCCATACCTGGGAGCGTTCGCGCCCGACCCCGGACTAAGTCGCCTGCGCGTGCGAACCTACCGGCGGAGGTCATCGAGCCAGGCCCGCGCCTGCTCCACATGCGAACCGGTCAAGCCGATCACAGGATCAACCTTCACCACCAGGTGCCGCTCCAGGCCCGGCTGCTCGGCGAGGCGGGCGACGGCATCCGCGTCGTCTTCAAACCACACAAAGGGCCTCTGCCCGACCCACGCCGCCACGTGGCACGCTTTCCAGATGCCCATCGGCGCCCGGGTGTGCGACCTCCAGCGCCGCGGGATCGGAACAAACCCTAGTGACGGCAGGCCAACCCGCGGCCCGACCCAGGTATTCGCCCCGTTCCGCCAGTAGGTGGCCCACACCAGCTCGGCGTCCGCCGCCTCGGCAAGCTCGGTAAGCATGGGGCCGTGCGATGGGTTCAGCCATAGCCGGTGAGCCACCCCAGCGGGGAAGACCCAGTGCCCCCGATAGCCCGGCGCGTGAGACCGGGCGGGATTGAGCACACCGTCCACATCGACCAAGACCAGCGGCCTGCATGGCTCCATCCCAGCACCATACGCCGCGCAGGGCTTCATGACCTGGACGCGCAGATGTTCGACCGGCTGCTTCCCCAGCGGGCCACCGTCCCCTCGGTCACTCGAGTCCAAGCCCGGTTCATTCCCCCCGGCGAGTAGTTGGCGCCGTCCAACGGTGTCCGTGCACGGGAGAACGCGTAGCATTTTGGGTGCAGTTCGGTTGTCTTTTCGGTTCTGTATCTCTTCGTTCCCGCTCGGCGATGTAGCTTCGGCTTCAGCTAATGGCAAGTGTCCGGCAAGTGACGATCAGTACTCGTAAACCAGAACATTTACCTACGCGTCTCCATATGGGAGGATCTTCGGCGGGACCGAGGGAGCGTGGGAAGTTGTCCGAGCATGCTCGGCGCTGCCCACAGGGGGGATGGGTGTTGTGTCTAATTCTGCCGTTGCCCGTAACGGTTATGGACGTCTAGCCGCGCGGCGGCTATCCAGTTGGACGCGGGACTACCTGCGCAAGGCTGCTCTGGCTGACTTCGGCTGTGCCATCCTCGGCGTATTCGTCGCGGCCCAGCTTCGTTTCGGCAACGACGTCACCGGAGCCTATGTGGCCCTGAGCCTTGCGCTGCCGGTGCTCTGGCTAGCTGCTCTCTGGCTGGCTGGAGGCTATGACCCTCGCTTCATCGGGACCGGTTCGGACGAGTTCCGCAAGGTGCTGAACGCTGGGATTGGCCTGACCGCAGCGCTGGCGATCTTCTCATACGCGGTCAACCTCGAACTGTCGCGCGGGTACGTCGTCATTGCCTTGCCCTCCGTCACCTTGTTCGATCTGTTCGCCAGGTACGGCATCCGCAAGCGATTGCACCACCAGCGCGGCGCAGGCCGCTGCATGCTCAACGTGGTGGCGGTGGGCCATGAACCGGCGGTGGCCGATCTAGTTAAAGAGCTCCATCGTGATCAGTATCACGGGCTTTCCGTGGTCGGCGCCTGCGTGGTGCAGCCAGGCGAGTGCGGTGAGGTGGCCGGCGTGCCGGTATACGGCGGATTCGACGACGTCACGGCGGCGGTCAAAGCCTTCGGCGCTGATACCGTCGCGGTGCTGGCCTGCCCGGAAATAGACGGCATCAGGCTCCGCGGCCTCGCCTGGGAGCTTGAGAAGACCGGCACTGACTTGTGTGTCTCGCCCGCCCTGCTCGATGTCGCAGGCCCACGGACCACCATCCGGCCGACAGCGGGGCTCACCCTCCTGCATGTGGATCATCCGCAACTAAGCGGACTTCGCCTCGTCGTCAAAGATTTGTTCGATCGATGCGTCGCTGCTGTCGCGCTGCTTCTGCTTTTCCCGCTGCTCACCCTTCTCGGCTTGACGATCTGGCTCTCCGATCGGGGCCCAGCACTTTTCACGCAGGTCAGAGTCGGTAAGGACGGCCGGGCGTTCAGGATCTACAAATTCCGCACCATGGTTGTCGATGCCGAGCAGCGCAAGGCGGAGTTGTTCGCGACTAACGAGACAGATGGCATCCTCTTCAAGCTCCGCAACGACCCCCGTGTCACTTCGGTGGGAGCTCATCTGCGGCGCTGGTCGGTCGATGAATTGCCGCAGTTGATCAATGTATTTCTCGGCGATATGTCGCTGGTAGGGCCGCGTCCCGCCCTTCCTGATGAGGCGGAGAAATATGCCGAGCATGTCCACCGCAGGCTCGTAGTCAAGCCAGGGATCACTGGCCTATGGCAGGTCAGCGGGCGATCGGATCTGTCCTGGGACGAGTCAGTCCGGTTGGACCTGCGATACGTAGAGAACTGGTCGTTCGCCTTGGACCTGCAGATCCTGTGGAAAACCATCTCGGTGCTAGTGCGGAGGTCGGGAGCGTATTAACAGTTATTCGTCGATGCGATCGATACTGGCGTCGCAATTCGGACTACGATCGAATGTTATGTGAATTCACGTATGAGCTCAGCAGACATCCCGTCCTGGAGTCATGACGGGCTGGCGGTTCGTGCGTCTGCACGTAGGGAGTAGGAGTGACAAGCATCGGTGAGCAAGACCGCGATGCCCCAGACATCGCGCAACTCGTGCGTGGTGCCGCTGAGGGGGACAAGCAGGCGTGGGAGCGCCTGGTTCGTCAGTACGCCAGGCTCATCTGGTCCATTACCGTGGACTTCAAGCTGAGGGAGAGTGACGCCGCTGACGTGGTCCAGACCACGTGGCTGCGTCTGCTCGAACACATAGATCGGATCGAGTACCCAGATCGCGTAGGTTCTTGGCTGGCGGCAACTGCGCGGAATGAGTGCTTGCGGAGTCTAGCGGCGCGTAAGAGAGTTGTCCTGACCCATGAGGACGACGTCCTGACTGGCGTGGTCGCATCCGAGCCCGAGGCCGATGCGCGCATTCTCGCCGACGAGCGCGATCAAGTCGTTCGCGAAGCCCTGTCCCGCCTTCCCCGGCGCTGGCAGCGCCTACTTGAGCTACTCATGGCCGATCCGCCGACATCGTACGCCGACATATCCAGCGAACTGGACCTTCCCGTGGGCAGCATCGGGCCGACACGGGGACGGTGCCTGGCCCGGCTACGCGTGCTGCTGCAGGCATCATGAGTTCAGCGTCTCGGCATTCACCCGCCGCCCTTGCGGCTTCGACCTCGGGGAAGGCCTCCCCGTTCACCGGTCCAGCCCGAAAAGGGACGCCACGTCAGCCGCATTGCTCGCCTGCCGCAACGGCGGAGCTCCGACGAAGTAGTCGATCAGCCTCGTGAGTGCGTAGTGGTTGGCCGACGCGGAGACCGTGACGCCTGAAAGCCCGGGAGCCATCAGGACAAACGGCACCTGCTCGGTCGTCTCTCCTTCGTCGAAGACCACGACGATCACCAGTCGGCCCTTCTGCCAGTCGGGCCCTGACATCAGCACTGGTACCCACGTCCGCAGCCATGCATCCGCCTGCGCCAGCGTCCCGTTGTGGCCGTCGTCGATGAGGTTGGGGGTGACAAGGCCCACTGTGGGTAGAGTGCCGCCGCGCACATCAGAGACCAGGGACCCGGCGGCTGGCGTGCCGGCTGGCACGTCATCAGATCGGCAACTGGTGACCTCGCTGGGGAAGTACGGCCACGGGTTGTGATTAACATCATATTGCCCGCTGGAGTTCGGGTCGCAGGGCTGTGGCATGGATTCCTCGTAGGCCCTGGCGGTTTCGCCCCGCGAAAGGGCCTGCCCGAACACGGTCGGTTCAGGGTATGTACAGCCAGGTGACGGCGTGCAATCTGCTGGCTCGCCGAATGCTGATCCACCAAAGATGGCCAGGTAGTTTGGCAGACTCGGATGACCCACATCGCTCCAGTTGCTCGCGTAACCGTATCGGCGGGCCAGGCTCCATAGGTAGGGCATGCCGTCCGGGAAAACTTGCTGGATGCTGTGGTTCTCCTCCATGATCACCAGGATCTTGCGCAGGCCACTGAGTGTCGCGGCGGCAGGAGTACCGGTCGCGCCGCTAGGCGACGCGCTTGCGAGGCTGGTACTGGGCGTCGCGAGTGGGCCGGCCGCTGAGTGAGAGCTGGCGGCGGATGTAGAGCTGCAGCCCACCGCGAGAAGGCACCCAGCCAGGCCGAAGGCGGCTAGCCATGCCCGCCTGGCGGGCCGCGGGCGGCCTGTGGGCGTTTCAGCCTGGTTCATCACCACGCCGACTCTAGATCACTGGCGCCATGCCATGGGCCTGGGCCTCACGCTGGAGGCCGGAGAACATGCTGGGATCGCGCACTGCTGGCCAAGCGGACCGCAGGATCGCCTAGCTTGAGATTGAGAACGCCGAGCTGGCGCGGCGGATGGCCAGTTTGGAGCGGCTGATCTTCGGAACTCGGGACTGGTCGGTGCCGCCCCCGTCTGGCCTGTCGGGTCCGCGGCCGCCGCAGGAGAAGCCCGGCGCAGGGCCGGAAACCCGGTACATGGCCGATACTAGGGCGCCCACCGTATCAGGGTCATCCGATCGGCACTCATGTATGTATGCGGTTTGCTGCGGGGGCCAACACACAACACCAAGTCAGGGGCATGGTGAAGGATACATGAAAGATGGGCGGATAGCTGGTAGGATGCCTATCTTGCATGTCCCCTCCGCTGCCGAGAAGGGCCTCGCGCCGGGTGCCCTGCCACTGGCGATTCTGGGGGCGCTGACCGTGAGCGTCCGCCTCCGATGGTCGCCGGACTACCTGCCGCCCATCGGCCTGTTCCGCCGCGCCGCCCTGTTCACGGCTTTTACCGGGCCGCCGTGACGAAGATGCCAGGAAGCCGGCGACTGCTTGGCGGTGCGATTGCCGCCTGTTTCGCCGTTGCCCTCGCCATTACTGGTGCGTCATGTACGGACGCCGGTCCGGGACCTCATCCCGGGACCGGTGCGGGATCTTACCCCCGAGCCGGCCCTGCGACCGGGAGACTGGTCTGCGGTCAGTCAATTCTAAAGTCACCGTTCACCTACGGCGGAGCGGCGGGTCCTTATCAGAGCGGGGCGGCCGGCCTGCCGACCTACGGTACTCCTGGCTCGGACTTCCCGCGCGATACCGCCGGGGTAGTGCTGCCGACGGGCACCCACAACTATCCGTCCTATGACCTAAAGCCGGACACCGTCTATTACTTGCTGCCCGGCACGCATACCGGCGGCATCATGGCGGACACGAACGATGCATTTGTTGGGGGTTTTTCTGATGGTAAGCCTGCCGTTCTCGATGGCCAGTATTCTCAGTTCGAGGCCATTGACTCTAACTCATCTATTGGCGACCAGAGCGGCGTTACGATTGAGTACCTGACCATCGAAAAATATCAGCCGGTTGGCGACGCCGCCGCGATCAACCAGGATGCCAATACCGGCTGGACCATAAAGTACAACACGATCACGCTCAACGTGCCCGGCGCGGGAGTCATGGCCGGCGCCGGAAACACGCTGAAAGACAACTGCCTGACCCTCAACGGGCAGTACGGTTTCCAGGCCTCGGACGTTAACGGCTTCGGCAGGGACTCGCTGACAAACGGGCCGTACGGCGTCACCGTCGAGGGAAACGAGATCAGCTACAACGACACCTGCGACTTCTCGGGCCTGCTGAAGAACAAGGCGGTCGGCTGGCACAACCACAACCCTGTACCAGCCCAGTACCGGAATCCCAAGTGCGGCAAGGTCGTCGGTGACGGCAACCAGGGCGGTTTCAAGCTCTGGCAGACAAACGGCGTGACCGTCTCTGGCAACTACATCCACAATAACTGGGGGCCGGGCGGCTGGGCCGACACGGACAACGCCAACACGACCTGGGACGGGAATACAATCACGGACAATGAAGGAGCGGCAATCATTGAGGAAATTTCCTATAACTTCTCCATCACTGATAACTACATTGCGGGCAACGACTGGACCGACGGGCTGAGCAACCCCGAGTTCCCCGCGCCCGCCATATACATCAGCGAGAGCGGCAGCGATACCACGTTCGGCGGGGTACCTGCTTGCCTGGAGGCCGCATGCTCCGGCCAGAGGTCATATCCCCACCAGTCCGTCATCAGCGGCAACACGCTGGTCAACAACGGCGGGAGCATCTTTCTCTGGCAGAACTCCAACCGTTACTGCGCGGACGGGTTCGACGCACCGTGCACGCTCGTAGCCGGAGGGCGCTCTGGGCCGTTCACCGTTTCCGCCTGCAAGGCCAATCTCCCTTCGGCCTCGGTCAGCACCACTGCCTATGTCGGCAACAAGACCGGAACGCCGCCGGAGAACTGGTGGGACGGCTGCAGGTGGAGAACCGAGAATGTACGGATTACCCGGAATACGATCGACTTTAACCCTGCGGCTGTCATGGATTGCACCAAGGCCGCCTGGCCCGATTGCGGTGCTGGCGGCATCTTCAGCGAGTACGGCTCGCCCCCCGACTCCGAACCCGGATGGGCCGTCCCTACCCAGCTTACGTTCTACCAGAATGACGTCTGGTCGGACAATGTCTACAACGGTCCTTCGATATTCCTCGCCTGGAACCAGGGGAACGGTGACAACCCGGTGAGCTGGGCTAAGTGGACCGGGAGTGTCTCGAAGGGTACCAAGTGCAGTTCACCAGGCGAGCGACAGAGCGGCTACTGCGCCGGCCCGTTCGGCCAGGATGCCGGAAGCACCCACAACGGGTCCTAGGCGGCTAGTTTTTCGTGCGTGGCGTTCCGCTGACCCGCTGGTATCACTGGGCCCTGATCGAGGCCGCCGACCCGGCGGTGACCGAAGGGCGGCGGTCGGCGCTGGCCGCAGCAGCAACTGCCCGCACCCCCGAACTACCGTCACAGGTATTACCGCGCCGCGCAGGTTCTCTAGTGGTGGGGTATTGACGATACAAGCGAGGCTCGATGAGCGTAAACAAGCTCTGGCCGGATTACACCGCACCATGCGCCAGTGATCTGAGGGTGACCCAGCCGGGATGAAGATCCTGCTTGTCCACAACCGCTACCGCTCGGGTGCTCCGAGCGGAGAGAACCGTGTCGTTGACCAGGAGGAAGACGCGCTTTCAGCCCTGGGACACGAGGTCATGCGGTTCGGCCGCAGCAGCGACGAGATCGAGCGATGGTCGATGGCGAAGAAAGCGTCGCTTCCGGCCCGGACCGTCTGGAGCCGCGAAACCTACCGTGATCTGAAAGCGGTACTGCGCGAGCACCGCCCCGAGGTTGTCCACGTCCACAACACGTTTCCTCTGCTTAGCGATGCTGTGCTCTATGCTTGCCGCGATGCCCGAGTTCCCGTTGTGGCCACCATGCACAATTACAGGCTGGTGTGCTCCAACGGTATGTTCTTCCGCAGTGGAACCGTTTGCCATGACTGTACCAAGGGGCTGCCCGTCCGGGCCGTCGTCCATGGTTGCTACCGGGAATCACATACGGCCACCGTGCCCTTGGTACTGGCCAGGAGTCTGCACCGGCAGGCATGGAGATCGCTGGTATCGGCCTACGTATTCATCTCAGCTTCACAGCGTGACCTGCACCGGGGGCTCGGCCTCGCGCCCGACCGCGTATTCGTCAGGTACAACCTCATCCCCCGCCATAGCAGGCCACAGGTGGCGCGGACGCCGGCTGTGGTCTATGCGGGCCGGCTGCACGAGGCTAAGGGAGTACGCCTGCTGATGGCTGGCTGGGACTGCTACCGCAGGAAGTCCGAGGAGCCGGGGCTGAACCTGGTCATTGTGGGAGGGGGACCCCTCGAGGACGAGGTGGCGGCATGGGCGTCGGCTCGGCCTTCAGTTGAAATGACCGGGACGGTGAGCGGCGATCGGTGCGCCGAACTCATTTCGCGTGCGCGTGCGGTCCTGCTGCCATCCGTCTGGGAGGAAACGTTCGGCCTCGTTGCCGTCGAGGCCATGGCTGCGGGCGTCCCTCCTATCGCGGCGGGCCACGGGTCGTTCACCGAACTCATCACCCCGGGAGTCGACGGTGCATTGTTCAGTCCCGGCGATCCAGCCGCTCTGGCGCTCGCCATTGCTGATGTCGAGAAGAACCCCGAGCAATACGAGGTCTACGGTGACCAGGCACGCAAGACCTACGAGCAGCGGTTCGACCCGCAGCGGAGCGTTGAGGAACTGCTCGAGATCTACCGCTTCGCGATCACACATCCTGCGTGATGCGGGCCTTATCCTGGTCGGGACCGGATCATGAGCACCCTCGTCACCGACGGTGTCGGCTTAATCGATCCCAGACCAGCGGCTGAGTTGCCGCGCTTGCTACCTCCCCGGCCGTACACTCCCTGGCACCCGAACCGGCCGCATCGTTCGTTGCATCACCGAGGCCATCCAGCACCGCTGGCCATCCTGCCAGCTCTGCGGTGGTGTCTACGGTTCGGTGACCTGCATGTGACCGTCGTCGCCGCTAGCAGAGGTGGCCACCGAACCAGACGTGGAGTGGCACGGTGATGTCTTTGTTCAGCTCCACGTCACGATCACGGGGGAAGAGTTTGCCTGGATGTTCACGCCACCGGAGTTGTCGATTTCGGCCACGTAGCGCTGTGTCATGGCCGAGGTCTGGGACACGGTGACGCTGAAGGTCGACCCGGAGCCCACGTGGGAGACGATCACTCCGGTTGAGGCGTCGACGATGGACATGCCGTACGGGGTGGGGCCGATGTCCTTGTTGGCGGTCGCGGTCAGGGTCACGGACCCGCCGACGGCCGGGGCCGTGGTGCTGGCGGCCAGGGTGATCGAATACGTGCTGCTGGTGACGAGGTAGGTGAACTCATCCGCCGGGCTGGTGGGGCTCGCGCCTCCTGGCCCGGTCACGGTGACATCGACGGTGCCCCCCACCTTCTGGGCGTTACCGGCCGGCGCATTCGCCGTGATCGACGTCGCCGAGTTCACGGTGACGCCCGTCGCCGCGCTGCCGCCGAAGGCGACCGTGTCACCGGCGGCGAAGTTCGTCCCCGTGATGGTGACCGCGCTCCCCCCGCTCCCTCCGTTCCCCCCGGTCGCGCTGCCGGCCGAGAAGATTACTCCGACCGCTGTCGAAACGTCGGCCGGTGATTCGCCGCAGGTCGGAGCGTACGTCGTCGAAGGAACCAGCCCGCCGTCGTAAACGAAACAGTTGCCATTTGCGGTGACGCCGGTGGTGAATCCCGGAGTGGGTGAGGAAGTGGCCTCAGACTCTTCTTCGGACGCCCCCCAATAGAGCTGGTCAGAGAGGCCGCTACTGGTCAGAGCCGGCCACGATGCCGAGCTTGAAGATGGGTTCGACGAGCCGCCGGAGGTGACCACCGCCCAAGGCAGCGTGGACGCAGTGGTGAAGGAGTCTGCGATCAGCTCGATGGCCCACTGGCTGGCGTTCCCCGAATAGGTAATGTTGACGGCAGATGGACCGGCAGAGGTCGCCACACCCCACCACACCTCATAGTGGAGGGTGTCCGTACCTGTGTTGTTGTAGGCGATGGCCCGCTGCCAACCCCCGGTGTTGCCGCCGGTGATGCCCGTGATAGAGATCCCCGTGGTGTGAAGCTGCATCGACAGCACCACGAGGTCCCCAACCTTCAGCGGGTTGATCGTCATGGTGTTATTGCCGAACGACTCGCTGTTCTCCGGGAAGTTCGCACTCTCCCGAGTGATCGGTTGCGGACCGCTGGACCCGGCAGACACCGGGCCCGACGTCGGGCTGACGGCGCTCACCGTCGGGCTCGCTTGAGCAATTGCCGGGGCGGCCCGGAAAGTCCAGATCACGGCCAGCATGGTGACTGCTGCGAGCACGGTCACACCTAGACGTCTCATAGTGACGGGCACCTCACGATCTTCCCTGGGGCCGTGCTAGCGTAAGGGCCCCCGTCCGAGGGCGCATTGACGCCGGGGGTTCCGTACGTGCTGAGCCGGGGGGTCCGGTCGGCGGCACCTCGACCGTGTTCGTAAGGCGCTGCGGCCAGGGTCGGCAGGTTCGCGGGCGAAACCTCTGTCGGCAGGTTGGCCGGATCGGTCATCTGGGGCCAGGTGACCTGACCATGACGGGAGAAGACGCGCGTAGCCGCGTCATCATCCGCACTAGCGGGCAGCCCGGGACCAGGCCCGGATGAGTCTTCCCCCACTTGGCTCACCTTCCCCCCATTTGGCTCATCTTCCGAAGTAGCCAAACGGCACATTAGGTGCGACACGCATACCGTCCTGCTCGGCCGTCCCTAGCGGCCACTCCTAGGCGCGTCGCTACGTTGCTGCGCTGAGTGTGACACTGGAACCATCTGCGGGTCAATGTCGCCCTGGCCAAGCAGACCCCAGCGCCCGCTCCAGTCCCACGCGTGCCCCTCGGAACCGTCGGCGGGCCAGGCAGGTTCGAAGAGACGCAGCGCGTGCGCCTGCTGACGGTAGCATGCGGCGAAGGCTGAAAGTCAATGCATCTCATCTCGTTGGCGGGCAATCTGGGCATGACCGGAGCGGTGTTATCCGGTCACACGGGACGGGCAGCAACGGATGAGCTGGGGGAACTGGCGATACCGCCGGTTTCCGCGGCGCCGCCGGGAGCAGGGCGCGGCGGGCCCGCGGTGGCGGCCCGCTCATGCAGCGCGGTCCGCAACTGACCCCAGGACACCAGCACGCCGACCCAGGATGCGGCCGCGGCGCCCCACATCGCGCCGACCGTGCCTGCGGCCATGGCTCCCGCGAGGGAACATGCGAGACCGAGCGCTGAGACGAAGAGCGCGGCGCGCAGGCTGCGGCGCGCGGCAGCCAGGGCGTGCAAGCCTGCGAGCGCACCAGAGAGGGCACCCGTGCCCATGACCCAAAGCGTCGTCGGCAGCACCAGCGGATAGGTCGGCCGCCACAGACTGCCCAGCATCAGGTGCCCAAGTCCCCGGGGCATTGCCACCAGGAGCACCACTCCCCATACGAGCCCCAGCAGTGCCAACCCGCTACTGACGGCCAGGCAGAAGAGGAGCAGGTGCCGCGGTGAACGGCGCAGGACGCCGACAGCCTCAGGCACCACGAACAGGCCCATCCCCAGCAACATGATCCTAAAAGGGCCCATGACGGTGCTGGCAGCTTGGATATAGCCCACAGCGGCGAGGCCCAGAATGAGGTCGAAGCCGTAGGTGCGCAGCTGGAGGGAGACGTTGCTCGCGCTGCCCTCCACGAGATAGCGCAGCGCAAGGTCATGGTGTCGCGACAGCCATTCCCAGGCGCCCCCCAGGCTGGGCACCACCCTGGCCTGCAGCGGACCGATCGCGGCCCCGACGGCGGCGGACGCGCCCCAGGCGAAGACGAGCCAGAACACGTCCGCGTGCCCGCTTATCCGAAGGAACACCAGCGAGGGGATCAGGACCGCTGCCCAGACCGTGTCGTTGATGAACGCTTGGTTACCGCGTCCCTGCGCGAAAAACGAGTACCGCCAGCTATCCTGCAGCAGCAGTCCCGGCAGCGTTAGCCCGAGAGCGATAAAGGCCAGCCCCGCCGTGCCGCCGAGCAGTCGCCCTGCCACGATGGCGCAGGCTCCAGCGACGAGGCCCACGATTAGCGCGGTGCCTGTGCAGCGGGCGACGGCGCGCCGCCAGGTTGGCAGGTACGTGCCGCTGAACCTGACCACGAAAGGGTCGGTGCAAAGACCCCGCGACGCGTTGAGCGCGAACGCGTACGTGACATAGGCCAGGCTGAAAGCGCCGAATGCCACGGCACCCAGCGTGCGGGCGACGTAGACGCTCAGAAGGAAGTTGGTCAGGCTGGACATTCCCTGGTCCGCGGCGCCCCAGCCGAGACGGCGGCCACCGCGGCGCAGAAGACGCCAGGACACCACGGCCATGTCACCGACTCACGAGTCTGTTGGGCCGGCAGGTTGTCGATGGCACCCACCGAACACGCGAGGAGTATGGTGATGCTCCTATGTAGCCGCGGTCATCCGCGAGAGCTCTCATCGCCATCCCCAGACTAAGCGTATGAACTCGATTCTCGAACGGGGTCAGCCCGCACTTCATAGGATCTGT
>Ga0210399_10001788_pt1 | contig 16751 bp, 16 predicted proteins | sample IncBWC14MmetaG_FD_150865 | JGI IMG/M metagenome (GOLD analysis project Ga0210399, IMG submission 150865) | Forest soil microbial communities from Barre Woods Harvard Forest LTER site, Petersham, Massachusetts, United States - Inc-BW-C-14-M | ecosystem: Environmental > Terrestrial > Soil >...
TCAGGAGGGTGGAATCCTGCTCTCCGTACATTGCGATACCTCCGATGAGATCAAGCGTGCCAAGGAAATTGTGGAACGCACTGGCGCCGAGGATATCTCCTCTGCGGGAGAATCCCCGCCGGACGGAGAAACAAGCGATATGCCTTCAACGAAAAAGGCCGGAACAGGTTATTAAGTCAGGAACTCCAGCTCCGGAAGGTTCAGTCAATCTTGGAAAAGAAGGAGGCTTTGTATGTTCATCGTCCTGTTTGTAGTTTTGGTGCTGGCTTGGCTGGGTGGGTTCTTGGTCTTTCACGTATCCAGCGCTCTGATTCATATTCTGTTGCTGTTCGCGGTTCTCTCGCTGATTGTCCATTTTTTCCAGCGTAAGACCCTATCGTGAACTACTTGTGCGATCCTCCTTGCGCCCAGCTGGCGTGCGAGGAGGTCTCGCACACGTGTTTTGCAAATGGGAAGAGGGAGAGCGACTGGTCTCAATGATACGCAGCTCAACGCACTTACTCCAACAGCGGTTGTTAAGTCGTATTGCCTGGCTTCTATGGGTCATCGTGCTCGTTCTTCTAATGGCTTTTTGCTTCTTTGCAAGTTCCTTCTGTATCACGCTGCTGCTCGCTGCCTTTCTCGCTATCCTCGTTGATCCACTGGTGACCTATCTCGAGAGTTGGCATGTTCCGCGTTCCGCTTCCGCCGGAATTATCATAGTTGCTGGAATGCTGTTTATCTCTTTCTTGACGTATGCGTCCTACAATCGTATTTCAGACATCGTGGAGACCATGCCTCGGTACGCCGAGCGAATCCGCGATGTTATTAAGCCTTTGAACCAGAAAATTGCCAAAGTTCAAGAAACCGCTGGCAGTCTGAATCCAGAGGTCCCTGCAAAGAAAATCGCTGAGGTAAAGATTAAAGAACCGCCCAATTGGCCTTCGTATATGATTCGCGGAGTCGGGCCGGTGTGGAGTGCCGTCATCATCGTCGGAGTTGTGCCTTTCCTCATGTTCTTCAATCTGATTCGTAAGGAACAGATGAAACAAAGGCTGACGCTTTCGTTCGGCAGCATGATCGACGTACCTCAATTCGTGGGGCGACTGACCCAAATGGTGAGAGGATTTGCGGCCGGCAACTTGATCATCGGTTCTGCAGTGGCAACCGTTACGATTCTCATGCTCCTCGCGTTGAAAATACAAGGCGCTGTGATCCTTGGCATTGTGAGTGGTTTTCTGAATTTGATTCCTTTTCTGGGCGTAATCCTCGCCGTGCTGGTCCCTTCCGCGGCCGCGCTTTTGCAATTTACTACAGCAGGCCCATTTGCCATTATTTTCCTAACAGTCGTATGCCTTCATATCATTTCCGCAAACTTTCTAATCCCAAAGGTAATCGGGTCGCGAGTCAATATAGGCCCAGTCGCGGCCACAGCAGGGATTCTGTTCTGGGGTTGGCTCTGGGGCTTGATGGGAATTCTACTGGCCGTTCCTTTGACGGCGTTTGTAAAGCTTGTGGCGGATTGTCATCCATCGTTCGTTCATATCTCCAATCTTCTTGCAGAATCCCCGCGTCCTGTTTCATCCTGGATCCAATCCGGCCGGGAAACTATGTACAGGACAGTTCCTTACATACGCAAGCGATCTCCAGTCAAAATAAAGCCCTGAAGACAGTGGCCAGCTGGAACCGGTGATTTTTCCGGACAACAGAGGACAGCCACCCGTCCTACGAGAAACCCCGTCCCTCCGTACCGGAAAGACCTGATTGTTGGGCGCGCGGGGCCCCAGTAGTCTGAGTGCCAGAGAACACCTCCGATTCACTCCCCCAAGAACAGGTGCTTGGCTGAACACAGGCATCTGTTCTCCCCCCTTTGATTCGGAGAAGCGACAAAGTTTTCAATAGGGGCTTTTCGGATTCCTCAGCCCGCGGCCGGGCAAAAATACCTTAGAGACATAGCCCCAGGAGTGATTCAAGAACCCTCACTGGCGTCGAATCTGTGCATGCAAGCCCGAAGCGAAGCAAAATACAGTCACGATTCTGGAAGATTCCTGGGGAACTATCTTGGCGTTCACTTGCCCGCTTTGGGAGGGGAGGCCTCGAGCTTATGGGCATCGCCGCCCCGATCATGCGCGAAGGCGGGATTATCCTTTGTCCCCGTAATCTTGATCGGCAAGACCGTTCCAGCGTTTTCCCCTTTGAAAAACGGGTCCAATGCCTTCAGAAAAAATGACTTCGCACCGGTAGTAGTTTGGGAAAGCTTGGCCTGCATCACCAGGTTGCCATGAAAATCCAGTCCGCCACCATCGAGATTGTAGGTTCCTCTCAGGTTGACCGAAGCGCCGGCTACACCAAAGTTTAAATTGGAAAAGTTCACCGCCCCGTTACGGACCTGGAACTTGCCGGCCATTTCCGAGGCAACACTGTTGATTTCCATCGCTTTCGGCTGCCCTTGGCCTTTGCGGCTTAGGGTATCGACCTTCTCCTGAATCTCGCTAGTCGTGAATTGGCCATCGGCGATCCGGAATTCACCTTGTATTCTTAGCCGTTCGATCAGGTCAGATTCTCCCTCTGGGATTGCGATCTTCGCCTTTAACCTTGCGACGCCCGTCATGATCGGCTGGTCCGTCTTCACGGCAAGCCGGATAAGGTCTTCCACGCGGGCATCCTGCGAGAAGGCCTCCAACAAGATCGTCTTGCCCTTCACTTCAGGATCAGCATCTTCAATCTTGCCGCTGGCTACAATCGTAGTATGCCGAAACCGGGCCGCCACGTTGTTGAGATACGTGTCGCCGTTGGTGCCGTCCACCACCGCGGAGAATACAGTGTGCAAGGATATCGGGTGATCTGCCGTTCTAAGGCAGAAATCTGGAGTGTCGGTCGTTCCCTCGACTTTTAGATAATCAAGCGGGCCGCTGAAATTGCCCTCAGAAGAAAGAATTCCGCGAAGCCCTTTCAGAGTTCCAAGGTCTGCATTCTGAAATCTATATTGTCCCATTGTAAAGCTTTTGCTCGGAGCGTCCGCTTGCCAGGGTCCAAACTCGCCAGTGGTTTCAATCTCGCCCGCCGGAACACTGTTCGTAAGCGTCGCATGGAACGCAGCGGGACGATCAAAACTGACATTGTGGAGCTCCAGGTGGTGAATGGGAAATTCCTTGGGCGGTTTTTCGGACTGGGCTCGCAAAATAACGATGATGGCGTCATCGGCGCTCATATCTTTGATGAGAGCTGGATATTTCTTTGCCAGGTCCTGGTCAGTTGGTTGAATCAAAGACTCGCCGCCGGATTGCCGGGGCGGGATATGAATCTGTAAGCCCTCCAACGCCACGAATGTGATGCGCGGCTTTGCTCGCAGGAGATTCACTAAGTTCGACGTCATCGTAACCACACGGACCTGAATCAGAGGGGGAATGTCAGTCCGGCCATGGTGCCGCAAAACCAACTGACGAATCGTCACACGGACGCGGGGATACAAAGAGACGTCAAAATTGGAAAACTCAACGTCGCTTGCAAAATGTGTTTGGAGAGCCTTCTGGGCACGATTGCGCACCATTGTGTGAATTCTGGGACCCAGTCCGTAGAGCGTAAGGAGTGGGAGGAGGACTACAAGGCCCAGAATGAAGGTCCATTTGCGCATAGAATCTCGGATCTCGGCTGCCATCTCTTTTCTACCGCACCCTGGCCCTGTCTACTGAACCTGAAGCGACAAGAATAGCTACCAACGTAGAAAAGACCACGAATGGACGGCCGGAAAAATACGCTAAATGCATGATATTGGGCCCAGCCGCCCTGTATCGATTTCTTGTGAGGATCTGATTAGCGCGCTTTGTTTAGGATCCGCGAGCAATGCAGAGCGGAGAAGGAGAAATCGTTCAGATAGCTGAGTCGCCCTTCAAATTCCTGATCGTTTCAGATAGGTTGAGGATTCTTGAGGATGATTCGCTCTCTCTCTCACCCGCCGGCAGCCATTATTCCTTGAACTATACGGCCATTGCGGGCGCTGTAAATGAAGTACTCGCCAGGCGAACTCACTGTCAGTCGAGCTATTTGGTTCCTTGCCTCTTCCAGTCCATCTACTGCCTTTACCCAGAGTGGGTGACCATCGGGTAGTTTCTTGAAGATGTCGAACTTCGCATCCATGACTGCCCCCCCAACATTGGATTTATTGTAACTGCCGCAGGGAAAGGCAACCTAGCTTCCATTTCATCAGTTCTATTAAAAGTCTTTCAAATCAACTAGTTGTGCGAACCGAACGGTGAAGATGACCGTTTGCGTTACGGCAAATTGAGAGTCTTTTTGGGACCATTATGTATTTTCTGCCCACTCTTCCCAGTACTGGAACTCGAGAGTGCTTGGATGGACCTACCGGGCCACCGCTGGCCTAAGTAACGGAGTGGCAGAGGCGTGCCATGCACAGGCCTCTCGGAATGTTTGGAAAGAACGGTGGGCGACTTCGTCAACAATGGGCAGGTTCTTCCAGGTGCACAGCTGGCATTCGTATTTGCCAAGGAGGCGTGGAGTAAAATTCGGGCTTCTTACTGGATGCGCGAAATTCGTTTGCCTATTCGTCTTTTGATAAGTCTAAATCTGCTTCTGATATCGGAATCCTGGCGGTGACGGTGGTTCCCCCCTGAATCGAAGATAGTTCGAGGGTACCTCCCAGTTGGCGCACACGTTCATTCATACCGCGCAGTCCCACGCCAAGGGTGCCCATCCACTCCTGAGCCCGGTTTTCCCAATTCTTTGACTGTGTGCTGCCCCCTTCGTCAATGATCTGGAGGAGGACGCAACGGTTCTGAGTCAGAAGTCGGACGGTTGCCGTTGGGCTCCCAGAGTGCCGGTGCACGTTCGTTAGGCTCTCTTGGAGAACGCGAAATAGAGCCAGCTCCAGGTCCCCAGGAATGCGGTCAAATTCCGGAGAAACCTCAAATGTTGTTTTGATTCCACTCCGCTTTGTAAATCCATCCAGATACCATGGGATTGCTGATTTCAAGCCCAACTCTTCAAGCATAGGGGGATACAGCAGGTAAGAAATGGTGCGAACTTCCGTGATCGCCTCTTCAATCAGGTGGGAACATTCGGTCAGCTCGTCATCATCATCTCGTTGGCCTCGTTCGCGCGAGGACTTGAGGGCATCCACCTTCATCTTTAGACCAACGAGGTATTGGCCTACGCTATCGTGAAGGTCTCTGCCGATGCGCCGGCGTTCATCGTCCTGCGTTTTCAGGAGACGTAGGGAAAGTTGCCGGAGCGATTTTTCCGAATCGCGCACCTTTCTTTCGGCCGCCGTCCTCTCGACGATCTCTTTTTGTAACGCCTCATTGGCCTTTATTCTCTCGGTAAAATCTCGCGTGACTTTTCCGAATCCAATCAATCTACCAGCGTCGTTTCTTATGGCTGTAATGATCACATTGGCCCAGAAACGGGAGCCGTCTTTGCGTAGACGCCATCCCTCGTCCTCCAACCGCCCTTCCTTAGCTGCAATCTCGAGTTCCCGTTGCGGTTTACCGGATCGGAGGTCCTCATCGGGATAAAAGATGGAAAAGTGCTTACCAATGATCTCGGAGACTCCATATCCTTTGATGCGTTGTGCGCCATTATTCCAACTGCTGACGTAACCCTGCACGTCCAACATGAAGATTGCATAGTCCTGAACGGCATCTACAAGAAGTCGGAATCGCTCTTCGCTACGGCGCAGGGCAATCTTGGCTTCGCCACTTGTAAAGGAAGTGTCGCCTTCGTCAAGCACTATCGCAGAATGTTCCGCGCATACTCGCATAAGCGGCTGAGAGTGCTTTTCGCCATTAAAATTGGCCACCGGATATGCACATCGCAGCGAGAAATTAAGCTTCTTCGCCAATTCGTTCCAGAGCTGTTCGAGCCGTATGGCGGCCTCGACCTTATCCTCCGCCCACAATCGAGAAACCATCTCTCCAAATGCGGCAATTTCAGGACGCGCCGCTTTCGCGCGGGCCTTGGTTCTAACGATTGCCCCACCGACTAGCGCTTCGAAGCGGCCGCTGTCGGGCATCCCTTCCACCATGATCTTCGATAGAACTTCGGCCGCATCGAGTTCAAGGTACCTTCCCTCATGAGTGGCCTTGGGGATATCCAAACCGCGAGCTGTAAGCCGATGCTGAAGTCCCTCGCGATGAATCTTGGTTGCAATGACGAGCGCAGCATTGCCGGCGCCCAAAGCGCTGCCGATAAAGCTAGACAACGCCTCAAGCAGAGAATCGCTCTGTTGATAGAAGTAGACAACATGGTCGCCCTCAGAGGGACTGCCTGGCTGCCACTGAAGGATCAAATTCCTGGGGTCGGGACTCAAAGCACTACTAGTCATTTTGATTCTCCTGCCTGACAGGTAGCGGCCGCCCACTCCCATGTTTGGATAACGGACCCTGTGGCCTCTTGATCGTTCTTGATAAAGCTGCTATACCCTACTTCTGATTGAACGTAACACACTCGTTCGTTGGGTTCACTTCTAAAGCTCGGATGGTCATCAAAATTCCCGCGAGTCTTCATCTACGAATGTCCTGACGAGGCGGATCTCGTACGGTGTTTTTTATGCAAGTACATATCCTGATCCGCGTGGGCCATGAGTTCTCCAAGCGAGCTGGCAGTTTCCGGATCGAACCTTGCTATGCCGATGCTAAATGACAACTTATAGCGAGACTCCTCCGCATTCACCTTGTCGAGACTCCTATCCATCCGAGAAACGATCGCTTCTCGGTTTGAGATAGAGGCTTCCGAGGCTAGCACTGCAAACTCGTCTCCCCCGAGCCGCGCTAGAATGTCCGAATCACGGAAGGTCTTTTCCAGCGCATCCGCACCCCTGATTATTGCCAGATCCCCCTCCCGGTGTCCGAAGGCATCGTTAACCCGCTTCAAATTGTCCATATCGAAAAAGAGGAGTAAGAGGTCTTGAGAGTGGCGCTGAGCGAGCTTTAGTTGGTGCATCGCCGATGCCAGAAAACCGCGCCGATTGTAAAGACCTGTAAGCTCGTCTGTGACAGCCAGTGAACGAATTTCTCGATCCAGCAGCGACTGCCTTAGGGCACACGATGCTGCTCGCTGCAGCACGTTGTCAAGGCTTGCTGAGTTCGGAGCGCCTGACTTTAGCGAGTTGGAGATCTCCTCTAACGCAGACAGCATCTGGTCGAGTTCAGTGTCTTCCGAACGCAATGCGGCAGAAAGTAAAGACTCCAGCGCTTCTTTACGAATGCCTGGCCCCCTCTCAATGGAGAGCACCTTGGCACTAGCCGAGGGACCAGCAAGAGAGAGTTTCTCCTGATCTCCTTGGCCCTCATCCCACTTGTTGGAACCTCGAGGCGGCATCCGTACCTCTCGCGCACGTCGCGCACGAATCTAACAACCCGGCCCAGCTGGCTCACTTTAGTGATCCACTCATCATCGAGCAATAGGGTAAAAGCTGTATAAGGCCGGTAAGTGAATGCATGCAGGCACCGCTCGCTCTAAGCCTTATCAGTGGAGCGCGTCGTTTTGACACCCAGTAGTTCCATTGGAAATATCACCCTCGGAGCACTCTCCGGCTTGTTTTACGCAGCGTTCTTGTGTAGCCTTCGCCTACTTAGACTCCTGTCCCCGGGAGGGTTTTATGGAAACAGTAAGTAGTGGTTTTGCCCATGTCCTTTTATTCGCTTGCCCGAAATGCGGAATTCCTTTAGCTTCAGCATGCGCAAGCACGGAGAGGAATTTGGAGGCCGCGGATGTGCACTGGTTCAATCCACATTGCCCTTGTGGATGGACGGGAGCAGTGATCGGCCTTCAGGCCAAGAAGCACTGGGTCGAAGAATGGAGAATTCCAGTCAACCTAGGACCAGACGGAACAGGTTTGTGCGATAGCAAATCATCCGACTAGTGCTTGAGCCACAATCTCCACTGTCTGGGCGATTCGATTTCCGTGCCCAACACTAGCGTACGGGCCTTGAATTCCCAACTAGTGTCATCAGGTCGGCCCGTTCGATTGCGCTTAACACTCCACTTAATCTTGTGATTGGCCGTCCCCCGTTTCATCTTTACCTGCAAAGTGTATGCGTCAGGTGGCCACTGGACTATTTCGATTTGTCGCGCGGGACCTTGGCACCCTTCTTTCGAGCTTCAGAAAGCCCAATCGCGATCGCTTGCTTTCTACTCCTTACTATTCCCCCTTTGCCGCCTTTTCCTGAGCGCAGGGTTCCGCGCTTTTTGCGACGCATGGCGGTCTGAACTGACTTACTTGCCGCTTTTCCGTATCTGGCCATTTGCCCCTCCTACAGGGTTGTTCCAGTGGCGTTGAGTTCCTAGACAGCAGATCCCGGCACGAAGAATAGAAGGATCTCTTTCACCACGAGCCGGCCCAAGCCGGAGCGTAAGGATAGCGCAACCGTCGTCGGGGTTTCGATCCGAGACTTGCTGTATATCACCCAACAACTCCTTGTAGGAACCGCACGATTTGCAATTTCTACATTCGGTGTTGGACGTCGGTGAGGGTGGATCTTCAAAGTTGTCCCCTACTGTGGGATCCGGCAGAAATACGCAGAAGTTGAAAGTCAGGTGAAACGGACCACGGCCCATGGATTGTTCACAATACTGCCGAAAGGCCTATAGCAACTCATTTTATACGCGGAGATGATTGCTTCCAATCCAAGTAGCTTCAGACGAGATACACGCTTCTTTCCAATTCACTACCGGTTTCCCCGTATGGCTTCCCGAACTTAGAAGTTGTTTATTGTAACTGTGACGAATTCACGCAGCTGATTTTCGAAGAACAGACGAATTTGAAATTGATAGGAGATCCCCATGGAAATGAATCGCTTGAAGCATCTCTACATCGAGGAACTAAAGGATTTGTACAGCGCGGAAACTCAGATGGTGAAAGCGCTTCCCAAGATGGCTAACGCGGCATCTTCCGAGGACTTGCGAGAGGGCTTTGAAGAACACTTGGACCAAACGAAGGAGCATGTTGTGCGTCTTGAAAAGATTTTCAGAGCTCTGGGAGAGAGTCCCAAGGGTAAGAAATGCAAAGGCATGGAGGGTCTCATCAAGGAAGGCGGCGAAATGATCGAGGAAGATCCCGCACCCGAAGAACTAGACGCCGGCCTTATCTCAGCCGCACAGCGAGTGGAACACTATGAAATTGCCGGCTACGGCTGTGTCAGCACCTACGCCAAGCTTCTCGGGGAAGACCAGGCAGTCTCGCTATTGAGGCTGACCCTCGAGGAAGAAAAGGAGACAGACGAGAAGCTGACGCAACTGGCAGGCAGCATCAATCTGGAAGCCGTCGAATCCGAGGAATCGGAAGAAGGCGGCAACCGGTCGAGGAAAGCCAAGAGTGCCCGCGCCTAGCCGGCTCTTGGGGAGCAGAACAGGTAACAAATTTCAAAGGGAGGAACAAGTATATGAAGGTACGTTGGATTGAATTGCCGCGATTGCTATTGCCTCTGGGTTCGTTGCTGTTTGGCGCATCCCTGATGGCCACACCAGTCCCGGGGTACCAAGATCCACAGCAGACGCCACCAGACAACACCAAACAAAACAAGGATCAGACAAAACCCACCGCGGATGAACAGAAGATGAATCCCGCGGACCGCTCCATTACGCAGAAGATTCGCAAAGCGATCCACGAGGACACCACTCTCTCCACATATGCGCACAACGTCAAAATCATCACGCAAGACGGCAACGTTACTCTCCGCGGCCCAGTGCGGTCCGAAGAGGAGAAGAGCAACATCGAGGCCAAGGCGGTGGCCGTGGCCGGACAAGGTAACGTATCCAATCAACTCGAGATCGCGCCCCCTAAGTAATTGAGGAAAGAATGAATCTAGATGGAATTCAAAGGAGAGAAACAAATGTCAGGTAAAAAAACGGGAGTATTCGGAATTTATTCAACACGCATGGCGGTCGAAGGTGCTATGGATTCGCTCATCAGAGCCGGCTTTCCTGCTGCGGACATTTCTGTCCTGCTGCCGGAGAGTCTTGGCGGTCCGAAGGATATGGGCACGGAGAAGGCGACGAAAGCCCCAGAAGGCGCGGCGGCGGGGGCGACCACCGGAGGTGTCATTGGCGGAACGCTCGGCGTACTGGCGGGCGTTGGACTGTTGGCGATCCCCGGGTTAGGGCCCTTCATCGCGGCAGGTCCGATTATGGCAGGACTGGCCGGCCTCGGCGTTGGTGGAGCAGTAGGTGGCTTCACCGGAGCCCTGATCGGCGTGGGTATTCCTGAATTCGAAGCGAAGCGGTACGAAGGCCGCCTGCAAAAGGGCGGAATTCTCCTCTCCGTGCATTGCGATACGTCCGATGAAATCAATCGTGCCAAGGAAGTGTTAAAGGCCACCCGCGCGGAGGATATCTCTTCGACGGGAGAATCCTCTGTTGATGCTAAGGAAACCGATCGGGACGCTGCCGCGAAGGCTGCTCGCAGGTCGTATTAATCCAAAAGGAGGAAGCTGCACTGCGGCTTCCTCCTTTTCTTTCGATAGGCAAATTCAGAACCGTCCAGCCTCGTTGTTCGATGAGGAGACTTGCGAGAACCCGGAATCCTATTCCAGAAACGATTCTGCCTTTTGTTACAGGGTAGGTATAGGTGCTGTGACTGGTTTACTCCCAGCACCCAAATCTTGCGAGGGACTTCAAGGTAACTTGGCTGATGGTGACAGCGACAGGTTCAATCAGGTCCGCCCCACAGGCAAACATCTAAGGCGTCGGGCCCAAAAGGTCATTGGATCTGGCAAGAGACTAGGTGCAGGCTGGCCGTCGATCCTGGAAAATGAATACTTCGAAATGTCGGCGGGAGGATAGCAAGTTTAAACCGGTTAGAGTTTCAGGTTTTGGTAAATGTAAAAAGCCTGCTCCTCAATCGCAGTCTTGAGCTCTTGCCGAATTGCTCGAGTGGCGCCTCCACGCATGAAAGGAGAATTGAATGCAAAAAGTGACAGAAAGCTACTCCCATGTCCTTCTTTTCGCTTGTCCGCAATGCGGGAACCCTCTTGCATCTGCATGTGCAAGTACAAACAAGAATTTGGAAGTTGCCGACGCACACTGGTTCAATCCCCACTGCCACTGTGGATGGACGGGCTCGGTGATTGGCGTGCAGGCAGTGAAGCATTGGATCGAACCATGGAAAACTCCAATCAACTTAAGGTCCGAAGCGGCGGGTTCGTGCGACAGCGATCCGCTACTTAAGTAGAGATTGGCGGGCTGTTTCCAAAAAGTAATGCAAAGCACGGGAACCACCCGGCAAGTAGGAATGAGCTCAAACAGGCAACTCTGACTGAGGAGCGTCACAACCCGCCGAGCGCCAGAATAAGAATCATCGTCACAATGCTAAGGATGAAATCCTTTCATCGGCTCACCAATCATCAACGGGCTAGATAAAGCGCCAGACAGGTGGCAGGTCCGGGTTTGCCCTGTCACTTGCCCCGTCTTGCGCGAACGGCTATTGCTTCGACACCCTGGCGTCTCGAGCAGGCTTGAGTCTCGTGCGACAGTGGCTAGAGCATCGTTACTTTCATCACGTGAATCTGGCCCTTGTCGGGGTAAACGTGGGCGCTCAACTCGACATGATGTCCCACGTGGTCCTTCAAGACTTCAGGGTTGACTACATCCCAGGATTTTCCGCCATCGTCGGCGAGGAACGTAATTTTGTCGCCGTCCGCTTTCACGGTGCCCTGGATATCTATTAACTTGGGCTTCTTCTCATCCTGGTTCTGGCTTGTGTCCTGAGGATTTCCGTGCACAAGGACCGGAATTCCGAGCGTTGCAACTGAGAGTGTCAATACGGCAACTGATAGCTTCTTCATTTTGCTCCTCCTGGTTTTTTTAAAGTGGTCAACAACTCTTTCAGTTTAAGGGAGCCACGAATTTTAGGGCTATCAGGTAGTCGCTGTATTTAACGCTCGGCTCACTTCGCAGGTGATTTTTCTCTGCTTTTTTAGGAATCAGAGGATGGGCATGCTGCCTCCAGGATCCGATTATTGAGAAGAAAGGGGAGCAGCATGATGAGGTCGTTCGAGATATCGAGCGGACCGGCTGGGCGCCCTTGCCGGTCTCCTTCGAGACAACTTCCATGTTTCGTTGCCCGCGTTGCCAGAGTGACCATATCCATCGCTCAAGAACTAGAGGCATTTTTGAGCGCATCCTGACTATCATTATTAGTGCGGCCATATCGATGCGAGGACTGCGATTACCGCTTCTTCCGCATGAGCGACAAATCTAGGTCCGTGCGATTGGTGACGCCAAGTTAATGCGCAAAGTTGAGGAAGTATGTCAGACCGGGTAACGCACTCGGGAGTAATGGATTTGTCTGTAGGACGCGCATCCTGGCAAACTTCATCTTTTTCGTGCGTCGAACCCCGACTCTCGGCCGGAAATACGCTGACTCTATTCAAACGGCATTCGCGGTAGTCAACAGGGGAGTGATACGAATAGAATGTGGAGGCCATTCGCGTCCCCCGCCTCCAGGTACTGGAACGCAATGAGGACCGCATATGAAGCACAGCCGCGTCAAAACAGCTGTAATCTATTGATTACAGGTTGGATAATATGGTGGAGGCGGGGGAGTCGGAATATTCAGGCTTATTGAAAACACGCAACTTATTGACTTTTCGAGACGCCTAAAACGCAGAACACGCAAAATTGGCCCCGACTGGAACGTATCTGGAACGCGGGATTTTCAGTGCTACTGCAAATTTTGTAAAGCTTTTCTAGAACGAGGAAAACCGGCGAACAGATTTGAACCACCGAACTCGCTATGCGACTCCGCGAAGCGGTGAATGATCGAATCGGAATTGAACCCGCCCCTTAGCTCACTCACCCTGCGTTTAGCAAAGCATTGCTTCGGGGCTTGCACTTTTGTAGAGTGGGCAGGCTTGCACTCATTGCCCGACTCGAAGCGTTTCGTCAGGCGAAGAGACCACACATGAGCGGCAGATGGAAGCCATCGTCACCGTGGTTGGGGAGAAGGGTTAAACAAGGATTTCGTGGATATCCTGCCGCAACCATCGCGTTTTATGGCCCCACCGCAGAACTGGCGACCAAAGTCGTCGTTGGAATCTTCAAGGAAGAACACGGAGAAGCCGATCCTCTCGAAAAATGGTTTTCGCAGAGTTCAGACATACGATCGAATGACGATGTCGCAGAAGAACTAGTCGCATTCATAAAGTCGCACGAGGTCAAATCCGTCATCGTTACGGATGGCATCATTGGCTGTCCCCACGAAGAGGGTATCGACTACCCTGAGGGCCAATCCTGTCCCAAGTGCCCGTATTGGGCTGGCCGCGACCGCTGGACGCAGGAGCGAATTCAATAGCAACTCCGAAGTTTGGAGCAGCCGCTAGGCGGCTGACAATCTCCTTTACTCATGACAAATCAGGGTTCAAGAAGGTTATATGAGACGTACTTTTGCGCTTGTAGCTTTGCCCGTTCGATCATTTCCGTCCTGTGATAAGTACCTGCCCCGTGGGACAAGACAGAATATTATTGGGCCACAGCGGGCGGGCTGCTGAAAGGGGGTTTCGGGAGTTCCGCGGTGGGTTTGGACAACGTCAGGTCATCAAAAAGCAGAGAGGGAACGACATAGGACACAAGAGGTGCGGACACCTCCTCTCCGGCAAATCTAGAAATCATGCTGATGTCAAAATGCGGCATTTGCGCCGCGGTGTAAACGGTAGCTGATTTGGACGCGCCCACAATCTCCCTAAAGGAAGCGGCGCTCATGCCTGATAATCGTGCTCCCCGCACCAACTCTTCGCGTCCATCGAGGTAAACCTTGTAAGCGAGCAACACGTTCCTGTTCTTATCACCCCGGCCGGTCATTGCGGACATCATGGCCATGGCTTGTTCCTCCATGCCCGTGCCGGAACTCCCGAGTTCGCGAATGGTGATTCCATATTCCAGTCCGCGCTTCTTCACGAGATCGAGAAATTGCTGCTTGATTCCGGCTTCTGTTTGGCCGTTTTCTGCAACAAGGATCAAGTTGCTCGGCGTTGATCCGGGCCCGCGGCGGTTGCCGGTGCTGCGGGTCACACCCTCCACGGGCGTGCGGGTGGTGAGGAAAGTTTTCAAGACGCCGTTTTCGACTACCCGAGTTTCGCGCGCGCGCACGCCCTCCTCATCTACTTTGTATCCGGCGAAGAGCGGTTCATTGCCGTAATTGGAAATCGTGGGATTATCGACCACGCTCAGAAATTGCGGCAGGACGCGCCCGCCGAGCTTATCGGCAAAGGAGGCGGAACCACCTTCCGGAAAACGCCCGAAGATAGAATCTATTTCGGGGCTTCCGGAGAGGGTCTTGCGCCTTCCAGCCAGCGCGGGGGCGAATTCGCCGCTGAAAATCTCGCCCGCGGCGCGCCCTTCAAAAAGCACGGGGCCGTTGTAGCGGTCGAGGAGAGGGGCGTTGCGAAGGTTTTCAAGGCGAACGGTCATGTCCCGGATTCGCGCTGCGAGCTCATCAGGTGCCGGCAAGGACACCATGGATCGCGCGTAGAGATCCACCGACTCATCGAGCGGCATTCCATCCACCGCCTGGGTCGAAGCGCTAGCCGAGAGCGTAACGAGAGGCTCCGCTATATCGTAAGAAGCGCCTTCGCTATTCATGTAAACAGTTCTCGAATAGCTGGTGCTGAGAGCCACCGAAGAATTATACAGGTCCGAAACGTTGCCCAGTGTTTTCGAAAGGTCACGCACGAGCGATTCCGCACTGGAGCGTTCGAACTTCCCGGCCGGCAAGAGGTCGCTCGTCCGCGTGGGCTCTTCCTTGCTGAAGTCGAGCAGGTTTTCTGTGCGCGTGCGGTTCTGAAGGGCGGCGCGCTTACCCGCTATGTTTTCGAGCGCCTGCTTGTAGGCGGAATCCGTCGCCAGCCAAATCACTCGGCGGAATTCGGTATAGCTGTCATCGAGAGGCAACTCGTTGAACCCGAAGAAACTGCGGTTGCGGGTGAAGGCAAATTCGGGACCCGCGAAAAAATTCGTGTTATCGAGCGCGTAGTCGCCCACGCGCAATTCAACGGTCAGCATGCGAGAGTGGTTTTCGTCGCTGGCCAGCAAGCTGCCTCTGGTGGCGGAAATACTGGCATATTGCATTTCGCGGACTTGGTAAGAGATGAAGTAAGGCGACTCAAGCTGAGCCAGACGCAAATCTTTCATCGAGCGCGAAAGCTCATCCCGCATGGCGCGGGAAAGCGCGGTTTCCTGCGGAGTGGCCTGCCGGTCTGATTGCGCCAAAGGATGTCCGTTGGATTGCGCGAGCAGGCCGGCCTGCTCGCGAGACGAGAGGAACGCACACAAAAGGACTACCCGCCAAAGCCACGGTGTTGATCGTGCACGATTCATGGATTGTCAGTTCCGGGCGCCGGCAAGATCGGCGGCCGCTCCTGCGACTTTTCCTTTTTCTGCGCTTCGATCTGAGAAATGAGGATGTCCGGTGAAGATGCCGAGACCGGCACCCAGCCGGACTCCGCACCGCAGACCCCGTTGAACACCTGCACATCATCGTCGGCCGCGAGGATCTTGCTAAAGACGGTAAGCGGGGTGCCAATCAGGTCCACGCCGCGCACCAATTCCTCCCGCCCGTCGGGGTATATGCGGTAAACCATGACGGGAAGAACGTTGAAGGCATTGGGAACAAATCGCTGAGTCATGGTAAAACCGCCTTCGATGTCCTCGAACAGGAGGCCGAACGGCTTATTCTGCTGCTGGATCTGCTGAAGCAGCATTTTCTTGAGCCCGGCACGAGAGACGGGCTGGGAAGCAGTCACTACAAGATTGGATTGGCGGGCCACGACGGCAAGTCCCGGCTGGCTGCGGCCGTGACCGTTGGAGTGGTCAAAACCGGCGATCGGCGAGCGCGACATCAGAAAGTTTTCGAAAACCCCGTTTTTCACGACGTCCACGCGCCGGGCCTTCACACCCTGATTGTCGTAGAGGTAGTAGCCGGCGAGCTGGGTCTTGCCCAACCGGCGCTGGGTGGGATCAAAATAGACGGAAAAGGAATCGGGGAGAATCTTCTCGCCGATTTTCTTCTTGAAGGTTTGCGCCTCTTCCTCGTTCTTTTGCCGATGTCCCTCGATCCGGTGGCCGAAAACTTCGTGGAAGAACACGCCGCTGGAGCGACCGGAAAGTATGGCGGGTCCCGTGTAGGGGTCTGCCACGGGCGCCTTCTTCAAGGCCTGCAGGTCCGCGATTATCTTGGCGACGGATTTCAGCACGGTTGCATCGTCGGGCAAGCCATCGGGCGAGAAGGCGATGAAGGATTCGTAGCGCGGAAGCTCCATCCCGTCGTCGGCCTTGGTGTACGCTGAGAGGATCAAACGATAGTAAGCCGAGGAGGTCTGCAATTCAGAGCCGTCGCTGTTCACATACCAACGGGTGTCTCCCGAGACGCTCAGCGTGGCTTCCCCATCAAAAATGCCCTGTGTAGCGGCAAACGGAGCGGTGTATTTCTTAATCTTCTGTTCCCATGCGGAGCGATCTACATTGATCTGGACTGGCGCTTCGGAAAATTTCTCCGATGGCTCCTTGGAAAAATCGGCGGAAGCATCTTCAGGCGCAACTTTTACTTGGGAATTCGCCTTCGCGCGGGTGTAGCGCTCAAGGGCCTGCTTGTACTTCTTGTCGGTCTGATACCAAAGGATCTGCCTTATGGCGGCCGGATTGTCTTCCAGCACCACGGGTGCGAACGAGAATCGGTCGGAAAAGTCAAAAAACTGGGAGCCACCGCGGATCGGGTGAGTGTTGTCAAATGCGGGGTCGCCGATGCGTAAATCGAGGTCCACCAG
>Ga0210399_10001789_pt1 | contig 16749 bp, 11 predicted proteins | sample IncBWC14MmetaG_FD_150865 | JGI IMG/M metagenome (GOLD analysis project Ga0210399, IMG submission 150865) | Forest soil microbial communities from Barre Woods Harvard Forest LTER site, Petersham, Massachusetts, United States - Inc-BW-C-14-M | ecosystem: Environmental > Terrestrial > Soil >...
CAATGAGTTGGCTCTTCATGATTCTCCCCTCAGAGGTATGACCCCACGCCTGGAATCATCCCACCCTGCTACGGTAAACAAGACCATAGGCCTTTGTCTACGTTCTTTCGCTGGTCTGGTATAGGGAAAGAAAAACGGGGCGGGGGGTGGCCCCAGGGCGGCAGCTCTCAGCGCCCGTGCCTCAGGTAATCGTCGGTCTTGTTTAACCAGTCTTCTCTTGGCGGATTAAAGACGTCCAGATCGACGGTGTCCTCCAGGGCCCAGGCTTCATGCGGCATGTGCGGCGGAATGCACAGCACTTCCCCTGCTCGCACCACGATCTCTTTTCCATCGATAGCAAATTTCAAAGCGCCTTCCAGAATGTACGTCACCTGCTCGTTGTGATGGTGGTGCAGCGGCACGTGAGCGCCTTTTTTCATGAACACGCGCGCCAGCATGATCTTGTCGCCGACCACCATTTCCCGGTCAATCTGCGGATTGAGCTGCTCGCGCTCGACGTTCTTCCAGGGAATGTATTTCATTTCTGGAGCGGTGCTCATGGCTTACCTCCATACAGCTTGGCCGCGTTATCGTGCAGGTACATGTGTGCCAGTTCAAGTGCTTTCTGTTCGCTGAACGCGCCTTCCGAGACCAGTTCGGCCAACGCCGCGGCGACGGCGGTCCGCGCCGAACGCGACGCCAGCCAGAAGGTCTCCTCTGCACCCACGGCGTCGTTAAACGGAAAGGCATCGGAGCCGAACATGATTTTCCCCGGGAAAAGCGAAATCCACTGCTTCAATATGTTCTTCAGCTCCGAGGGATAGACGTAGTAGCCCATCAGCGACGAATCCGTATACACGTTCTTCGCCGCCGTCATCCAAATCATGTCGAGCGTGTAGGGATACCCCCCGTGGATCAGCACAAACTTCACTTTGCTGTAGCGCGGATCGCGCACCACATTTTCAAGATTCAACGGATGGCCATTCCCTAAACTAAAATAATCGCCAATACCCACGGCGCTGTGAAAATGCACCGGCAGATCCAGTTTCGCCGCTTGATCGAGCAGCACGCGAAAAATGTAGTCCTGAAAGATCCGGTATTCTTCCGCGCTGGGCACGCCCCCCGCACGGTATTTCGAGTAAATCGCTTCGGCCTGTTCCCGCGGAGGATCGCTGAAATAAAGCGAGCGGAAATAGGCGGCCTCAAACTTGATGGCCACGCCGCCTTTCTCTTGATTGTCGGCCAGGGCTTGCCGGACAAAAGCTTCATACCCGGCGACATCGGCAGGCAGCGCGTTCACGCTCTCGCTTTGCATATAGCGCTCGAGCACTTTCTCTTGTAGCGGGACATACACCGCCATATCGCCGTTCTTGGAGATTTGATCGTGATTGTCGAACGGAAACAGGAACGAATCCACGAAGAAAACCCAATGAAAGCGCTTCGGATCGAGATAAGGCGCCAGCGCCACGCGATTCGCAAGGCACGTCTCGATATTCAATTTATCGAGAATGCTGTCCCAATAAGCCGTTCCGCCTGCCGCTTCCGCCGCTTTTTTCTTGTCGATCAGCCATTTCGCGTGTTCCGGCTTGAAATCATTGTAGGGATAACCGAAGAGCGATTTAGCCGCTTCAACGAATTCAGGATTCGTATCGCTCAAACGAACAACGCTGCTCTCGTCGGGCGGTGCGGCCATGGCATCCATGTCGGAATCGTCGGGGAAAGTGGCGTGCGAGTGATTGTCGTAGATAGGGATCTGGTCGATTTGGGTCCGCAGTCTTTCATAGATCTTCGGCACATCGGCGCCCGCCAGCGGTTTGGCCTGTCGAGCCGCATTCGGCGCACCCCCGAAAGCCGCCAATGCGCCGAGGAGCAGCGCCTTTCGCACTTTAATGAGACTCCTCATTACTCCACTCTCTCCTGAAGTCTTCGGCGACCGGCGGGACCGACCCTCTGGTCCGTCATCTCTGTCTATGCTCTCGTCTTTTTCTCCCCCGCCAAGACGGACCTGGCAGGAATGCCCGTGCTACCCTACAACCGCCGCCCGCCACCGGGAAGACACCTGCATCATGCGCCGAAGGGCTTCCTCCAGCAGATGTCGCGCGCTGACCAGCGAAAATCGCAAATAATTCTTCCCGCCCGGACCAAACGCCGCTCCCGCAATGCCCGCCACACCCGCTTCCTCCAAGAGTAGTTTCGCCACGTCCTCCGCAGCTAGCCCAGTCTCTTCGATATTCACCCACGCATAAAACGCGCCGCCGGGCGCTTGACACCGAAAACCGGGAATGCCATTTAATTCCGCCACGAAAAGATCGCGCCGCTTGCGGTACTCCGCTACCATGGCCTCCACGGCTTGGGTAGAATCGAGCAGCGCCTCAATCGCTGCGACCTGCGTGAACTCCGCCGCACAGGTGAAGGTATTCAGCACCAGCAAGTCCATCGCCTCCACCACCGGCTTTGGGGCCACCGCGTAACCCAGCCGCCAACCGGTCATCGCAAAACTCTTCGAAAACCCATCGATGATGACGGTTCGCTCCGCCATTCCGGGCAAAGCCCAGATCGATTCATATTCTCCGCTAAATAAAATCCGCGCGTAGATTTCGTCAGAAAGAATCCAAAGGTCGTGCTTCTCGGCCAACTCCGCAATTTTCCGAAGGGCCTCCGCGCTGAAGACTGTCCCCGTCGGATTATTGGGAGAATTGAATATCAGGGCGGTTGTTCGCGGAGTGATTTTCCCGGCAATCTCCTCGAGATCAGGCTGAAAGCCGTTTCTCTCTTGCAACCCGAACGGCACCGCCTTGGCCCCCAAACCACGCGTGAACGAAGGATAGATCGGAAAGCCCGGATCAGGATAAAGCACCTCGTCGCCCGGTTCGATCAGTGCCATCATTCCGAGCGACAGCGCCATCTTGCAGCCGGGCGCCACAAGAACCTCGTCGGGCGCCACTTCCAACCGCCGCGTCCGCTTCAAATACTCCGCAATCGCTTCGCGCAACGCGGGAATACCTCGCGTGGATACGTAGCGATCGCGCCCTGCCCGAAGGGCTTGGCACGCGGCGTCCACCACCGGCGCCGCCGGATGGAAGTCCGGCTCGCCAAGCTCCAGATGAATAATCGAGCGCCCCGCGCGTTCCAGCTCTTTCGCTCGGGAATAGACGGCCAGCGCCCCTTCGCCATTCAGTTGGGAGACCCGGGAAGCAATTCGTCGCATAGTGTTCCGCAGAATCCTATCATTTTGACGGGCGAAGTGCGTCGCAAGGCTACACGTTCGCCCCGGCGAATCAACTCCCGTACAAAAAAATCAGGGGCACGAAAGCTTGTGCCCCTGGCTGGGACTCTTCCTATGCTTCAGCCTAGAAGGCGTACCGCAGCGAGAACTGAATGAGCCGCGGCGTTCCCACCGTACTGGTGATCTTGCCAAACGGAGAGGTCGTCAAAATCCCGTTCACGCAATTCGCCGAACCCGCCGCACACTGAAAACTCTCCACGTCGGTGAACGCCGGGTTGCCGAAGTTTGCGTGGTTCCAAATGTTGAAGAAGTCGGTTGTGAATCGCAGTTCTTGCCGCTCGGTAATCTTGAAGTTCTTGATCAACGAGAAGTCCCAGTTCTGTTGGCCCGGGCCACGGAACGTATTTCGACCGAGGTTTCCAAAGCCGGTGGTGCAGAAATTGGGGTTAGTTAAAGGATCGCACTGTCCCGGGTAGAGAGACGGCGCCGGTGTGAACGCGCTGGGATTCAAGTAGCCATCGATGCGCTTGCTGATTCCCCCGCTGCTCAAAGCGCTGGAAAGCGTGGCCCCGGACGCCAGACTGCCGGTGAGCACCCCAGGAGCCGACCCCAGCCCAAGAAACGCGCTGCCTGCGCCGGAATCGATCACCGAGAACGGTGAGCCGGATTGCAGGATGGTAATGCCGCTGACGGCCCACCCTGCTAGCAACTTGTGAGTCCATCCTTCCGCCGACTTGAAAAATGGCAGGTCATAGCGGTAACTCACAGCCAGGCGGTGGGTGCGGTCGAAATCGGAAAGCCCGCGCGAATCATTCAGCGTCGATTCGTCGTTGAACGCGGTATTGAACGCAGTATTGCCCGTTGAAGTGGCATCCGTGGATTTAGCGAAGGTGTAGGCCGCCTGAAAATATCCGGCTCCCCATCGGCGCGAAAGCGTGGTTTGCAGCGAATTGTAGTGGGAGTAAGCGTCGTTGGCGAACAACTGAAATCCGCTGTAACCGTTGATGCCTTGCGCGCGCGACCGAGCGATGGCGTTGTTGAACGTGTTGGTGGTAATGACGCAAGGATTCGGGTTGCAAAACGCCGGACTGTTGATATTCACCGGGTTCGCCGTCGTCGCATTCTGGGATTGTAAGGCGTCACGCGTCTCGCGCAAGTGAATGGCATGCGTACCCACGTAACCAACCTCAAGCACCCATTGCCTGCCCAGGGAATGCTGCACCGTCAGGTTCCATTGCTGCGTGCTGGGCACGACAAAATGACGCGGCACCGTCAGTCCGAATATGCCCAGGGAATTAAGTGGCCCCGGGCAGCCGCTTCCGCTGGCCTGTCCATAGGTGGCCCCTTGCGTGGTGTCCCCTCCGGGAAAGCCCTGGAAAACGTTCAAGCACGGAACAAAATTGGGGTCCAGTGTGCCGGCTTGGGGCAGCCCATTGGGATTTGACGTGGCTCCTGCCGGCAGGCAACTAGCCGGAGCATTCTTCGAGAAATACGTCGACAGGCATCCTGGTAATCCGCCGCCGAACGCCACCGGGAGAAACGGCGTCTCAAACGACAATTGGTCCGCCGTGCCAACGTCCTCGCGCACATAGTAGATGCCATATCCGGCGCGAATGGTGGTGTGGTGGTGCCCCAAGAGATCGTAAGCGAGGCCCACGCGCGGTCCGATATTCGTCGCATAGTTGTTGTTGAACGTCGTGCTGTTCGCGTTGCCGGTCAATCCCGCCAGCTTCAGGTTGTTCACGCAGGACGGATAGATGAACGGAAACTTCCCGGCATTTGCCAGGACCGGATCGAGGTTTCCGATGTGGCAAAGATCGTCATGAAACGCCCCGAAGATTTCCGTACGCAATCCCAGATTCAGCGTCAGATTGGGTCGGATCTTCCAATCATCCTGCGCAAATACCCCGTAGTTATTGGACCGGTATTCGTGATTGGAAAGCCCTCCGCCGCCGAAGCTGAATTGTGGCGATCCCAGAAGAAAATTCTGGAAGTCGGTATGGCCATCGGGCGTGTTCGTGAAGAACAGTTCGCCGTTGAACACCTGCGGAAAGTTTTTATTCAAATTCACCCGCGTGAACTCGCCGCCGAAGCGGAATACGTGCGCGCCCTTCACCCAGCTGACGGTGTCCACAAAATTGATGTTGTTCTGATCTTGCGACTGGTTCCCGAAAGGTGCCGGTCCAATCTCAAACCCGGACGTCGCAAAAATAAACTTGTAGATGGAGGTGGTGACATTGTTTGTCGGCCGGTCGATTCCCAGGTCTGTGGTAGTGACTGGCGCCACGTTGCTCAGCACGTCGTCGATATGCACAAAGCCGAACCTGAATTCATTCACGAGTGTCGGCGAAAAAAGATGCGTCTCGGTAATGTTCAAGAAACGCGCCTTCACTGGCGTATCGAACGGGAAGTTCAACGACGAAGAGCTGACGCTGCTGGACAGCGTGCTGCCCAGGGATTCCTGCAGGTCCCCGCCGCCGAAGGGAAGAAAACTCTCCGAATCAGAAAAGAAAAACCGCGCGGAAATCTTGTCCTGGCCGCTGCGGAATTCGCGGTCCCAGTTGGTCGTGAATTGGTCGTCCGTATATTTCCCCGGATGGCTAACGGCGAACGCACCTGTCGTTGGATCGCTCGTGGGAATCAGCAACCCGTTGGTGGTTCCGCCGAACTGGTTGCTCTCGAAATTCAGCAATTTCAGCACTACGGGATCGATGGGCGTCGTGGTGTTCCCGAAAAATGCCTGCGATATCGAAGCCTGCGTTCGGACCGCCGGAAGCGACGGAATCGTCGTGCTGATAAACGTGCCGGGCGAATCGCCGCTGCGCTGCCGCGTGCCCTGGTAGTTCACGAAAAAGTAGCCAAATTTCTCCTTTACCACCGGTCCGCCAAGACTTCCCCCGAAGATGTTCTGCTTCACTACTGGACGGGCCAAGCCCTGGCGATTCAGGAAAAAATCGTTGGCGTTCAAAACGTCGTTACGAAAAAACTCATAAGCATCGCCGTGAAACTCTCTCGTGCCGGACTTTAGAATAGCATTGACGTTCCCGCCCCCGTCGCGTCCCTGGCTGGCGTCATAGAGCGACGTCTGGACCCTGAACTCCTGGATCACGTCGGGATTGGGGAGCGGCACGTACGTCGCTTGCGCAACGTTGTAGTCCGTGGCGCTGATTCCTTCGATCAAAAAGTTGTTGTTGTCCTCGCGCTGCCCGTTCACGAAGAGTTTCACGCTGCCTCGGCCTAGCTGCGCGGCGGCATTCAGCTCGCTCTGCGCACCGCTGGAAAGCGTCAGCAATTGCTGGTAATTCTGCGTTGCCAGTGGAAGTTCGCGGATCGTGGCGGTCCCCAGGGATTCGCCAGTTGTTGCGTTGGCGGTCTCGACGGTCGTCACCTGCGCAGAAATTTCCACTTTTTCCGATACCGCTCCGGGCTTCAGCGTGATCGTCACGCGTGTCGTTTCCGTCACGCGCACTTCGATGTCGGTTGCTTTTGCTTCCGCAAATCCAGACTTGTTCACAACGACGATGTAGTTCCCCGGCGGCAAGAGGGTGGCCACGAAAATTCCCTCGGTACCGGTGGAAAGTTTGCGCACGATCGATTCCGTGCGCGCTTCGATAATCTGTACATCCGCGCCGCCGATGGATCCGCCACTGGTGTCCACGGCCAAGCCGCTAATGGCGCCCGTCGCGCCGCCTTGTCCGTACGCCTTCGCGCCCGCCAGCATTCCCGCGAGTAACAACACCCCTAGAAACAATCTATAAATGCGCCACATGATTCACCCCCCCAGGTGATTGAACTTCGGGTCCGCGTACCGTAGGCAGCAACTATTCCACTGTCGAGTTCTTTGGATCGCACCGGTGCTCCGGACACGGCGCGCTAGGCCCGCAGATCCTCCCGATTTTGAAACTAGCGACTCATCCCCAGTGTGTCAACCCGCGATTGCATGAATGTTTGGTTTAGGATGTTTCAAATCGCGATCCGTTACACCCATCTATTCAATCTATTACTGGCACTTGACGTGAACCGTACCCGGCGAGACCATGATCATGGGTTTACAGGGGTTTACAGGGGCGTAACCTGCCTCGTTTGGCGTCCGTCTAATGATTAGTCAGACAGCCAGCGTCCCCGATGGGGGTGACACATGGGTTCGAGCACGATGTTTCGTTGCGTTCTTTCCTTCTCGTTCCTCTTTGCTCTTTCTGCCGGCCAGCCGGCCGCCGCAGACTCGAGCCACGCCCGGGTCATCCGCCTCAGTCTAGTCCAAGGAGATGTGCGCTTTACACGAGAAGCTCATGGCGACCCGCTCGCCGACCAAAAAGCACAATGGGAAACGGCTCAGGCCAATCTACCCGTCCGTCAGGGCTACGTGCTGGCCACGGATAACGGCCGCGCCGAGGTGGAGTTTGAGAATGGCGCGATGGCCTTTCTCAATGAAAACACGGTTCTCGAGTTTTACGACCTTTCTTTGGACGATGGCGCCCGCACCACCCGTCTGGTCCTCCGCCAAGGCTCCGCTTCCTTCTACGTGAATCCTGCAAACGGCGATTATTTCAGCGTCACCGGCGGCGATTTCACGGTCGAAGCCAGCGGCAAAGGTTCTTTCCGAATCAACAATTTTGACGACGGCAGCAACGTCGACGTTCTCACCGGCCACGCTTCCGTTCTGCACAAAAAAGAACCCACCGAACTCAGCAAGGGCCAGTCGCTCTCCATGAAGGCGGGCGAAGATACCGTGAACCTCGGGCGTCTCCCTGCCGACGACGATTTCGACCACTGGGTCTCCGGCCGCATCGACACAGTTTCAAGGGCCACGAACGCATCTCTTCAATACACGAGTTCGCCCTACTATTTGCCAGGGTATGCAGATCTCTACACCTATGGCGCTTGGTCTTCCTGCGGTGGCTACGGCTATGGCTGGCGGCCTTTCGGCGCAAGCTTGGGCTGGTCGCCGTTCTCCGCGGGGCAATGGCTATTGGACCCCGGTTTCGGCTGGACTTTTGCTAGCTTCCAACCCTGGGGCTGGGCTCCTTACCACTATGGCGGTTGGCTTTTTGACGCTTCTTGTGGCGGCTGGTTCTATTCCCCGCCTGCTTATTACGGAGGGAATCCGCGAAAGCGTTTTCCTCCCGTCGTCCATCCACCTCACCCGCTTTACCGGGCGACCACGGCTGTCTTTGTTCGCCAAAATGGCAAACTCGGTGTCGTACCCATGCATCCACTGGATAAAGAAGGCAAGACGCCGCTGAATCTGGAGCACGGTGTCTTTTCCGCCGAGCCGGGAAGAAACGTAGGGCCAGCAACGCTGTCTGGGGCTGCCGGTCAAAAATGGGAAACTCTGAAATCCCCGCCGCGAGACGCGCTCTCGAGCGGTCTAGCCGCCACCACCGCCCCGGCACGCACCTCGCGCACGATTCTTGAGGGCAGTGGCGGGGCGCGCTTGGTTTCCCTAAGCCACGATTCTTCGATCGTTTACGATGCGAAAGAGCACCGCTTTGTAAATACAAATGCAGGGCCGTCTTCCCCCCGCGAAGCAGAAGCGATTTCAGGAAAGAATGCCACCGGCGGCCTTAGAAACGATCACATCGTCGAAGCACCCAGAAATAACGCGCCAGCCGGCACGCCCGCGCGTGTTCCTATTGCACCCACGTCGGCTCGCGCTGCGACACCGCCTTCGCGCAACATAACGCCACCACCGGCACCTCACACTTCGAGCGGCGGTGGCGGCTATCGCGGCGGCAGCGAGTCTGCCGCCAGTGGGGGGGGCTCCTCGCGCGGGTCCGCGTCCGCAGCTCCTTCGGCGCCGGCGCACGCCTCAACTCCTTCTGCCGGCGGTGGCGGCGGGCGCCCGCACTGAAGCACTCGCTAGTCGTCGAGAAAAGAAAAACGGCTCCGCGCTTCGGAGCCGTTTTTCTTTTGCAACCTCGCTTGTGTTAGAACCGCAGGTGAGCTGCGACTTGCAGAATGCGCGGGTCGTATGCGCTGAGGGCCTGACCAAACGTGCCGGGAGTGATGGCGGTACCAACGTCCTGGGCATTGACGTCCAAATTTTGGAATTGCGTATGGTTGAAAATATTGAAGGCATCGACACGAAGCTCGAGGGTGATGCGCTCGCGATAGAGCGGGGTCACTTTCGCAAGAGACAAATCGAGGTTCGTGCGCCCCGGTCCGCGCAATAGGTTGCGTGGAGCAGTGCCGTAACCGGTCGTGACCCCGGTGCTGAAGGAATCGGGATTGAAGAAGAAATTACCCACTTCTTTCTCTACCCCGACCGGTTGCGTTGAATGAGCGCTAAGGTACTGGACCGGAGCAACCAAGTTTGCGTTGATCAAGGCTTGATCGCCTGCCCCGGTTGGGCCCGGCGCGTTATCTTGCGTTGGCAAGCCAGCGGTGACTGTAAATGGAAATCCGGTTCGCCAAGTGAGAATTGGATACAGACTCCAGCCTTTCACCAATCGCTGCGGGCCGTGATTGAACGGCAAATCCCACCCACCTGAGAACGTCACGTAGTTACGAACATCGAAGTCCGACGATGCTCGGAAAAGTTGTGGATTGAAAAATGGAACCGCGAAGCTGCCTTGCCTGAACCCCGAGGCGTTATCAATGCTGTGAGCCCAGGTATAGCCCAGGGTGTAGTACATGCCACCGAGCTTCCACACGTTGGTGGTCTGCTGCGTCAAGCTGAGCTGCAAGGCGTTGTAGTTCGCATTGGAAGCGTTCTTAAACTCTTGTTCCTGGCCAAAGCTGCCATTGGGAACATTAGGGTTAAAGCCCGGAGGTGTTACGCCGTTGGGATCCGAATTTGTGAAGGCCGGCAGGTTCCCGGGCCGCTCATTAAGGAACCGTTGGGGATTGGGGCTGTTGAGCGTCGCGGGATCGAAAGGATTGATGTCTACCAGCGTCGTCAAACCGTGCGACGAGCTGCCGACATAGGCGGCGCGGGCTATCAATTTCTTTGAAATTTGGTGCTCGATGCTCAGATTGTACTGATAGCTATACGGCGTGCGCAGATGCGGATCCACAATCGTTGCGCCGGTCCCGTTGCTTGTGAACGTCCCGAAGGTATTCGCAAAACTGACATTGTGGTTTAAAGGTTGGCCAAACGGATTTGGGTTGCCGGTAGAGCCGAACGGATCGCTCTGGAACGCAAATCCCGACGTCGTGGCGGGGCCCTGCGGCGCAAAATTGCCAATAAAGGCAGCCGACGCAAACGGTACCTGGCCGTTAAACTGAAAGTTGTCTTCAGCCTTCAAGACGTCGTAGAACATTCCCCAGCCTCCGCGTACGCTCGTCTTTCCATCATGGAAGGGCTGCCATGCAAAGCCGAAGCGCGGCGCGAAGTTGGTTTTGTCCGGGAAGTTGGCGCCGCCAGGCGCTCCTTGGTCACCGGGGAAAAGCAGTCCAAGAGGCGCTCCAGGAAACACGGTGGATTGCGGCGCGCCTGGAATTACAGAATAGGTTCGGCCTTTGGTGTCGGACTTGGGGGTGCTGTACTCATAACGGAGGCCATACGTCAGCGTCAGATTGCTGGCTACGTGCCATTCGTCTTGTCCAAACACGTAGGTTGCCTTGGTACGGATGTTGGAGGGTGCGGAGGGACCCTGATCGAAGGTGTCCGGGAGTCCTACCAGAAAGTTAGCGAACGGATCGCCAGCGGCACCCGCATTGGAGTAAAAAAACTGGCCGTCGATTTCAAAGTCGAAGACTTGATTGTCCTGGTATGCGGAAACAGAGCCGCCGAACTTCATGGTGTGCTTTCCATGAGTCCAGGAAAGAACATCCGAGTAGGCAAAGGTATTGTCAACCAGTCGGGACGGACCCTGAATGCTGAAGCCGATGATCGCATTGGGAAAGTTGATCTGCGTGGGGCCGGTCGGATTGTCGGACTTTATGTTGATTCCCAGTTCTGTGGAGGTTGGCTGCTTGGTGGCAGGAACCCGTTGAAGGGTGTCGCTGCGTTGAGCCGTCACGCGGAACTCGTTCAAGATGTTGGGCGAAAATGTGCGGATATACGCGAGGTTGAAAAAGCGGCTATAAAGTATTGAATTGGACCCGTAGCCCGGAATGCCGCCTGGACCGGGATTTAGTTGAGGGTCAAGAATGCGGCCAAACGTAGCGGTGAAATGGTCCTTTGGCGAAGCTTCATAGTCGAGCTTGCCGGTCCATTCGTCTGGATTGTTCGTAAGAGCGTTCTGAAAAGATGCGGAACCCGTCGGGGAAGTCGGAATCAGATTGGCTTTTATGTATGCCTCTGCAACCGGGTCGATGCTTGCCGGATTGATGATGCCTTGGGCGGCTAACGCCGGACTCGATTGGAAAAACGAGTTAGCCGGAAGAGCGCTCGTGGCCCCCTGGCAGGGGTTACTCGGATTAACATTCGTGGGCACGGCAGGTTGTGGCAGGCCGTTTAAGAAGCACGCGACGTTCTCTTGACTTGCAGTGCCTGAAAAATTTCCTTGAAGCTCGGCGGCAGTCGGAAGAGCCACCTGATTACTAACCGCAGCCTCGCTTAGTTGCTCCTTTTGATAGGCAAGGAAGAAAAACAGCTTGTCCTTCTTAATGGGGCCGCCCACAGTCCCGCCGTACTGGTTCCGATGAAGGGTTTGCCTGGGCTGCCCATTTAAGTTACTGAAGAAATTGTTCGCGTCAAATGCGGTGTTGCGAACGAAATCATAAGCGCTACCGTGAATGGCATTGGTCCCGGACTTGGTTACCTCGGTGATGATACCTCCGGCGCTTCGGCCATATTCAGCGGTGAAGTTGCTGGTGAGGACCCTGAATTCCTGGATGGAGTCGGGATTGGGATTGTAAACAACTCCGTTGTCGAGAAGGTCGTTGTTCAGGCCACCGTCCAGCACGAACGTGTTTGAGTCGCTGCGGCCGCCACCGATGCTGAACTGCATTCCTCCGGTGCCGCCGCTCCCGTTGGCGGGATTGTCGGCAGGTAGCACGCCCGGCTGCAACAATGCCAGATCCAGTGCGTTCCGGCCGTTCAGAGGCATGTCCTGCACGGCGCGGTCCGAAACGGTGGAACCGAGCGTCGGGTTGATGGTCTCGACAGTGCCAGTGGTAGATTCCACCGTTACCGTCTCGGTTGCTGAACCCACTTCCATCTTGATATCTATTTTTAGAGTTTGATTGATCTCTAACTTGCTCTCGACCATCGTCGCAGACCTGAATCCTTGGCGCTCCACGGATACCGTGTAGGAGCCGATGGGTAAAGCGAGGACTTGATAGTAGCCCGTGGCGTCAGAAGTAGTCTCGCGAGAGATGTGCGTGGCAACATTCGTTACGGTAATATGAGTGTCCGCTATGACGGCCCCAGTTGCATCGTAGATGATACCGGTGATCCGTCCGGTGGCGTCCTGGCCCGACACTCGCGATCCGCTGAATGTGGTCAATGCTGTCAGTAATAAAGAGAAAATCAATGTAGTGTTAAGCCGCTTCAAGAAAAGCCTCCCTTAGGTAAGCTCGTCGTTCAGATAGAAACTTCGGTCAACGTCGACCACCAAGGAAGGCAATCGGAATGCCGGAGCCAACAGAAAGAAAGCAAAGGGCTTTATATGGAAGCGTTTTCTAAAATTCTCTGAGATTCGGAATTTAGATATGGGTTCTGATAATTCTTAGGTGTAGCGCGACAAGCAACGTCCTAACGGCTATCAAGCCAGAAGTATTCCGGCATATCCGACCACCGAGCTGAGATCCCCGGAAACATCCGCTGACGTTGCGTAGCGCACCAGTTCTGGCCGCGCGGTTCCCAGGCTCTGTAGTGCCGTCAACATGGCGACGGTGGGCCCCAGACCACACATGGAAATGGCCTCATTCCGACAAGTGTCGTAGAGTCCTCCGGCATCCACCGCCAGAATGCGATCGATCGCTTTGCCGTCCTTCACACGTGTCGTTGCGTCATTCTCGTAGTGATTCAAATCGGAAGTCGTCAGCAAGAGTATCTCGTCGCTGCAAGCCGCAATCACCCGGCCGATAGCTTCGCCAACGATGACTAGATCCTCGAAGCGCAGCGACCCGAGGGCAACGGGCACAAACGTAAACTCCCTTTGTAAGACTTGCAAAAACGGGATTTGCACCTCGAGGGAATGCTCGGAGCTGTGCGCCACACTGTCCTCCCGCAGCAAAGGGCAAGCCGCGCGCAACGCCTGCGCCAGCGCCTCATCAATCGGCGCATCGCCCAGCGGCGTCCTCCACGCTCCGCTTGAAAGAATCGCGGCATTCGCTCCGCGCGGATAATGCCGCACACCCAAAATCAGAATTCTCTTGGGAATAGCCATTCGCGCGTACACCGCTCCCGCCACCGGTCCCGAATACGAATACCCCGCATGCGGGACCAGGCAGGCCTTGGCGTGCTCTGGCTCATTCGCGTAGTCAACTTTGGTGTATTGCCGGATAAGCGCAGCCAGTTCCGCAGGACTAGAGGGATAGAATCGGCCGGAAACCGCAGGCAGGCGAAGCATTCCGCTGCTCCGCAAATCAAATAGCTTTTGAGGGTTTACCTTTGACCTTAAGGGCTAGCTTGGTTGCCGGGTCGTAATAAACGGTGACTTTATCGCCGTACTGGTAGCCGCCCTTGTCGACGATAGTCTGCATTTTCGTGGCCGCGACTTGGGACAGTGTGAAGGTCTCGAGCGACATATCATTTCTCTTTGCGCGGAGGGTGATCTGCGCAATGTTCGCGTGCATCACGTAGCCCTCAAACTTGCCCAGCCCCACGGTCTTCGATTTCGGCTTGATCGCGCTCACGATGATGGGGACAGCGGTATCCACGACGATGGGCGCGACGGTGGCAGGAGACTGCGCTCGCACAGGCGCGCTTAAAAACCCGGCCATCACCAATGTCGGCAAACCCAACACCGCGATGTTTGCCAAGGCCTTCATTCGATATCGTCCGTTGCAATCCGCAGGGACTTCAGGAACCGCACATCTTGCGGCGTCATGGTCAGCCGCGCCGCCGGCTTCTTGTCCGGCATTTGATCAAACGACTCCTGGTCGACCTGAATGCGCAACGATTCCAAAAACCGCCGGTCCTGCGTGGTGAGCTTGGCGGCCTCTGCGGCAGCGGCATCACGCTTTGCCAACCCGATGGTCGCGTCCAGCTTCAGCACGATATCGTACCCGTGCGCGCGCACTCCGGCAATGGCCCCAGTGATTCGATCGGAATCGGACACCGTGTCGTTTATCGCGTGTCCCAATTCACGGAGCAAGTTTTTCAGGTGATCGTCTAGTTGCAAGGGCGGCTCCCCCCTCAGTTCAATTGTCATTCTAGGCCCGCATTTCCTAGGATACAAGTCGCCTAGTTTTGCGTTGTCTCCAATGGGTTCACAGTACGTTGGTGCAGGCCCGAAACCCCTCCCAACCCCCCTAAAGGGCCTCGGCTCCGTCCCGCACCAGATTTCATTTCTGGTTTTGCGCTAAGATGCAGTTATGTCTTCGACCGCCGCTTCTCCGGCAGCCGCGCCTCGCCAGGGAGGTTTCCACCGTTTCTGGCGCGCCCTTAAGCAACTTTTCCTCGAGGTCGCCGGCGCTATCTTTGCATTTCTCGGCATCGTCTGGCTCAACGTAGCCCTGCGCTCCTGGACCCGCGACGTAGCCCACTGGCTCCTCGCCGCCGCCGTCGCTTTCGCACTGCTGTTCTTTTTCTTCGCGGTTAGTTCGTTCCGCCGCGCGCGCAAGTTGTAATCTATTCCTTTGGGGGGCGGGGCTTCCCCGCCGCCTTTTTCGTGTTCACGATTGGCTCAAAATGTCTGACACAAAAACGAAGCCCCCCGCCGAACGCAAAGAGCACTTCACGACTCTCTCCGGCCTGCCCATCGACCGCTTGTACACCGAAGACGATCATTCCGCTTCGGATCCAGAATCGTCAATCGGCTACCCTGGCGAATTCCCCTACACCCGCGGCATCTACCCCAGCATGTACCGCGGCCGCTTCTGGACCATGCGCCAATACGCCGGTTTCGGCACCGCCGTCGAATCCAACCAACGCTACCGCTACCTCCTCAGCAAAGGCCAGGCCGGCCTCTCGGTAGCCTTCGATCTTCCAACGCAAATCGGCCTGGACTCCGACCATCCCTTGGCTCTCGGCGAAGTCGGCAAAGTAGGCGTAGCCATCGATTCCCTCGAAGACATGGAAACGCTTTTCGACGACATCCCGCTAGAAAAAGTCTCCACCTCCATGACCATCAACGCCACCGCCGCCATCCTCCTCTGCCTGTACGTGGCCGTCGCCAAAAAACAAGGCGCCAACCTCGCCAAGATTTCCGGCACCGTCCAAAACGACGTCCTCAAGGAATACATCGCCCGCGGCACCTACATCTATCCCGTCCGTCCCGCCATGCGCATGGTCACCGACATCTTCGCGTGGTGCCGCGACAATCTCCCCAAGTGGAACACCATCTCCATCTCCGGCTACCACATCCGTGAAGCTGGCTCGACCGCCATCCAGGAAGTCGCCTTCACGCTAGCCGACGGCATCGCCTACGTCCAAGCCGCCCTGGATGCAGGCCTGGGCGTCGACGAATTCGCTCCGCAGCTCTCCTTCTTTTTCAACGCGCACAGCGACCTCCTCGAAGAAATCGCCAAGTACCGCGCCGCCCGCCGCCTCTGGGCCAATATCATGCGCGACCGCTTTAAAGCCCAGGATCCCCGCTCGCTCCTGCTCCGCTTCCACGCGCAAACCGCCGGCTCCTCGCTCACCGCCCAGCAACCCGAAAACAATATCGTCCGCGTAGCCATCCAGGCCCTAGCCGCGGTCCTCGGCGGCTGCCAATCCCTTCACACCAATTCCCTCGACGAAGCCCTAGCCCTGCCCACCGAAGACTCCGCGCTAATCGCCCTGCGCACCCAGCAAATCCTCGCCCACGAAACCGGCGTCACCAACACCATCGATCCGGCAGCGGGCTCCTACGCCATCGAGCACCTCACCAACGAAATAGAGCAGGGCGCCGTTCGTTACATTTCCAAGATTGACGCCATGGGAGGAATGTTACGCGGAATCGAATCTGGTTTCGTGCAGGGTGAAATCCAAAAGGCCGCCTACGATTTTCAGCGCGCCGTAGAATCCAAAGACCAAATCATCGTCGGCGTCAATGACTTCATTGCCGCAGAAGAGCGCGCCATCCCCACCCTGCGCATCGAGCCCGAAATCGAACGCTCGCAAATCGCCCGCCTAAACGCCTTACGCGCCAAGCGCGATTCCACCCGCACCACATCCGCCCTGGCCGAACTCCAGCGCCGCGCCATCAGCAACGAGAATCTCCTCCCTGCCATTCTCATCGCCGTCGAGGCCCACGCCACCGTTGGCGAAATCTCCGACGCCCTCCGCCGCGTCTTCGGCGAATACCACGAATCCGTCGTCATCTGAGATGAAGCTAATCCTCGCATCGACTTCCTCTCGCCGCCGAGAGATCCTTCACGACGCCGGCTTCTCCTTCATCGTGGTGCCCTCCGCCGTCGACGAAACACCCTTTTCCGGCGAATCGCCCACCGATCACGTGCAACGCCTGGCCGACGCCAAAGCCGAACTCGTCGCCACCCGCACC
>Ga0210399_10001790_pt1 | contig 16743 bp, 17 predicted proteins | sample IncBWC14MmetaG_FD_150865 | JGI IMG/M metagenome (GOLD analysis project Ga0210399, IMG submission 150865) | Forest soil microbial communities from Barre Woods Harvard Forest LTER site, Petersham, Massachusetts, United States - Inc-BW-C-14-M | ecosystem: Environmental > Terrestrial > Soil >...
CCTTCTTGGAGAAGCCCCGCGTGATGACGAGGGCGGCGCCGATGCCGACGGCGGGCGTCACGAACTGTTGCACCGTGAGGGCACACATCTGCGAGAGGTACGACAACGTCGTCTCGCCCCCGTAGTTCTGCCAGTTGGTGTTGGTTACGAATGAGGCGGCGGTGTTCCACGAGAGTCCCTGCCCGACGGCGCCGAAGTGCTGCGGGTTCAGCGGGAGGGACCCCTGGAGACGCAGGATGGCATAGGTAATGGCGAAGGACAGCGCCGAGAACATGACCAGGGAGCCGGCGTAGCGCTTCCAGGACTGCTCGCGGTCGGGGCTGGTCCCGAGCAGCCGGTAGATCGGCCGCTCGATGAACGACAGGAACGTGATCCGCCCCTCGAAGACGCCGACCATGTAACCGCCGAGGTAGCGCCAGGACAGGCCGAGCGCGACTGCCAGCGTCAGGATGGTCCAGAAGTAGCCCACTCAGGTCAGAACCACTCAGGCTTGAACATGGCGACGCCCAGGTAGATGAACACCAGGATCGACACGCCGAGCAGGAGACCTTGGACGACGGTCACACCCGCTCCAAGCACCAGATGTAGCCCAGGAACACTGCGATGAAGGCGATGAAGCTCACGATTGCGAGGAAATCGGCCACGGAGCCACTCTGGCGTCAGGGGTGTGAACCCGATGTCAACGCAGCGGGAGCCGCTCTTAACAAATCGTCAACGGCCGCACTGCTGCGTAAGGTGAAGCAGTCAGTCGATCGAAAGTGGGGTGGACGATGGCGCTGGACCTGGAGGGTTGCCGCACGCTGGTGACGGGCGGCTCGTCGGGCATCGGGGCCGGCCTGGCCGAGGCGCTGGCCGAACGCGGCGCCGTAGTGGGCATCTGCGCCCGGCGGGCCGACCGCCTGTCCGAGGTGGTGGGCCGCTGCATGAAGTATTCACCGGACAGCCGGATGTGGGTGGTCAACCTGGCCGACATCAACGCTGTCGACCAGCTGGCGGTCGACGTGGTCAACGCCTTCGGGGGCGTGGACCTCCTGATCAACAACGCCGGCATCCCAAAGCGCCGGCACGTGACCGCGCTCGACATCGACACGATCACGGCCGTGATGCACGTCAATTACCTCTCACCCGTCCGGCTGACCATGGCGCTGCTGCCGCAAATGCTGGCCCGTGGCTCGGGCACCATCGTCAACGTCTCGTCGATCGCCGGCAAGCTCAGTGCGCCAGGAGAATCCGCCTACGACGCGTCGAAGGCGGCCCTGACCGCATTCTCCGAGGCGATGGCCGTCGACCTGTGGGATGACGGCATCAAGCTGATGGTCGTCTACCCCGGCGTCATCGACACGGAGTTGTTCAGCCTGCCCGACAACGACACTCCCGACCTCCCGGTCCCGGCCGAACCGGTCTCGGTGGCCGTCGATGCCATCCTGGCCGGCCTGGACGCCGGCGCCGCCCAGGTCTGGGTGCCCGAGTGGTTCCACGGTGTGGTCGCCAACAAAGAGAAGGACGTTGGCGCGTTCCTCGAGGGGACCGCCGCCTACATGCGCGAGCAAAAGGCGAAGCAGGCCCAGGCGTAGACGACGAGAAAGGCAGGACAGCCATGAACACCGCCATGAAGGTAGAGCCGGACGCCGCCGGCATGCGCGAGGACCGCCTCGAGCGCATCACCGAGCACTTCGGTCGCAACTACGTCGACACCGGGAAGATCGCGGGCTGCCAGATCACGGTCGTTCGGGGCGGCCACGTTGCGTACTACCGCTCCCTCGGGTTGATGGATCGCGAGCGCGCCATCCCGATGGCCGATGAAGCCATCTTCCGCATCTACTCGATGACCAAGCCGATCGCGTCGGTGGCGCTCATGCAGCTCTACGAGCGAGGCATGTTCCAGCTGCTCGACCCGGTGCACCGCTACATCCCGGAGTGGCGCACCCTCCAGGTGGGCGAGGTCCAAGCCGACGGGTCGGTCACCCTCGTGAAGCCGAAGCGGCCGATGAACATGCGTGACGTGCTCATGCACACGACAGGACTACCGGGCAGCCTGTTCCCCGACAACCCGATCGACGAGGCGTTCGCCGAGGCGCGGCGTGCCCTCGGGCGCGAGCAGACGCTGGAGGACGTGACCGCCTTGCTGGCGCAACACCCGCTGAAGTTCCACCCGGGTACACACTGGAACTACGGCCTGTCCACCGACATCGTCGGGCGTCTGGTCGAGATCCTCTCGGGACAACGCTTCGACGAGTATCTCCAGCGCGAGCTCTACGAGCCGCTCGGCATGACCGACACCGGGTTCTACGTCCCAGAGACATCACTGAGCCGCTTGGCCGCGTGCTACCAGTACCGCCCCGCCAACAGCCCCCGCCTCATGGAGGGCGAGTTCGCCAACCGCATCACCCGGCCGCACCCGTACCTGTCGGGCGCCGGCGGGCTCGTCTCGACGACCCACGACTACGTCGCGTTCTGCCAGATGCTCGCGAACGGGGGCCAACTCGACGGCCGGCGGGTGCTCGGGCGCAAGACGATCGAGCTGATGACGGTCAACCACCTGCCGGGCGGCGCGACCCTGCAGGACCTCGCCATGGGCGGCTTCGGCGAAGCCGGCTTCGAGGGCGTCGGCTTCGGCCTCGGCCTTGCGGTCGGGCTCGGGCCCGCGGCCACGGCGATGGCGGGCTCCCCGGGCGAGTACTACTGGGGCGGGGCCGCCAGCACCGCGTTCTGGGTCGACCCGACCGAGGACCTCTTCGCCGTCTTCATGACCCAGCTCTTCCCGTCGATCGCGTACCCGTTCCGCGCGCAGCTGCGGGCGCTCGTGTACCAGGCCGTCGACGACTGATGAGCGGGGACGTTGGCCCGGTCGGCCCGGCCGACGCCACCGTCGTCCCGCGTTTCGCCGGGCCCGCCACGTTCGCCCGCCTGCCGGCGGCCGAGGCCGTACCGCGCTGGGACATCGCGGTGGTGGGTATCCCGTTCGACGGTGGCACTACCTATAGACCCGGTGCCCGCTTCGGGCCGTCCGCCGTGCGCCAAGGCTCGCGACTTCTCCGGCCCTACAACCCCGCGGTCGGGGCGCTGCCCTTCGAGCTTGCCCAGGTGGTGGACGCCGGCGACGTCGCGTGCACACCCTTCGGACCCGAGGAGGCGGTCGCGCAGATCGAGGCGGCGGCCGAGACCCTGCTCGGGGGCGGCGGGCGGCTGGTAGCAATCGGGGGTGACCACACCGTCGCCCTGCCGCTGCTGCGCGCGACGTCGGCGCGGCACGGACCACTGGCGCTCGTCCACTTCGACGCCCACCTCGACACGTGGGACGTCTATTTCGGCCAGCGCTTCACCCACGGCTCCCCGTTCCGGCGGGCGTGGGAGGAAGGGTTGCTCAGCCGCGACCACAGCACCCACGTCGGACTGCGCGGGCCGCTCTACTCGAGCACCGATCTGGTCGACGACGCCGGCATGGGCTTCGCGCAAGTCACGGCCGACGACGTCGCCGAGCGAGGCCCCGCCGCGGTGGCGGCGCGCGTGTTGGAACGGGTGGGCGACGCACCGCTCTACGTGTCCGTCGACATCGACGTCCTGGACCCGGCCCATGCACCGGGAACAGGGACGCCCGAGGCGGGCGGGTTGACGAGCCGCGAGCTGCTGTCGCTGGTCCGGGCGCTGGCACCCGCGCGCATCGTGGGCGCCGACGTGGTCGAGGTCTCGCCCGCCTACGACCACGCCGAGATCACGGCCGTCGCCGCCGCGCACGTGATCTACGAGTTGCTGACGGCCATGGTGCTGCGGGGCGCCTGAGCTCCGGGCTTGCGTTGTAACAAGGCATTCACAGTCGGGAAACTCTCCCCGAACGTTGCGCACCTACCGTGCAGGCAGACGGCAACGAGAGGAGTCGACGAACCCGGTGGGGATGTGAAGCGAGACCTCCTGGTCGGCGTGGCGCAGTGGCTGTCCACACCGGGGGAGCCGAAGCAGAACCTCTCGGTCGCCCTGGGCATGATGGACGACGCCGCCGCCCGCGGCGTGGAACTGCTCGTACTCCCCGAGTTGTGGTCGTGCGGCTACGACCCCGAGACGCTGGCCGACGACGCACGGCGAGAAGCCGAGCCGCGGGACGGCCCACGGGCGGCGCGCCTGGCCGAGCGGGCGCGGCGACTCGGCCTTTTCGTGGCCGGCAGCGTGCCAGAGCTGGATGACGACGGCTCGGTGTACGACACGATGCTCGTGTTCAATCCCCACGGTGACCTTGCCGCGTGGCACCGCAAGGCGCACCTCTACCCTCCCGCCCGAGAGCACGCCGTCTTCGCGCCCGGCGATCGCGTCACGACGTTCGACGATCCGGCGCTCGGAAGGGTCGGCCTCGTCGTCGGCTTCGAAGGCGACTTTCCCGAGGTAGCCCGCTCGCTCGCGCTGCGCGGGGCCCGGCTGGTGCTCGCCGCCTGCGCGTGCGAGGTGGAGGCTGCACCGGCCTGGGACCTCCTGCATCCGGCCTATGCGCTCGCCAACAGCCAGTGGTGGCTCGAGGCGAACCAGGCCGGGACCCACGCCACGTCGACCCTGCTCGGTGCAAGCCGCATCATCGCCCCCACCGGCACGGTGGTGGCCGCGGCGCCGACGGCGGTGCCGGGCCGGCCGAGCCCGGCCGAGCTCGTGGTGCACCGTATCGATCTGCATCTTGCCTATAGCCGCGACGGCATCGGCGCACTGCTCGAGGACGAACGCCGGCCCGCCCTCTACGGCGAGCTGGTCGAAAGGGCCGCCGTGGGGTGACCGCCGGCGGTCCGGGGGCACGTTGGTAGGGTCGCCGGGGTGCACGGCGACGGCGTCTCCCTCTACGACGGGCTTCTCACGACGCGAGCCATCCGCCGCTATGCGGACGAGAAGGTCCCCGACGAGGCCCTGCGCGACATCCTCTTCGCTGCCACCCGGGCGCCGAGTGGTTCGAACCGCCAGCCCTTCCGCTTCGTGGTGCTCACCGATGGGCCCGTCGCCGCGGAGGCCAAGCGACTCATCGGCGCGGGTGCCCGCCGGTTCTGGGACGCCAAGCGCGCCGAGGACGGTTACGACAAGGGATCGGGCACCCAGGCCGACTCACCCAAGTCGAGGCTCGCCCGCACCATGCAGCGCTACGTCGACGACTACGAGTCGGTGCCCGTCCTCGTCCTCGCCTGCTACGTGCGCTACCGCGCGCACACCGCCAGCAGCGACGGCGCCTCGATCTACCCGGCCTGCCAGAACCTGCTCCTGGCCGCGCGCGCCCTCGGGTACGGCGGCGTGCTGACGGGGTTGCATCACATGGCCGACGGCGACCTGCGGGGGTTGCTGGGGATTCCCGACAACGCGGAGATCATGGCCTCCATCACGCTCGGGCGGCCGCTGGGGAGGCACGGCCCGGTGCGCCGGCGCCCGCTCCCCGAGTTGGTGTTCGGGGAGCAGTGGGGGCAGCCGCCCGGCTGGGCGGTCGACCCCGAAGGCGTCCAGTTCACCGCCGCCGGCCCGCCGCGCCCCGAGCCGTCGGCCTGACGGGGCACCTGCCGCCAGCCAATACAGTTCTGGTGTTGCGCCACACCGACGCCAGGCACGCCCCGCGGATTGGGAAAGGCTGACAATGCCCACGCTCGACGCACCCGTCTTCGACGCCGACAACCACTACTACGAGGCGCTCGACGCCTTCACCCGCCATCTGGACCCGGCGCTCGGGCCCCGGGTCATCGAGTGGGTCGAGGTGAACGGACGGCGCTACCACTCGCTGGGCGGGCGCATCAGCCGGGCGGTGACCAACCCGACGTTCAACCCGATCTCGCCGGCGGGCGCTTTGTTCGACTACTTCCGCGGCAACCCCAACGGCGTGCCGATCCACGAGCTGATGGGCACGCCCGAGCCCACCCGGCCCGAGTACCGCGATCGGGACGCCCGGCTGGCGACGATGGACACGCAGGGCCTGGCTCAGGTCTGGCTGTTCCCCACCCTCGGCATGCTCTACGAGGAGCCGCTGAAGGAAGACCCCGAGGCGGTTGTCCTCCTGTTCCGGGCGTTCAACCGCTGGCTGGCCGAGGACTGGGGCCTGGCGTACGGCGACCGCATCTTCGCGTCGCCCTACATCACCCTGGCCGACGTCGACGAAGCGGTGCGCGAGCTCGAGTGGGCACTCGATCAGGACGCCCGCACCGTCGTCCTCCGGGCGGCCGCGCCGATCACGGCGTCGGGGCCGGTCTCGCCCGCGGCAGACGAGTTCGACCCGTTCTGGGCGCGGGTCAACGAAGCCGGCATCACTGTCGTCGTGCACGCCGGGGACGCCGGCCTGTCCTCGAACGGTTACGCACCCGACGGGTTCCGGGCCTCGTTCAAGGGCGGGGGGTACGGGCGGCCGAGCATCAAGGCGTTCGCCATCGAACGGGCGGCGCACGACTGGCTGGCCACGCTCATCCTCGAGAAGCTGTTCGACCGTTTCCCTAACGTGCGCGTCGCCTCGGTCGAGAACGGTTCGGAGTTCCTCGCTCCCCTCTTCCGCAAGCTGCGCACCACGGCGCGGCGCATGCCGGGCTACTTCGCCGAGGACCCCGTCGACACATTCCGGCGCCACGTCTGGATCAACCCCTTCTGGGAGGACGACGTCGACGAGATCGTCGACCTGGTCGGTGACGACAGGGTCATCTTCGGCTCGGACTGGCCCCACGTGGAGGGGCTGCCCCAGCCGACCGACTGGGTGACCGAGCTGCAGAAGCTGCCACCCGAGGCGGTGCCAAAGATCATGGGGGCCAACACCGCCGAGCTCAACGAACGGAGGCCGTCATGAGCGAGGTGGTGGACCGCAACGAGACGTCGGAGTCCGCAGCATCGGGCTCGCAGATCGACCCGTACGTCATCATCCTGTTCGGTGCGACGGGCGACCTGGCGGCGCGCAAACTGCTGCCCGGGTTGTTGCACCTCACGACGTTGGGGATGATGCCCGAGTTCCGCATCGTCGGCAGCTCGACGCGCCAGATGACCGACGAGGATTTCCGGCATCTCGCCCGGCACGCGTGCGACCAGTACTACACGGGGAAGCTCTCGCTGCTCCAGTGGGCCAACTTCGAGAAGAGGCTCTCGTTCGTATCGACGTCAGACGGGGCGCAGGCGCTGTCCGACCACGTGGGTCAGGCGGAGAAGACGATCGGCGGGAACGGCGTGCAGCGATTGCACTACCTGAGCGTCCCGCCGGCGGCGGACGAGTCGGTGATCCAGATGCTGGCCGACGCCAAGCTCATCGAGCGCTCGCGGGTCGTCATGGAGAAGCCCTTCGGCACCGACCTGGCGTCTGCGGTTGCGCTCAACGACATGCTGCACCGGTACTTCGACGAGGACCAGATCTATCGGATCGACCACTTCCTCGGAAAGGAGGCTGTGCAGAACATCTTGGCCTTCCGGTTCGGCAACGGGCTCTTCGAGCCGATCTGGAACCGCGACCACATCGACAACGTGCAGATCGACGTGCCCGAGACGCTCGGTGTCGACGACCGGGTCGCGTTCTACGAGGCGACCGGCGCCTTCAAGGACATGGTGGTCACCCACCTGTTCCAGATCCTCGGTTTCGTGGCGATGGAGCCGCCGACGTCGCTCGCCCCCGACCCCATCGCCGACGAGAAGGACAAGGTCTTCCGCTCCCTGCGGCCGCTCGACGTCACCCAGGTGGTGCGGGGGCAGTACGACGGCTACCGCGACATCCCCGGCGTGGGGGCGGATTCGGACACCGAGACAATGGTGGCGTTGCAGTGCGAGATCGACAACTGGCGGTGGGCCGGCGTGCCCTTCTTCTTGCGCACGGGCAAGCAGATGGGCAGCGGCGAGCGCATCATCTCGATCGCGTTCCGAGCGCCGCCCAAGTCGATGTTCCCGGACGACTCGGGGTTCGGCACCCAGGGTCCCGACCACCTCACCTTCGACCTGGCCGACTCGTCGAAACTCTCGCTGTCCTTTTACGGCAAGCGTCCCGGCCCCGGCATGAAGCTCGAGAAGCTGTCGCTGCAGTTCGCGCTACACGAGACGGGCCAGGACGCCGACGTGCTCGAGGCGTACGAGCGCCTGATCCACGACGTCATGATCGGGGACCACACGTTGTTCAACACGGCCGAGGGGATCGAGCGGCTGTGGGAGGTGTCGACACCCCTGCTCGACGACCCGCCGCCCGTCGAGTCGTACGCCAAGGGGGGCTGGGGGCCGCCGGCCATCAGCGACCTGATCACGCCCCGCAACTGGCGCCTGCCTTTCGAGCGGCGCTGGCGCTCGTCGAAGCAGGCCTGACGACAGACTTCAGCGGATTCCTTCCATCTGGCGGCGCACTTTCGGTCTCGTGAAGAGCAGATAGAAGCCACCGAGGAAGAACCCCAGGCCGAAGAACCAGGCCACCGCGATGACGACGATCCAGACGGCCTTGTTCGACCCGGCGCCGTAAAACGCCGTCACCGGACGTCTGGCGGCATCGACGACGGCCCAGACGGGAATGGCGATGCCACACACGAGGATGAAGAGGACGATCAGCACGTCCGGGCCGAAGGCGTCGGCGAAGGTCATACGGTTTCCTCCTCTGGCGCGACATCCAGAGCTTGACGTGCAAACAGGTCGAGTTGCATGTCGTCGGCCAGCCACTTGACCACGACGACCGCCAAGAGGCCGAGACCCACGGAACCGACGCCGAGACCAAGGGTGGCGAAGAACTGACTCCAATTTTCCGAGGGGGAAAACTGCATCTGCCGGCCCGCGATCGAGACGATCCCACCGAGGACCGTCAGGACGGCAAGGAGGAGCTCGAACCGCAGCACTAATCCGCATCGCGCCCCGGAATCTTCGTCACGGTCACGCCGCCCGAGCCACGCGACGATCGCGAGCGGACCGAGTAAGAAGGCCACGACGGCCCAGGGCGCGGACCACTCGCTGGCGAGCTGCAAGGTATAGCCCCATGTGTGCGCGCCCTCGAGGCTGAGGTTCTGCCCGCCGACCTGTACCTGGTTGGCGATCCCTGCCGCCACGAAGCCGAGGATGACAAGGCCCTCGACCATCAGCAGTCCGAGGGCGACGAGTTCGGCCAGCCTGATCTCTCTGAGAGCGGAGCCGCTCAAATCTTCGGTCGCGTCGCCAATCGTCACTGCAAAAGCGTACCGACCGATCTGTGTACATGAACGGATGAACCTGGTGCGTGGGTTCCGGTTGGCTCCGACACGGCGGCGGGCTCGAGCTGACCGCCCAACTGAGGGCACATGATGCGATCAGGGACCGCCGATCGCCGCGACGGGGTGCCACCGCACGGCACTTCGGGGGCAGGGCGGAATCGCGGGAGTGGCAGCTGCAAGCATGGAGTCGTGGTAGTCCGGATGATGGCGCTCGGTCGGTGATCGGAAAATCGTCCGACGAACGAGAGCAGCATCGTCGATCACTCTGGGCGTACTACGACCGGCGGGTGACTGGACGCTTGCCTGGCTTGGCCAACGCCCACGCCTACTGGACGGGTCTAGGCGTCACCGCGGAAATCGAAGACATCGCCACTGAAGCTGCGCAGCTTGAACGCCTACTGGGTGAACTCTCCGCGGTCCGCTTTGTCGAGGCGGGTGCCGGGCCAGGCACTTTCACCCGATACCTTGCCGGGAGGGGCATCGCCATCGACCAGAGTCGAAGGGCGCTCGACGTTCTGCGCACCGACGCTCCGGGTGTACCTGTGATCCAGGCAGATGCGACGCTCCTACCCTTAGGGTCTCATGCCGTCGACCGCTACTTCTCCGCCCACCTTTACGGCTTGCTTCTTCCAGGCGAGCGTGAATCCTTTCTTGCGGAGGCGCACCGGGTTGCGTCCGAGGTCGTAATCCTTGACGCCGGTCGCCCCAAGGGAGTGAGCGCCGAGGAGTGGCAAGAGCGGACCCTGCCGGGGGGAGATCACTACAGAGTCTTCCGCAGACACTTTGATGCGGACGCGTTGGCCGCCGAAGTCGGCGGTGTGGTCCTGTTCGCCGGGCAGTTCTACGTGCTGGTGAGCACTGCGGCCGTCTCGTAATTCTTAGCTCTGGAATCGAGGAGGACCGGGGAGAGATGTGCCGGCCTCGAGCTTTCCGTTGCAAGCCTCCGCACCCGCCCGGTATCGCGTACCCGATGCGCTGCTCAATGCCGCGATCGGACCTCAGCTTCACGTGACCCAGTTCGCCGGGACGTGGACCGGTCGGCGGCGGGGACGTGCGTGCAAGAGACCGTCTGCGGGCACCATGATGGAGGGGTGCCAGAGACCTTGTCTTCCGAATCGACGGAAACTTGTATGACTAGGAAGTCCTCCTAAACAACAGCGAAACGTCGAGTCAGCCTCTCCCCGAACACCTCGTGAGGCTGACGGGGCTCAGGGAGTTCGGGCGGCGGCCCTGAAGGGCGTGTCCCAGATCGCCGGGCTGGGGTGCAGCCTGACTGGACTGGAACCATCGGGCGGGCGATCCACCGCCCGGTGACCCTGGGGGATCACAGCAGTCAAGCCCTCTACTAAGCGGGCAGAGGAAAGCTGCTTTACGACTTATCGGGTAAATCTTTGCAGCAACATTCAGAGTTGCTGCAACGTTCGACCACTTCGCCGCGATCCACCAGGCAGCCGCAGTCGGCGCAACGCATTTCCATGGCGTCCGATCATTGCATCGACGACCAGCTATCCCAGATCGCCGGGTCTCAGGCATTGCCGGAGTCAGGCTGAAGGAGCCAAGACCACAACGTCCACGGGCTCGTTCCGGCCACGAATCGCCACCCGGTCGCGGCGGCCATCGGGATGCTCTTCCTCGACCAGCGAGTAGAGCGACGCAGCGAGCACCACCTCACCCGGCGACGCATGAGCCTGGAGCCGAGCGCCAACGTTGATGGCGTCACCAAGTGCAGTGAAGTCGAGCACGGTCCCAGATCCCACATTGCCGACGAAGGCAACGCCAGCATTGGCAGCTACACCGACGGGTAGCTCAGTCACCTTTGATGCGAGTTCGAGAGCAGCCAGTGCTGTCTTATGGCGGTAATCCTCTCCTGCGATACCTTGGATGAATAAGCCCATGACCTCGTCTCCGATTAGCTTGTCCACGATTCCATCGTTGTAAATCAGCACCTTCGTCGCGGCTGCGTAAAACTCGTTGAGGCGCTCCGCGAAAGCGGTGGCGTTCGACCGTTCGCCCAGAGTTGTCGATGCACGGATGTCGGCGAACACGACTCCGATGTCGAGTTCGATGCCTCCGGGTGGCAGGTGATCGAAGCAGAACTGACAAATATTCGGGTTTTTGCGTGACGGCTTGCGTCCCAGGACGCCTATGACCTTGCCCGCCAAGCCGCCAAACGGGTTAAGGCAGAGCTTGCAGCGGGGCTCGGAGGGAAGGCGACGGAAGACCCGCTGGCTGATCCTGAACGGCTCGTAACCCTTGACCAGCAGGGCTTCCCAATCGATCGGCTTTGCCACGTCGGAACTATGGCCCAACGTGGGCGGAGCCGCCAGGGTCGTGGGCGAATGCGCGGCTTCGGAGCGAGCGTCCCAGTCCGCCGCGACGGTGGGGCAGTTCGGGAAATGTCCTGAGCTTGAGGCTTTGGTGAACAGTCCGCTGCATCGATGATTGCCCGATGTAAGGAGCCGCCGGGTAGTCGGTAGGGTGGAGTCATCGGCGCGAGGGATCACGGCAGGAGTCGGCGATGCACAATCCGTCACATCATCCCAAGATTGCACGGGGCAGCGATGATCGGTGGGTCGTGAGTTGCCCAGACTGCCAACGAGACCGTGGGACCCCAGTTCCTATTGGCATCGGTATGCCCCTCCAGTCCCACCACGTCGCTGAAATGTTGCGCGACAACCACGGAGGAGGGCAGCGGCCCAGGCGCAACGGCAGCTAGAACTTCACGAGTTCGAGCTGCCCCCGTTCATTGATACTTCGCCAGGTTGATGGCGCTCGGACGAGACCTATTCCAGCTCTTTGAACTTGCGGAGAACTCCTTGAGATTTCGGGAGCTATTTTGTTCCAACATGCGCAGAGCGGGCGTCGTAGACGGCTCTTGCTGCAACGATTCGCGGCGTGTTTTGTTTCGTCCATTGCGCGAGAGCTAACACCGGAACGAGCAGTTCCCGACCCAGATCCGTCAGTTCGTATTCGACCTGCGGGGGTACCGTCGCCGCAACTGTTCGCGTGATCATGCCATCGCGCTCGAGCACCTTGAGGGTCGAAGAGAGCATCTTCTGGCTGATGTCTCCAATCTGTCGACGGAGCTCGTTGAAGCGAAGCGAACCATCACCAAGGGTGGAGACGATCAAAAGTGACCATTTGTCTCCGATGCGGGCAAGCATGTCCGAGATCGTGTCGCAGGTCTGAGGGTCACCTTGGCCATCGGATCGAAGCGCCAGCGGACGTCGGACCATTTGATTCCTCCTGTTGCATCCGGTTACTTCCAGGTGACCAGGTGCAAACAAAGTGCCTTCTTGCAGATACGGATCGTCCTCACCAGACTGCGGTAACCATCAGAAATCTACTATCGACTCGATACTAGAAAGAAGGCAGCGTGAGTTCAACGCCCCCCCGCTTGGCAATGATCATCGGATCCACCCGTCCCAACCGCTTCGCCGACAAGCCGGCCGAATGGCTTCTCGACCACGCAACGCATCGTGATGACTTCACTCTCGAGAGTCTTGATCTAAGAGATTTCGACCTGCCGCTCTTCGCAGAGTTGGCCACCAATCTGCACGTGCCGAGCCAGGACCCGAAGGTCCTCGCCTGGCAGGACGCCATCCGTCCATTCGAGGGATTCATCTTCGTTGTGGCTGAATACAACCACTCCGTCACTGGAGCGTTGAAGAATGCGCTCGATCAGGCCTATAAGGAATGGGTCCGCAAACCGTTCTCAGCACTTGGCTACGGAAGCACGGGCGGGGCGCGTGCGATCGAGCACCTGCGTGCCATCGCTGTCGAACTTCAGATGGTTCCATCGAAGTTCAGCGCCCACATCGGCGGTGGAGAAATGATCAAGGTTCATCCCGCCGGTGGCAACGCACCTATCAGCGAGATCGCACAAGCGATCACCCCATCGGTCGATGCCATGTTCAACGACGTCGTATGGTGGGCAAACGTTCTCACTCCAGCCCGCGAGGACGCCTAATCGAGACGGGTTCGGGTGTCGGGATCTATCGGGCGCCTTATCTTGCCAAACCTCTTTGATCCGAGTGCCGGAGTGTCACCAGGCGCCCGTTGGTCCTAATCAGTCTTATCGGCACTACCTCTGGCTCTTGCGAGCCGCTCGGCCACCAGTTCCTCGGCCGCAGCCAGCGGAGTGATGCCGCACAACTCGGCGCGGTCGAGCACGGCGGTCGTCGTGGCCCGGATCTGACCGACAGCCTGCGCCGCCCGCGCTTGGTCATAACCATGGGACTCTTCGGCGATGTTGATGATGCCACCTGCGTTCGCCAGAAAGTCAGGGACGTAGAGAATGCCGGCCTCCGCAAGCGAGTCCGCCACCCCAGAACGAGCCAGCTGATTGTTTGCGGCTCCGACGATGAGCGCAAAGGAAAGGTCCGGCACGACTTCCTCGGTGAGCAACCCTCCTAACGCACACGGACAGAAGATGTCGGCGGTTACTTTCAGAGCATCCCTCGGGTCGACAACGCGGGCCGCGCCGATGCGCAAGGCTCGCTCGGCCTTGGTGCGATCCACGTCTGAGGCGATTACGACGACGCGTCGTTGGACGAGAAGCCGAATGATCTCTCCGCCTACCTTGCCGGCGCCGAGGACACACGCAGTCCGGCCCTCGAGGACGCCACCCCACAGACGAGCCGCCGCGGCCTCCATCGCAAGCACCACACCGAAAGCGGTTGCGGAACTGGGGTCGCCGGATCCTCCGTGGGAGGTGGCCGTGCCGGCCACGAATGGAGTCGTCTCACGAATGAGATCCATGTCGTCCTGGTTTGTCCCGACATCCTCTGCGGTGATGTAGCGACCCTGAAGCAGGTTGATCGCGGCAGCGAAATCACGGAGCAGAGTCGGCGTCTTCACGAGGCGCGGATCCCCGATGATGACCGCTTTGCCACCTCCTTGTGGCAATCCAGCCAGAGCCGCCTTCTGCGTCATGGCTCTCGAAAGGCGAAGGACATCGTTGAGCGCGAGGGCCTCGTCCTCATACGGATAGAACCGAGCCCCGCCCAGGGAGGGGCCCAGGAGCGTCGAATGGACGGCAATGATGGCTCGAAGGCCGCTCTGCGCACGCCGAACCCTGACGATGTCCTCGTGCTCCGACCCCGACAGCCCCTCCAGCACCTCACCTGACTCGGTCGCGGGCAAGCCACTCACGACGAAATTGTATGGGCGATCGAGTCGGCACCTCACCAAACCCGGCGGCCAGACGTCGGGGACGAGTCCCTGGATTACGGTCTCCCGGCGGGAGGGTAGATGGACCCCTTTGCGCAGGCGCATCTTTCGGAGCTTCTTGCCGCCGCCCGGATGGGACCGCCGGTTCCGCCAGCCGATCCCGATGAGCAAAAGAGACTGACGTTAATGATGTTCAACGCTGCCCTTGCAGCCTTGAAAGGCGTCGGTGCGATCGCGGACGGTGAGATGGCGGACTGGACCAACCGCATGCTGGTGGCACTCGGCGAGGAACCTCTCGAACCGGTTCCGCCCGGTACAGCCAGACTGATCAGCTTTGGAAGGAACGGCGCGCAAAGTCCAGAGCGCCCGGCGGATCCTCCACCGGAGTCCAGATTCCTTGCTCTGGTCCCCGCGGACGAACCCGACCGACCCTTGGCCTACGGCGGTCGCATCCAGATCCTCGGACTTGAGCTCTACAGCGACAAGGTCTCGGTGAACTGGAGGCTTGCCCCGCTCCCCGACCCGCAGGCCTTGTTCGCGGCCGAATTGTCCGAACAGGAGCCCGACCTGGAGGGTCTTTCGGACGACTTCAAGAGGATTCTTCGCGACAAGCTCATACAGCGCCTGCAGATGCAACGACGTTCCCTGACCCTCATCGACGACGTCGGTACGGAGTTCCGGTCGACCGGCGGAGGTTCGGGCGGAGGAGGCAATGAAAGACGGGGGCACTCGGATTTCAGTCCCGGAGTGCCGGCCCGGGCCAAACGGTTGTCAGTGCGCTGGGATGAATTGGAATTTGTCGTCGCGTTGCCACCGAACCTGGACTTGGCCTGAGCGTCTCCGTTCGCGGCCGAGGCGTGGCAAACGTGCACCTGCCCTCGTCGTCTAGGACTCAGCCCGGTCTCCACGCTCGATGACCCGCGTGATCCGACTGTCGGGCACGAGCCAGACGACAGCGACCCCCACGTAGATCGCAATGGCGACCCACGGTTCGAAGAAGGCAACAACGATTCCGACCACGTAGGCAATTGCGGAGAGCCGGCCCTTCCGATCGCTGCCAATCGCTATCGCCAATCGAGAACCCGGCGGGTGCAGTGCTAACAGCGCCCGAGTGAGAAGGAAGTAGGCGATCGCGGAAAGAAGCAGTACCAGGCCGTAGACAACCACCGGGGCGGTGTTGCCCGTGTGCCCGCCCCACCACGCGGTGGCGGCGGGCGTCAGCGAGAGTGCAAACAGCAGTCCCATGTTCGCCCAGAGCACCCGACCATCGATGCGCTCAACGACTTGCATCAGATGGTGGTGGTTGTTCCAGTAAATCGCCAGGAAGGTGAAGCTCAAGGCGTAAACCAAAAGTCTTGGCAGCACGTGCTTGAGGTCTCCGAAGCCGTGACCTGCGGGTGGCCTCAGATCGAGCACCATGATCGTCATGACAATGGCTATGACGGCGTCGGTGAAGGCCTCGAGCCTTCCTTTTGTCACGGCGAGAGCATCGCATACCGAGTGGCCGGTGAAGGAGACTGCGAGACAACGACGACCGGTGCCGGCCGCAAAAAGAAGCCGCCTACGGGAGATCTATTAGCGTCGGAACGTCTCGAAGGAAGGGGGCGCACTCATGACTGCTGACGCCAGGATCGAGCACGTTCACGCCCCGACCGCTGACCCCGGCGCCGTCCACGCCATCATCGAGCGAGATGGCGCCGTGATCCTCGAGGGGCTCCTGAGCACCGAAGTCGTCGACCGAGTCAACCGCGAAGTCGGGGGAGCACTCGACGCCGCCGATCCCGACGCAGAGTTGTTCAACCCGATCATGAAAGCGTTCCACGGTCCGTGCACGAAGCAGGTTTCGGGTGTCTGCGCCCTCTCACCGACTTTCGCCACAGAGGTGATGTGCCATCCGCTGCTCCTGGCCTTGTGCGACCGCATCTTGCTTCCTTCGTGCGCGCGCTACCAGCTGAATCTCGGCCACCTCCTCCAACGCGGACCCGGAGCTGAGGAGCAGTTGCTGCACCGTGACGAGGCCGTGTGGAGTGACGTGCCCAAGCCGGCGCCAGAGCTGCAGCTGGCCACTGTCGTCGCCTTCGTGGAATTCACTCGTGCGAACGGCGGCACCCGGATCGTGCCCGGCAGCCATCGCTGGCCGGACCGGAGTCTGTCGCCGGCAGAGCAGTTCGCCCAACCCCCGCCGAAGCCGGAACAAATCGCGTACGCGGAGATGCCCGCGGGGTCTGCAGTGGTCTACACGGGCGGGACCATCCATGCTGGAGGGTCGAACACCACCGAGCTCCCTCGGCGTGGTGCGCACCTCAGCTACTGCCTGGGCTGGCTCCGGACGGAGGAGAACAACTACCTGGCGATCCCGCCCAACGTGGCGACCGAGCTGCCAAGGCAAGCCCAAGAACTGCTCGGCTACGCGGTGCACGACAGCATTCCCCGCGGCGGTGGT
>Ga0210399_10001791_pt1 | contig 16740 bp, 9 predicted proteins | sample IncBWC14MmetaG_FD_150865 | JGI IMG/M metagenome (GOLD analysis project Ga0210399, IMG submission 150865) | Forest soil microbial communities from Barre Woods Harvard Forest LTER site, Petersham, Massachusetts, United States - Inc-BW-C-14-M | ecosystem: Environmental > Terrestrial > Soil >...
ATGGGAATCTCGCGGTTCATCAGCGGCAAAACGACTTTCTTGCCGTGCAGATGCGTGTAGCGCTCGTCCTTGGCATTCACCGCGACCGCGGTATCGCCCAGCATGGTCTCGGGGCGCGTGGTCGCCACGGTGATGAACTCCTTCGAGCCGACCACGGGGTAGCGAATCTCATAGAGTTTGCCGGGCACCTCTTCATGCTTGACCTCGAGGTCCGAGATTGCTGTGCCGCAGTCCGGGCACCAGTTCACGATGTACTTGCCGCGATAAATCAGCCCCTGCTCATACAGCCGGACGAACACCTCGCGCACCGCGCGCGACAGGTTCTCGTCCATAGTGAAGTATTCGCGCTGCCAGTCGACGGACGCGCCCAAGCGCTTCATCTGGTCGAGAATCGCGCCGCCATATTCCTTACGCCATTCCCAAACGCGCTGAATGAATTGCTCGCGTCCCATATCGAGCCGCGACTTGCCCTCGCTGCGCAGCTGGCGCTCGACCAGCATTTGGGTAGCGATGCCGGCGTGGTCGGTGCCCGGCAGCCAGAGCGTGAGATCGCCGCGCATGCGATGCCAGCGGAGGATGATGTCCATCTCGGTCTGCTCGAACATGTGACCCATGTGAAGGCGACCGGTGACGTTGGGCGGCGGCAGAAGCAGGCTGAACGTGTTGCGCACGTGCCCCCCGGGCGGCGTGGGCGCGTGGAAGAGCCTTTCATTTTTCCAATAGTCGGCCCAGCGCGCCTCAATCGCGCCCGGCTCGTACGCCTTAGGAAGTTCGTGTGGCATGTTCTTGTGTCAAAAGGCCCAATACGGAGGCTGCTCTAGCAGATCCGTGGGTTGGAAGGTAATCCTTGATATTACAGGCGGGTGGAAAAGGGGGTCAAACGCGGAGGGGGTAGTGGATAGCACGGGAAAAACGGGGCCACCCCATAACGAAAGAGTAAACTCTAGTAACTGACTCGTAAACGGGCGCAGGTCGACCTGCGACTCTCGCGAGCTTACGAGCGCAGAGCGGACGAGCGGCGTGCGGACGGGCGGGAGGGGCGAATTCCTGCCCACTTTCAAACCATCGCGATCTTCAAGCACAAAGCAAGGTGACCGACATCATTGACTCTGGCGATGTTCCGTGTCAGCCTGTCATCCCATCCTGTAATGGTGTTAGGACGTTATAGGGATAACGAGGTGTTGACTGGTCGTCAGATCCCATAATGAATCGCAGAACATTTGGTCCTAATTGTTTGCAACTTAAGCGCAATTCGCCCTGCCTTGCCTTGGTGGTCGTATTAGTTCCGATCTTGTCACTGATTTCTTGCGGGGGAGGTGGGTCATCCGGTGGGCCTCCCCCACCTCCAGCAGCGGACTTTTCTCTGGTGATTTCCACGCCCAATATTAGCGTTCAGCAGCAGGGTGCCTATGCCGCTCAAGACGTCACGGCAAAAACGGTGAATGGATTCAGCGGAACCGTCCACCTCACACTATCAGGGCTTCCCGCCGGTGTAACGACACTGCCTGGAAGCGTCCCTGACCTTTCCCCCACCGGGGCGATACAAGATTCTTCGTTCCAATTAGTTGCTTCGTCGACCGCGGCCGTTGGAAGCACTACCATTACTGTAACTGGGACGAGCGGCTCCATCAGTCATTCAGCCACTTTCTCTCTAGCAGTACGGGCAGCAGCGCCATTCTCGATCCAAGTGTCTCCGCTTCCCATTTCAATGACACCGTCCTCTACCGTAACGGCGCAGGTCTCTCTAAATGCGAGCCCCGGTACATCACCCTCTCTGTCCATCGCTGCATCTTCACTACCGCAAAATATTGGAGCTACGCTTAATTTGACCGAGCCGCTTTCAACCGTCACGGCACCTGGCCGCTTTGTCCTGCAAACAAGTGTCTTGGCCCAACCCCTCCAAAATTTTCCGATCGTTGTCACCGCAACCGATACTGCCAATCCGAGTAACAGCAGTGTGAGCGTTGTGCCTCTAACGGTTTCGGTTCCCTTCTCCTCCAGTACGGGACCGACGAGGACCACCTTCGTCCGTACGGATCAGAGTCCTACCGGCGCTGTCTATGACCAGATGAGAAGGCTCCTGTTTGTCAGCGTTGAGATCCTGAATGAAGTAGACGTCTTTTCTTCGATTGACGGACACAATGTTGCCAGGATCCCAGTCTTCTTTCCAGCAGGAATCGACGAGTCCGCGGACGGCAGCGCCGTCTACGTCGTTAGCCCTTACTCCTCATTGGTCACAACGATTGATCCTAATCGGTTCGAGGTAACCCACCAAACCACAATTCCCAATAATCAAACTGGTTTCGAGATCGCGACGCTCGCCAACGGCAATGTCCTGATTCTGCCAGCGGCGCCCGATGTAACGGCATTGCCTTACTTTATATGGAACCCAAAAACCGACGTCATCACACCATATGGGCAGCTGTCGTTTAATACCTTCAGCCAGGTTATGACGCGAAGTGCAGATCACTCCAAAGTCATATTTTATGGGGTATCTTCTACCGGGAGCACGGCAGTTCTGTACGACGTAGCCACTGGTAGCTTTGGGGCAGTAACCAACCTCAATGGCGTTGTTCCCTTGGCGCTCAGTCCGGACGGCAGCAAGATCGTCTGTGCAGGCCGTATCTACGATGACCAGTTCAGTATGCTCGGCACGTTCACGCTGAATGCCAATACGATATCGGCAGCACTCTACAGCCTCGACGGCAGCCGCGTGTACTTCCTCCCGATAGATAACTCCAAGTCGCCAGGTAACATTGTGTCAGTGCTCGACACAAAGACGCTTTCAATCGTCGGAGTCGTCCCAAGCTTTCCTTTTGGAGCGTCGCTGCCATTTTCAGGCGTCTGGCTTACTCCCTTTGCGATCGATGAGACAAACATGATTTTTGGGGGTGCCTTTTCAGGAATGGGGTATCTGGACGTAAGCTCGCCAGGTTTTCTCCAATTGCCACTTTCTGCTGGGGATCACCTGTCGCCGACCCTGGTTAGCCTTAGTGCGTCGAGCCAACTACAACTTAGCGGCGTGTTTTCCCCGACGCAGACGTATAACGTCTATTTCGGGGCGCCTCCGGCCTCGCCTCTGACGAGCAAGGGAACAAACGTGACAGTTCAATCAGCCAATACGGTTGCTGTCAGCGCGCCTGCTGGAACCGTGCCTGGCGCGGCAAACGTCACGTTGGTTGGTTCCGATGGCTTCTTCCAGGTGATGCCCGATGCCGTCAGCTACGGGCCCACAGTCCTAAGAGTCGACGCCGACTCGGGGTCACCTGCGGGAGGTGATTCCATCACCATTAGCGGTTACGGATTCGAGGCAAATGGGAAGGTCTTAATTGGAGGAGCTGCCGCCACGAATCTTCAACTCAACGCGCCATTCGGCAGTTCTCCCCTCGAAAAGCTGACTCTGACTACGCCGCCAGGGTCGCCCGGTAATGCGGACGTGACAGTAGAAACTTCCAAAGGGTCTGTCACGGTGTCGGCAGGATTCCACTATCTGGCTTCGGCACACATCTATCCAAATGCTGGTGCTCTCGACGATATTGTTTACGATCAGGCACGCCAGCGTCTCTATGTCACGAATCAAGATCACAATCGAATCGAAGTTCTTGATCTAAGTACTCACACTTATCTCGCTCCGATTTCGGTGGGACAGCAGCCGACGGTTCTGGCACTCACTCCCGACGGAGCACGATTAGCGGTCATAAACTCGGCGGATGGAACGATCTCGGTGCTTGATCCCACCTTGGGGAAGGTCTTCGCGACCTACGCCGTGCTGACCGCAGCTGACATCGCATGTGGTGCCAAAACCCTTGGTATGGCTCCGGCGAAACCACACCGGATGCTTGTGGACCTTGACTGCACCTCCAGCGCGAATGCAGGTACGCTTCACCTCATCGACCTCGATACTGGAAACCTAAGTTGTTCCGGTGTCGCTGGGTGTATGCCGGACGGTGTCAGCATTGCGTATGGGAAGGGGCTTGCAGTAATGGCGTCAGTGCCTGATGGGAGCAGGATTTTCTTGGCAGATACATCGCGAGTAGAAGGGGTCCCCGTCGGCATGCTCGACCTGAGCGCTAATACGCTAACGACCGGGTATACAGCTACGGTGAAGGATGCTGCAGCAAATTCGGACGGGAATACATTTGCCGCCGGTTTCAGTATCTCAAGCGCTGAGCTATCCAGAATGAACATTATGGGATTCGAACCCTACGCCGATTCCGGCGCCCAGAGTCTTCATAACGTTTCCGGCGAAAAACTCAGTCCTGCAGGAAGTCTGTTGCTCTCCCCACAGGACACCGGTGTGGACATATTCGATGTGCACACTGGTAGGCTGGTCCGGCACATCGCATTACCTGAAACTATCCCATTGGACGCTGGTGCCCTGGCTTTGGACGAGGCAGGAACCAAGATGTTTTTAATCTCGAAGACGGGGATTACGATAGCACAGCTCTTTGAGTCTCCCCTGAGCCTTGCGGGGGTGACTCCCACAAAAGGCGCCTCGGGGACGCAGGTCACATTGCGGGGCAGCGGCTTTCAGAATGGGGCTACAGTAACGTTCGGTGCTTCACAAGCTACGGTTGTGTATGTTGATCAAAACACACTCAAAGCAACCGTTCCAACATCCCCAATAGGGCCAATACAAGTCACCGTCAGAAATCCCGATGGGCACGTTTATAGCTTTGACGCTGCTTTCACTGTTCAGTAGGGCAGTTGGTGAAATTCTCTCGGACTCCCGCAAAGGAGTGCTGATGTCTTGACTCAGATTCCGTCACGTTCGATGTGAAAGCTTTTTCTTTTCAAGGCAGCGCTCTCATCTTTTTCCACTTCGACAATAGCTGCACCGTGTGCCGGGCGAACTGTATCCGCTGTTATAGCAATACAGGAATACCCGGGGGCCACTCCATCGCGTCATGTTCTCACCCCGTCAAACGCACGACGGGTGGCCCATGTCTGCGTCACAGTACGCGGCAAGTATGAAATGTCAGAATCCTATCAAGGGTGCTCCACGTCCCGCGTTTTTCGAGACGTGGGTCTTCGAACTCCCTACCAGGTGAGGGCATAGGAAATGCGCCGTGTCTCGAAAAATGCGAGACATGGGCACGGGGGCTGGCCCACCCTTATCGTCGCACGACCCCGCCATGGTTGCCCCACCCTCCGCGCTTTTCGGAGGGTGGGCACTCGGGCTCGGACTCCCACACTGGTTCCGGCGTTGTTTTCGATTTCGGATCACTCCACTTCAATTCCACTCTCTGCCGCTCATGGAGCCGCACTGGCCCTGCTTCTCCCAAAATGTACTCCCGCGCACTGCTCCAGCGCCATTGTTCGGGAGTCAGTACCAGGCCGCGCTTCACCGGGTTGCCGTGCATGTAGCGGATTTTCTCCTCGATCTTGGCCTGACTCCACACCACAAAGTCGTAAAATCTCCGTTGCCAGACATGCTCCGGCTCTAAGCTCATCTCCCACAAGCTGCCCTGTACCGGGGAATGAGGCTGCTTCGTCTTGCGCAATAGGGCTCGCGCGTATCGCTGCTTGAGCACCTGCATCACCAACGATGGATTGCCGCGCTCCGGTTCCCCCAACAGAAAATGCACGTGTTCCGGCATTACCACATATCCCACCACCACAAAGTGATACCGCTGGCGCACTTCCTCCAGAATCTTCACCAAAAGGTCCCGCCGGCGCGGCGTTCCCAGCAGTGCCCGCCGTTGAAAGCAACTAGTGGTGATGAAGTGCAGATGACCGGCACCGTAGTACCGACGCAGCCCCTTCGGCATGGGATCAGTGTACGAGTTGCAGGAGGGCAGAACCTGTGACGAGTAACCCACCCTTGCCACGAACGCAAGGGTGGGGCAACCATGGTTTTAGACTCTATCCAAAGGGTGGGCCAGCTCCCCCATCCCTGAACAAAAATCTTCCACTCGTCTGAGAAAAACGTTTCGACCTATTCAGGCGACGAGGCTAATTGTCCGATTCTTGGATCGGGTAAGTGGTCCAGAACACGCCCCAATTATCCGAGCTGCGCACTGCGGGGGTCGGATTGGTAAAGCTATTTCTGTTATAGACCTGATACAGATAGAAGTCGCCCTGGTCCGTGATCCGCTTGGGGAAGTTGATGAGATCGTTACAGACACCAATCGAGAAATCGAAACTGCCACAGGAAGATACATACTCCGCCAACATCGTCTCATGCTTCAAGTCCGTCGCATTGGCCAAGTCGATGGTTTCTGGGGTGTAGTACTACGCCACCCGCCGAATCAGCCATAACAGCCAAAAGCAACCGATCAACCAGCCTAAAACACATTATTCATCCTCTTCGCTAGGCGCTGGGCCTGTGACACCGAGGTTGTTCCCGATCCGCAATCCCACAGCGAAGGGCGTATCTACCTCGAGCAGCATCGTGCTGCCAGTGGCGCTGAAGCTGTAGCTGTGATGCCCCAGCGGGCGAACCTTCATGAAGAGCGTGACGCCGTTGAGCGTGCCAGAGTAGACGTAAGTCCCGGTGCTGGTTGTGGTAAACGAGCCAGCCGGTATGGTGATCGGCAGGTCCTGCAGAACGGAGAACGTGCTGCTGCCCCCCATAATGCTTAAGGTGACGGCATCCGTCAGGGGATTCAGGTCAGAACCATCCCAACCGAGCGTGAACTTGCCGCTTGCACCGAAGTGTGCGGTTGTCCCGAAAAAAGACGCGTTTTTTATCGATAGTGTGGACCTGAAGACCTCCAGCGGTGCTACATAGCCGGTTCGGGCTGAGAAAAATGCCAATCGTCCCGGGGCGCCCGAGTAAAACGGGTTAGTGGTTGTGGTCACCAACAGTGCCCCGGCATCGGTTTGTAGCGGTATCGGAGCTCCGCAGGTTGGCGAGGGGAATCCAACACACGAATATGCCCCGTTGTCGGGTCCGATATCGACGCTCGATCGCAGGTCATAAGCTGTGCTGAAGATGAACGCGTAAGGGTAGAGGGGATTGCCGGGGAAGGCGGAGCTTCCAACCGGCCCACCACTCGAGCCGAACCCGATGCCGCCTCCGCTGTGATCGACGCTCACGTAGATGCCGTCGTAGGGCTGGAATTTGCCTTGCACCAGTTGCGCTCCGGTAGCGCTGTCGTTCACCTGGACCGATGAACTGGCAACGGAACTGAAGTTCTGTTGACCCGTCACGGTGAAAAACCCGGTGGCTGTGAAATCCTCCACGTCAGCGATGTCAGAGTGGTAGGTGAGTGTCATCACCGTGTGGTCGCCACCAAAGGAAGTTCCTCCCAAACTCCCTGCCGGGCCGGATACGCCGCCTTTTGCAGCCGGCACGGGATATGCCAGTATGACTTCAGTGTAGGTAATGGGTTGTGCGGCGTGGGCGAGGGATGCACCGAAGCTGACAGCCATGACAAGTAGGAGATAGTTCGAAATCCAAGTTGATCTTCTTTCAGACATACGTCGCCTCCCTTGTGCCTAGGGTGTGAAGGAACATCGAGGGAAAAATGAGGAGCAACTATATCGCCTCATAGACTTCCTCTCGGGCAGGCGTAACCTTGCCTACGCTTGAGCGGAGTTCCTGGAGCCGGATGGGGCCGAAGAGGGGGGACGAACGTGTCGGGGACTTTAGCGAAAGACCATCGTCATGTCAATTGCTTTTTAATGGCCTAAGTTCACACTCGATCAGGGGGACATGTACATCGCTGATTCGGAAGACAATCGAATTCGTAAGGTCGACGCCTCGAACATAATTTCGACATAGCCGGCGCTGGCGGCATTTGATAACAGTAGTTATTCTGGGCTGAGGAGCGATCACGGCAGCAGTCTCACTTTTTGGACAGGATCGTCCCATGTATTCTGTCGTCGGCACTCTGATTCACTCCCCACATGTTCATCGGACACTTCGCCGTCGGTTTTGCCGCTAAGAAGTATGCCCAGCGAACTCCGCTGGTCTTGTTGTTGGCTGCGCCGTTATTTGCAGACCTGCTGTGGCCCATCTTCTTGCTGGTGGGCTGGGAGCATGTTCGCATTGATCCCGGCAATACCAAATTTACTCCGCTCGATCTTTATGATTATCCCTGGTCGCATAGTCTGCTCATGGATTGTGTGTGGGCGACCGCGTTTGCGCTCATCTACTACGCCATCGCGCGCTATTGGCCGGGTGCCGTCGCGATTTGGATCGGCGTGATCAGCCATTGGATTCTCGACTGGCTCACGCATCGCCCCGACATGCCACTCTACCCGGGCGGTCCCCGCTTCGGACTTGGATTATGGAACTCGGTTGTTGGAACGCTGGCGGTGGAGATCGCGATGTTCGCCATCGGAGTATGGGTCTACATGCGGACCACACGTCCGCGCGATCGCGTCGGCCGCTATGCTTTCGGCGCGTATGTAGCTTTCCTCCTGGTGGCCTATGTCAGTGACCGCTTCGGCGGGCCTCCTCCGAATGTCACCACACTCATCTGGAGCGCCATTGCTGCGGAAGTAATCCTGGTTCTCTGGGCATGGTGGTTCGACGCGCATCGCGGTCTGCGCGACTCTTTTCGGACGAATCCTACTCGCACATCCGTAGGCTCTCGTCTCTAGAGAAGCCAGCACTCCGGAGAATCATGGAAGGTTCACATCAGGAGGTTCCCGTAGATGTTAGACCTGAGCATGCAGATAAATTCACACAGGCCGCGAAAGCCAATCAACGAATACGAAGTTTCCAGTATTCTCAGCTCTTGCACATTCCAGTAAGTTGAAGTCCATGTGCCGCTGCACGCTCACCGAATTTTGCAGCCCACAACAAGTGAGAAGAGATGGTCGCGGCACCTCATCCTGGAAGAAATAGGCCTGTAACGAACTCTTAAGAAACAGACCTTCCAATCGCTGCATCGAACCCGCAAACACATGAGAGACACAGATGCTTCAATCGCTGCAAACCGGCTCTTCACAACTGCCAACGCTAGGCCGGCAGGAACTGACGCGCGATCAGGAACAATCGCAACCGACGCAAGTTCCCGCGATTCATCCCAAGGCTGATCCGCTCTTTCATCGCCTCCTGCGAAAACTGCGTACGAACGATTTTTGCTTCTCGGCGATGGTTTCTGCTTTCAAAAAACTGCAGGGCCTCGGCATTTCAGTTGGGCCGAACCATTTCTACTGGCCTGTTCCAGATTTGGATTCGCTCGACCATCCATCGTTAAACGCCGAAACCCTAAACGAAGGTTTGGATTTTCGTTTCGGGAGACAGTTGGAATTCTTGCAGCAGGTAAGTGAGCAATATGAACGGGAGTGGACGTTCCCCGACGAACCGCGCCCCGGCCAGCGCTATCATTACAACAATGGCTTCTTTGAGACGGTGGACGCCGAGATGGCCTACAGTTTCGTCCGCCACTTCAAGCCGGCTCGCATTATTGAGGTGGGTGGCGGCTACAGCACCCGTCTTCTGTCTGAGGCAGTCCGCTCGAATTTCAAGCAGGACGGCGTCAAGGCCGAACACATCACCATTGATCCCTGCCTGGATCGTTTGCGCGAACCTTCCTTGAATGGCGATGTCCATATCCTCCAGCGACCGGTGCAGCACGTGGATCTGGATCTGTTCTCGTCTTTGCAGGAAGGCGACATCCTGTTTCTGGATTCGAGCCACGTAGTCAGCGTCGGCAGCGACGTAGTCTACGAATATCTCGGCGTATTACCTCGGCTGAACAAAGGAGTTCTGGTTCACGCCCACGACATTTTCTTGCCTTTCGACTACCCGCGCGATCTGGTCGATAACCTGTCTTTCTGGTCCGAGCAATATCTGCTGACCGCATTCCATTCCTGTTTCGAGGTGCTGTGGAGCAGTAGCGCAATGCAGGGCTTCCATCGCGAGGTTCTTGACAGTGCGTTCCCGCGCTGGAAAGGCAGTTATAAAAAACTGCCCAAGGAAGTGCGCCGCTTTGTTCCCCGCTGCGGCCATGACCGCATATGGCCATCCAGTTTCTGGATGCGACGCACGTGTTGAAAGCGAGTCGCGCTTTACCGAAGCTACGTGCTGGTGAAATCCGTAAGGATTCTTGCGCGACGTCGCACGCAGCGAGTTCGTCCACGTGATCGATCAGTACACCGGGCGTACTGACAACGATCGCTACACGCTCGGCCAGCGGGCCAAGGTCAATTTCAAACCCCTCCAAGACCGCGGTTCTTTTTAAATCTCTGAGGTTCAAGCCAAGAGCTAAAGGCCAAGAGCTAAAGGCCAAGAGCTAACAGCTAAGAGCTTCCGATCAGTTATTCCTTCTTCGACTCCGCAATCTTCCTGGCGATTTCTTCCACGATCTTGGGACGTAATTCTGCGAGCACGCTCTCGACGATGCTGGCGATGGCCTGTGGATCTGTAGCCGCAGCTTTCTCGCTGGCCGCGACCGGGACTGGCGCTTCAGGTTCCGACTTGGCGAGCTCGGGCTCCCGGAAGTCCTCTTTGGCCGGAGCCGGCTTCGCGGCAGCACCGGCGATGGAGTCGCGAATGTTTTTCCAGTTGGCGGCCATATCCTCAGTTCCTCCCACAATCTCGTTTTCACCGCTGATCTCGGCTGCAGCCGTCTCCGTTGCACTCACCGCGACCGTAGTTTCAATCACTGTTTCTGGTAACACAGGCGTCACAAGTTCAGGCGTAATCATCGAATCTACGACCGCGGAGCTTTCCTGCGCTATCGAAGCTTCGGCTTCGGCGGGCGCTTGCATTGTCCGAGACAACTGAGGCGGCGCTATTTCCCCGGCTGCTGCAGCCGACGCGACTGCATACATGGCGCTGGCGGGCTGGGGCTCATCGGCAGCAGGTACAGAAACTGCCGCGCGCATCTCGGGGTCGATCACGACCTCAGCCGATGCTTTCGCCGCCCGAGGTTCACCAATGACGGCGGCGTATGTTTTCTCCATTTCACGCTCAAGGGAGATAGTGGCCTCGTCAGAAGCAAGCGAAACTTCTTCCGCGATCCAGCGCGGTCCCGCGGCATGCGCTCGCGTTGCGATTCCATCCGCGATGGCCGCCGCGGAGAAAGGGATCTCTTTTTTCGGATGCCCGTTCGTGGGCTCGATCTCGGACACGGACGCGCTCGGCATCAATGTCTGCAGAGCAGCCATGACCTCATCATCAGCGGTGTCCGATGTCGGTGCAGGTGCGGCTGCAGCCGCTGTTGCTGGCATCTCCGAGGTAAGCACTTCCATGCTCGCCGGAAGGGATGGTTCAGAACCCTGCGAAACGACTTCCGGCAGGGAAGTCTCGGCAGTTGGAGCCGCGACTGTTTCCTCGGCTGGCTCGGGCACCGGCTCTTCCGCAACGGGCGTGGCTTCGGATTGCGCTTCCAGCGCTATTGCCTCGTCGCCGCTACTCTGAATTTCACTGGTAATCGCGGCCGCGGGCCCTGGTACCGCAGCTCCTGAGATCTCCTCTGGAGCAGTGGCAGTCTCCGCCCTCTCAGGAGCGAGTGCCTCTTCGCCAGGGATCTGGCTTGCAACTGCATCCTGCTCGGCTTCCGAAACCTCGGGCGAACTCGCAAATGTGACCGGAGCATTCTCTTCCGCCGAAGCCTCCTCAGGATTGGCTTCGGTCGCTTCGGGCTTTGCTTCTGTGACTGCTTCTTTCGCAGCAACTTCATCAGCAACGGTCTTGAAAGCCGGTGCTGCGCCGCTCAGCTGCGCCGCGGCCGCGGTGATCGCCGCAATTTCCTCGGGAGTGATGTCGTGGGGAATGCCAGCCGGCAATGGGGGTTCAACCCTGGTTGGGGCGCTTGGTTTCGGCTGGTTCTTTTTGGCGGGCGGTTCCACGAAGTCGCGGAAGCCTTTTCCTTGTGTGGATGAGTAATCGGGATCCGGTTCCGCGTCGCGGGATTTCGGTGGCCCGGTGGGAATCCGCAGGCGCGCCTTCCATCCTTCATCGGGATCCGCAAGTTTCGCAGGCTCGGTATCGCGATCGAACGAGGCCACCGCTTTGGCAAAACGTCCTTGCTTATACGGCTCCGGCTGGGGAATGACTTTGTCTTCGAGCTTGGTCAGCGCCGCCAGCAGTTCGCTCGCCTCGAAGGGCTTTACCACAAAAGCATCGGCCCGGGCGCGTCGCGCCTCCTCGGGCTTGAACGGCTCAAGTTTGCCGACGGTCAGAAGCACCGGGATGCGCGCCGTTTCGCGATTCTCCTTGATGCGCTGACACACCTCGAGCCCGCTGTACCCGGGCATATACACATCCAGGACGATCAAGTCGGGCTTGTGTTCGATGATCTTCTTAAGCGCAGCCGACCCGTTGTTGACGGTAACCACTTCGTAACCCGCATCCGTGAGGATCTTTCGCCCCATGTTTTGCGCGGTCACACTGTCATCAGCGAGCAGTATCTTGCGGGCCAAGGGCGTCCTTTGGTGTAGGGGGAGATACCGCGAAATTAACCTGTGCCCCCGTGCAAGTCAATGTTGAGGCGGGTTACGAGAGGTTACTAGCGGTCATGGCTGATTGAGAATGGCGCGAAGCGTCTCTAAACATAGGAAAACGCGAGCCTTCCCAGGAAGACGCGGGCCGGCGTCGAGCCAGCCCGTACTCAAACTAGAACGGGTTGAGCTTTCCCAGACCCTTTTTCTTCTTCTTTTTGCTGGTCGAGCCCTTTCCCGAGGTAGTGGTAGACGAACTGGAACTCCCATCGGAAGCCTGGGCGGCGGTGCCGCTCTGGATTTCGTTCACCTGCGCGGGTGGCGGGACCGCTTGCCCGCTCTCATTCGCGGTGTCTACTTTCAGCTCGTTCGCATCGGGCGGGACATTCGGCTTGAGTTCGTTCGAGTCGGAAGGGGGCGCAGCCGGCGGCGGCGCTCCAGCCGCCTCGTTGACCGCAGCAGGCGCGCTATCGGACCGCGGGGCTGGCGCGTTCGGGGGAGGCGGGGCGCTTCCCTCCTTCGGAATCTCGATGGAGATGGACTTCTCGCCTCCAGCGGCACCTGGATTCATCATTGCCTGTGCAGCGATCTTCGGAACATCCGTCGCGCTCATGCCCTTGGGATCCACCAGCGGCGGCTCTCCGACTTTGCTAGCCCGCGCGACGTCCGGATGCTTCTGGAACCCGCGGATTACATGCGTGACCATGCCTGTGGTGTGCCGGCTGTCTTCCTCCGCCTTGTTCTGCGCGATAGCTGCTTGCGTGGCCGTCGGAACCGGACGATGCAACGCTTCCAGACGCTTCTTGGCATCTTCTGCCCGATTCATGACGGGATAGCGCGTGAGAATCTTTGAGTATGCTTCGGCGGCTCGGCGGGTGTAGGCCTCGATTGCCTGAGCCTTCTGGGTTTCATTGAACGGCTTGGAGCGCAAGATTGTGACTTCGCCTTCGTAGGATTGTCCCAGGGTATACAGCGCTTCATCCGCCCCGCTGTAGAGCGGATAGCGCTCCACCAAAGAAGCTAGGCGCGCGATTGCCGCGGGATAGGATTGCCTCAGGAAGTAAAAGCGTCCAATCTCAAATTCACGCTCTCCCAGCACTTCCTGTACTTCCATGAGGCGCTGCTTGGCTTCCGGCACCAGCTTCGAATCGGGATACTGCAGAATGAGCGCGCGATATTCGTCCTCGGCGCGCTTGGCATGGGTGTAATCGCGGTCTGGCTTCTCCATTTCCTGATAGTGGATGTTGGCGATCTTCAGTTGCGCCTCGGCGGCCTCGGGCATGTTGGGGAAGAAGGTCTCGAAGTCCTTGTACTCGATCTCGGCCTGCGCCAGCGCGGCGGTGCCGCCTTCGGCGTACCACGAGTCGCCCACCGCGAGTTTCGCGCGCGCGATGAACTCTGAATCCGGATAGGTATTAATCAGGGTTTGGAGCGTCATGCGGGCCACGTCGAAGCGGTTGTGTTTCATGGCATCCATGGCGCGGTCGAACAGCACTTTGTCGGGCTGCTTCGAACCAACGTTTGCGAGAGGGTTGTTGACCTTCTTGTTCGTGCAGGCCGCGCAGAAGAGCATCGCACCCAGAAGAATTAGAACCGAAATACGACGTGACATAAGAACCTCGGGGAATCAAGCTGCCGGGCTGCGCCCGGCTGGGCAGACGAGGGCGTCTGCCCCTACGCATGCATTTCAGACCTTCAGCAGTGTGGCTTCGATGGCCGCCTTCAACAACTTCTCGGCATTTGTCTTTGGATCACCACTACCGAACACGGCGTTGCCTGCCACCAGAATTTCTGCTCCCGCCCGAACCACCTCGGCCACCGTGTCGAGCGCCACGCCGCCATCCACTTCGATGCGGAAATTTAACCCGCGACACGCCCGGATCTCGGCCAAACGCCGCATCTTGTGCAAGGAATTGGGTAGAAACTTCTGGCCGCCAAAACCAGGATTTACAGACATCACCAGCACATAATCAACCAGATCAAGCACTTCCGAGAGCATCTCGACCGGAGTTGCAGGATTGATCACCACGCCCGCCAGCGCGCCATGCTCGCGAATGTGGTGCAGCGTACGGTCCAGGTGCACGCACGCTTCCTGGTGCACCGAGACCCAATTCGCACCCGCCTCAACGAAAGCGGGGATGAACTCATCAGCGTTCTCGACCATCAGGTGGCAATCGAGCGGCAGCTTCGTGACCTTGCGTAAGGACTTCACGACCGGCGACCCGATGGTCAGGTTGGGAACAAAATGCCCATCCATGATGTCGACGTGGATCAACGTCGCGCCGCCCTCGGTAGCGCGCTGGACGTGGTCCGCCAGATGGGCGAAATCCGCCGATAATATGGAAGGTGCTAGCTCGATCAAACCTGGGTCTCGCGAAAAAAAATCTGTGGAAATTCTAGCACGGGCCCTGCCCGCAACTCTGTGAATTCTAGGTTCTTTCGGTTCTCCCACCCACCTTTTTGCGGCAACTAGAGCAGTTGCCCGATTGCGAAGCGTCCCCTGTGGACAGAACCTATTGGTCTACTCCTTGAAGTTGAACCACCCAACAACCCGTACACCTGAGGAAAGGATTGCCATGTATCACCACATCAAAAAGCTCATGTACACCGTTAATGTCGGAACGCCGGACCCCAGGTTCGGCAATATGCTTTTGGAACAATTCGGCGGAGCCAACGGCGAGCTCGCCGCCGCCATGCAGTACTCCGTGCAGGGTCTCAATTGTGAAGATCCTGATCGCAAAGACCTGCTGATGGATATTGGGACGGAAGAGCTCAGTCACCTGGAAGTCGTTGGCACGCTCGCCCGCATGCACCTGAAGCCTTTGAGGCATAAGAATGGGAATGCTGCGGCCGATGATCCGCTGATCGCAATCGCAGGCGGAGGCGGCGTCAGCCTGTTCAATTCCATGGGCGACGCCTGGACGGCCGACTACCTGAAAATTACAGGAGAGTTGGACGTGGATCTGCGCAGCAACATCGCCGCCGAGGCGCGCGCCAAAATTGTCTACGAGCGCCTCCTCAACCACTGCGATGATCCCGGTTCAAAAGATGCGCTCCAGTTTCTGATGACGCGCGAGATCACTCACATGAAGGCTTTCACCCTCGCGCTCGAGAGCCTCGGCAAGAATCCATTCTCCATCGGGAAGATTCCGCCGACGCCGGGCCTCGTGAACCAATATTTCGACGACTCCACCGGAGTCGGAGATCAGGGAGAACAGAACGCTCGTGGTCCCTGGAACCAGGGCGGCGACTGGGAGATCGTGGAGTCGCCCGCGCTCGCGCAAGGCGTGGAGAACTTCGAATCATCCCACGGCAAGGGAGCCGAAGGGGAGAGCAGAGCGACAACCCGAAACCGCAAGACGGCTTAGTTCAAGTGGAGGGGCGGGCGTCCTCGCCCGCCTTTCAATCTGAAAACGAATCCAGAGATGGCGACTGTGGTCATTCTCGCGTCCTCTGCGGTTTTTCTCCGCGACCTCTGCGGTTTAAGATTTCCTGTCCCGGAAACTTCTGAATCGTCGACTCATCCCTCGCCTTCGCTGCGGAAACTCCGGCCCGCAACTGCCGCCATGCTAATCTCACTGTTCCCATTCGATGGCCGTCATGTCCCAACTCGCGCCCGCTGGCTCTGCCCTAGCCGCAACCTTCGCATGGGGCGTGAGTGATTTTGTCGGCGGCTATGCCTCGCGTCGCGCAAATGCATTTCTGCTGACCACTATCGCCCATGTGAGCGGCACGACTTTGATGGTGCTGCTGGCGCTGTTGTATCGTTCGCCATTTCCCGCAAGACACGATCTCGTCTGGGCCATAGCCGCCGGCCTGTTCGGCGGAGTCGCACTCGCCGTTTTCTATCGGGCGCTGTCGCAGGGGAACATGGGCCTCACTGCCCCCATCTCGGCAGTCCTGGGAGCCGCTATTCCCACTGCATTCGGAATTTTTACGGAGGGCCTGCCCACCCCTCTCCGCATTCTCGGATTTCTGTCCGCCTGTATTGGGATCTGGCTGATCTCGCGCTCGGAAGGTCCGGAGGGCCGCGCGCACGGCCTCGGCACGGCGTTTTTCGCAGGCTTCTGTTTCGCTGGATATTTTCTCTGTATCAAGGAAGCTGGCAACGGCTCCGTGTTCTGGATCGCCGGCCTTTCACGGTTCGTTTCGTTCTTAACAACCGGGGCCATCGTGCTCGCCACCCGGCAATTCCGCCCGATGGACCGCACCGGTGTTCTATGGGGGATTGCGGCCGGCGTGCTCGACATCAGCGGCAGCGCCTTCTTCATCCACTCCAGTCAAACTGGGCGCCTCGACACCGCCGTCCTGATCAGCTCGCTGTATCCTGCGATCACAGTCCTGCTCGCCCGCTTCTTTCTGGACGAGCACTTCTCGCGCTGGAAGTTTGTCGGA
>Ga0210399_10001792_pt1 | contig 16736 bp, 14 predicted proteins | sample IncBWC14MmetaG_FD_150865 | JGI IMG/M metagenome (GOLD analysis project Ga0210399, IMG submission 150865) | Forest soil microbial communities from Barre Woods Harvard Forest LTER site, Petersham, Massachusetts, United States - Inc-BW-C-14-M | ecosystem: Environmental > Terrestrial > Soil >...
AGGATCGTCTTCGAGGCAGGCGTCCAGATGGGACTCGCACCCTCACCGCCGCCCGCGCCCTCCGGTTGCACCAGTTCGTACGTACCGAAGCCGAACAGGAACATGACCAGGACCGTGCTGAAGACGATCCAGCCGACCTGAACGCCTAGGTGTCCGCGGGCCTCCGGGCCGGCGACGGGCTCGGGCCCACCGCGCGACGCCCGCCACGTGATGAGGGCGTAGAGAAGGTAGATCCATACGGCCAGGATGACCGGAATGGCACACACCATCAGCACGTTGAAGTCGAACTGCGCGCCCTGGGCGACGTCGGTCATGGTGCCAGGTGGCATGTGTGGCCCGGCCAGGTAATAGAAGAGCGGGTCCGCGATCGCGGACAGCACGACCCAGACGGCGATCAATCGCCACCAGTGGTTGGTCTGGTCGAGGGCGGCGGTCGACTCGGTTGTGACGGGCGTCGGCGCGGCGCCCGCCGCCTGCGTCTCGCTCACGCCACCACCTTCATGAACCCGCCCATGTAGCCGAGTGTCGACATCGGGCCGCCGTTCCCGAAGAGGAATCCGAGCCCGCAGGGAACGAAGCACTGCCAGCGGTAGTCGCCGGGGCCGGGGCTGGTGATGGAGAACCGAATGACCTGGACCGGGGACTTGAGGGTGCAAGGAGCCGCCGCGCAGAGGTTTGCGTTGCCGTTGTTGGCGTAGAGCGGCACGCTCACGCCCAGGGACGGGATGGAGAAGGTGTGCGCCACGCCGTTCCCGGCGTTCGAATTGACCACGCGGAACGGCTTTCCGTTGAGGGTGGCGACGTTGCCGTAGGTGCCCGTGACCTGGCCGATTTGCTGGTTACGGAGCGGGCTTCCCGAGTCGTAGTTGTAGATCGTGAAATTGATGCGTGTGTGTTCTGGTACCTGGAACACCGTGGTGTGGACCCACTGGCCCTGGGGCGAGCGGACGAGGTACGACACCCAGGTCGGGTGGGGTGGCGACCCGTAGGACCCGACGGACTGGAGCGTGACGTTCACCGACTGGCCCGGGGCTGAGGAGCTGTAGCTGACGACGGGAGGTGTGCCGAGCAGGGACACGATCAGGATGACGGCGGCGACCGCGCAGATAGCAAACAGAACGGCGGTGACCGTCACCTTCCAGGCCATGCTCATCTGCCCTCCCGAAGCAACAGGCCCAACGGAGCCTCAAAACGGCTCTGAGGGGACGTTACGGTTCCGTATCTGCGCCGTCAACCATTCTGTGTTCCGTGATGGAAAATGGGTGCAACGCAGGGTGCGGGGCGAATCCAGATCCGTCGACGTGTGCCCGGTATCGCTCGTCCTGTTCCTGGACCCGGGTTGCTCAGCTCGGGGGTACCCGCTCGACGGGCGGCCGCAAGACCTCGAGCGGGGGACCGGGGTCCCGATGGAAGAAACGATCCACGCTGAGCGAAAAACCCTCCTTGTCCTCGAGCGCGCGCCGGATGACGATGATGAGCGCCGGCAGGGCCCAGAAGTCACCGCAGATCCACAAGATGGCCGCACCGATCTGCTGGTCCGCGTAGGGCGACAAGGTAACGCCCGGCACGTGGGCGTAGACCGAGTACCAGCTCGTTGCGGAGAAGAGCGACATTGTCATCGCGAGCACGAACATGACGACGTTGGTGGAGACGATCGCCCCGATCTGCCAAAGCGGCGACGTTCGCAAACGGAAGGGGTACGAAGGGATGATTTGGAGCCAGAACATGATCCCGGTGATGAAGAAGCTCGCGTGCATCAGCCAGATATGCACGAACTGATTCTCTGCTGCCGCGTCGAAGAGCGCCGGTACGTGCCAGATCACCATCACCAGGTTGAACGCAACTAGCGCGGTCCACGGGTTGCTGAGGAAGCGCCCGACCGAACGCAACACCGGCGATGATGGCCCGAGCAGCACGGCGCGTAACAGACGACGGCGCGGGCCTACCGGCAGGCTGTGCAGGAGCGGCAACCAAGGAGCACCGGCCACGATGAGGATCGGCGCGAAGAACATGATGAGGATGTGCTCGATCATGTGGACGAAGAAGTAGTCGTCGGCCCAGTAGTCGATGGGCGAAACGACTGCGACGAGCAAAAGTGCCAGCCCCCCGTAGAAGTAGAACGAGCGCAGCCGCCGTGATTTGGTTCGCTCGGGGACGGAACGCCGTCGGAGGTTGGCCAGGCCGAGCTCGTGAAGCAGGACCACCACGGCGACGACGATGACGAAGGGATCGAAGCTCCAGTTGTCGATGACGTAGCTCACCGTATGCCTCCGTCGATGGCACGGATGTCGGCCAAGGTACTGCGTGGAAGGCCCGTCGACGATGGCTCATGCGACATGCCCGTCTCCTCTCAGGAAGACGAGCCGTAGGGCAACGGCACTTGGAGCGTTTGGGCTGCGACCCATTTGCCACCCCCGGGAGGGAGGGTGAACACGTGGAGATTGGTCCCGCCCACCACGGTAAAGGCGTCGAGGCTCGTTGCAGCGGAGGAGGTCATGTCGGGCCTCACCCAGGCGAGCCCGAGCGCACCGCGCGGCGGTGCGGGAAGCGTGACCCATGTTCCACTCGGTGTGATCTCGGCGACGGACTCAGACTCCTTCGATCCGACGAGGACGCTCAGCGCTCCGCCGAAGTCGGCAGCGGTGGCACGCACGCTGGAATCGGCGGCGATCGATAGCGGTGCCGAGACTTGCCAGGTTCCCGATCCGGTTTGCGAAAGCGCGAACAAGGCTTGGTGCCCTTCTCGGGTCGCGGTCGCGAGGGCCGTCGCCTCTGTGTCGCCGGCCTGCAGGCGCAGGATCGTCGTGTTGGCGCCGCGCCAGTCGCCCGGGAGGGTCGCCCCGTTCAGTTGCCACTTTCCGCTCGAAGCGGTGAAGAGGCCGAAGCGACCACGGCATGCGACGCCCACCAGGACGGCGTCGGTCGACGTCACCGCGACGGCGTCCAGCGCCGCGGCGGCACACTGCGGCGCGAACCGTCTCAAGGTGGCGAGCGTGACCAGCCGGGACCAGGTCGGGCTATTCGAGGGCCGGTGGAGCACGGCCGCCCCGACAATGGCGAGCGAGTCGCGCGGCCCGGACGCGAGGCCGTTCGGGCGCGCGGCAAGAGCGCCGGGAAGGAAAGCGGGGCTCCACGTCCGGCCAGCGTCGGTCGTCACGGATAGCGGCGAATAGCGCAACAGCTGACTCGGCAGGAAGCCAACCATGGTCGATGCCGTTGCGAGGCCCGCGGCCGCTACGAGGCCACCGTTGTCGGCCACTCCCTCGGGTGTCACCACCACCCAATCCGACGAGCCGGGCGCGGCGTGGAGGAGTTGCCAGAACGTGTTCACCAGACTGCCGAATTGACCCATCGGCAGGACCGCCCAGGAATCTGCGTGCGTCTCGATGGCGGCGGTCAACGGAAGATCGGTCGCCGCATTGGCGCCGCCGGTTCCTACGGCGGTGAGCAATGCCAGAAACGACAAGGCGAGTCCGATGGCGCAGACGCAGCTCGCCGCCGACCGCTTCCTGCGCTGCAACCTCACGTATTGAGGAGCTGGTCGATCTGGCTCACGAGAAGTGAAGAGAACGACGAGGCGAAGACCGGGGTAGGCCCAGGGTCTGTGATGAATGCGTCACGCTGATGGCCCTGGCGATCGATCACGAACGCCAGGTCGCTGTGCGCCACCATCGCCCCGTTCGCGATGGTGCTCACTTCTACGCCGTAGTCGTCCCAGACACGCTGGAGGGCAGACAGCGATCCCGTCAGGTAGTACCAGTTCGGCAGTTGCGTCAGCCCCTCCTGCTGGTCGAACGCGTTGGTGAAGGACATCGACCGGTAGATGGGGTTGGCCACCACCGCAACGAAGTCCACGTGACGGGACTGCTCTCCGAGCCGTTGGTCGGCCTGGCGGAACTCCTGTGCGATGAGTGGGCAGTCAACTGTGCAGACTGGGTCGAGGAACGTGAGCGCAACGACGTGCCCGCGCAGCTGGCTCAGGCTGACCGCCTGACCGTACTGGTCGGTGAGCGTGAAAGGCGGTGCCGGCGTGTCGACTGCGTTCGGCGTGCCGTCGAGCGCCTCGGTCAGGATGGGATCGGCGTTGCGGTTCACCGAGGCCATGGCCATCGGCGCGGCTCCGACGAGGACGATGGCGAGTGCCGCCACCGCCGCCACCGAGCGGAGGAGATACGACAACGTCACGCGGTCCCACCATCCTTCAGAAGTCGCTGCGCCGCGGGCTCCTTCGGTCGCCCCTTCGATCGCCGAACCAGGACCAGTGTCAGATGCACCCCGCACCGCTGTGGCGGTTCCTTCGGTCGCCTCCTCCCCGACGGTCAGCGGAACCGGGAGGCGGACCATGGCCAGGTAGCCGATGAGCAGCACCAGCGCCATGGGAATCATCGAATTGGGGTCGGTGCCCACGCCGCCGAGGAAGCCAAGGTCCTCCACGAGGACCCAGTCAGCGAGGGACAGCACCATAAAGGCGACGAGGCCGCCGAGAACCAGGTTGCGCCTCCCGCTCAATAGGAGGACGCCGACGCCTGCCAGCGCGATGACAACAAACAGGTTGACGCCCCAGCCGTGGCTTTGGACGAAAGCACCGAAGGATCCCAGCCACGACGAGAGCACGTGGGGCTGGGACGTCTGTGCCATCGTCTGCACCATGGCGCTCAAGTTGCCGTTCCGACCCTGCCAGTATCCGCGGCCCGGCCAGGCCTGCAGCACCGCCATCCCGAGGAGGAAAATCCCGCCCGTCCGCACGATGATCCGGCCCAGGCGAGGCGATGAGAACGCGTACTCGGGCAACGCGACGAGGAGGCCCCCGAAGCAATAGAAGAGGACGGCGCCGGGTGCACCGAACATCCAAGTGAGACCCGGAGCAAAGATGGCGCCGAAGGCCTCGCCGAACACCCACACCACTAAGCCCCAGCCGATACTGGCCAAACCGGCCAGCCGCGACCAGCGGCCGCGCGGCGCGACGAGTAGCCAGATACCGATGCCGAGCTGGATCCACACCGCGGCCGCGGCCGCCTCCACAGGGTGGTCGGACCAGATGGTGACGCCGCTATTGACGAGGTGTTGCACCCATGAAGGGGACGTGGCTGCGGCCGGTTGCACGACGCCCGAAGTCAGACCCAAGGGCATTCCCGACTGGATCTGAAGAAGCCCGTCGAGGATCCACAGGCCGGCGAAGCCGATTCGCGCCACCCGACGTGCCAACGGTTCCGGCGTCGTGGCCCGCGCCGGCGAGGGAAAGGAACGATGTCCGTGCTCCTTGAGGCGGCGCCATTGAACGGTGCGGACAACGTTGAAGCCGATCGCGCAGACTGCGGCTACCAACAGGATGATCAACAACTGGTGGAGCAGCGCGCTGTGAAAGCTCGAAACGATCGTCGGGTTGCCGGTCTGCAGTGCGCGGCCCATGCCAGGCATGGGTCAGTCGACTCCCTCACGCTGCGACCCCGGCGATGCGGGCATGGGTGGGACCTTATCCCCGAGATTCCCAGGTGTTTGTCGTGGGCGACTCCCACCGCTCGGTTGCGGCCGCCAGGGGGAGTCCGGCGGCACGGCCCGGACGACACACCGCTGCGTACGCTGAGTGGCGTGGCGTACGACGAAGACCTGGCGATCCGGATCCGCGAGCTCGTGGCGAAGGAGAAGGGCCTGAGCGAGAAGAAGATGTTCGGCGGGCTCGCGTTCCTTATCGGCGGGAACATGGCGATTGCGGCGAGCGGGCAGGGCGGCATCTTGGTGCGCGTGGACCCCGAGGAGTCCGAGAAGCTCGTGGCGACGACCAAGGCGTCGGTCGCCGTCATGCAGGGCCGGGCCATGCCAGGGTGGCTGCGGGTGGACAGCGCCGACGTGCGGACCAAGCCGCAGCTGTCCAAGTGGGTGAGGCTCGGCACGGCGTTCGCCCGCTCGCTGCCGGCGAAGGGCTGAGCCGGGTCGGCGCTCGGGGGGCCGGCGGCGTGACGGCGGTCAAGAGGGCCGCACAGCTTGCCGACCCTGGGGTGCTCCGAGATGATGGCAGTACGCCCATGACCCAGGTCGGCACAAACGAAGACACCAAGGAAGCCCCCCGGACCGTACTCGTGAGGTGGATCCTCGCCAAAGACCCGGACCTTCTGGTTGTGAAGCGATCTGTGCGCGCCGCGATCGTGATCCCCGTGATCTTCGCGATCGCGCACGCGTACTTCTCGAGCTCGCAGGTCGGCCTCTTCGCCGCGTTCGGATCGTTCTCCTTGCTCCTTTTGGTCGATTTCACCGGTCCGGTGCGTACGCGGGTCGTGTCGTATCTCTCGTTGTTCGCGGTCTCGGCCGGGTTGATCGCCATCGGGACCGCGGCGTCGACGAACAAGGTCGCGGCGGTGGTGTCGATGGCGGTGGTGGGCTTCGTGGTGCTGTTCGCCGGCATCGTGGCGCCGCGGGTTGCGACGGCATCGACCGCCGTGTTGCTGCTCTTCGTCCTCCCGGTGGCGGTGGCTCAGCCGGCGTCGGCGATCGGCGACCGGCTGCTCGGCTGGGTGTTGGCGGGCGTCGGGGCCATCGGTGGCTGCCTGCTCCTCTGGCCGCCGCCATGGCACGACAACCTTCGCGGCCGCCTCTCGGACGCCGCGGACGCGATCGGCCGTCTCGCCTCGGCCCAGGCACGGGGAGAGGCGGACCCGTCGATGCGGACTGAGGTCAGTGATGCGTTGGCGCGACTGCGTGCGCAGTTCTCAGCGACGCCCTACCCGCCGACCGGCGCCGCCTCCAGTGCCATCGCGCTGTCCAAACTCGTAGCGCGCGTCGAGTGGGTCGCCAGCACCTGTATGCAGCTCGCCGACGACAATCTTCTCTCCGATCCGCGCTTCGCCAGGGAGCGCGCCGAGGCGAGGGCGGTGATCGAGGCGTCGGCGGAGACGATGCGAAAAGCTGCCGGATTGATCTGCGACGGCCACGCACACCCGGTCAGTGACCCGGCTCTCGTCGCCGCCGTCCAGGAGGCCACCCGCCAACTGGATGCGCTCATTGAGGCCGACTTGGACGCGGACGTGGCCACCGTGGTGGAAGAGGAGTCCGGGTTGTTGATCCCCGAGGGGGGCACAGGTCAGGACGACGGGACGACCGGGGGTTGGTTGGATCCCGGCTTTCATGCGCGCGCCCTCGGGATCGCGGTGGGCATGGTGGCGGACGCCGCGCTCGAGGCGGCGGGCGCGGAGCCGGCGAGCGACCGCACAAGGAGCATGCCGGGAGCATGGTCGGCCCATCACGTCGGCCACCGACTGGTCTCGCACCTTTCCTTCCGTTCCGTCTGGTTCCGCAACGCGGTGCGTGGCTCGGCCGGGCTCGCGCTCGCTGTCCTTGTCGTCGAGATCACGAACCTGTCGCACGGCTTCTGGGTCGTGCTCGGCGCGTTGTCCGTGCTGCGTTCCAACGCTCTCGGCACGGGCGCGACGGCATTGCGCGCCATCGGCGGCACGACGATCGGTTTCGTCGTGGGCGCGGCAATCATGCTGGGCGTCGCCGACCACACCGTGCTCCTCTGGGTGCTGCTTCCGTTGGCGGTCCTCGTGGCTGGGATGGCCCCCTCGATGATCTCCTTCGTGGCCGGGCAGGCCGGGTTCACGCTGGTCGTGATCATCTTGTTCAACATCATTCAGCCGGCGGGCTGGAGGGTCGGCCTCACCCGGGTCGAGGACGTGGCGATCGGCTGCGGCGTCAGCGTCGTGGTCGGGCTCCTGTTCTGGCCACGGGGCGCGACCGCCGCGCTAGGGCGGGCCCTGTCCGACGCGTTCCTCGCCAGCTCGGCCTATTTGGCGGACGCGGTGGAGCGCCTCACGATGACCTCGAAGCTCGTCGACACGGGGGCGAGCGCAGGAGAGTCGTACCGCGCGTACCTCTTGTTGGACGACGTCACTCGGCAATTTTTCACAGAGCGCGGCGCCAAGGTCGTGCCGGTCGATACGGTCGCCCGGCTCTTCACGGGGTCGAACCGGCTTCGGCTCGCTGCGTACACTCTCGGGACCCTCCGGGTAGAGCCGCCGGCGGAGGGTTTGGCGGAGGTGGAGGCCATCGCCGTGGCGGAGGCGGTCCTGCGCGATTCCTACGCCGAGACGCACCATTGGTACCAGGAGTTCGCCGACCTGCTCGCCAATCGGCGCAGCGAACTGGCGCTGCCTTCTCCCCAGACCGAGACGCTGCACCACGTCTTGCGCAGTGCGTTCGACGAGGTGCGGGCGCGGAAACGCCCGGACCGCGTGCACACCGCACTCCAGATGTTGTGGGTGGACGAGCTCTTGGAGAGCCAGTCCTCCATGCAGGCCGACCTCCTCACGTCTGCGGACCTCTTCCGGCGTAAGCGTCACGGGCTGTTGATCTGACATTTGACGGTGCCGCTGGCCCGGGCGGCGGACGTCGCCCCGTTACAGTTCCCTGCACATGCAGTCGCACTGGGTGGCAGGCATGAACGCTTGGTGGTTTCGGTTCGGGCGCTCGCGCGCCGCGCGCTTGCGGTTCGTCGGGGCGGTCGCAGCGGCGGTGGCGCTCTGCTTCGGGTTCACTGTCGTTCCGGGTTCAGCTGCGTTGGCGCAGTCGACCACGACCACGACGACCACGACGACCACGACGACCACCGTGGGCGGTTCGACCACGACGACCGGTGTCGGCTCGCCGACCACGACGACGAGCGTGCCCCAACACGTGATCAACCAACCCAACCTCAACGCGTTGAGTCCCCACATCGAGATGTTGAGCGGTGCCGGGGTCCAGTATCAATACAGTTCCGGGGCCAGCTCGCCCAGTGTCGGACCCGGCGTCCCGACGTTCATGAGCTCACCGGGCGGTCCGTACATCTACGACTCACACGGGCGCGTCGTGATCCTCCATGGCGTCAACGTGGTCTACAAGCACGCGCCCTACATCGCCTATCCGGACTCGGGCGAGCCGTGGAACTTCGACAACACCGACGCGTCGCGCATGCAGAGCCTGGGGTTCAACCTGGTCCGGCTCGGCATTGAATGGCAGGCGCTCGAGCCGGGATCGGGGGGGGCGAACCAGCCCGGGATCTGCACGACCGGCACCCCCGGCAACCCTCACGAGTTCAACCGGGCGATCGCTCTGCGCTACCTGCGCCACGTCGCGGCAACCGTCAACCTGTTGGCTCGCCACGGCATCTACACGCTGCTCGACATGCACCAAGACGTCTACAACTCGAACTTCCGCGGCGAAGGCGCGCCCAACTGGGCGGTGTGCACGAACAACGCACCGATCGTGCCCCTCGGGGGCCGCTGGTCGAACAACTACGCGAGCGCGACGCTGCAGACCGCGGCGGGGCACTTTTGGAGCAACGACGTGGTGGGCAACCTCCAGGGCCAGTTCGACCTGGTGTGGCAGACGGTGGCGAACTACTTCAAGAACAACCCGTGGGTGGTCGGCTACGACCCGTACAACGAGCCGTTCGAGACAGCGACATTGGAAGCCGACCAGTCCACGTTCACCGGCAACCTCCAGTGCTTCTACACGGGTCGTGCCCACGAGGGCTACTTGGCCAACGGGACGACGCTGCTCAATTGCCCGTCTGATGTGCCGAGCCAAGGGGTCATCCCCTCGATCCAGGCGGTAGACCACCGCCACCTGATCTTCCTGGAGCCCGACATCTACTGGGTGACCGGTGGGAACATCCCCTCACAGCTCGGCCCGTTGCCGTTCCAACGGATCGTCTTCAACTTCCACGATTACTGCGGCGACCGCAGCCCGGTGACCGGCGACCCCACCAACCTGCTGCGCTGTCTGCAGGCCGAAGAGACCATGGCGGCCGAGCAGGACGTGACGCGCCTCTCGATGAGCTCGGCGTACCAGCCCAACGGGCCGGCCATCTTCATGAGTGAGTTCGGTGCCACATCGAGCGTCTCCATGGTCGGGTTCGACACGGAGTGGGCCGGCATCAACGAGGTCGGATGGGCGTACTGGGCGTGGAAGTACTACGACGATCCCACGGGTTCGTCGGCGGAGGGCCTGGTGCAGCCCGACGGAACCTATTCGCCCATCGTCCAGGTCCTGTCGCGGACCTATCCGCAGGAGGTCGCGGGCATCCCCCAATCGTTCCTGTTCAATCCGTTCACGGGTGCGTTCAGCATGATCTACACGCCGACAGTCGGTGCCCAGGGTTCAACCGTGATCGACATTCCCGTCTCGCAGCACTACGCAAGCGGGTGGTGTGCCGCGGTAAGGGGCGGGAAGATCACGTCGAGCCCGGACGCGACGCACCTGGCGGTCCAAACGGTGGGTCGCCCGTTACAGGTGTCGGTGTCGGTCACGGCGGGCGGCTGTCCCTAGGAGGTCCCTGTTTCCGTAAGGCGCGCCGCGCTCACGCGCCCGCCTTCCACGGTGAGCGTGGCCACGGGGCTGTCAGCGTCGCCCCGGACCCGCACCTCGTAGGTCCCGTGGTCGAGGCCGGAGAAGAGGGCCGCGTGCACGACGCCTCCTGAGACGTGCCGATCCCGGACGGCAACGTGTGTCCCGTCCCAAGAGGTGCCGCAGCGACGGATCTCGATTTCGGAACCGACGAGCGATGGCGGGGTGCTGACGATGGCGGCGCCGACGTCACCCCCGATGTCGACCAGGACGCTGCCCTTTTCGCTGGGTCCGGTGAGATGGCTGGTCTCCATGGCGTTACGGTGCGACCGACGCGGGGGTCTTGGCCGGGTTCGAGTAGCCGCTGTAGGGCGTGCCGAGGTACGGGAAGTTGTTGAGGTAGCTCTCGGTGCCCTTTGCCGAGAGGTCGGTGCCACCGGTCGTGAGCCCGAAGTCGACTGCCCCCGCTGCGCCGTCGGCGGTGAAGGACGGCACCACGAACCCGAGCGTCGCCCCGGCCACCGCCCGGAGCGCAATCGTGGCCACGTCGTCGAAGACCCGGCGACCGTTCGGGAACCCGGCCACATCGAGCCCGAGCAGCCCCAAGTTGTTCGGGCTCGATGCGGGGGGTATCGCGGTGTTCAGCCGCAACATGTCCGCCTTGATGCCGGTCCCGTTGTAGTTCGTGAACGTCGGGGCGGGCGTGATGACACCTGCCGGGATCCCGGTGAGGAAGATCGCCTCGATGTCCGGCCGTACGTTGTGCGCGCTGGTGTTGTAGGCCGCGAGATTGTCGAAGACGTTCGGATACAGCACCGGCAACAGTTGCGGCAGCAGCGGCGTGGCGAAGTATTCGAGGAAAGGGCCACCGTCGGACGTCGGCGGGAGCGCGTTCCAGCGGTCTTTGTCGCCGATACCGATGAGAAGTTCGTTGGTCAGCGGATTACCCAGCCGCGACACCTGGCTCCACGGGCCGCTCTCGAAGTTCCCACCCCCTTCATCTCCATCTCTGCGGACCCGCACCCGCTGCCGGCTTGCCGTGGTCCAAACACCGATGACGGCGGCAGGATCCCCGGGACCCGAGGGCTTTGACCTCGTGAGTTGGTCGACGGGTATCTGCAACGCGAGCGTGTGCACATTGACGTCGGCCGTCGAATTGACGCCGGGCATGCCGTTCATCAGTCCGGGGCCACCGCCCCCGGCGTGGTCACCGGCGAATCCGCGCAGGTCTCCGAGGTCAAACACGGCACCAAGGTCGACGTAGAAGCCTTCGGCGCGCTGCCCGGCGAACACCTTGGCCGAGAACGGTCCCGCGCCAACAGAGTGGACGGCGGCATTGGCCAGACCTGTGTAGTTCGGCGTCGAGAGAGGACCGATGTTGCAGGGCGGCGACAACAGGCCGGAGCCCAGGACGATCTCACCCCTGTTCCTCCACCGATTCCACGGCATGTCGACGCGCGTGAGGGTGTACGTCTGCTGGCGGTTCCAACTCGACGTCGGGGACGGAGGTGTCAACGACGTGATCGGACCGTCGTTGTAGAGGAACGATCCCGGGATGTTGTTCACGGTCGTGAAACGGAACCGATAGGCGATGTCCGGGAAGCCGTCACCCGTGTTGTCGATATTGATGGTGTAGAGCACGTCGTCGGCGAATTCGTAGAAGTTCGGGCCACCGTCGGGTGCCTCGAGAGGGATGTAGTTCGCGATGAGCGTGACCGTTCCCGTTCCCTGCACATCGGGGCTCATGAAGGCGTAGAGATCTGTGCTGTCGGCGACCGGGTCCTTCGAAATCTCGGGTGCTTCGCGGTGTGACGACATGGTTTTCCTCCTGAATCGCTGGTTCGTTGCTGGGGGGCTCGGTTATGGGCGGGCGGCGGACATCAAGCTGCGGGCAAGTGCGGGAGAGTGGACGACGACCTCTCGTTCTCCCTGGAAAATGCTGATCTCACCGGTGCCGGCGTCCTTTACCTGCGCGATCAGTGGCTCGGTGAGGGGAGCCGCTTCATCCGCCGCGTCGGCTACCCCGGTATCGACCGTCGGTGCGTCCGCGGCGGTTGTCGCGACGAGCGTCGAGATCCCCGGAACACTGCTCGCGACAGCAACTGCCGCGGCGGTGAAAGTGCCGCGACGCAAGAAATTTCGGCGGCTCAAGCCCTCACGCCAACTGACTGGATGGCTTGGGATTTCTTCAGCCCGGTCAGGGTCCATGGCTATCCTCCGCTCCGTGCTCCACCTTCTATCCGGAGCGCGCTCGGTGTCTGGATGCCAGTGAGACGGAAATGCACAAGAATCCCGGTCGACCGAGAGCTCGTGCACGTTCGCGGTGGCCGTGCCGCGAGGGAGCGTCGTTACGATGCAGAGAACATGTGACGCGCATGCTGCTCTCGGGACCGTGGGCGGGCGTCCCGCGTCCCGAATGTTCGTGGAGGCCTCTTCGCTGCCTCTACTCCGCTGCCTCGGTTGACGACAGACCGAGAGATAGCAGCCACCCGATCACATTTTCCTGTCGTGTCCCGAGACCGGTGGCCGCGTCGAGGGCATTGCCGTGGGCGTAATCCGGTTCCCAGTTGAGATCGGCGCCCGCTTCTAACAGACGCTCGGCCGCACGACGTTGACCGGCTGCACAGGCGTGCCAGAAACCTTGTGAGACCTGTTCCGGATCGACGTTGGACACAAGAAGTTCGTCCAGTCGGTCCAGCATGCCGAGAGCTCCGGCGTGCCACAGCTTTTCTACGCGGGCGCCACGGGCCACGAGGAGGCGAGCCACGTGCCAGCAGGCGTAGCCCACCGCGTTGTCGAGCGGCGTGCCGATGGAGCCGTCAGGCGTTTCGAGGTCGGCGCCTCGGTCGATGAGTGCGGCGGCCACATCGACGTCGTCACTGCTCGCGGCGTAGTGCAGCGGCGTCTCGGAACCCGGCCCCGGCGTGGGCGAGCCACCCCCCGTCGTGAGGGCGTTCGGGTCAGCGCCGGCGTGGACCAGCAGATCCACGACGGCGGGCCCGTTCGGGAAGTATCCCGGCCAGTCGGTGACGAAATGGAGCACGGTGCCCGAACCGCCTCTGGCCTCGAACCTGGCCGTGGCGAACTCCGGGTGCTCCGCCAAGAGACGTTCTATTGCGTCGCGGTCACCGCGGTGCACGGCCGCACGCAACTCGACCACTGTCGGATCGTCGCCGGGGATCGTTACTGGGGTCGGCGGATCGCTCATGCCACCATGATCACAGGACGATGGCTCGACCGGAAGGCGAACCCAGAGTCGGAGCGGGGGCGGGCTCACGGGGTCCTGTCCGCAAAGCACCCCCAACCGGATTCGAACCGGTGCTGCCGCCGTGAAAGGGCGGTGTCCTAGGCCGCTAGACGATGGGGGCGTGACCGCGGGGAACCCGCGGAGTGATTGAGCTTAGGTTGCTAGTGGGCACCGATCGGCACTCCCGCTTCAGAGGTCCGGGGGACCGACGGGGCGGCCACGACCTCGGGCGCGTGGTACGTGCAGGCGAGGAACGTCTGCACGGACCCGATCACCAGCGCGGTCACGCCGAGCAGGTGGACCTCGACGAGCAGCGCGGGGAGGTGGGTGAAGTACTGCGTGTAGCCGACTGCAGCCTGGGCGACCATGACGGCCATCAGGATGCGGGCGGCACGGCGAACGCGCTCGGGCACGTCGGCCACGTGCAATGCGACCACGAGGCCGATCGTGACGCCGATGAGGAGGAGGGCGAGGCTCGAGTGGAGCTCGGCCATGTCGCGGAGAGCGATCGGGATCCGCTTGGCGATCTGCTGGCCCGAGCTGTCGCCGGCGTGTGGCCCAGCACCCGTTGTTGCGGTACCGGCGCCGATGACGATCGCAAGGAGGGCGAAGAGGCCGTAGTAAAGGCGGATGAGCGGCCGGGGGATCAGCAGGCGGCCAGAGCCGGGGCCGTACGCGCGGGTGGAGCGGTGGACGAGGACGACCGCGTCGACGAGGAGGAGCATCGTCGCGTAGAAGTGGACCATCACGAGGTAGGGGTTCAGTTTCGTGTAGACGACGATGCCTCCGAGGACCGCCTGGGCGAGCACACCTGCCACCAGCCCGCCGCTCAGCCATATGAGGTCGTGGCGGCGGGGCGAGCGGAAGATCGTGGCGAGGAACGAGGCGGCGACGGCGACGGTGAGGACGACGGTGACGAGGCGGTTGCCGAACTCGACGAGACCGTGGAACTGCAGCGCCGAGGTCAGGTGGCCGGCCGAGCATTCGGGCCAGTTGCTGCAGCCGAGGCCCGAGCCGGTGAGGCGGACGGCCCCGCCGGTGAGGACGATCAGCGCGGTGAGCAGCAGCGCCAGCTGGTTCAGTCGGTGGCTCAGCTCGGGCGAGACGGTGGGGAGGCGACGCCGCGACACGTGGGCCAAGGCTACCGGGACCTGGCGCTTGGTCCCGATCGAGGGCCGGCCTTAGGCTGGGCGGTGCTATGTCCGTCGACGCCCCCGCTGTGGTCCTGCGGCGAGCCGTGACGTGGCAGAAGGTCGGGGCCTACGTCGCCCTGACGAAGCCACGGATTATCGAGCTCCTGCTGGTCACGACGCTGCCCACCATGGTGGTGGCGCAGCAGGGCCTGCCGCCGGTGTGGTTGATGGTGGCGACGTTGGCGGGTGGCGCGTTGGCGGCGGGGGGGGCGAACGCCATCAACATGGTGGTCGACCGCGACATCGACCGGCTCATGAACCGGACCAAGAACCGGCCGTTGGTGACGGGGGCGATGACCCCTACGGCGGCTCTGGTGTTCGCTCTGTGTCTGGAGGTCGCGGCCTTCGTGGAGCTGTGGCTCGCGGTGAATTTGTTGTCGGCCGTGCTGGCGATCACGGCGACGCTGTTCTACGTCTTCGTCTACACCTTGTGGCTGAAACGGCGCTCGACCCAGAACATCGTCATCGGGGGTGCGGCCGGCGCCGTCCCGGTGTTGGTCGGGTGGGCGGCGGTGACGGACCGGCTGGCGTGGACGCCGGTCGTGATGTTCGCCATCATCTTCATCTGGACGCCGCCACACTTCTGGTCGTTGGCTGTTCGTTATCGAGAGGACTACAAGGCGGCCTCCGTGCCGATGCTTCCGGTGGTCGCCTCGATGAAGCGGACGACGTCTGAAATCGTCTACTACACGGTCGCACTGGTGGCGGTCTCGTTCGTGCTGGGGCCGGTGGCACACATGGGATGGATCTACATGGGGACGGCGGCGGTCACGGGCGCTGTTTTCCTGTATCTGGTCACCCGGTTGTGGGGGCAGGCCCAGCTGGGCGTGGTCACCGGGCGCGACGCCATGCGCGTCTTCGGCTACTCCATCACGTATCTCACGGTGCTGTTCGTGGCGATGGCGGGCGACGTGTTGATCTCCGCCCACGTGCACATCCACTGACGGGTTTTTGTCGGATGTTGTTGTGATGACTGACGCAGCGCCGCCTTCGGGCGAGGTACCGGTGCCTGGTCCGGGTCCGGGTCCGGGTGGCAGCGAGCCCGAGATGCGCAAGCCGCGCAAGGTCTTCTTGATCGTGGGCGTCGTCCTCGCCGTGATCCTCGGCATCTTCCTTTTCACAGGGCTGGGCACGAGCAACGGGTCGGGGACGACCGGGTCGGCGCCGAACGTTGGGGATCCCGTGCCGTCCTTCACGAGCCAGAACATCGGGCCGGCCGGCGGGTCCTCGGTTTCTGTATCGGCACGCCCCGGCGGGAAGGCGACGGTGCTCCTTTTCTTCGGCGAGTGGTGCCCGAGCTGTCACCAGGAACTGCCGCCGTTGGCGGCCGCCGTGCGGAGTCAGGACAGCGCAGGTGGTCCGTTGGCGGGAATCCGGGTCGTCGGGGTCGACAGCCTGGATAAGGTTGGCCGCGCCAGGTCGTTTATCCACGCCGAAGGGGTGACGTTCCCGGTGGCCTACGACCCCAACGTGAACATCACGAGCGGCCTCTTCTACTTCACCGGAGACCCCTTTGCGGTCTTCGTGCGCGCGAACGGCACCATCGCCAAGATCGTGGAGGGCGACGTGCTGACACCGTCGTCGCTCACCGCCGACGAGCGCGCGCTCATTCCCAGCGGAACGTAAGGGCCGCTGCGGCGGGCGCCGCGATAGCCCAAACCGCGAGCACGATCCAGGACTCGGTGGGCACGGCGGTGCCGGCGCCGAGGCTGGCGTGTAGCGCGGCGGACAGCGCTTCAGCGGGGAGCAGCTTGGCGAAGTTGGCCAACCCGGTGCCCAACTTGTCGATCGGGACGATCATGCCGCCCAGGAGCAGGAGGATCAGGTAGAGACCGTTGGCGGCCGCGAGGTTGACCTCGGCGCGCAGGGTCCCGGCCATGAGCAGCCCGATGCCGGCGAACGCGGCAGAGCCGAGGAGGATGGCGCCGATGGCCGCGGGGACAGCGACCGCCGCGCCGCCGCCGGGGTTCCAGCCG
>Ga0210399_10001794_pt1 | contig 16730 bp, 14 predicted proteins | sample IncBWC14MmetaG_FD_150865 | JGI IMG/M metagenome (GOLD analysis project Ga0210399, IMG submission 150865) | Forest soil microbial communities from Barre Woods Harvard Forest LTER site, Petersham, Massachusetts, United States - Inc-BW-C-14-M | ecosystem: Environmental > Terrestrial > Soil >...
CTACAAGTCTTATGGTTGACATCTCTACTCCCTGCTTTGTCTGCGAGTGGTTACCGCAGCGATATAGAAGTCACTTTCCGTTTTGCAGAGGAAACCTACCCGGACAAGGTATTCGAGCAGCATCTCGCACGTAAACACGTCTACTTGCCAGAGCCGACATGCCTGTGCGAGCGTTACCCGCAATCCGGGCATCTCAAAGTATTCCCCTCGAACACGAGCGACAAGCGATTCAGGCGGCGGCGTTTCGCGGCCCTTTCTGTTTGCCAGGCATTGACGCCCTCGTTTACTCGTGAAGCACCTTGTGAACAAACGCAATGGCGATCTTCTGCGCGTCAGTCAACCGGCAATCGATCAGACGACTGAGCGCAGGCGGTAGCCGCGGCCAAGAGAACAGTTGTGACATGCGATACATGAACCATCGCGGCTCGTACGCCCCAATGGGGAGCGACTGACTCGTGGGGCGCCGTACTTCTCGTAGATTGTGCGGAAGTGCCTTCCGTACGCTGTCACCAGCGAAATAAATTCGGCCTTCCGGCGAATCGATTGCGGCTGCCATTCGAGCAATCTTTGTGCGAGTGTGTTTCATGTCAGCTACTCGCGGCCTTGATACGATCCGCGACGATCTCGGCCATCAAGATGACCGTTGGATTGGTCGCCACCGACGGGACATCGGGCATAATCGAGGCGTCGCCGGCGTAGAGACCGTCGACACGCCGCACCTTGCCGTTCTCATCGACCACCGCACGCGGATCGTCGTCCGGACCCATCGGCGCGGTTGAGGTCATGTGACCAATGTAGGTCTGAACTTGCTCGCGCAGGAATGACTTGATCTCCTCTCGGCTCCGGACCTTGGGCCCCGGCGAGATTTCCTCGTTGAAATGGTCCGAGAAGGGTTTGGTTCCCGCGATCCGGCGCGCCAGTTCGACGCAGTCGGCGAGCTTCTCGAGATCCTTCGGGTTGCGCAGGAGCCCGAATTCGATCTTAGGAGGTATGCGGGGATCACGCGAGGCCAGCATCAACCGGCCACGCGAGTCGTCCTCGGGGCGAGGCACCGCCACGTTTATCGAAATGGCGGTCCCCTTCTCGGAGGGCCCGACGACGCCCGCTATGAGGGTGGGGAGGACGTGCAGGTCGGGCGGCCCGTCCTGGCGACCGCCGCTACGCGCCACGAGTATCACCGATACCGGTGGCTCGGTCGCGCCGAGTTTCCCCGGCGTGGTCGCGTGCAAAACGAGACTTGCAGGCTGATCCATATAGTGCCGACCCACAGGTAGATCAGCGACGACAGGAATGCCAAGCCCGGCAAGATCAGCCGCAGGTCCGACTCCTGATCGCAGGAGAAGCGCTCCCGACCCAATTGTTCCCGCGGCAAGGATGACCGTGTCGGCGTCGATCTCCTCCCCTCCCGCGAGCCGCACGCCGGTCGCGCGCCGCTGCTCAAAACGCACGGTGTTGACAAGGCTCTCACCGCGAATGGTGAGGTTGTCACGACGCCAGACTTCGTCGGTCAGGTAGGTGAGAGCTGTGCTGAGGCGCGTGCCGTTCTCGTTATTCATCGGAAGTCGGCCAACGCCAAAATTCTCCGGGCCATTGAGATCGTCGATCTCGGGAAATCCCAACGCCTTTGCCGTCTCGATAAAAGCGGCGAGCGAGGGAGTCATCTCGCTGTAGTCAACCCGGCGAACGCGCACGGGCCCCGAATGCCCATGCAGCGACGGGTCCCCGTGATCGTCGGTCTCCATCTTCTTGTAGTAGGGCAGCACGTCTTCGTAAGACCAACCCGCAAGGCCGCGTGCCGTCCAACGCGAAAAATCGGAGGGAAACGCCCGCGAAAAGTTCGTGGCATTTATCGAGGAGCCGCCACCAAGCACACGAGCACGCAGCTCGAACGGTGCGTTCGGAGGGCGCGCCGCGTTGTCGTCCCACAGCAGTTCAGGATCGGGGGCGAGGTTGGAAGCGTCGCACACCGACTGAGGGGCTTCGCTGGGTCGAAACGTCGGCCCCGCCTCCAGCAGTAGAACTGACTTGCTCGGGTCCTCACTCAACCTGGCGGCGAGCACCGCGCCGCCTGAGCCTCCGCCCACCACAACGTAATCGAACCTCAAGAATTCGCTCATTGTTTAGTCCTCCGTTTCTCTCGAGGTGATTGCGTGATGTCCTCGCCTTCGTGTGACAGAGCAGCGCCAAGGTCCCAGCGAGCAGCATTCCGCGGCAATCTGAGAATCTCCGATGTCCAGTCATATTTGTGGGCTCCTTTGCGGTGCAATTTGGGATCTTGCGTTACGCGTTGGCGAGCCTCGCCCTGGTAGCGCCCAGGGTGTTGAGGACATCATCGGCGGTGGGTGTCTCCGCAAACCACTTTCGGAGCACGTCGAGCGAGTGGGAGTGGCTCTCATCGCTGTCGGCAGTGCAGGCATCAGAGACGACGATTGTCCGGTATCCCAGGTCGCATGCAGCGCGCGCGGTGGATTCGACGGCGACGTCGGTGGCGATGCCGACAAGCACGAGACTGTCAACGCCTGCGATGCGAAGAATGGTGTCGAGTATGGTGCGGTCGAACCCGTTGGCCGCCTGTCCCCTAACGAGCGGTTCATCGGGCCGACGGGCGAGTTCGTCCATCAGCTCGACCGCGGGAGTTCCCTCCATCAGGCAGACACAGTCGAAAAGAGTGCGCCACAGCGGGGAATTCGGACTGACCCCGGGGAGCCCTGGCTGGTAGGTGACCGCGGTGAAGATTACCTTCGCCTTGGCCCTGCGGAACCCGTCCAGCAGCCGTAGCTGGGCCTTGATGATCCGTGTCTCCTCGGCCCGACGCCGGAAAAGACGATTGAAGGGGGTGTCGACCTTGCCGGCCACCCCCTTGACCATATGGACCACTACCAGAGCAGTTTTGTTGGGATCAAGCATGTCCATGGGTATATCTCTTAAGTTGATCGACTTCTTTGAGGGGTCGGTCCACACCGAAATCCACAATAGTGTGGAGTTGATCATGCCTGCCCGCCCGGAGATTGAACGTGTCATCCCCCATTTGTCGCGGAATATCGCCGCTCGCACGCCGAAGCCAGCGTCGCACCGCATTGATACTCGCGAGCCGAAAAAGCGATCGCGATCTGCCAGCGAATGTCTGCTTGCACAGGCGTTACATCGCCAATCGGCCACCGCCAGATTGAGTTCAGATTCTCTTAGACCCGCGCCTCGGGTGGTACGCCGAGCCATTGCGTGCCGACGGTCTCGCTATGGGCGAATTTCTTTGGTTGGAGAGATGTTGGGCATGGTCAAGGTCTGGGGCTGGGCCGAGATGCCGAAGAGCAAGAACCGAATCAGCTGCGCGGCTTGATTGGCTGTCGCGCCACGGAAAGGAAAGCAAAGGCACGATCGGTTTGTGTGGGAGTCAGCCAGACGGCACTGAAATGTGAAGTAGGATGAACGGGCTGTAAACCCGCGCTTCTTCGGTCGCTCAAGCGGTGTCCTAACGAGATGGCTTGTGCCGCAATTGCTGCTCGATGTTGCGAATCTACCTTCACCTTCTGACACTTGCATAGAGCAAAAGGAGAACCGCGATCAAGCTACCGCCGGGCCAGGATAGAACTTCGACGTCGACATGGGCGCTGACATATTGGACAGTATCGACCAACCGCGTCACACACCCTTCGATGAGTTTCTTGACGACGATACGCATACTTTCTGGCGCTCGTGCTTTTAGTTCAACCTGTGCTGGATGTGAATCGCTCCCACAGAAGTCTTGCGGTCGAGTAGCAGGGCTCATCGGATTGTCCGGATGGAGATTTCCCTGCAACGGAGCCGTCGGGTGCAGGACCCACAAGGAATTGACGCCGCCAGGCGTCGGGATTGGTTCCCACGATCCGGCGAAAGACGCGTGAAAAATGGGCCTGATCGGCCATGCCGCACTCCAACGCCACCTGCGCCAAGCGTAGCCGCGATGTCAACATCAATTGCTGGGCTCGCCGGATGCGCCGCTTCATTATGTAGGTAACAGGAGACTCTCCAAAGGTCTTGCGAAAGGCTCGAAAGAAATGGCTCGTGCTAAGCTGAACGAGGCCTGCAAGGTCAATGGCTCGGATACTCGAGTCCAGTTTGTCCTCGATGTGAGATCTGAGTCGCTTGGCTTGCCACGGCGCGAGCCCGCCTCGCAAACACGAACGCTCCGCGGCCCCATCCCCTGCCGGGCTCAGGTCGATTCCAAGCAGTACTGCCGCACGCTGAATGCAGCGCTTCGCCGCGCGACAGTCGGTGTCCAGTGCGACGGTTGCGGTAGCCAGAAGGCTGGCAAGTGCGTCGTTATAGTCGCATGAGTCGGATTTCTCCACGCCCAGGCCGTCTGATCGAACTTGACACTTCGCAGCCGAAACGATCGTTGATGCGTTTGTTGAACACTGTTTGATGTCGGAACTAAACGACTGTGCAAGGGCGTTCTCGTTCGATTTCATATCAAACCTGCCTGCATGCGGGAAGGTGAATCGTTCGGATTTGAATAATCCACGCACGCAACTCGTTTAGCATCTCCCTAATGTGGTAAGCGAAACTCACACCACAACGGGAATAGCGAACGTGCCAAGCCATCCCGCACAGACTAGTACGACGACGCGCCGCAGAAGGAGGCATCAAAATAGAATCTGCGCCGGGACCGGGCATCGCCAATGCGAGGGCATTTGGAAGCGTGTAACAGCAGAGGAAATACGATTGCGACAGATGAACGCGGAAGCAGCAATGCGAGTCCGGGTCTGCAGGGAGAAAACATCGAGAAGAATCGCTGCCAACCGCGCGTCGCCGAGGTGTGCTTGCACTTTATCTAGGTAGCATCCTCTGCCCCTTTTGGGAGAGGCGCAAGTTTACAACTCCAGCGCGACTACAGGTCGAGAATTCCTCGCTTCAAGGCGATCGTCACCGCGTGAGTACGATCACTCGCATTGAGCTTCGGCAGGATACTCTTCATATGCGTCTTGACAGTTCCATCGCTGATATTGAGCTCCGCCGCGATCAGCTTGTTAGACTTTCCCGCCGCGACGCATTTCAGGATCTCGGTCTCGCGCTCGGTCAGCGAGTCGTCGGCAACATGCTCAGCGATTTCCGTCGCAATCTCTGGCGGCACCCGCCGCTTGCCCGCATGGATGGCTCGAATGGTATCCAAAAGCTCGGTCCGCACCAGGTTCTTGAGCAAATAACCCGATGCGCCCGCTCTGAGTGCCGCAGCAGCCTGGACGTCGCCCGCATAGGTCGAGAGCACGATGATGCGCGCGTTCGGAAACTCACGGCAGATTGCTGTGATCGCGTCAATACCGTTCATGTCGGGCATCCGCAGATCCATGAGCGTTACGTCCGGCCGCAGCTGCCGAAAGCGATCGATGGCCTCCCGGCCATTGCTGGCCTCTCCGACCAAAACCATGTCGGACTGGGCTTCAAGGACCGCCGCGATTCCCTCGCGCAGCAATAGATGATCGTCGACCGTAAGGATTCGAATGGCATGGGTATCCTGTTCAATCATCGGGCTGCCTCACCGCCAGACTCTTCTCGTGCATCCCAAACGCTCCGACGCCACCAGCCGAATCGGAGCAAACGCGCTGTACCTCGGAAAGACACCTTTGCCGGGATGCGCAAATCGACCTCCGTACCGGCACCAGGTCTGCTCCAGATGTCGAGTTGAGCGTCAAGCTTCTTCGCCCGTTCCCGCATCCCGACAAGACCAAAGCGATCTGGCTTGCCATCTGTGAGTACTTCTGCGCTGATCCCTCGCCCGTCGTCGCGCACTCTGACACGGAGCGACGACTCACAATAGGAAACGTCCACCTCGATGTGTCTTGCGCCCGCGTGCCTGAAAGCGTTTCCGATCGCCTCACGGGCGATTAGGAATGCTTCCTCGCGTACGATCGGATGCAGATCGCGCTGTACACCCTCTACGCTCACCCGAAACTCCGCTGGCTGCGCGACAGCGAGTTGCTCACCCTCAGCTGCCAGTGCCTGAATCAGGTCGGAGCCATCCCTTCCGGCGGCGCGAAGATCCTTGACCCTGTCGCGTCCTTCACCGAGCAGTTTATCCGCGCGCTCGAGCGATTGCTCCATCAAGTTGCGCGCCGGCTCGCCGTGAGGAATGCTGTCGGTTGCCGCCTGGAACCTCCAGATCAATCCCTGCATGCTCTGCAGCAGCGTGTCGTGCAGCTCGCGTGCGATGCGTTCGCGCTCGCCGAGCCGGGCCGCGAGCAAGCGGCTTGTTTGCAGGCGGACCTGCGCGATTCGCAAACGGTACAGACTGGCGAGTACTCCGAAGCCCAGGAGGGCGCACAACGCATGGAACCATTTGGTCTGATAGAAAGCCGGCACGATTACAAAGTCAAGCGCCGCGCCCGTGGTGTTCCATATCCCGTCGCTGTTGGATGCAATCACACGGAATCGATAGTCGCCGGGACCGAGATTGGTATAGATCGCGTCACGACGGCCCCCAACATCCTGCCAGTCGGGATCGGATCCCTCGAGTTTGTAACGAAATCGCACGCGCTCGGGGACCCTGTAGCTGCCGGCGCTGTAGTTGATCTGCACATTCGTGGTGTGTGAGGGCAGGCCAACGGCCACGCCCTTGTTGGGATATCGCCGAGCCGCGCTATTGATCGACCAAATCGTAACCGGCGGTGCCAAGGTGCTGCGGACAAGGTGCGCCGTGTCGATGAAAATAGTTCCCTGCTGTGTTTCGAACCACACACGACCGTCACTCGTCGCGACCGCAGAGGGTGATGGGCGTAGTGGAGGGGGGGCCGCAGGAATGCCATCCAGATGGTCAAAACCTTCGCATCGCACAACATACGCTGGTTCACGAATCGCGCGCTCGACATCCTGATGCGAAAGGTGGGCGATGCCATTGACTGTGTTCAACCACAGGTCCCCGTTGTCCGACCCCACGATCCCCGAGGCGCCGGCCAACCGACACCCTGGGTCGCCCACCATCCCGACGAATCGACCGCCAGAAAAGCGTGCGAGCCCTAAGTCACCGCCCGCCCACACCTGGTCGCCCGTCACGGAGAGCGCGGTGATGTTGCCGACGTCGACCCCTTCTCCCGGGCCATACACCTCGACACGTTTGTCCAGAAGATGGGCGATTTGATTGTCAGGGTAGCCAAACCAAATGCCTCCTCGACCGTCGACGGTCTCCGCGATCGGCACCCCTCGTGGCATTGCGTCAAGGCCGCCGTATGCGAGCCACTCACCCTCAGTGACTTTATACACCGCACGGTGAATGACCGAGACCCAGAGAGCGCCATGTGCGTCGCGGGCAAGTGCTTGAATATCGGACCCACGCACCTGCTCCGGGATTGCACTGGTGACGATCGAATCTCCCTCGAGATGGGCCAAGGTCGTTCGGCCAGCAAACCAGACGGTACCCGTTTGGTCACGATAACCCGCGGTGAAGTCTGGGACCGGGCGATCGCTGATGATGTGTCCGTCTCGAAGCTCGAACAGATGTGAGATTCCCGGAGGATATTTGGTGCAGGATGCCCATAGGGTGCCATTGCCCCCCGGGACAAGAGTGCTGTTCCCCTCGTACGAGCAGTCTTTGAAACTGCGCACCACGACGCTGCGGCTGAATTGATCGACACCGAGTACGTTGCCCATCCATATGTTCCGTTCCCGATCCTCCAGGAACACGGCGGGCGTCAAGTCAGTTGGCATGGTCTCGACATGGGCAGCGGTTGCATCCGACTGCATGTCGGCCAGTAGCTGGTGAGATTGCCAGCGACCGAACGCGGCCTCCGTCGCAAACCAAGCATTACCCTCACTATCGAAGAACACCAGCCGGGCGTGTGTCGCGGGCAACCGGAAGGATCGGCGATGCGGCGGATCGGTCGACAGATCGAAACGAGTCACGGAACTATTTCCTATGAACCAAACGTGACCGTCCGGGGACTCTGCGAGTTCTTGGGCATGTCCACTGTGCCCGCTGTCTATTGCTGCTATTGCAGATACAATCTGGAACGTCGATTCTTGCGCTTTGCGCACCACGACTGCAGTGTGGGCTGAGACCCAGACGTTGCCGTTTCGATCTATCACCATGCTACTGATCGCGCTATCCGCTGTGCCGAACAGGTCGCTGGAAACTTTCTCGACGTGTGCACCCCTAATTCGCGCGATGCCACCGGTTGCCGCCACCCACAGTACCCCCTCACGGTCCCAGGCAAATCTCTTAACCGTCCCGCGGGGTATCCCGTCGCGCACCGCATAACGACTCTGCTGACCATCGCGGAGCAGACAAATGCCGCCGAACCTGAAGCCAATCCACAAGCCGCCGTCGGGAGCCGCGATAAGGGCACTAACATCCATCGACGGTAAGGGGTCGTCTGATTGCCCTGGATAGTGCACAAAGCGTGTACCGTCGAAGCGGTACAGCCCGGTGCTATTCCCCAGCCACATTGTCCCGTCCCGCGTTTGCGCCAGCACGTTTACCGGAGCAGGAGCGCCGTCGGACACATGGAATGCTCGGTGGTTCAGTTGCTCGAGCGTGAGAACGGACTCCTGCGACCACACAGGTCCGCAGCACAGGATCGCAAGGACCCACCGAACAATCCGAATCAAGTGATTCACTCCCGGTAAAACTATCCCCTATCATCCTCCGAGCGCGTGCGGATCTCCCAAAAGGGGCGTGCGCCGCTACCGTCATGTAGGGTACACCTTGATCCTTGCGGCGAGCACCCTTACCCCAGTGCAACGGCTCTTTTCCATGTTTCCCGTCGGTTGGCCCGGCTTCGCGTTACTGCTCCTGCGGGCCTCCGTTGCTATGGCGCTGCTTCTTGGCGCAGCGCACCGACACGGCGTACCCCCCTGGATTACTGTCGCTTCGCTCGTCGTTTGTGCGGGGCTAATTGCAGGATTTCTTACGCCTATTGCCGCCGCCATTGCACTCGGCTTACACGTGCTGATCTGGTCGTCCCTCGGCGTTGATAACCTGGGAAGTGCCGCGATCATCTGTGTCGATGTTATTGCATTGGCCTTACTTGGACCGGGTGCCTATTCGTTTGACTCCCGCCGGTTCGGCCGCCGAATAGTCGTGCGAACCCCTCCGTAATTGGCTCAAGTTAGCGCGGCCCGCTGGTTGGACGTGATCCGCGCGCGGCACCTGGATGAACATCCAAGTGATCCGGAACGTTTGCTTCAATGTGACGCAGGAAGCTCAAGAACTCCTGATGCCGGTGCTCCGATCAAAAAAAGCACTTTCCTCCAATCATGCGTGAGGAGTTCCTCTCAGAATTGCGGTGTTATGGTGTCTTTCGACCTGCGCTGGAGTGACTCATGAGCGTCTTAGTTGAGATGGCGGACCCAACGAACCACTCGCGCACCGGAGTAAATGTGAAAAGCGACAACATTTGCTCGCTTATATTGGTCGGATTTTGCATATGGGCACCTCGTCCGTCCGTCGCAGAATGCGCACCGGAATCGCGCACTAGCACTTCGCTTCAGCTTATTTCGGCCACAGGCGCGGACGACGATGTTAGCCGGCGTGGCGTTTCAGGAACGCCCAAAACGACTGCGCGAACAATCGATCAAGGCACACCCGGCGCTCTGAATCTACTAGGCATTCGTTACGCCAAGGGACAAGGCGTCAAGAGAAATCCCGGAATGGCGATGAGATTCTTTCTGCGATCTGCGATGCAAGGTTATACGCCAGCGATGACCAATATTGGAACTCTCTACGAAATCGGTGCGACAGGACATCGCAATCTTAGTCGTGCATACGCTTGGGTGCGAGCGGCCTTGTCCTTCGGCGTGCCTCAAGAAGACCTCGACACGACCGAGTTGAAATTGGCGATGATTGCCGCGCAGCCTTGGATCCGACAATATTGGCGGAGCTGAAAGGCTGGCGGAGACGATCGCCACCAGAATCGTTGAAACCTGCGAATGCTCGCCTGGCCAAGAAACTGAATTGGCGTCTGACAGTTCCCTATGAGTCTAGTGTGGCATCAGCGCTGAGGGCAGATCGTGCATTTTCTGATTGCACTCATCATAACTCGGCGGCACTCGTCTCCCTGGGAGCCGTACCAGTCTACCTCCAATCTGTCGCTGTAACAGAACGTTAGTGCAACGGAACCGTGGGCGCTCAGGTGAGGCTAACTTGTTGATCTAGAAATGTGAAGTCCCAGATCTAAGGTGACATTCTGGCTCTCGTGAACCTACGACCTTCGGGTTATGAGATGACGGTAGCATAAAACGCAATTTCAAGTACTTGATTATTAACCACTTTGCTCGCGGGATGTCCGTTGCAAATCGACCCCAGAGCACGACGAAGCACAACAAAGCACGACGAACTCTCCGAGTAGACGAGGACCTCGCGGCCCTCGTCCCTCACAGACCCGAACGAGCGCGATTCGCGCATTCGGTTCTTCATAGCACAGCTTCGCGCACGATCAGGTGTAGCGATGGACGATTCTGGGGGCAGGCAACGGATAGCGTGCCACCAACCTCAGGAACTTCTCCCAGGTAACATAGCTCTTCCACGACCGCCGCGACAACCATTTGCGCCAGATCCGCCGCATCCAATGGACTACGGAGGATAAGCGTGGATAGTTGCCGGTGATGCCGAAGTAGGCGAAGTGCCCCTCCAGCATCCGGCAGAGTCGATGATGTTGCTCGGCAATCGGCCACGACCGCATAAAGCGGCATTGCAGGTTGATTGCCTTGAGCGTCCGCGCCAAACGATCTTTGGCGGTCCGCTGCCACACCGTCGGCTTGCCTGTCCGCGTCTTGCTCCAGATGTGGAGAAAGCCGAGGAACGTAAAGGTCGTGGGCAACGCTGTCTGCGCACCCACGCGCTCGGCCGGCGCCCTGAAGTCAACCAGCCGGGTTTTATCGGGGTGGAGTTCCAACCCGAACTTCGCCAGCCGCTTGCCCAGCACCGCCTGCACCCGCTCGGCGTCGTCTTTGGACGCAAACAGCATCACAAAGTCGTCGCAGTAACGGACCAAGGCACTGGCGCTGCGCAGGCGCGGTTGCACCTGCTCGGCAAACCAGTCATCGAGCACATGATGCAAAAACACGTTGGAAAGCACGGGTGAGATCACCCCACCCTGAGGCGTACCGACACCGGGGAAAGATATCTGTCCCCGTTCCAGCACCCCCGCTTTCAGCCACTTGTCGATCATCCTTCTCACCACACCATCGGTGACTCGTCTGGCCAGCAGTTCTCGCAGCTTGGCGTGATCGATGCTGTCGAAGTATTTTCGAACGTCCACTTCCAACACCCATCGAGCTCCCTGCCCCAATATCCCGAGACGTAGGACTCGCAGCGCTTGGTGCGCATTGCGACCGGCGCGAAAGCCGAACGAGCAGTCACGAAAGTCCTGCTCGTAGATCGGCTCCAGCAGCATCACAATGGCGCGCTGCGCTATTTTGTCCTCGAAAGACGGGATGCCCAGCGCACGCTTGCCACCATCCGACTTGTCGATGTAGTGACGTCGGACTGGCGGCGCGCGATAACGGCCCGATTTCAGCCGATCCATCAGGCTTTGCAGGTTCTGCTCCAACTCGGCCGCATATTCCTGCGCCGTCTGACCATCGACCCCGACCGCACCGTCTTTGCGCGTGCACTCATAGGCATACCTCAGCCACTCGGCGTCGAGGTAATGGTTCAGAGACGTGAACGCCATCGCTGGATTCTCTGCCGCCAGCTTGGCTATCCGCTCCTGTTTCGTTGACACGCTTTCAGGCTTCAATGCGCCCTCCGTGTTTCTCAAAAGCGATTCTGTACCACGATGCTCCGCTTCCCTCGATCCGGGTCCGCGCGAGCCGCGTTCCCCAGCATCCTCGGTACTATCAGAGCACTACGACTTCCTGCGATGAATACGGAGTCGCTTATGTTGTTCGCTTCTCCGCTCCAACCGATCCTCTCCAAGTTCGCTCCCGTGCGGTGGAGAACTCCGCTCAGGCCTGGTCCCGTTCAAGCCCGGTACCGCTGGCTATTCATCGGCTGGTCAATCACAGGATCTCCCAGGTTCCTGGAGAATCCATCCCGTACCTTTGCCCCGCTCTAGGATCCCGGCCAGTTAGTCGGTCCTCGCCTTCTCGGCCCGACGATGCAGTCCCCACTTTGCGGACAATGAGGACACCAGCACTACGGACTTCTCGAGACTCAATCACGCGGCTTCAGTACCCGCTGCCTACGCTTCAAGTGATGCGTCACCGCACCCACATGCAAGGCTCGCTTCCGGCTGGTGGCTAACCTTTGCCGGGTGGGAGTTGAACCCACTGGATTCCATCGAAAAGTTTCCATCCTCTACATAGGACTTCCTCCTTTCCCAGATTTATCCTGGCGCGACCGCAAAACTCCCGCAATCTCCTGGTACCCCATTTTGACGCGCTGGGCCTGCTTTTCACGCTCATCGGTGGGATGCGCCGCGGCGTGTCCGCCGCCGGAGAGGCAACGCTTTGACACGAAGCTTTCGCTCGAGCGCCGCAGGCACGTCTACCAGCTCCACTTCACGGACGGGCTGCCCGTCTCGAATGCGTTTTATGATCTTATTCCAGGTGCCAAAAGGCCGAATGATCTGAGCGTACTGGGCATCCGTCGTCTCGATTCCTTGCAGCTCATAGTGATTGATCTGGTCCCCTTCCTGGTGATGATCCCTGAGGTCGCAAAGAATTAGCTCCATTTGCAAAAGGTCGTGCAACGGGGAACCCTCCATCTCCCACTCGCGCGGAAGCTTCTTCTTTCGGTAAAAGGGATTGCGTGCGATCAATCCCACGACCCACCGGTCCTGCTCCCGATTATCATCGGTTCGCACCATCGTTCCCACGACTTCCAATTTGATCCGCTTCTTGAGCCCTTTGGTCTCTCTGCGGTCCTCAAGGATCGTCCCAAAGTCGGCCCACTCGTTGCCCGTATAACGACAGAGGTTCAGATAGGGCGCCGCGTCCACGGGTACCCCGGGAAGCTGAATGCAAACATCGGTCTCGTGTAAGTACGCTGGGGCTTCGGGTCCTTCAGGGACCCGCTGCCTGGTATACAACAGCAACCAACCATTTCGGAACCGATCGAAATAGGTGATATCTTCCGAGTGATGGACGCGATCCATCGGGACGGCTCGATAGCGAGCGCACGGGTCGAGCAGGGACTTCAAAAGGTTTTCTACACCGATCCCATGCCAGCAGGCTCCGTCCTGATGGATTGTAAAAGCGCCGTTCGATGACAATCCGAAGGCATCGTGAAGATAACCGAAGAGATCGCGGAGCTCTTCGAGCGTACTCAAGGACAGCGACAGTGACAGTCGCACCCCGTCGCCACCCGGGTTGCTCCCACCCGTATCCGGTATTGCCGTCGAGAATGTCGCGTGCGCAAAATCGGTTTTGGAGCAAAAATAGCTGGAGGCGCACGGACCCGCGACGAACTCCATGGTCGATCTAGGCAGCGGGGTATCGAGATATTCACCACCCTCGCCGGTTCGAAACCAGGCGCGACCGTTAACAAGAAGTTCGCTGCGCTTCTTGGTGATCAAGTTCAGCACGCGCGCCTTCCCCGCGCGAAGCAGCCCAATCTCCGAGGCGACAAAGACCAGGACTACACGGGTGCGATCGTTTTCGATCTCCTTGAGCGCTGGTCTTGAAATCGCGGACGTCGTGAAAAGCACGCCGATGACCTCCGGTATGGTGCGGCTGAGACGCGAACGCAAACTGTCGATATCGCCGATATCGAGAACCCGATTGCGATCTTTGACCTCAACAAGCAGAGTCAGATCGTTGCCTTGAGCCAGGATGTCGGTTTGCCGAGGCTTGGCGACGCGAGCATTGGGATGTGCACGGAAGCCAGCGCCCTCGAGCAGTTTCAACACTTCGATTTCAAGCGCTTTTCCGGGTGGTGTTTTCTTTGATCGCGTCACGAGTGATGGTCCATCATCAAGTTAGCATGTTTGTGCCCTGTTGCCAGAACGGAGTGCCCCATGAAGAAGGCGTCACAACGGCAAGTATCTGCCCTTCCATCTCCTGCACGCCGATCTAGGCATCGCGAGGTCTCGTAAACACGGCCAGCGTACCATAGGGATATCGAGGGCTGTCGGCGTTGATCATGATCACAACGCACCGGAGAACTTTCGCGTGCTCCACGAACGCCTGAGAAGCAATATTTTCCATGAGCCGAAATCGACCTGGTACTTGGCTAGCCACCAATACCAGCAGCGCAATAGCCTCGCTTGTGTCCGCGGATGCAAAGAAAACCAAGCCATTTCGAGAAGACGCGCGTTCCCGTAGCTTCTGGACAGTAGAGACAAGACCTTTTAGACGTTGCCCAATCTCGATTTGCTGCTGGTAGCCAGCGCTGAGCAGTACGATCCCGGCTTCGATCCAACGATCTGGCTTCTTCTCTTCGAGTCTCGCTAAGAGATCTCGCCACCATTGCGTCGCCTGATACGCCGGCTTGTCCTTAGCGATCCCGTGGCGGGTGGCCTCGTAGTACTCGTCAATCGGTTTCGAAGCCCCGACCAAGACGAGGCGCGTGTTCTTGTGAATGTCGCCGACGCTCAATCCGGTGTTCAAATACACTCCCAGCAAATCGATCTCGTCGGCAGTATAGTCCGCACTACCCTCCCACACACTTCGTTGCACCCAATAGTGGATGCGCTCCAGCGGTGATTGCAAAATATCGAAGACTATCTCCAAATCCGCCAGCGTCACCGCAGGAGCCACCGCGATGTCCGGCGGCACAAAGCCTGCTTCCTTAAGCGCATTGACGTTTGTATGAATGAAGCCAATGTCCTCCAGGGTTACCGAAACTCGTACGATCCGATGTATGCGATCGAGATTCGTAGGAAACACATCTTTGAACGGCTGCATGCCAGGATCGCCCGCTTTAGCCGCCCAAATCGCGTCTTCCAAGCGCTTCGATTGCCGCGACGGTTCGATCAGTAAGCGATCGATGTCCTCGCCTAGGCGCTCCGGCGCCCCGCGTCGCGCTTGGGGTGAAATGCCACCGGATTTTGCTTCCACGAGAATTAGGATCGGGCCCATGTCCACAATCAAATCAGTTTCAAACTCTTGCGACCGATCGGGTGATTGCCACTTGAAATTGGGCGTTAATGTCGCCTCGGGGAATGCCTTCTGAAATAACTCGGCGGTTTTCTTCTCCAAGTAGTCGGATCGTCGTTTGTCGTAAGCAATGCGAAGCGGTGGATCGTCGCGGAAAACAGCCGACATCATTTCGAAAAGAAAAGCGAAAGCGGTTTGAGGCAGCGGACAGAAATAATTGCCCCCCTCGAGGGCTATCGCGGGCTGAAGCCAAACCGGGTTATTCATGAAGGCATGTTCGACGTTGGTGCCTTGCAACTCTCCCAACCGATAGCTTGCCGCTTTTAGAGCCTGCTCGACTACCGAGATCGGTCTCCCGATAGGTGCGGCAATTTGCGTAGCCGAGAATGTGTAACAGTCGACGAGCCGAAGGTCGGAATGCGACAGCATCATGGCCTGTGCCGCCTTAAGCGAGGCCCGTCGCTTGCGCATGAGTTGCTCGAATAATTCTGGCGAACCCTCTAAATCTGGGATCGCCTTAAAGTACGCAGCCACCGCCCCACGCACCGTCTTTGCGCGGATCATTGGAGCAAGACGTTCGAAATGTGCGTTGAATCGCTTCTGACACTCGTCAAACATATGATCAAAAATCAGGATCCAATCCGTGATCCGGAAAGCGTGCGTGCACTCAAAACGAGCATCCAGCGGCGTCAATAGTTCTAAGCCGATCCGCTTGACCTGATCATAAAACCCCCAATTGCGGATCATTTGCGTCGTCATGCGCATTTGCTCTTGCACTGCGAGCCGCGCTTTAGCCAAATCGGTGGCGGCATGCTCGATTTGAGAGAGCCGTTTCCAATGAAACTGATCTGCCCATTTCGGCAACATTTCGAACATCGACCCCACGTCTCGGCTTGTTGCCGGACGTGCGCGGGAGATATCGGGACCCAAGGTCAAGGTCATCAATTGGCCCAATTCGATGTGAGCCGGGTAAAGTCGCGTTCTTTCGCCATGGCTCAATATTCCATTGGCGTCTACAAAGTCCGGAATGCCGTAGGCGGCCAGGCAAGCCAAAAGTCCAAACGGGTCCACACGAGACATCAGGTCTCGAATAGCGATTGTAGTCGAAGCGAATTTTTCGGCTTGGTCCTTGCCAAATCCCGCCATCAGCAGGACGAGTTCGTCGCGGGGAATGTCCGCTAGCGGGCTGCGCATCCCCTTGAGCTCAAGGCCAAGAGGAGACTTTGGGGCCGCCTTTTTACGTCCCCTCTTCCGACGACTGCTTTTGCCCAAATGACTATCCTCCCTGAGGGGCGATCCGATGCCGTCATCGGCATCCAAGTGCTTCACACCCTAGTTAAAAATCCCGGTCACAAATGGGTGCACTAGCAATCCGATCCTTATAATAGCTGGCGGAGTAGATCGGTGAAACGGGATCAGCGGAAACGCTCAGCGAATCCCCGGAAATAGCATAGGGTGCGACACGACGAATGAACGAGACGAGCACCAAGGCACCGCTGCAAAAGTCCGCTGGTGTGACAGCCACAGAGCGTATGCTCGCGGACTTCTGCGAGCGTTCGTTCCTAAAGCTTTGGAGCTACCCTAACCCATACAAAGACGACGGACACGAGCTCTGTGATCTCCTCGTCGTTTTTGACGACTACGTCTTCATCTTCTTCGATCGAGAAAAGGCACTGCCGGTAGTTCCGGATAAAGACCCGCAGGTTTTGTGGGACCGATGG
>Ga0210399_10001800_pt1 | contig 16700 bp, 13 predicted proteins | sample IncBWC14MmetaG_FD_150865 | JGI IMG/M metagenome (GOLD analysis project Ga0210399, IMG submission 150865) | Forest soil microbial communities from Barre Woods Harvard Forest LTER site, Petersham, Massachusetts, United States - Inc-BW-C-14-M | ecosystem: Environmental > Terrestrial > Soil >...
GGCGAAACCACGGCCTTGTCTTCGATGAAATCGCCCAGGTGCGAATCTTCCTCTTCCCCGATCGGCGTCTCCAGCGAAATCGGCTCCTGCGCAATCTTCAGGATCTTGCGCACCTTGGACACCGGAATGTCCATGCGCTTGGCGATCTCTTCACTGGTCGGCTCGCGCCCGAGTTCCTGCACCAACTGGCGGCTCGTCCGCACCAGCTTATTGATCGTTTCGATCATGTGCACCGGGATACGGATGGTGCGGGCTTGATCGGCAATCGCGCGGGTGATGGCCTGGCGGATCCACCAAGTCGCGTAGGTAGAAAATTTGTAGCCGCGGCGCCATTCGAACTTGTCCACGGCCTTCATCAAGCCAATGTTGCCCTCCTGGATCAAATCCAGGAACTGCAAGCCGCGGTTGGTATATTTCTTCGCGATCGAAACGACGAGGCGCAAGTTGGCCTCAATCAATTCCTTCTTCGCCTGTTCGGCTTCTGCTTCGCCCCGGTGAATGATCGTCAGCGTGCGCTTCAACTCGGTCAGCCCGACTTCGCTGGCCTCCTCAATATCCTTCAGCTCCGAACGCCGCGTACGCAGTTCGCGCCGCGCTTCCGCCGCGTTCTCGCCCTTGGACACGTCCGCGCGCCGCTCCAGCCGCCCAGCCTCGCGCTCCAACGACTGCAGGCGCTCCACCGTGCCGCGCATTTTGTCGATCAGCCGCTTCTTCTCAAACGGGTTGAAATCGATCCCGCGGATTTCCAGCGAAATCGCGATTCGTGTCCGCGCCACTTCCCACTTCGCACGAACGTACTGCTTCTTCTTCGCTTTCGCCGTCTTGTCGAGCTTCACCGCTTGCTTCAGCGCCAGGTCGTAAAGCTTCGCGATCTTCTCGATGTACTTCAGCGTCTGCTTGGTCTTGTTGGCGATCTTCTCTTCGGTCAGTTCTTCATCGTCAAACTGGACGATTTCCTTGATCGACCGCGCGCCCTTTCGCAAGTCATCCCCAACCGCGATCAGTTCCTTGATGACGATCGGCGAACGAGTAATCGCCTTCATCACCACCAGTTGCCCGCGCTCAATCCGCTTCGCGATGGTCACTTCGCCTTCGCGCGTCAGCAAAGGCACCGTGCCCATCTCGCGCAGGTACATGCGCACCGGATCGTTGGTCTTCTCGAGCGAACCCGGCGTCAAATCCAGGTCGCTGCCCTCGGCCTCGTGACCGTCGTCTTTGACCACCGCATCGCGGTCGCCGTGGTCAGAAGACACCTCAACCGCGCGCGCCGCTTTCGCCGACGCGGCATCTTCGTAAATCTCGATGCCGTTGCGTTCGAATGTGGTCAGAAGGTCGTCGATCTCTTCCGAAGAATGCACTTCCGCAGGAAGAGAATCGTTTACTTCGTCATACAGCAGGTACCCCCGCTCTTTGCCGACGGCAATGAGCTGGCGTACTGCATCATATTTTTCCTCTAAACCGGTTCCTGCCACTGCACTCCTCCCGCTTCCTGAATCTGTCTCTCGATTTCTGCGCGAACTGCACCGCTGTAGTTCCGCGCACTGCCCACACGAAATCCAGAGAGAAAGCCCGCAATGGGCGAAGGGAGGGAGCGAATCCCCCGGAAGACTCTCAAATTTTTCGGTGAAGCCCGATGCGCCGTGCTGTGTCTTTTGTGCTGCTGCACGCTGTCCGCCTGCCGTGCCGTTGCCGAACGGTTCCAAGCACTATAGACATACACATAGATGCCGGAACAAACCAATCCGTTATCCGCACAACCCTTTTACGCTACACGCTTAAGTCCCTTCCGGTCAATATTTTAGTTTGTGGAAAACTGTCCAAAGTAGTGGAAGACTTGGCGCCATCCCACCCCTTTAATACCACTCCAGACAAAGGATTTAGCTCCGCCAGAAGCGGCTTTTGCCTTTTCGGAGCCGGAACCTTCCACAGCCGAACTTTCAGTAGCAGGCGTCATCACCCTCCCGAGCTAGCCCACCCGTCCATCCCGTATGCGCCGAGCGAGATACACCGCCAGGACCAGATTGACGGCCAGGATCGCCACTTTGCCTCCACTCGGGTGGCGGGCCAGCTCATAGATTTCCAACGGGAGGAACGAACCAGTGATGATCACCGTGAACCACATCGCCCATATTTTCAGCAGCCACAGCCCAATTCCCTCCGTCACGAACAATCCGCCATAAAGAAAACTGCCTACCACCAGATCCCGCACCCTGTTCGGCGTAAGTGCCGCCGCGGTCGAAAGAATACGCCCCACAAACCGGCTGTTCTGATCCAGCCCAAGGACCGAGACCAAATTCTCGACCACGCCCGGGATGTCCGTATGAATCAATTTCAGCGCTGCCACGCCGACCGCGATCAGCAACACGCCTTTCAGCAGCTTAAAGATCGCAATCAGCCGCAGCACTCTGGTTTGAGAAGTTTTCATGAACGAATTTCTTTGCTGCCGTGCGCGATGTACCGCACCTCTTCAGAAAACTACGCCGTTCTCTCCCATGGCGGAGGCACCTTTACCCACGCCATCCCGCCGGCCTTTGCCGCATGAATCCCCATCTCCGTATCTTCAAACACCAGGCACGCCTTCGGGTCCACGCCAAGATTCGCTGCCGCACGCAGAAACGCTTCCGGATCCGGTTTGCTCTTCGTGTATTCTCCTGCGCACACCAAAGTATCGAAGCGGTCCAAAAGGTTCAGTACATTCAGCGACGCCGTAACTGAATCTCTCCTGCTCCCAGACACCACGCCAAACGGAATCTTTCCGTGCTGCGCCTCGATATGCTCCAAAACCTCCGGCACCGCCTTCAATTGCGGCAGCAATCCGAAATACAAGCTCTCTTTCCGGTGCTCCACATCCTCCACCGGCATATTCAATCCGCGTTCCCGATTGAGCGTAGAAATTACCTCCGCCACCGGCATCCCTCCCCACGCATAAAACCGCTGTTCCGAAAACTCGCAATTCCACTCACCCAAAGCCTTCTTCCATGCCAGGTAGTGCAAAGGCATCGAGTCTACAATCGTCCCGTCGCAGTCAAACAAATACGCCCCAAACGAACCTTCCGGCAATTTCAGTTTCATCGAATTCTTCCTATTTCCTCGAGGAACAGCATTTGAACTCCAAGCACGGCCAAAAAAAGCTTGGTCATCCTGAAACAATCCGACAAGGATTGCTGAAGGACCTCAACCTAACGATGCTTCACAACCTGAAATTCTTTCACTCATCCGGGCTACCCAGCCGCGGTGAGCCGCTTCATCAACTCCTGCTTCCTCTCCAGCAACTCCCTTAACCCCGCCCCGCTAGGATTGGCCTCAATCGTCTTCTGCACCTTCGCCAATTCCTGCTCAATCTGCCGCCGCCGCAATGCATCCAAACAACTCTCCGCCTCTTCCCACGTCGGTTCCTGCGCATCTTCAAACAGAATCTCAAAAAACAGGCGCCGCTCCCTCTCCTCCAACTGCGCGCCAATCTCCGTCGTCGGTATCGGCTCGTCTGATAACCCCGCAACAATCAACGCCGCAAAAACTTTCTCCGTCTCCAATCCCTCGTACAACCGCCCATGCTGCAGCCGCTGCGCCAGCTCTTTTCTAAATCCCTCCGCCTCGGCCAGCATCCGAATCAGCCGACGTTCAATCTGCTTCGCCGGCTTGCCCACAAGCTGCGGCGCCACTTTCACTTCACCCCGGCGCTCGGTCGCTGATTTATTCAGCGCCGCCCGCAGCACGGGCTCATCAATCCGCAACTGCTGCGCAATTCGCGTCGCCCATTCTGAACGCAGCAACCGATTGGGAATCCGCTGCACATACGGCATCAGAAAATTCAGCGCTCGCTGTTTGCCTTCCCCGGTAGACAAATCCATCTGCCGAGCCCGCGCAATCAGGTAATCCACATACGGCGGCGCTTCCTTCAGCAGCTTGATGTACGCCTCCGCTCCCTTTTCACGAATAAAAAGATCCGGATCGGCTTTCTTATCGCCAATCGCCGGCAGCGCCAGCACGCGCACCTCGAAATCCTGTTCCAACAGCAGCGTCAGCGACCGCTCCGTCGCCGCCTGTCCCGCCACATCCGGGTCATAATTCACAATCACGCGCTTGGTAAATCTTCCGAGCAATTTAATTTGCGGCTCCGCCAGGCTGGTGCCGCAACTCGCCACCACATTCCCGATTCCCGCCCGCGCCACAGCAATCGCGTCCATGTAGCCTTCCACCAGAATCGCAAAATCCTGCCGCCGGATCGGCTCTTTCGCGCGATCCATGTGATAAAGCACGTTGCTTTTCGAATAGATCGGCGTCTCCGGCGAATTCAGATACTTCGGCAAGTCATCGCCCAGCGCCCGGCATCCAAAGGCTACAATCTTTCCAGACTCATTCGCTATCGGAAACGTGATGCGCCGCCGGAAGCGGTCAAACAAACGCGCCCCCGACTGGTCCCGCGAAATCACTCCCGACTCCACCAACAATTTCTCCACGTACTTCGGTTTCAGTTGCCGCAGCAGCACGTCACCACCGCTCGGCGCGTACCCGATTCCGAATTGCGCGATTGACTCCGCATTCAACCCGCGGTCCCCCAGGTACGCCCGCGCCGCTCGGCCCTCCGCCGTCGATTCCAGTTGCCGCACAAAAAACGCCTGCGCCTCGCGGTGAATCTCAATCAACGCCGCCCGCTGCTGATTCTCCTGCCGTTCCTCGGGCGTCCGCTCCTTCGGCCGCGGCACGGGAATGCCGCATTTCTCCGCAACCACCTTCACCGCATCCGGGAACGGACACTTCTCCATCTCCATCACAAAGCTGAAAACGTCGCCGCCCTTCCCGCATCCAAAGCAGTGGAAAATCTGCTTGACCGGATGCACCGCAAACGACGGCGTCTTCTCCCCGTGAAACGGGCACAACCCGGTAAAATTCTGCCCGCTCTTCTTCAGGCGCACGTATTCGCCAATCACGCGAACAATGTCCGCTTGCTGTTTCACCCGATCCGCAAATGATCCCGCTTCCGCCATTTCTATAATTTCAAATCAACAACGGTGATCGCTTTTCCGCCATGTTCCTCGTTTTCAAATTCCGCATTTTCAACCAGCGGATGCGTCCGAAGGAATTCTCCGAGCCCTTTGCGCAAAGCGCCAGTCCCGTGCCCGTGAATAATACGCACGCGGACCACGTTCGCCAGCGCCGCTTCATCCAGAAACTTGTCCACCTTCTCGCTCGCCTGCTCGACCGTCAATCCGATCACGTTGATCTCGCCCGTCGCGCCGCCCGCGCTCGATTGTGAGCTTACCGTAATATTTTCCCGCTTCGACGGCTGAATCACGATTTTCCCCTTGGCCTCGCCTTCCACTCCAGTAATTTCCTCCACTGCTACCTTCATCCGCAGCGGCCCGGCTTCAATTTCCGCCGTTGCTCCCTCCACGCGCCGCAGAATCACTGGCTTGCTGAACCCGCGCACTCGCACCTTCACACCCGGCTGCAAACTTTCCGAGCTCACCTTATCCAGCGTTTCCGGCCGGGTACCCAAATCCAGCTGCGATTCCGAAATCGTCTGCACTACGGCGGCGTTCAGCTCTTCCTTCGCCGACCCACGCACGTCCTGCAGTCTCCGCCGCGCCGTCTTCTCCACCTGAGCGCGCAGTTCGCGATCCTTCACCGCTGCGACAACGCCAGCGACGTTCCCCTCGAACCGCTTTTGCATCTCCGCGAACTGTTTCTCCAACTCTGCAATGCGCTGCTTCTGCCGCTCCACCCAGTCCGAACGCAGCTTCTGCCGCTCCGCTTCCAGCGCATGCCGCTCCTCGGCCATCTGCTTCTGCATGCGGTCCAGCTCATCCCGGCTGCGATGCAAATACCCAATCAGGTCGGCCGCTTCGCTCGCTTCCGGCGTCAGCAGCGAACGCGCATGCTCGATAATTTCCTCCGTCAACCCCAGCCGCCGCGCAATCGCAATCCCGCTCGATCCTCCCGGCACGCCCACCATCAAACGGTATGTCGGACGCAGATTCACTTCGTCGAACTCTACCGCCGCGTTCACAATCCCCGGCGTTTTCGAAGCGTACGTCTTTAACCGGTCATGATGCGTCGTCGCCAGCACGATGCAATCCTTCTTGCGAAACTCTTCCAGCAACGCAACCGCCAGCGCCGCGCCTTCTTCCGGCGCCGTACCGGTTCCCATCTCGTCCACCAGCACCAGCGATTTCGGCGTAGCCTCCGCCAGCATCGTCTTCAAATTCAGCATGTGCGCCGAAAACGTCGAGAGGTCCGCCGCGATCGATTGCTCGTCGCCAATATCCACCAGCACGCGGTCAAACAGCGGCAGCACCGCCCGCTGCGCGGCCACGGGAATTCCAGCCTGCGCCGAAAGTGCCGCGATCCCCGTGGTCTTCAGAGCCACGGTCTTGCCGCCAGTGTTCGGCCCGCTGATCACCAGCAACCGCTCCTCGCCGCCCAGCGCCAGCGACATCGGCACAATTGCCCGGTTTTCCTTCTGCAATTTATCTTCCAGCACCGGATGCCGCGCCGCATCCAACCGCAACTCGGACGTTTCCGCAAACTCCGGCACGCACGCGTCAAAATCCCGCGCAAATCGCGCCCGTCCGAACAAGCTGTCGAGCAACGCGATCGTTTCCGCCGCAGCGCACAGCGGGCCTTCCATTCCGCGCAAACGATCCGTCAATTCTTTCAAGATGCGGAAAATCTCCGCCGCCTCGTCTTCCGCCAATTGCACCAACTGGTTGTTCGTCTCCACTGTCTCAAACGGTTCCACGAACACCGTCTGTCCCGTTCCGCTCGCGCCATGCACCACGCCCGGCACGTTCCGCCGGTGCTCCGAGCGCACCGGAATCACAAACCGGTCGTTGCGCAGCGTCACATAGTCTTCGCCGCTCTCCGCTTGCCGCGAACGCAGAATCTGCCGTAACGTTTTCTGAATCGAGTCGCGCGTCTGTTGGATGCTCGCTCGAATCCGCCGCAACGCGCTCGACGCGTCGTCGCTGATCTCTCCGTTCGGCAGCACACATCGCCGGATCGCCGCCTGCAAATCCCGAAAATCGCCAAGCGCAGCGCAACGCGTCGCTAACAGTGGGAACTTGTCCGCATCCTCTCGAAACTGCAGCTTCAACCATCCGGCAGTTTCCAGCAGCGATCCCGCGTCTAGAAACTCCGCAGCCTCCAGCACCGTTCCCGGCGCCTCCAACCGCGCCCTCCAGGTTTCCGGATCCGCTAGCGCCCCAAATCCCAACTCCCGCCCCAATCGCAGCCACTCGCGAGCCTCGCGAATCAACGCAAATGCGCTCTCCAGCGTCGCCCGGTTTGTGCCAACTTCCAGCGCATCAATCACCCGGCGCCCCGGCACACACGTCGTCCGCAGCCGCAGCAACTCCCGCAGCTTGTCAAATTCCAAAACGTCTTGCGCCGACCGCGACATCCTTCCCGGTGTCCTCCGTGTGCTTCTCTCTGTGATCTCCGTGTTAAGTTTTTCTCTTAGATCCCCAATCTGTCCGCCAAATATTGCACGGCGGCTTTTGCATTCGGCGCGCTATAAATCAGATTCCCATTCGCCTCACCCCAAATCCGATCCTCCGTCGAAGGCCGCGGCCCCTGCTCCACCTCGCGCACCCGGTCCAGAACCGGCTGCCAGAAATCGCCTACCACCACGATCGGCTTCCCAGCGATCACTGATTTGTTCAGCATCTCCCAAACCACGGCGAGCTCCACCAGCGTCCCCGTTCCGCCCTTGCAAACCGCGAACCCATCCGCCAGCCGTATCAACTCAAACAGCCGCGCGTCCCAAGTCTCCATCCGCACTTCCGTATCCACCCACGCATTCGCCTGGCGTTTGAAAAATTCCGCGGTCACGCCGTAAATTTTTCCGCCGCCTTCTTTCGCCCCGCGTGAAACACCCTCCATCACCCCGCCAAATCCGCCGCTGCAAACCGCGAACCCTCGTTGCGCCAGCAATTTCCCCAACTCGCGCGCCTCTTCATACTCCGCGTCGCCCGCCTTCGGCCGCGAACTCCCAAACACCGTAACAATCTTTTCAGTAACCACCGCGCCCTCATCCTTCAAGTTTTGTCGTCACTTCATTACTTCATTGCTTCCTTGCTTCGTTCCCTCTCTCTTCTCATCAAACTCTTCCACCATCGCCCGGCACACTCCATCAATCGCCGAATGCACCTCGTGATTCTTGGCGCCTTGATTGTTGCCCAGAAACGAAAACATCAGTTTTCGCCCGCCTGGCGTCTCTGCGTAACCCGACAAACTTCGCACGTGCGTCACCGACCCCGTCTTCGCATGAATCTTTCCCGCCAATGGCGGCTCCTTCATCCGTTCATTCAACGTGCCATCCGCGCCCGCCACTGGCAGCGACGCCAGAAACGCCGGAAACCACGCCTGCTTCTGCGCATAAGCCAGCAACGCCACGAACGCCCGCGGCGTCACCAGGTCGTGCCGCGACAATCCCGATCCGTCCGTCTGGATCACGTCGCCATCCGGAATCCCCGCCTTCACGTAAAACGCCTGCGGAAATTTCTGCAAGTCCTCCGGCGTAGCCCAGCGCCCCTGCTGCCGCGCTGCTGTTCGCAACAGCACTTCCGTGTGCAGATTCTGGCTGATCTTGTTCACCAGCTTCACGGAATCCTTCAGCGGAATCGAAAGATGCTCGGCCAGTACTGTCTGTGCCGCTTCACCCGGTTCCGGTTCATGCAGAGCGCGCACGGTTCCACCGACTTTGATTCCACGATCCTTCAGCAACTGCACCAGCAGATTCGCCGCGTGCAGCGCCGGCTCCTGAATCGCCAGCACCATCTTGCGCGGAGCGCTGCCCGCCGGCATCACGCCGCTAACAATCACCGTGTCCCCGCCCGGCTCCCGCATCAGCCGCAAATCCGGCTTTTCTTTCGCGCCGATGGTGCTCACTTCGTTTTTCACCACAAATTCCCGCGTCGCCGGCTCCACCACCGCCGTCACCGCTCCGCCCGCTTTTTCCGCCGGCGTCAACGTCAGCGTCACCGTGTTGTCGTCCACCACGATCGCGGAAATCGCCGCGCCATACTCCCAAACCATGTCGTCGATTTCCCAACCGTCCGGATAACGCTCCCGCGGAAAATAACTGTCGTCGCCAACCACGGCTCCCTCAATCTCCTTCACCCCGCGCGCCGCAACCGCATCCGCAAGCTCGGCCAACGCCTTCTCCGGCGGCCCGTCAAACTCTTCCTTCGTCTCATAAGGAAACTTGCGATTGGACAAGTTCGGATCGCCGCGCCCCACCAGAATCAAATCTCCGGACAGCCTTCCGTCCGGCGTCAGCGTCCCGGTCGTTTCCACCGTCGTTCGAAATCTGTACTCCAACCCCAAAGTGTCCAGCGCGAGAGCCGTCGTCAACAGCTTCATATTCGAAGCCGGCAAAAAATAACCGTTCGCATTTTTCTCATACAGCGTCGCGCCCGTTTCCGCGTCCACCACCAGCAATCCCCACTCGCCCTTATCCACTGGCGCCGCGCCCAGCAAACTCTCCACGCGCCCTGAAAATCGCACGGCGGCAGGACTGACTTTTTCCCGCGAACCCTTCTCCTGCGCCGCCGCAAATTGCGCCATCGAAAGCCCAATCAGCGCGCAAATCGCCCACACACTCCCTCGTCGCCTCACACTCCGCGCAATTCCGCTATTGGCATTTCCCATGGACTGAAAGTATAGTCGAAAGTCAGTGGGCGCTTCCTCCCGCACCAACGCGAGGAGCAAGAGCAGGGCGCTTCGCCAAATCCAGCCTCGCCCCGCAACTACCGCTGCCCATATGGTTTTATAGATTAGGGCTCAAGCACTGATTGGAAGCAATATTCTGAAAAGGTGGATTCTCGAATGAAAAAGATTTCTTCGTTTTTGCTGGCGGCCTCGTTCCTCTGCCCGCCGATGCTCGCCGACGACCGCAAGGAAGACAACCGCCTCGAAAACTGCGGCGTGGTGGTTCAGGAAATCATGGATATTCCCGACGACATCCCGCAGGACCTGATCGACAAATCCTACTGCATCATCGTCTATCCCTCGGTACTTAAAGCCGCATTCATTGGTGGCGGCAGCTATGGGCGCGGCGCCATGACCTGCCGCAGCGGCGAACATTTCAACGGCCCCTGGAGCGCTCCCACCATGATGGCCTTGGAAGGTGCTAGTTTCGGCCTGCAGATCGGCGGTCAGGCCACGGACTTCGTCCTGCTCATTATGAACGGCCGCGGCGCAAATTCCGTTCTGAGCTCCAAGGTAAAACTCGGCGCCGACGCTTCTGCCGCTGCCGGCCCGAAGGGTCGCAACGCCGAAGCTTCAACCGACGTGACCATGCGCGCAGAAATTCTTTCCTACTCGCGCGCTCGCGGCCTCTTCGCCGGAATCTCTCTCGCCGGTTCGACCGTACGCCCGGACAACAGCGCGAACCAGAAGCTCTACAAGAAGGAAGTCAGTTCAAAGGACATCGTCTTCAAAGGCACCGAGCCGGTTCCTGCCTCCGCCCAGAAGTTCATCTCCTACCTGAACAAAAAATCGCCGAAGAACCTTGCTTCGGGTAAAGAGATCTAGCGACTAAGGCCAACATATACCTGACGTTAACGAAAGGCTGTGCGAGGTAGACGGCAGAGCCTTTTTTCTTGCATTCCTCATAAATATGACCTACAGTCATTTATGCCTACAGGTCACTTATGCCAGCCATCTCCACAACTGTCCCCTCCAACCGCCGTGAACGTCAATCCCTCGAACGTCGCGAACGCCTCTTTCGCGCTGCCATGGACCTCTTCGCCCGCAAAGGCTTCGCCGAAACCACCGTCGAAGACATCACCAACGCCGCCGACCTCGGCAAAGGCACCTTTTTCAACTATTTCCCCAGTAAGGAGCACATTCTCCTTGCGTTCGGCGAAATGCAACTCGCCAAGTTGAAAGCCGCCTTCGAAGAAATGCGCGAAGCGAACGTGTCCGTGCCCGTCTTCATGGGCTCCCTCGGCGCACGCATGACTCAGGAGCCCATGCGCAATCCGGCCATCATCCGGATTCTCCTGCAGGCCTTTCTCACGGACTCAAAGGTTCGCGAACCCATGCTGAATCTGCAAAACCGCGTCCTCGCCATTCACACGGAAATGATCCGCATCGGCCAGAGCCGCGGCGAAATCCGCAACGATCTTCCGCCCGAAGTCATCGCCCACGTTTTCCGGCAAACCATTTTCGGCACCCTGCTCATCTGGACCCTCCACGCCGATAGCACACTCCTCACTCGCATGGAAGACGCCTTCAAAGTGCTTTGGTCGGGACTCGCCCCGCGCGGCTCTCCGTCTCCGGATCTGGCGGTCCCCTAGTTCACGTTGGGAGTGGAAACTATGAATCGAAAAATTCTCATTCCCGTTCTCGTCGTCGCCGCTCTCATCGGCCTGGCTGTGTACTCCTCCGGCATGCTCCATCGCGATGCGTCTCTGCACGGCTCCGGCACGGTCGAAGCCCGCAACATCCGCGTCGGCTCCAAGATCGGCGGCCGCATCGATAAGATTCTCGTTCGCGAAGGGGACCCGGTCGAAGCAGGGCAAGTCTTGATCACCTTCGACGAAAAAGAACTCGCCGCATCCCTTGCGCAATCCCGTGCCGCCGCCGAAAAAGCCCAGCGCGGCTCCCGGCCCGAAGAAATTGCCGAAGCCCGGGCCGCCGCAGCCCAGGCCAAAGCCGAATACGACCAGCGGAAAAACGGCTACCGCCAGGAAGACATTGAAGCCGCGCAGGCCGATCTCGATCGCGCCAACGCCGACGAAGTTCGCGCGCGTCTAGATGCCCAGCGCTACGACGCCCTTGCCGCAAAGGATCTCGTCTCCAAACAGCAGCGCGATACTGCGGACGCCAATTGGAAAATGGCCCTGGCGCAACAATCGAACTTCCAGCACAAGCTGGACGAGTTGCATCGTGGCTATCGACCCGAAGAGATCGCCTCCGCCGAAGCCCGCTTTCGCCAGACGCAAGCCACGCTCGAAAAGTTCGAAAACGGCTCTCGCGTGGAAGACATTTCCGCCGCCAAAGCGGCGCTCGCCTACGACGAAGCTCGCTTTCGCGAACGCCAGGTCGTTGCGCCCTCCACCGCTTCCATTGAAGTGCTCGACGTTCGTCCCGGGGACCTGATCGCTCCCAACACGCCAGTTGCCACGCTTCTCGAACGCGATCAGATTTACGTCCGCATCTACATTCCCGAAACCCAGATCGGTCGCGTGCATCTCGGCCAGAAAGCCCAGATTCGCGTGGACTCTTTTCCCAACCAGATCTTCGACGGCGCCGTCGAGCAGATCAACCAGCAGGCCGAATTCCTTCCTCGCAATGTGCAAACCGTGGAAGAGCGCGTCCACCAGGTATTTGGCGTGAAGGTGCGCATTGGCGACACGTCGCACCAGGTTCGCGCCGGCATGGCCGCCGACGTCACACTGGCGCCGGGGAGCTGACCGTGACCGATCGCGAACCACCCGCCATCTCCGCGCAAAATCTCGTTCGCCGTTTCGGCAACTTCACCGCAGTGAATGACGTCAGCTTCCGGGTGCAAAAAGGCGAGATCTTCGGCTTTCTCGGCCCCAACGGCAGCGGAAAAACCACCGTCATCAAAATGCTGACGGGCTTGCTGCCGCTCTCCGGCGGTGAAGCTTCAGTCCTGGGCATCGATGTAAGAAAAGATCCGGAAACGGTGCGCGAAAATATCGGCTACATGTCGCAGAACTTCAGTTTGTACTCCGACCTGACCGTCACCGAAAATCTCACCTTTTACGGCCGCATCTATGGCCTATCCAACGATCGTCTCCGCAAACGCATGGACGACATCATCCAGCTCAACGGGCTCGGCCCGTACCTCAATCGCCTCTCCGCGCAACTCTCCGGCGGATGGAAGCAACGCCTCGCCCTCGGCTGCGCCATGCTGCACGAACCAAAATTAATCTTCCTGGACGAGCCCACCGCGGGCATTGATCCGGTAGCACGCCGCCAACTCTGGGATCTCCTCTTCGAACTCTCGGCCCACGGCATCACTTTCTTCGTCACCACGCACTACATGGACGAAGCGGAACGTTGCAGCCACGTAGCCTACATTTATTACGGCAAGCTAATCGCCGACGGCACACCCGATTCCCTGCGCGAACTGCCCGACGTGCAGCCTCCCGGCACCTATCGCGTCGAAATCACCACGCCCGAAGTGACCCGTGCCTTGCGCTTCGCGCGCACCATTCCCGGAATTCGCAGCGCCACGATCTTCGGCCAATCCGTGCACGCCCTGATCAATGACGATCTCGACCCCGATCATTTGCGTGAGCAGTTGCTGACACAGGGCATCGTCGTCGCGGAAATCCGTCCCCTCGCCCCTTCGCTCGAAGACGTCTTCGTCGAACTCACCTACAAACACCAATCCGAGACCGAGGCCACTCGTGCTTAACCCTTTCCGCGGTTTCACCGCCGTCTTCTACAAAGAAGCGCTCCACGTGCGCCGCGACTTCGGCACTCTCTTTTTCTCGTTAATTATTCCGCTGCTTCAAATGTTTTTGCTGGGCTTTGGCATCGACACCAACATTCGCCAGATCAACACCGTCGTCTACAACGCCGACGGCCGCCGCGAAAGCCGCGAACTGCTGGACCGCCTTCGCAACTCCGACACCTTTCATCTGGTCCGCTTCGTGGAAACCGACCACGATCTCACCGACGCCATCGTCTCGGGCAAGTGCCGCGTCGGCATCAAGATTCCCGTGGATTATTCCGACAAGCTGCTCCATCAGATGAGCGCCCAGGTCCTCGTCCTGATCGACGGCTCCGATTCCTCCGTCGCCGGCCAGGCCATCAACGTAACTACCGCGATCGGCCTCGACGAATCCCTCCGCCGCGTCCTCGCCAGCACAGGCGATACCACGTTCGCCGTGGACATGCGCCCCAAAATCCTTTTCAACCCCGATTCGCGCTCGCCAAATTTCTTCCTTCCCGGCCTGACAGCGATTCTTCTACTTAACGTCACCACGTTCCTGACGGCATTTTCCATCGTGCGTGAAAAAGAGCGCGGCACCCTCGAACAGCTCTTCGTTACTCCGGTGCGTCCCATGGGTCTGCTTCTCGGCAAACTGCTTCCCTACCTGATGATCGGTTTCTTCGAGCTCTGCATGATTCTCACTTTCATGCGATTCATTTTCGGCGTGCCCATTCACGGCAGCGTTATTCTTCTCGCGCTGCTTTCCCTGCCGTACATCTTCGTCTCTCTCTCGCTCGGCATCCTGATTTCGAGCAAAGCCAATTCCCAGGCCGAAGCCATGCAGCTCGCCTTCCTCACCATCCTTCCCAGTATCTTTTTCTCCGGCTACATCTTCCCGCGTGAAACCATGCCCAAATTCTTTTACGTCCTCAGTTATTTCGTTCCCGCCACCTATTTCATCGACATTACCCGCGGCATCATCCTTCGCGGCGCCGGCTGGGTCCATCTCTGGATCGACGCCGCCGCCCTCTTCTTCATGGGCACCATGCTCCTGGTAATCGCCGCCCGCCGCCTCCAGAACAAAATCATCATGGCGTGATATTCTGTCGTGCCAAGGGCCCGCTTTTGTAGCGGCCGCCTTCCGGGCGGGCGGCTTTTGATCGTTTCTTGCTCTACCCTAGGGGATTGCCTTGTCCTGCCCGATCTGTCAAAAACGCAAACCCGGCCGCTTCTGCCCTGCAAAAGCCCAGACCATCTGCCCCGTCTGCTGCGGCACCGAGCGCGAAGTCACCCTCGACTGCCCCTCCGACTGCGCCTACCTAGCCGCTGCTCATCGCTACGAAGAACAACACCCTCGCCAGATCCCCGCCGACACGCCGCTGCTCGACGTGCGCGTTGCTCCGGATCTCGTCCGCATCCATCCGCAATTTCTTTCCGCCATCGCTTTCACCATCGCCAAATTCTGCGCGGCCCAACCCGCCGCCACCGACCCCGACGTCCTCGCCGCCCTGCAATCGCAAGCCGAGTCCTACAAAACGCTCGCCGCTGGAATCGTCTACGAACAACCCCCGGCCCCACCCGTCCAGCGCGGCCTCTACGACGCTCTCACCGCATTCCTTAACGAAACCAAACAATCCCCCGCGCAAAACCCCCAGGGCCGTCCCAAGGATTCCGAAATCTCCCAACTTCTCGTCTTCCTCTACCGCATGGGCCTCTTGCGCACCAACGGCCGCCCACGCTCCCGCCGTTTCCTCGAATTCCTCCGCGGCCAGTTCCCCGGCGCCCACGAACTAAAGCGCGAAGAATCCCGCATCATCGTCCCCTGACACATCTTTCCCCCAGCGTTTATTTCTGTTCTACTTCTTGCTGCCAGTTTGATCTGAGGTTGGAGGGGTGCAATGGTACGCTCTCTTTTAACGGTGCTTCTGCTATTCAGCTCACTGCAACCCTTCCTGCGACAGTCGAACCACAGTCCCGAGCCGTCGCCAGCCGTTTTCATTTCTCTGCCGGAAGATGTTCCATCTGAAACGGTTCAGATCCATTACTTTATGACCGGAGAGTTCGGGGGATATGGCGGGAACCTCGAAACCAAGCCGAACCAGACAGAGTACAAGATCGATGCTTCCGTGCAGGGCCGTGCCATAAATTCGATCAAAATCATTGGGTACGCCCCTGGCTGTAAATTTCAGGCCTTCGAACCGGACCTGATGCAAAGTCTGAGTCCAAGAGTGCGGTTCGACTGCGAACCACTCTCCAAGATCACAATTGACGGTGCAATCCCAAGCGACCTGATGGGCCACGAAAACGCCGAATTGGAGATACGGTACGTGGCCTTTTGGGCCAGCCGGTTTTTTGCTGTTGCGGACGGCATGGTAAGCGAGTTCCAGGTGGCCACCGCTAGGCCTGATCTGGACGGTAATTTTCGCGTGGATATTCCTGACTTCAGCGCGGATGAGACAAATTCTTCCCATCCGGGTGGTGCGAACCTGCGTTTCATGCTTCGCAATTCCGAAACGCTTAGCCCGATTGCCATAAACTTGACCCCGGAGCAAACCGAATTTCAGTCGGAGACTCATCAATTGCGGATTCGCCCGTCCTACCCCGCCGGCCTTAAATTCATCCACTCGCAGGAATTGCCCGAGTCCGATGGCAACCAACTTCGGAGCACGCGGTATCAGCCCGCCGAACCGGAACGCATCCCATGCACCTCTCCGCTAACCGCGCCGGCGTCCCAGCCGAGCGATAGTTGGGCTTGCGGGGCGCTCGGCCGGTCGCCTTCCCAGGGGCGCGATGCGAAGCCAAATTTCTGGCGGATGCGGGCCACCCGGTCCGAGGCTTTCTTGCGATACTCTTCCGGGGCGTAGCCGTTTTTTGAGTACCACGCGCGATACTGCTTCGCCAGCCGTGGGAATTTTTCCTCAATGAACGGCAGAAACTGTTTCGCCGAAGCGGGCATCAGGAACAGCACTCCTGACCAGAACCACTCCGCCCCCGCCTCTTTTGCCGCCGCGGCCACACCTTCCAGTTCACCGTCCGCATCGGTAATCCCCGGCAGCAAGGGCGACGCGGAAACGCCCACGTGCAGGCCCGCCTCGCGCAGCTCCTTCACCGCCGCCAGCCGCAAATCCGGGCGGGGAGCACGTGGCTCCAGCCATCGCGCCAGCCGCGGCTTCAGCGTGGTTACCGTGATATTTATCGTCAGCGCCGATTTCGCCGCGATCACCTTCAAAATATCAATGTCGCGCACAATCTGATTCGATTTGGTGATGATCGAAACGCT
>Ga0210399_10001801_pt1 | contig 16698 bp, 17 predicted proteins | sample IncBWC14MmetaG_FD_150865 | JGI IMG/M metagenome (GOLD analysis project Ga0210399, IMG submission 150865) | Forest soil microbial communities from Barre Woods Harvard Forest LTER site, Petersham, Massachusetts, United States - Inc-BW-C-14-M | ecosystem: Environmental > Terrestrial > Soil >...
GAGGAGGTTGCGGGCATGATCCAGATGCTCGAGGCCGACTACAAGGGCACGACCACGCAGTTCATGAATCAGCGCTTATTTGCCCCCGGCACGCCCCCCGCCGTGAAGGAGCGAATGCTCGCGGGAGCTTTATCCGTTCCTCCTGAGGTCGCCATTCCGTCCATTCGGGCCGTCCTGACTTACGACCCCCAGCCGGCCCTCGGTGAGATGAAGGTGCCCGTTCGTGCCATAAACAGTGACTTGAATCCCACCAACATCGATGCCAACCGCAAGGTTCTTCCGGGATTCCAGGCGGTCTTTATCAAGGGAGTCGGGCACTACCCGATGCTAGAGGCTCCGGCGCGGTTCAACGAGTTGCTGACCGGCATACTGCGGGACCTTCAGAAATAGGCTGAACGGCCACTCCCCGCTCTCTCGAGCGGTCCCGCGGTCGGGGATGCGCGGTCGGGACAGTTCGTGGCGCCGGCCTCCCCGCGATCAGTTGGCCTGAGAAGCCCGTACCGCCGAATACTCCCTACTTCTTCTCGGATGCGTACCGACCGCGCTGGTGAGAGTAGTCGGAATACCCATGACAGGCTGCGTTCGCATTGTCGTTCATGAAGCGAATCAGATCAATTTGGATTTTCGAACAGTCGGCCTTCTCCGCTGCGCTGAGGCATTGATCCAAGTCATTCTGGTAGAGGCCTGTCTTTGCTTGACCTCCGGACAGACCCTTCAGCTTGTCGGCTTGGCCGCAAGGAGCTTCCGCGCGATCTGGCCAGCAGCGCTTGCTCACCGAGCATCGAGTCGAAGCGATCCTGTAGTTGGTTTCATGGCTAGTGGTCCGCTCCTCCGCCCCAACCATCCCCGAAACCAAAATTGCCGCAAGCAGAATAGTACGCGTCATGACGGCCTCCTAAGCTACTTTACTCGCCTACGCCACCACCAGGGTTCGTTTGGGCCACTGGGAGGCCTGAGCTTCCTAATCGTCAGCTTGGATTCGCCTTTGCGCATTATGAACCAGGAATCGACGCTGAGCTCCCGGCTCGGACGCCCCGATTAAGCTTCGTATCCGGGGACAGTCCCACCTGCAGTCGACAGGCGCAATCCCTGGGTCGGATCTTTCTCCCCTTTCGCTCAGGGCCAGATTTCGATTTCTGGATCCTCGACGACCTTGTTCTTGATGAGAACCTTGTACTTGTAACGACCACACACACCAATGGCTTCGCCCTGTTTCTGACGCGGATTGTCTTTGATGTCCGTGACTTTCACTGCGTCGGACTTCTCGAATTGGAACGTCACATCAGGGGGTTTCGCGCATGTGTCCTCGGCGACGATATGCCATTTGAACGTCTCACCGCGCCTGACGGGTTGCCACTCTGGAGACGTGTGCGTAATGCAGTTGCCCTTCTCGGTCTGGATGACAACGGCAATGACAATCGGTTTCCCGTAGCTAGGAAAACCGATGAACTTGTAACAGCTCGCGCCGACGCTAGCGAGGACTAGGCTCAGTACCACTACTCTCAATCGACGCATCAGGTCCTTCCTTTCTTTCAGCGGGACCCCTTCATGAGTTTCTGGAACTGGGACAGGGCCTGGAGTGAGACTAGGTCGTCATCGTCGCGGGCGAGGGCAACGCTGTAGCCTCGGCCCAGGGCCTGCTCGAGCGCGGCCAGTGCTTCTCTCTGCTCTCCGGCGAGGGCGTGGACCACCGCCTGGCGGTAAAGAAGGCCGGCGTCGCTCGGTCGTAGGCTGACAGCCTCGGCCGCGTGCCGACTTGCCTCCGCCCGCCGGGCCAGCTTGGCTTCGGAGATGGCCAGCATGCCCAGGACCTCCGCATCCTTGGGGTTGACCCTGAGCTGATCCCCGCAAAGAGCGACTGCTTTGCGGTATGAATCGCTGGCTTTCTCGTGTTGCCCCATGCGATCGTACGCGTCACCCAAGTTCCGGTATTTGACGGGCGAGGGTTCGAGCTTGGCCGCCTCCTCATAGGCCCGGGCAGCGTCCGCGTACTTCTTCTCGCTGTAGTAGACACTCCCGAGGTTAGAGTAGGCCCGGGCATCGGGCCCCAGCGCCAGTGCCATCTGGTAGTTCTCGATGGCCTGACGCTTATCTCCCATAGCCTGATAGGCGGCGCCGAGCATTTGAAACCCCCGGGAGTTGTCCGGCTGCAGTTCGGTGATGTGACGATACGCGGCCGCGGCCTCCATGAACCGGCCAGTGCGGAAATAAACGCCCCCGAGGTGGCTGTGGTTTGGCCAGTATTTGGGCCGCAGCTGAATGGCTTTCTGGAACTCCTTGATGGCTTCGTCCGGGCGTCCCCGGTCGGAGAGGATGTCCCCAAGCAGCCGGTGGGCATCGTCGTCGCTCGGCTGCAGCGTCAGCACCCGTTGGAGCTCCTCGACCGCCGGGTCGGTGCGTCCGGTGCCCTTGTACACGAGGGCGAGCGCAAAGCGTGTTCGTGGCTGGCCGGGGTCGAGGCGCAGCGCCTCCGTGATTGAATCCGTTGCCCGCGACGGAGCTCCTGCATCCTTAGTCTCCTGGTAAAGGGCCCAATAGGCTTCGCCGAGACCGGCGTGAGCCAAAGCGAACTTCGGGTCTTTTTGGATCGCCGCCTGGAAGGCCTCGATGGCCCCGGCAACGTTCCCCTTGACATCGGGGCGTTCGAGGAGGGCGCGAGCCCGGGAATAGTCCGCGAAGGCGTTCACGTCGGTGGTGGGCGCCCGGGCCAGCCGCTCTCGGTCGGCGGCGGTCAAGGTCACCTGCAATGCCGCGCTCAGGCCTTCGGCCAGGCGGCGCTGCAGCAAGAAGAGGTCCTCCATTTTCGCCTCGTAGTCCCCGCCCCAAGCGACCGAGTCATCGGGGCGAACGAGGTTTACCGTGACCAAGAGCTTGCTATCCGACCGATGCACGGCCCCGTTGATCAGAAGGGCGGCCCCGAGTTCAGCGGCGATTTTCTTTGTGACCTGTAGCTGCCCCTGGTAAGGAAGTGTCGCCGACCGCGAGACGACGGTGAGCCCAGGCAGGGAGGCCAAGTGGGTGATAAGGAGGTCCGCGATGCCGACACCGAGATAGTCGAGAGACGGATCGCTGCTCACATTCGCGAGGGGAAGGATGGCCACCACGGGTCTCTTTGCGTCGGGACTACGCGCCGGAGTCGGGGGCAGCAGCGAGCGCGAAAGGAAGATGACCCCCACGGCGACGACCGCCGCGGCCCCGAGCGCGACGGCCAACTTTCGCCCGCGGAACCGAGGGCTCCGCGCCCAGGGGGTGGAGATCTGCAGGCTTTCGGCCAGGTGTTCGCGGACCACCAGAAGTTCCCGGGCCAAGTCCAGGGTTGAGGCGTAGCGATCCTCAGGTTTCTTGGCCAGGCAACGCTCGAGGATCCAGCGCACGGGGGCGGGAACGCCAGGGTTGTACTTCTCCACCGGCTCCGGCTCGCTCTCGATGATCGCGGTCAAGGTCTGGGGATGGCTAGCTCGCTGGAATGCCCGCCGCCCGGTCAGCATCTCGTAAAGGATGACGCCTAGGGAGAACTGATCCGACCGGAAGTCCGCTTCCCGGCCCGCCGCCTGCTCCGGGGACATGTAGCCGACCGTGCCTAGAATTCCTCCTGCCTTCGTATCTGGATCGTGCACGACGGGGTCGGTTCCGGTTGTTGTTGATGCGGAGGACGCATCACCGACGCTTGAGTCGTGGCTCAGCTTCGCGAGGCCGAAGTCCAGTATCTTGACGAAGCCGTCGGCGTTGACCATGACGTTGTCGGGCTTCAGATCACGGTGAACGATGCCCGCGCCGTGAGCCTTGGCGAGCCCATCGGCAGTCTGCGCAGCGATGTCGAGGGCCATCCGCAGGGCCATGGGCCGGTCGGTCAGGAGTTCCCGCAGCGTCCGGCCTTCCACCCGCTCCATCACGATGTAAGGCACGCCGTCGAGTTCGCCTACCTCGTGGACGGTGACGATGTTCGGATGGTTCAGGGAGGAAGCGGCCCGCGCCTCGCGGTCGAACCGCGCGAGGCGTGCGACATCGAGCGCGAAGCGATCAGGCAGGAACTTGACCGCCACGTCACGCCCAAGCTGCAGGTCTCGGGCGCGGTAGACGTCACCCATCCCGCCCGCTCCCAGCGTCTCGGCGATCTGGTAGCGGCCGAAACGGCGGCCTTCCTCCGGCATGTCGCTTTTCCTGTCGACGGACGGATTCTCAAGCTACGCCGCTGGAGCAGGCCCGTCAAGATCTCCCCGGCGGTCTCCTCTGCAGACACGTCGCGCCGTCGGCCCGCGCGGCGCACAGGCCCCCCGCTCGCCTCGACGTTGCCCATCTCCCTACAGCGTCCGTGTCTTGCTCGGATGATTCTACAGCACGACGAAGTCAACACGCGGAGGAGCTCCAAAGTAATCCCGGATCGGACTCCGCGGACCTCTCTCGGGCGAGCCCGCGAGGAGCTGCAAGCCCTGCTGTCGGAGCTTCACGCAGAGTTCTATTCCGCAAGAAACGGGCAGCGGAGGCGTCGGGCTGTCCATCGCCATGGCGGGGGTCGGCCCCGGTTGGAGCGGTTCTTAGTGCCCGTGGAGACCGCCGACGAAACGACGCTCGGTGAAGCGATGGCCGGCAACCCGAAGAACACTGTCCTCGGGTTGCCGGCCCTGCGACGCCTTGGCCCGACCCCTACAGGGCCGGGATGACGACCCTCTCCACCGCAGTGGCCGTCGCTCCTTTTTGCGTCGCCTCAGCGAGCTCGCGCTCCAGGCGAGGCCGCGGGAGCTCGCGCCCGACGCTTTCGCCGATCCAGGCTTGCCGGAGCACGTATTGGTCGCCGTACTTGGAAAAGACAAGCCTCGCCCCCGCATCTTTCCCGGACTCGAGGCGGATGGTCAGGACCACCGCGCCGTGGTTGAAGCCCTGAACGAGGAGCGCACTTCCCCTCGTGGACACGGTGTATGTCCCCGGTGGAAGCTCAGCGCCGTAGACGGTGAAGCCGAACGGGATCTTGTAAGCCATCTCGGCAGCTTCGACGGGCATGGAAAACACCGCGAGCACGGCCAACAGGCTTGCCGCCCCTAGACCCTTGAGGACCCATTTCGCCATCACACCCTCCTTGACCGCCCGCATCGTGGACGGCGTATTGTGAAGAACGTGGCTGGAAAGGCTTTGTTCGACGCCGAACCGAACTCCTAGGGAAACCCTAGACCTGCCGGCGGCGCCCACTCCTTTCCGGGTCGGGCTCGCGCCCGCACTCCCCCACCTTCGAAACCCGAGCCGTCCGCGCGATAATCAAGACGCCACTCGGGCCAGGGAAAGGGAGCCTGGGCTTCTCATGCCGTACCCAGGAGGGCATTAAAGGTGCGGCTCCTCTTCGGCGATTGCTTGCTGGACACAGAGACGCGGCAGCTCCGGCGGGCGGGCCAGCCGGTCCACCTGACGCCCAAAGTGTTTGAGCTGCTCCAGGCGCTCTTGGAGCAGCGGCCCCGGGTGGTAGCCAAGGCGGAGCTCCAGAAGCGTCTCTGGCCCGATACCCACGTGCTGGAGGCCAATCTCCCCAACTTGGTCGCCGAGCTCCGCACCGCGGTCGGGGACAGGGCGCGAAACCCGCTGTTCGTTCGCACCGTCCATGGGTTTGGCTACGCGTTCTGCGGCGAAGCAGGCGAGCTCGGACCCGCAGCCTTTCCGGAGGCCGACCGTCCCTTTGTCTATCGCCTGGCGTGGGAGGGAGGGTTGGTGGCCCTAGCGGAGGGCGAGTACCTCCTCGGCCGTCACCCTAACTCGATCGTGCCCCTCGACGCGGCGGGTGTCTCCCGCCGCCACGCCCGCCTGCGGATCTCGGATGGGCAGGCGATCCTCGAGGACCTGGGAAGCCGCAACGGGACCTTCACCCTGGGAGAGCGGCTCGCAAGTCCGACGCGCCTAGCGGATGGAGACGAATTCCGTCTAGGCTCAGTGGCCTTCACCTTCCGCGTCTCCCGGACATCGTCCTTCCCTGAGACGCTCGATCAATGAGGCCCCCGATCATCCGAGCGCCTTACTACCTTCCCAACGCGGACAGACACCCCACGGCAATCCCACGCCGCAGTAGGTCATTCGCCCGGACATGGAGATCGGCTACATCCTCGACGTAGCTCTCGGCGTTCTTGTAGGACGGCGGGTCGCTCAGTACGCGTTGAACAAGCAACGCGGCCCGCTCGAAGCCCCTCAGGTATTCCCTTGTTTGCCGGTCCATGGGACCCCCCGGTCAGGTCTACACCAACATGAGGCACGACCGCGCCTCTTCACGCTCCCCGACCAACCGAAGGGACGAACCCATCTCTGAATTTGTTCCGGCATGCCGGGCACCTAGAAAAACCCTAGCTTCTGGCGAATCCATGCCCGGCCACGAAAACCCTAGAAACTCGCTAGACATCTCCTAGGACTTCCCCGTCGCCCGCTCCGATCTTAAGGATGGCGCATGAAGCCATCGCCCGGCGGGCCTGGCCGCGCCGTTTCAGGACAAGGAGTCGACCATGTACCCGGGGTCCATCGCTTCGAGCCTGCTCGCCGCGGTCTTCATGGCTCTGGCCCCATCCTCGACCCACGGCTCCGACCCCAGGGAGGGCTCGTCCCTCAGGCGATACCCGGCGGAAGCAACGGCCGCGGGCCGCCACGGGGCCAACGTTCGCATTCGCGGCCTCGCTCGCGGGGCGGTCGAGCGGGCTGTTCTTGATGCGAGCCGGCGCCTGGCCGCCACCTCATGCCAGAAGGTGCTTTCAGACTTCGTCGACGCCTCCGGCAAGCCGCTCCAGGCCTCCCTCGACACGCTTGGCGAGACGGCCCAGGTTTATCTCGGCCGTTTGCTCTTCTATGACGGGTCCAGCCAAAACCTCTGCTCGGCAGGGACGATTCTCGGAGCCACCACGCCGGGAGGCCGGATCGTGTACGTCTGCGTGTCTCATTTCGCCGACCGGGCGGGGCGGAATGCATCGGACGCCGATGCTTTCGTCATCCACGAGATGTTGCACACTCTTGGCCTGGGCGAGAACCCACCTGCCCCGTCGCAGATCACCGCGCGGGTCATGCAGAGATGCTACTAACCGGCCAGGCAGCTAGGCGGGGCGCCTGAGGGTAGGTCTAGCCGGCCTCACCCCAGAAAAGGAAGTAGCGCCAAAGCCCGGTACCGCAGATCTTGAGGAAATGGTTCGGGAAGAGCCGGCGGAGTTCGTCTAGCCGCTCCCGGCCCAGGGCCACGTGGCTGCGCGCGAGCGCTTGGGCCACGGGAGGCAACGCGTCCAGGAAGTCCACTACCCCAATCCGCCCGCCCGCCCGCAGGTCAGCGCGTGCGTTGGCAAGAATCTCCAGGTACGGCGGCATCATGCTCAGTGAGTACGAGAAGAGGATGCGGTCGGCCTGGTCCCGATAATCGGCGCGTGTGCCGTAGGGTCGTGGGTCGAGACTCACGCGGAACTTCCTACCAAGGCGCGCGACCCGCTGTCCCGCTCGTTGGAGCATGGCCGGCGAGCACTCGATCCCCACGACCTCCGCTCCCGTGCGAGCCAGGGAGCCCAGGTTCCAGCCCGTGCCGCAGCCCACGTCGAGGGCGCGGTTCCCCGGACCCGCCGCCAAGCCGGCCACGATTTCGCGCCGTCCGAACAGGATGAACGGCCGCGTCCAGTCGTAGATCCCGGCCTGGCGCCGATAGAAGCGATCGAGCGCCTCCAGCCCGAGCCGGTCCAAGGTGGACGCGTCAGACATTGGCGAAGCTCGCGATGTGGAACGATCCGTAGGTGCCCACCCGGTCCTGGCGGTGCAAAGCCGCCGCCCGCTCGCGCGCGAAGGCCAGCCGCCGGAGTATGGAAGCCGGCAGGAAGCGGGCGTCGGGGCCGCCGCTGCGGAAGATGACCCGCGCCCCGGGAGCAGCAATGGCGAAAATCCGCGCCCACTCCTCTTCGAGGAGCCGCGGCTGGGGAGCCATCCAGTCCATGTGATCCAAGAGGACGAACGCCGTCACCGGCTCCTCTTGGCGGGCGAGGCATTGGGTGACTGTGCCCGTGAACGTCTCGATGCGATCCACGAGACCGGCCTTGAGCCGCGCGAAGTTCGCTTCCTTCAGGTACTCCGGGCAGCTCTCGCGCGTGTAGCGGCCGTTTAGGTACACGCTATAGAAGTAGTTCTGGCGCAACAGCGAGACCGACATCACATGGTCGAGGCAGCTGTGGATGAATCCGGCAAAGCCGCCGGAGCCGGCGTGGACCATCCGGCGCTGGGGAGCCGGCACCCCCAGGAGGGCGAGCACGGTCGAGCTTCCCAGCAAGCGGAGCAGGTGCGCGCCGAACAGTCGATGGCGCAGCTCACTCCTGTAGATGCCGACCTGGTGTTCGATCGTTGCCGCGGCCAATATCCGCTCCACGATTTCCCAGACCTTGGCCACGTGCTCGACGTACCACTGGACGGCAAGCGCGACCAAGCCGGAGGTACCACCGTAATAGAAGCTCTGGCCCCGCGCGCGCGCCGGCTCGAACAGCCGTACCTCGCGGTCCCAGAAACCACGCGCCGGCTCGGAGAGGGCCGGGCGAAGAGCGGAGTAGATCTGGCGGGCGCGGCCGCAGCCGCCCTGCCCGAAGAGGGCAAAGAACGATTCGAAGTCAAGGGCTCGAATCCCCGCTCGTTTCAGCTCTAGCAGGTAGTTCTGGCGAGGGTTCTGATCCACGGCCAGAACCCGCGCTCCCAGGAGGGCATAGTCGAGGGCATTGCAGCCGGCGCTCGTGATGACCAGGACACGATCGGCGGGGGTCAGGGTCAACGCTTGGCGGTCCACCGCCGGGTCTTCCCAGCATTGGTTGTAGATCAAGCTGTTGCGGGAGACGGCCTCGAATACCCTCCATCCGAGCCAGGTTCCGCTCTGCAGGTCGGGCATGCGCCGCTGAGACACCCCCATCCTTGACAAGGCTACCCCGCCTTCATGACGCCGGCGCACCGCCGGAATGACGTCTGGGTGACGGGACCAGGGGAAGGCTGCTCGAGTAGAGACGGCGCAGAATCGCGACCTCTGGCCTCGTGCCCTGCGAGCAGTGCACGCGACCGACCCCGCCTTGCCTTCCAAAGTCACCAGCGGGGCGCGTCGTCACGAGATCGTCATGGCTTGATCATCCCGTCTTCCCGGTCAGTGGCTAGCCTGCGATCGTGGGTCTTTATCGCGTTCGCGTGCCCCCCGTCGCCGGTGGTCGCGGCTACAATGAACCGACCGCCGTGCGCATCGCTGCCATCGATCTCGGGAGCAACTCCATCCACATGGTCATCGTGGAAGTGACCGCCTCCGGGGGTTTCCGGGTCGTGGCAGGCGAGAAGGAGATGGTCCGCCTGGGCGCCTTCACCCTCTCCCGTGGGCGGCTCCCCGCCGTCGCCATCAGCCGTGGCCTGGACGTGCTCAAGAAATACGCCCGCCTGGCCGAGACCCAAGGGGCCGAGAAGATCATCGCGGTGGCCACCTCCGCCATCCGCGAAGCCCGCAACGGGGAGGACTTCCTGGACCGCGTCGGACGCGAGATCGGGGTCTGGCCGAGGGCGATAACGGGAGAGGCGGAGGCCCGCCTCGTTTACCTGGCTGCCCTCCACAGCATCCACCTGGAAGGCAAACGGGCACTGGTGTTGGACATCGGTGGGGGAAGCGTTGAGTTGGCCCTGGGTAAGGGTAGCCAGCTCGAATGGGCCGCGTCCAAGAAGTTGGGTGTGCTCCGCATGGCCGAGCAGTTCGTGAAGTCCGATCCCCTGACCAAGAAGAGCGAGGAGCGCCTGGCGCGGCACGTGCGTGAGGCGGTGGAGCCCGACGTGGAGCGGGTGCGTGGGACGAACGTCGAGGTCGCGATCGGCACCTCGGGCACGATCCTGGCCCTGGGGGCAATGGCCCATCAGATGGAGACGGGTCGTCCAGCCGAGACCCTCCATCACCTGAGCGTCAAGGCAAACACCCTGCACGCCCTTCGCCAACGGCTGGTGGCGGCGGATTTCAAAGAGCGCTTGCGGATGCCGGGAATGGACGAGCTGCGCGCGGACGTGATCCCCGCGGGGGCCGTGATTCTGGACACCATCCTGGATCTGCTGGGGATCGAGGAGTTGGTGCTCTGCGAGTGGGCGCTTCGGGAAGGCATCCTGATCGACTACATCCAACGCCACCCGCGGTCGCTCGCCCGTGCCGAGGCATACCCGGATGTGCGGCGCCGAAGCGTGATCGCCCTCGCGGAGCGCTGCCTCTACGACGAGCCCCACGCCCGCCACGTGGCCACCCTTGCCACCAGCCTTTTCGACCAGACCCGTGATCGTCACGGCCTCAGCGACGGCGATCGCGCGCTGCTCGAGTACGCCGCCCTCCTCCACGACATCGGGCACCACATCTCCTATCCGGGCCACCACAAGCACACCTACTACCTCATAAAGAACGGCGACTTGCGCGGCTTCCATCCCGCCGAGATTGAGGTGGTGGCCAACGTGGCTCGTTATCACCGCCGCGGCGAGCCCCGGCGCAAGCACGCCGCTTTCGCCGCCCTGCCCCGTGACTCGCGCCGCACGGTGCGTGTCCTGGCGGGCTTCCTTCGCGTCGCGGACGCTCTCGATCGCAGCCACCGGCAAGTGGTGCGCCGGCTCGCCGTTTCCGAGCGAGCGGGGCTCCTGCGCGTGCGGGGTGAGGCCAAAGGCGACTACGAGCTGGAGATATGGGGTGCGGGACGGCGGACCCAGCTCCTGGAAAAAGCCCTTGGTCTCGCCGTGCGCGTGGATATGTCCGCGGAGGTTCGCCCCCGCCGGTTGCGGGCGGTACGGCCCTAACCGCCGGCCCCGGGCTGGAGCAGCCTCACCCGCGTTGCCGCCTCCAGTGCGGCCTCGCGCCGCAGCCGAGCGTGGAGAAGGCGATGCGTTGCCGCCCCGAGCAGCATCCCGCCCGCGATCCCGTCCAGAAAGCCGTAGGCGGCGAGCTCCAAGGCATACCCCGCTGACGCCGCCGGCTTGAAGAAGAGCGCTGCCGCCACCCCGAGGGCGCCGCAGGCCGTGAGCCAGCGGAGCACCCTGCGACGCCCCGTCGGCGAAGCCGCAAGGACGGGCCGCGGAGACCGGTTCCGCCAACTCCAAAGGAGCCGCTGACCTGCGATACGCCGCCAAGCGTCCAAAGCCGCGGCCCCAAGCACAACCGTGAATACGATCTGGAGAAGATCATGGACGGGAAGGGGCCCGAGAGGAGAGGGCACGTTGAGGCTGAGGAGCGGGAAAAACGGGACCGCCCACCCCCCCGAGGCTTCGCCGTGGGTGAATCCGTCGAGGACGATGTGCGTGAGCCCGCCTAGAACGGCCGAGAGCACGACCCCCCACCAGGCTCGGCCCCGCGGCCTCTCCAGCGCAGCCAGATCATGCCAGCAACGGGATAGGTAGGGCACGAGCCAGGGAATGACGAGATCCGTCGTGAGGACGTAGAGGGCGAGCACGACTGGAACCGTGAACAGGATCTGTCCGGCCACGGTGTGCCCGAGAATGGTCTCCCTTCTCACCGGCACGATGAACTCGAGGTCGGGGGCGAGGCTCCCCAGGACCAGCGCCAGTCCCGAGAACCAGCGCGGTCGCCAGGCCTTCAAGAGGAGGGCCGGCGCTTGGTGGGAAGGAACAATCCAGGGCACAGGTCGCGCCTCCCTTCCGCGCGCCGTCTGCCCGACGCGCGTGACATTCGAGACCATCGTGCCTGGGCTGAAGGGCATTCCTGTTAAGAACGTGTTCCTTTTCTCCAGCGAGGGTTGCGCGGGGAAGCCTCAAGCCCTTCTTTCGATCGTCACCGGATCGTGATGATCTCGTCATGGGGCCGCGGTACAAGGAAAAATGCTCTTCGAGCCAGCCCGGGTCGGGGCGGCAACCGCGCTGCTCGGGCTTCTGCTGGCGCCCTACCAGGCCGGTGGTCACGCCGCCATTTGGAGCGCTCGCCCCTTCTTCGTCCCCCGCGAGGAATCTCTAACCGAGGATGACGTCCGCACCATCGATCGGGGCCGGGCCGTGGCTAGGGTCGTCGAGACCCGGGACCGGTCAGAGGTGATGGCGATCGGCGTCCTGCGGGTCCGATCCTCGGCTGACCAGGCCCTCGACCGTCTCCGGGATGTCGAGGGGCGGCGTGGAGACGGCGACGTCCTGGCTATCCAGGAGATAGGCTCCCCGCCCACTCTCCGTGACTTCAGCGACCTTTCTCTCCCCGCCGGAGACCTCAACTGCCTGCGGAACTGTCGCGTCGGCGACTGCGACGTGAGGATGTCGGGCGAGTGGATTCGGCGCTTCCGTCGGGAGATCGATTGGTCCTCGCCCCAACACCGGCAGGCTGCGGGCGATCTCTTTCGGGAGATGCTCTCTGGCTACGCCAAGTCCTACATGGCCCATGGCAACTCCGCCCTCCCGGTGTACGAGGACGCGCGGGAGCCCGTTCGCGCCGCCGAGAATCTCGACGAGCTCCTCCGCCGTTTCGAGGGACCCCTCGACACTGTTCCCGAGCTGCGCCGCTACCTCACGGAGTTTCCCCGGGGTCGACCCGAGGGAGCGGAGGACTTCCTATATTGGGTCAAGGAGAGGCTCTGGGCCCACGTCGTGGTGAGCATCAACCACGTGACCCTCCTCAGAAGGACCATTGGCTCGCACCGGGTGGTCCTGGCCGCGTCCAAGCAGATTTACGCGAGTCACTACTTCGATTCCGCCTTGAGGACCACCGCTTTCGTGGAAGAGCCTGGCGGTGGCGATCCTTGGCTCGTCTTCGTTTCCCGTACCCGGACGGACACACGACCCGGCTTCACTTGGCTCCAACGCATCCTCATTCGCCGCCTGGTATGCGTTCGACTTCAGAAGCAAATGGCCGTATTGCGCGACGGTCTCGAAAGCCGCGCCCGCCTCTTTCCCGCGGAGCCCTAGGGAACCGCGGTTTGGCCATCCCTCCCGGGGCCGGGGTCGATAGCTGACGCCGCTGTCGTGCCCCACTCCCAAGCGCGTAGGGCAAAGAGGCTTTGCCGGAAGTAGCCTTTTGGGAAGTCGACGTCGCTGAGCCCGTAACCCGAGGGCTTGCGGCCTTCGGGCAGCCACGCGGTCCCGAAGAGCCGGTCCCAGATCGCGAGCTTGGTGGCCAGGTTCTTGCCGTGAGCGTCGGCGTCCAGGGCGTGGTGCCAGCGGTGCGCCTCCGGGCCGTTGATCAGATACTGCAGGCGTCCCGTCCGCACCCCGATGTTCGCGTGAATGTACATCCCCCAAAGGGCGCCGATCATTCCCTTGATGAGGGGCACCTCAGGGGAAGCACCCAGAAGGACCATGGGGGCGAACTCGATCGTCTGATTGACCAGAATCTCCACGGCGTGCGAGCGCGTCGAGGCCAACCAGTCGACGCTCTTCGCCGAGTGGTGCGCTTCGTGAAGCCTCCAGAGGACGGGCGAGCGGTGCTGCCAGCGGTGGAACCAGTAGATATACAAATCGTGGGTCACTACGAAAAAAGCCACCTGACCGGCCAGGGGCCAGTCGGATACCAGGTGCAGGCGTGACCAGCCGGTGCTGGAGTCGATCCATCGCGTGAGCGCCGCGATCAGGAGCGCCAGGACGTAGCTCTGGATGAGCGTGTAGAAGATGAGATCGGTCCAGAAGCCTTCGCGCAGCATTCTCTGGCCCCGATCGTAGGGGAAGGCCCGCTCGAGCAGGGCGAACACCCACACTCCTGCGACGATCGTCGCAGGGGCCAATATGCTCCAGTTCACCACAGCCCGCGCAAGCGACGCCTCAGGAGGCGGCCGGGAAGCGGCTCTTCACGCGCCGAAGCTTCTCGATCTGCGGCAGCTCCCCGGCATACACGCGCTTGACGCCGTCCCCAAAAGAGCGCTCGATGTCTCGGATGTTCGAGATGAGGCGCATGAGGCCGCCGATCTCGACGGACGCCGCTTGGTCGCTCCCCCACATGGCGCGGTCGAGGGTGATGTGCCGTTCGACGAACGTCGCGCCCAGGGCCACCGCCGCCCAGGTGGGCGCCAGCCCGGTTTCGTGGCCGGAGTAGCCGACCGGGTGCTCGCGAAAGTGCTGCTTGAGCGTGTGGAGCATCCGAAGGTTCAGGTCACTGAGGGGACACGGGTACGTCGAGGTCGCGTGGGCCAGGAGGAGCGGGCCCTCGGCGACGGCTGAGACCGCCATCTCGATCTCCTGCATCGTCGACATCCCCGTCGATATCATGAGCGGACGACCGGTGGAGCGCATCTTGCGGAGAAGGTCGTGGTCGGTCAGCGAGGCGGAGGCGGCCTTGTGGCACGGCGGATCGAATCGCTCCATGAAATCCACGGATTCATCGTCCCAAGAGGAAGCAAACCAGAGGATCCCCCGCTCACGACAGTGACGGTCGATGGCGGCAAACTCCGCCTCTCCGAACTCCATCCGACGCCGGTAATCGATGTAACTCATGCGTCCCCAGGGCGTATCTCGCTCGACCTGCCACTGCTCCCGAGGGACGCACTCTTCCGGGGTCCGCTTCTGAAATTTCACGGCGTCGGCTCCCGAGAGGACCGCTCCGTCGATCAGCTTCTTTGCGAGTTCCAAGGAGCCGTTGTGGTTGATGCCGATCTCCGCGATCACGAAGACCGGCTCCCCTTCGCCGATCCAGCGACCACCGACGTGCACAGCGGCTTTGGTCATGGTGCCTCCTTTTCACGCTTCAATCTCAGGATCCATTCGGCAAAGTCGCGAAAGGCCCCGGACCCGCCCGGGGCGGTACAGCGGTAGTGCACGGCTTCGAGCACCTCCGGCATGGCGTCCGCCGGCGCCGCCGTCAGCCCTCGCTCCCCCACGGCCGCGATGATCCCCAGGTCGTTCACGTCGTCGCCGATATAGGCCAACGAGGCGGTGTCGAGGCCTGTATCACGGAGGATCGCGTCGAGGTGGGCCGCTTTGTCCTGGAGCCCCGGAAAATGGTAGGGTAGATGCAGTTTGGCCGCCCGTCTCTCCACCAACGGCGAGCGCTCGCGCGTGACGATCGCGGTCCAGATGCCGGATTCCCGGAGGCGCTCGACGCCCATGCCGTCCCGAACGGAGAAGCGCCGCAGGGCCTCCCCCTCGGCCGCGTAGTACACTCCGCCGTCGGTGAGGACGCCATCGCAATCGGTGAGGACCAGGCGAAGGCGGCGGGCGCGCTCCACGAGTTCCCCCGCAAGCAGAGCGGGACCGGACGCGGCGGAGGCGGCGCTTACCATGCCGTCCATCCACCGTCGACGATCAGGTTCGCCCCCGTCACGTAGTCCGAGGCGTCGCTGGCGAGAAAGATGAGGGCGCCCGCGTAGTCCGAGGCGTGGGCCATTCGGCCCAGGGGCGTGCGTTCCGAATACCGGGCTACGAACTCTGGGTCCTGGCCGTTCTCCACGCCCCCCGGAGACAGCGCGTTCACGCGAACCCCGGCCCGGCCCCAGTAGGCCCCCAGGAAGCGGGTAAGGGCGAGCACGGCACCCTTCGTCGCCGGGTACGCTGCAGATTTGAAGAAAGTCTGCGTACCGTCGGCGTTGCGGTAGAGGGACTGGTCCGGGGCCACCACCCCGTACGTGGAAGCGATGTTGATGATGCTCCCCCGCCCCTGCGCGGCCATCTCCGTCCCCAGCGACTGGCAGCAGAGAAACGTCCCCGTGACGTTCACGCGTAGAGCTCTCTCCCAGAGCTCCAGGGGATACTTCTCGAAAGACAGCACCTCCTTCGGATTCGATCGCTCGACCTTGTCGTCGACGGCGGCGTTATTGACCAGCACGTCCACACGCCCGAACCAATGGAGGACGGCCTCCCGGAGGCGGACTACGGAGCCCACGTCGGTGATGTCGCAGGCGTGCCCATAGGCCTCTCGGCCGTGCGCGGCCCGCAAATGAAGAGCGAGGTCGGTGCAGTCTTGTTCCTTTAGGTCAACGGCGACGACGTTGGCGCCGGCCTCGGCGAGGGCCAGACAGTGGCGGGTTCCCAAGAGCCCGGCCGCGCCGGTCACGACCGCAACTCTCCCGTCCAAGGCGAACCCCTGGGAGGTCATTTATCAGCGTGCATCGCCGCCGGTCGCGGCTTGACGTTGAACTGGCCGACGCGACGGAAAACGGGCTCCACCGGCTCCCCCCGCAAGCTTGCCCGCACCGATCTTTGCTCGACCGCGCGACGCAGGAGGCCCAGGGTCTCGCGGTAGGCGGTCAGCGTGTAGTCGATGTCGTTGTCGGTGTGGGAGAAAGAGAGATTGTGGAAGCCTCCCCAGAGGATCCCCCGCTTCAGAAGCTCTTGCTGGACCAAAGACTTCAGTTCCAGGGGATCCCCGGCCTTTGAATCGAACACGACCATCGTGCGGTAGTCCAAGCCCACACACCGCGTGTAGTCCATGCCCAGATCGGCGGTGATTTGGTTGTAGCCCTCGCGCAGCTTCCGACCCTGCCGGGCGAGGTGTTCGGGCACGCGCTTGTCTCGAAGCTCGGTGATGGTCGCCCAGGCCGCGGCCAGAGACAGGGCTTCGCCTCCAAAGGTCGTGTAAAAGAACACGTCCTTGTCGAGCAGGCTCATCACCTTCCCCCGCCCGGTGAGAAGGGAGAGGGGCATGCCATTGGCGACCGCCTTCGAGAAGCACGCCAGGTCGGGGGTCACTGCGAAATACTCCTGAGCGCCACCCAGGGCGAGCCGGAAGCCCGTCCACATCTCGTCGAAGACCAGAAGGGTACCGTTCGCGGCACAGGCTCGTTTCAGCTCGCTGAGGAAACCGTCTCGGGG
>Ga0210399_10001804_pt1 | contig 16692 bp, 16 predicted proteins | sample IncBWC14MmetaG_FD_150865 | JGI IMG/M metagenome (GOLD analysis project Ga0210399, IMG submission 150865) | Forest soil microbial communities from Barre Woods Harvard Forest LTER site, Petersham, Massachusetts, United States - Inc-BW-C-14-M | ecosystem: Environmental > Terrestrial > Soil >...
GGATGGAAATCTACTCCTATAATAATCATCGTTCGGCTCCTTTCTCCCGAGCCTGTTGGTTGGTTTTGCCACCACCAACTCTACTCGGGCGTCGGAGCCGACATTGTCATGGAATCAATTTCACTCGTTGTCCCGCAAGAAGGCGAACAAACGGCGCAAACTTGTGCTATGGCCTGATTTCGACAGTTAGCAGCTAGACAATGAGCGACGGGCCGGGATCTTTTCAGCTACTGCAGCTTCGCGTACTCTGCTTTGGCTTGCTTCAGAATGGGGATGGCGGGATCGGCGTCTTTCCAGAGTGCAAGGAAGTCTTGGTAAGCAGCCTTGGCTTTGGCTGTATCGCCCGCCATCGTGTGTGCGCGGGCGAGGCCGAGATGCGCCAGCACGCCCATCGGGTCATTGATAACAACACTGCGATGGTCGAGTACTTTTTGGAATTCCACCGCGGCTTCGCCGCCCTGATGCGCCGCCAAGTAAGCTTGCCCCCGCACGTAGACCGGATATAGAGCGCCTGAGAAGCCATAATAGCTGGGTATGCCCAGTTCGTAAGGAGTGGCAGTCTGAAGAGCGTCGATGGCTTTCAAAGCATCGTTGCGGCTGATTGCAACCTGTGCGCGGAGAGTCGGCAAGTAGTTGAACTGGACAACGGTATCCTCCGGAAAACGCTTGGCTAAATTGTCCGCCAGTTTTTCGATTCCGGCTTGCTCCCGCGAAGCATCCTCGATAAATGAGAGGGCCAGGGACACTCCGTATTGCACGTCCCGACTCGTCGAAAGCCCCAGCGCGGATGCTCCCCTTTGCCGGGCCTCGGCGGCATTGCCAAAGAGAGCTTCCCGAAGGGCGGCAGCAGCTTCGTAACGCGCTGCCGTCTCCTTCTGTTGAGCCTGCTTCGCGGAAGCGACTGCTTGGCGGGAAAACTCCCGCGCTTTTCCTAACCGCCCGGAGTAGGCAGCGGTTTGGGCTTCATTGCCTAACAGTACGTCTTCTATACCACGCTTGCCCGCCGCCCAAGCCACCTGCTCCGCCATCCTGGCCCTATCGTTCTGCAAGAAGGCAAGCCGATACAGCACGAAGCGCAGGTAAGGAGAATCGAGGTTTCTCGCTTGAGCTTCCTCGGCCGTGGTGCGAGCCTCCCCAAGGCGGTTCAGGGAGAGATAGGCGTCGACGAGGCTCGCATAGCTTATACCAATTGGTGCGAGCCGGAGGCCCTCGCGCGCCATCGCAAGAACTTTTTCATATTGCCCGAGATCAAAGTAGATGCCCATTTGGAGACCCCACGACAAGTCGTCGCGTGGATAGGTTTGTGCCCATAGTTGGCAGGATTGGAGCGCCTTTTCCAGATCGCCTATGACAAATTCATAGTAGTTCGACTCGATTAGGAATTTCTCCCGCTCGCTCACGCGTTCGCGCAACTCAAAGGCCTTACGCCCGTTCTCGGCCGCGAGGCTGGTTTCCCCGAGGTTCAAGTAGCTCAGCCCCAGGAAGGCATAAGCCCCGGCGAAATTCACGTCGAGGCTGATGGCTCGCTGGAATAACGGCACTGCGGCGGCGAAGTCAGTCTTTCCTTTCAGAGCCTTCATTCCTAGGCTGTAGGACTGAAGCGCTTCGAGCGAGGGAGTGGTGGCTTGCTCTAGCGGCGCATCGAATTTTTGCACCGTACTGAGCGATTCCCCGAGCTTGCCGCGCATTTCGGTGGCCGCCTTCCCCAGGGCATCGAGGACGTGATTCTTGTCGGTAGCCTGAGACTCGGTGCTCGCCAGTGATTCGCCGCTTGAGCAAGCCACAGCTTTAAGAATTAGGTTGTACTGCGTGCCAATCTGGGCAATCGAGCCGTCTAAGACGGCGGCACTTGTGGTTCGCTCGCAGATTTCCTGTGCGACCTCTGGGGTGAGTCGTGCATCGGCTGGCTGGCCCATCAGCCTGAGTACCTGCTGGATGCGCTCCTCAGAGATGAGGCTTAGGAATGGGGATTGCTCAAGCTGCACGGCCACGCCTTGCCGGAGCGTCCCGTCAAATACTGGATCGCCCGTCGTATTGGTGAAATCAGCGAGCACAATCGTGTCTTTGTCAGTGAGTTTGGGAGTGCGGAAATAGAAGTAACCACCGACTGACAATGCCAGCACAGCCACGGCGGCAGGGACAATCAGCTTCCAGCGTAATCCGATGCCAGTCGCGGCTCCGGCCCTTGCATCTGTTGTCGTCCGCCCTGGCTCTGTGTCCCGCTTCAGCCTTTTGAGATCGGTGCGAATCTCGGAGGCATGCTGGTATCGAAGGTTCCGATCTTTCTCCAGACACTTCGTGAGGATCTCGTCCAGCTTCGGAGGCGTGTCAGGGTTGATTCGAACTGACGGCACAGGTGCTCGATTCAAAATCGAATCAAACGTCGCACCTGTCGTGTCACCTCGGAATGGCAATACCCCGGTTGCCATTTCGTAGAGAACAGCACCAAACGAAAATAGGTCAGTACGAGCATCGAGTTCTTTCCCTCGCACTTGCTCCGGCGACATATAGGCGACGGTTCCCAGCGCACTACCGGGACTGGTGAGATGCTCCTCGGACTCGATGGTCACTGCGCTCAGCGCGACGCTTTCCGGCTTGAGAGTAATCTTCGCCAACCCGAAGTCGAGAATCTTCGCCTGACCTCGATTCGTCACGAAAATGTTCGCGGGCTTGATGTCCCGGTGGACGATACCCTTTGAGTGTGCGGCGTCGAGAGCATCGGCGATCTGTATGCCCAGATCGATCACCGTTTCAATCTCCAGCGGCTTGCCAGCGATGCGGTGCCGGAGCGTCTGCCCCTCCAGCAGTTCCATCGCAATGAAGGTTCGCCCATCGGACTCGTCAATCTCGTAAACCGTGCAGATGTTCGGGTGGTTGAGAGACGATGCAGCTTTGGCTTCCCGCTGGAAGCGGCTCAGGGCTTGGGCGTCGTGGGCGAGGTCGTCGGGCAGGAACTTCAGGGCGACGTGGCGGCCGAGCTTGAGGTCTTGGGCTTCGTAAACCACACCCATGCCTCCGCCGCCGATTTTGCTGAGGATGCGGTAGTGGGAAACCGTCTGCCCTTTGGGTTGGGAAGGCGTGGACACTGGCTAGTGATGTTAGGTGGGGGCAAGGGGCAAGTCAATGAAAGTGAATTGGGTGGGCAGCACATCAAAAGGATGATTGGCGTAAAATCCCCATTTCACTCATTGACCTGATTGTGTCCTCGTGAATCGCCTGAAAACCTACCACGCCCGAATGATCGCCACACACTGGGCTGCTTTTTCAGGTGAAAAAACTGTCGTTCGAGGCGCAAGGGCGTCACCCGCCGGGAGCATGGAAACGAGGCTCAACAGGTAGTCTGCCTTGATAGCGTAGTTTACGTTCTGAGGAATGGCACTGGATAACTGGTACGTCTTCGCAGCGTCCAGCGTGGCGACGACTATGCCGACTACGTTTCCGTCGCTGTCAAACAGCGGGCTGCCGCTCGATCCCGGCTGCACCTGAGCCGAGATTTGCAGCGAGCGGGGGTCGTCCCGCTCGCGCTCACTGGTTCCATTCGTCACCCTGGCGATTGAGACTGGGGCGCGGTACGGCGTAGTGCGGACTCTGCAATGGGGCAGTGTGGACTTTGAGAACCGTTGCCTGAAATGGGGCAAAGACAAGACGGCTTCGGGGACAGGCCGCGTGATCCCACTGAGCCAGCGGGCAATGGCCGCTCTGAGCTTCTGGGCAACGCACTTCCCGGAGCGCAAGCCAGAGCACTTTGTCTTTCCGGCAGAGCGCTACGGCGCGGCTGGTGACCAGTTCTGCGCGAAGGCTTACGACATTGAGCCTTCCACCCCCATCGGCAGCATCAAGGAAGTGTGGGAAGCTGCGAAGCTGAGAGCAGGAAGAATTCTGAAAGCCATCTCGGAAGGAACGGAGTCAGAAGCGATCCCGCCGCTGGTCTGTCGGTTCCACGATCTGAGGCACACGGCAGTATCCCGCATGCTCAACGCGGGAATACCCATTGCGAAGGTAGCCAAGATTGTGGGCTGGAGTCAGGCCACGATGGTGCGGATGGCCGCCCGCTATGGGCACTTCTCTTTGAATGAACTGCGGGAAGCGGTCGAGAGCATCAGCGGAACGGAAATTCAGCCGGGGTCCCCGGTATTTTCCCCGGTATCGGAATGGTCTTCCACCAAGGGACGCGCTAACTGACTGGAAGAAATGGCTCCTCAGGTAGGACGCTTACCTCCGGAAACCCCGATTTTCGCAGTGCCGATGCTAAAACGGAAGTTGAACAAAATCAACTAGAATGCCAGTTTTCCCATCGTTGTTGTAATTTTCGATTGTTCGATTTTCATTAGAGAAGCCTCGGAAACATTAGAAGGGACATTAGGAAGGCGATTCATACCACGGTCACTGCTTCGACGCCCGGATGATCCGCCAAAGCGCATGCGCTTATCCACCCACACCGCTCCACTCCCCGACTTTCGTGACGCGCACACTTCCGTCCGGCAACCCTCGCACTGAGACTCGATCCAGCCGCGCAGCCGCGTACAAGCCGGATCGGAATCGGTTACGGCTCCTCTCGTCCGTGCCCACGCCCCGAACAATGAAATGCTGACCGACCTTGAGCCTGTGGACGCGGTCGGCGATCTTGCGATACGTACCCGGCTGTTCGACGCGAGGTCGGAGGTAAGCGTGCTTAAGAGTGATGCAGCGATTGTTGCCGCACGAGGCATCGACCACTTGCCCAGCAGGCACGGAACCGTGCGCGTCGATCCAGTTGCCCCGCCGACGTCCGTATGCGGTTGAGGGGTTGGCGATCTCCTCGCAGTCGCCGTGTAGCTTTGTTGGTAAGAACTTCCCCATCGCGAGCCAACTGTGGGCGCGGAGTCCCTCGCCGGGAATTCTACCAAGATGCCCTGAAAACCGATTCTGCCGGGATTGGCTGCCGGACGGGCTTCGGGTTGGCCCCAGCGTTTCAGACGTTGAAAACAGCCTCTGTGACCAACCTAGCGACCGTGTACGGGAGCCGCTGCGATCCCTCAAATCCTCAAATCGCAGCTTCCGCGGGGGTCTAACCCACGAGTTAACACGCCGGACGGCGAGTCACTCCGAAAAGTCGTTCAATTTTAGGCACTCGAATTTCTGCACAAGCTCTGGTATGCGATTGGCGAATGTCAGTTTGTCCGATCCTTGTCGTGCTCCCATCTGGGTCAGTTCGACGGGATCGCCCATGCTTGGATCGCCGACTAGCTTGTTCGTCGCATTAATGCGAAACGCCTCGGTATGCAGGCCAGCAAGATACTGCGTCACTTCAGGATCGAGCAAGAATGGGCTGTGTGCCCTCGCCGCATTTGCTTTCCGAAGTTCGGCATCGACATCGCTCTTTTCGGCAACGGCGACCATCAACTCGTGAAACGCCATGTAGACAGCGAATCGCCGATCATAGAGATCATGCTTGAGTTTCTGGCGGGCAATTCGTATTTGCCATTGGTTCGATGAACGAGTTGACCGCCAACTGGCGAAAGCGATAGCCGCAGCAAGAGCAGGTATCCCTGATGCTTTTAGCCATTCCAGTGCGTGTGGCTCTAGGGCTTTCACCCATTCCAAGTAGTGCATCTCAGAATCTCCACCCCACAATTCTAATTCCTCCGCAATTGTGCGAAGGTAGACTTGATGCCAAATGAGCATAGTTATCACAGTCCTCGATCCGAAGAAAGCAGTTCAGGTCTCCGACACACTCGTGACCAACTTCCGAAATAGATCGGTGATGTCGAAGATCACTCGGAAGACGATCATTGTTCTCGGAAAGAAAGCAAAGTTCGTTGTTGGCTGGGTCGGCCTAGCTATTGATGCCACAGGGCAACATAGAACCGGACGGTGGTTGTGGGAAACACTTGTCACGATGGATGCAGTTGAATTGCCAATCAAAGAGATTGCTAACCGTCTTGCCTCCGCCGCAACTAAGAAGGTCGCACGGCTTCACGCCGCAAACAAAACTCTTAGCATCGTGATGGCTGGCTGGGATGCCTCACCGTTTGTTGTCACGGTGTCGAACTCGCTCAAAGTCAGTAACAAACGAAAGCCGAATCCGGCCAACAAGACACACCACATTCCCACGGTTTCTGAGACAACACGTTCCGAGACCTTCACAGCCAACATTCAGCGTTACGCCAAGAATTACGGCAAAGGTCCCGCCGAGCGTCACACCAGAGGGAAGAGGCGAGACTATCTCGTCACTGTAGTCGGCGATTTTACTTCAGCCAAGCTGGCCGGCTATTTCACAAAATTGAAAAGGCGAATGAAGAAACGAGTGCCAGCGTCGGAGATCACTGAAGTATGCAGAGAGATTGCACTAGAAGCATCAAGCCATACGGGCACCATCGGACGCACATTGATCGGAGTGGAAGTGTCGAAGAGAGGCAAGAATATTTGCACGTTTTACAGCGAGGATGACGAACCCCGTATTCTTATGCCGCCGATGCTTACTCTACAGGGTGCTTCTATAGATGGCACGATCACAGAGAACCCAGACGGAACTATAAGGTTACAGGCGAAGATTGTCAGACGAACAAAGAAGCCCTGAAGCCTTGCCTAACCGCATTATTTGGAGTTCAGAAGAGGCTACCCGCCTACCGCCCTGACTCGAAAGGGTTGTAACGAAGTCGCATTGCGACGTGCAACCGGAAGGCGTTACTGGCCGGGAATATAATTTTGGAATGCCTCCCGACCCTCATGCCATCCACATTTCGACGGATGGTTCCTGTTATAAGAATCCGGGGGGAAGGTCGGGATGTGCGGCAATTGTGCACTACCCGGATCACCTAGATCGCGAGGACGAGCAGATTCTTGATTTTGGTTGCAACGAGAGTAGCAACAATCGAATGGAACTACTCGCGTGCATCCGGGTACTGAAGTGGATTCGTGACAGTGGCCCGTGGTCCGGTGTCTCTCGGGTACAGATTTTCACGGATTCCCAATACGTGAAAGATAATCTGGGCCGAGCCAGAGGATGGAAAAGCAATGACTGGAGAAACCAGCACGGTGAGCCGAGAGAAAACCCGGACCTATGGAAGCAATTGCTTTCAGCCCACACCAAGACCGGAATCACTGTCCATTTTGAATGGACTCTCGGCAAGAAGACACCAGTTCTGAAGAGGGTTGACAAAGCCGCTAAAGCTGCGGCGACTCGCGGAGGCCCTGACACAGATCGCGGCTACAAGCCCGGAACTATCGCTCGCTCGATGGTCAAAGGGTCGGCGGCTCGATTCCCCGCGAAGGGCCAACTGGCTGTCATTCGACCATATCGTAAGAATATTCTCGGGAAGGGAGAGGAGAAGGTTCGCTTTGACATTTTGAGCGAAGAGAGCCAAACGTATGTGGAAAGCTGCTACGCGTTTGCGACAACTGCTCTCGCTGCCGAACTCCATCGTCAGCACGGGTACAGAGTTCGGTTCAACGACAACCCGAAATATCCGCAGATTTTAGAGATAGTCGAAGAACTGCCGCTCCCCAAACCGCCAGTGAGCACTCGGGAAGTGAACCAAAATTAGCGTTCGTAGATGACTTCGAGAACTCGTGATTTTTTTCGTCGTTCCACTCGAACGATCATCTCACTGATGTCTCTCACTTCATGCGTGACTGCGAGTTCTGCGATGGCAGTTGTGCGTCCACGCTTCTTACGCCAAGCCTCGAACGGATAATTCGCAAGAGATTGGAAGGTATTCGCACCCCTCGGTTGCGGATTGTAAACTGTGGAGCCGGAGTTGATCGGCGACAATGTCACTTCCGCCTCGTGGTTCTGTAGAAGTGTTGCAGTGTCGATGGTCAGCACCGTGTGCTCGCGGTCACGATAGGCTCTTGCACACAAAAGTCGAGCCACTCTTTCTGCCGTAAGCCAGAAGAACACCTTGCTGTTTAACAGTCGATACCACTGAGTCGGAGTCATCCCTCTCAGGCACTTTCTCAATGCCTTCTCGCTCATGGGCTTCTGATCTCGGATGACCGCAGGCCCGTACACATCGTGCTCGATGGTGACACACTCCGGGCGACGACAGCTTTCAATTTGCCTTCGTTCCTCTCCCTCAATGCCGTACAAATCAAGCAGAGCAGAAGTGCTCAGGAGTCCGCGTTCTCTGATCGAAGGCCAAGTGCCCGCCTCCGCCATGTGATACAGGCGAGGATGGAATGCTATGAGGTCTTGAGAACTTATGCTCACGCGTACCAAGCCCTCCGATCAATGATGCTTCTGGATTCAAAGCGAGTCGATATCAACGAGACAGGTGCCCCGGACACACGTTCGACCTCCTCAATGAATCGAATTGTCTCTTCCGACAGTTGGTCAAATCGACGTGCGTTGCGATTTGCGACCGAGATGTAGTCCGAGAAGGTCAATGCGATGTCGGTTGGACCATTCAACGAAGCCGCCTTTCGTAGCAACTCCCAGTCAAACTCTCCCACTCGACGGTTTCGATTCGTCGTTGAGGTCTTTTCAGTCTTCTGAAGTTCGGATAGTGGCACACCAGAACGGCGAGAGATTTCAGTCCACTTCAATTCTTGCGACATCGGTCCCGATGTTGATTTCGAGGGGTCTTGAACCCGAATCGGATAACTTCTCACAACCATGACGACTCGCCGCACTCTGCTGGGAGAGATACCAGCTTCAGAGAGACAGCCAGCCACAGTCGTGTCCCGCGAAGTGACGTGAGGATAGTGCCCGTGAAACAAACTCAAACCTGTGCCTTGAGTTCCCTCGACAAAAACTCTCTTTCGCTCGAAAAAAGCCTTATCGAGCACATCGCAGGCCGGACGAATGAAGGGTTTTAGTTCAGGGATGTTCTGAGCTAATTTCAACCCGTCATCGCCCCGCTTGAGAATTCGGCGGGCGGTCGCACTTCCAACCCCCTGTCCGGTAGAGCCAATGCTCTTTACCAATCCTTCTTCAGCCGCGATGTCATCTTTCGTAATAATCATCACTTGGGGGTCGATAGAAAGGCGTTCTCTGTCTACTTTGCAGTCCGCGATTTCCTTGAGCAACTTTTCCGCATTAACGACGGCACCGGGGCCAATCAGGAGGCGGGCCTCACTGAAGCGTGTGCCGGATGGAAGTTGATGATGAGTGTACGGAACCGGGTCTTCAAACACCTTGTGCCCTGCGTTGGGTCCGCCTACCCGGACCAGCAAGTCGTATTCTCCGGCGAGATAAGAAGCGATGTGCCCCTTGCCTTCGCTCCCATACTCTCCGCCCACCAGCACATCAACGAGCCGCAGATACTCTCGACCGTAGAGTCCAAGGTGACTGGCCGCTCTTACGACAACATCAGCCTTCGTGCAGCGGTCTGTCTTGATTACTACATCCGCGATGTCCGCGAGTGTTTCGACTTGCCGCTCAGTTTTGTTTTCCAAAACCTTTGCATAAGTCGAAAATTCCTTGAAATCCTTCTCGTGTTTTCTCTTCTTGTAACGCTTGGCGAGAACGTCCTCTGGGGCTTCGAGATGAATATGGAAGACTCTGTGCCCGTATGCTTTGCGGACGGACTCGATTTGATTGGCGATCCGAACGGCATCCACAACAATGACAGCATCGTCGTCCAAAGTCTCGGTGACTCTGGTGAGTTCGTCGCGTACCCAACCGCCCTTCGTGCGGCGGTCGAGTAGTTCGCCATAATCTTGCATGGCTCCGCGTTCATGCTCGATTTCGACTGCGAGTCGAGCGATCACGTCCTTCGTTTTGACGGGATGAACTCCGAACCGCTGTACGAGGTTCGTACAGAGAGTGCTTTTGCCGGACGACACACGACCCGACAACAGAACAATCTGCTTTGCCAATTCTGATTGACCTCTGTTTTAGCTAGGTGCTGACTCCGTGAAACCCAATCCGGGCTGGGCACCGAGTCGAACTTCAGCATTTGGTGGATCGTATACCGTCACACGGATTCCCTGTCGGCACAGCGTGTAGTCAATTAGCTCGCTGACTATTTCCCAGCTTCCTCCGGCCTGACCACAGCCGATCCTCGGAAGGTGGACGCTTGCCCGTTTTTCGATAGCGAAACTCGCAAGCTGATCGAGACAGCTTTTCAAATGAGCGTATCGAATGCGTGGCTTCGGCGACGGGCCGTATCCGTGTTGACAGATCATGTTGAAGACCGCCGTTGAACTGTCAGCGAAGGTGACGTGAGTCTTACCCAATTTCAGATTTCCACTCTCTGCCCAAGATCGAAACGACTCCTGCACTTGCGGCCATTTCTTACGGATGACGAGGGCAAAACCTCCGCCCCACATTGCAGCACGGTCGTTCACAATCTGGGCAACGATCCGCATACCGTCACCACGCGGGTGAGTCGCGTCACCACGAAGGTATGTGATCTCAGGGAGCGAAGACGCACTCCGCTGAGTTTTCGCCAGCCCTGCAACTCGTGGGAATATTTCGCCGGGGTACGACGGGATGCCGACACACTCGACACGGAGTTTTCCGAACCCACTCCACTCTTCGTGTTTTTTCGCAGTAAATCCAATCGCTGTGCATTCGGTCGCTACGGTGTCGTGCGGTAGGGTGAAGCCAGCGAACACAGGCGGCTTTCCCCACGCTCTCGACGCCACAGCATAGTCAACCTGACACCTCGGTTTTCCATTGTGTTCACGACGCGATGCGGTGAAAACGATGCACGGTTCGTGTGTAATCCTGACGGCACGTAGCAAAATCGCTTCTGTCGAGGCTTCGTACTTTTTCCTCAATTCCAAGATCGAATCAATGGTGAGACGTTCTGCCTCCAGCGTCGGCAGACTTCCAATTGGCATCAAGAGTTCCGACGCGGCCATGTTACACAACATCTCCAATTGCCAATCATCCCCCTGCATCTCCTCGTGTGCGAGTCGGTGCCTTACCAACTCTTTGCAGTCGGGAAAGAGAGTGTGAGCGATCTCGTGAAAAATGGAATATCGGACTCGACTACGGGAGCGATTGGGATTGAACTCGATCCGTAGCTGTGATCCTGATGGCACAGTCCTCGCATCTGGGACATCTTCACGAGGGACGATGCTCAGTTTCAGATACTCGGCCAGAGTGAACGGATCGAATGGCGGACCGGTCCACCCGTTTTGGATGGCATCGAAAACCAACGTTCTTGCTTTCTGGGTAATAATGTCAATCGGGTTGTCGTCTCCAGCAAGCATCAAAACGGAAGGATTCGTCCAATGTCCGTGTTCCTTGACTTGCAACCTGATGCTCCTAATTTTTCCCTTGGGATTGTGCGTGTATTCTACTCTGGTACTGTTGCCGCATTCCTGTGAATTTCATGGCGACTTGCACGGCCAACGGTCATCAATCTCCTTCATGATCGCTTCCGCCCATCGCACCGCATCGGTAATCGCAGCGACCGTCGCGGGCACTCGCTTCCCGCCGTCCCACTGTGCCAGTTTCCGAGCCGCCAGAATCGCAGCCATGATGCCGATGACGCGTTTGCGGCCCTCGTCCACGCAGGCAGTCTAACATTTTCGCTTTTGATTCGCCTACTGCTTTGTGCTAGGATTTTGGCTAATGTTGACGAACTCTGGCCCGTCACATGTACATTCCAGAAGACCAACTAACACGGTGGAGCAATCAAGGCGGGACTACCAACTCAATCGCCGCACACACGTCCATCCGCAATGCACTTGAGGCGAATGACTCCGGTCTCAATCGTCCAGACTTCGAGATATTCCTGCAAGGCTCTTATAAGAACAGCACTAACATTCGGGCTGACAGCGATGTCGATTTAGTCGTCCAGTACGACAAGGTCTACTACCGAGACCTCGCACGCCTTTCTCCCGGCGAAGTCCAGCGTTACACCGGATGCCACAATACTGTTGACTATGGAGCCGTCAACTGGCGGAATGATGTCGAGAGAGCATTGCGAAAGAAGTTCCCCGGCAAAGTCCAGTTAGGCGGTGGAAAAGCGTTCAAGGTCGTCACAGGGCCGGGAAACATGACCGCTGATGTCGTGCCTGCGTTGCTCTATAAGCAGTACACCTACTTCAACACATCGCAGGACGAAGGATTTGACCCCGGCATCAAGTTCGCTGACGTGAGCGGAAACATCACTCTCAATTATCCGAAACTGCACATCGCAAACGGGGAGGACAAGAACTCTCAGAATCGAACCTCCGGGCGATACAAGCCGACAATCAGGATGTTTAAGAACGCTCGGAACTACGCGAGTGAACGAGGTCTTCTCGCGAACGGCATCGCACCGTCCTACTTTGTCGAGTGCCTTCTGTCCAACGTCCCCGACGTACATTATCGCGGACCGGGTCTGCGGGAGGTCTATTACAACATCATGAAATACTTCATGGAGAACCCAATCGGGGCGTTCATGTGTCAGAACGGACAGTTGCCCCTTTTCGGGACCGATTCAACACAGTGGAACACGACGGATGCGAATACGTTCATCCGCGGGTTGGCGAATCTTTGGGACAGGTGGGAATGAGTGCGTCATCCCTACGCGATAAATTCGGAAGAGCGGACACAGGTGACATTCTTTCTCGCGGTCCTTGCTGTCTTCATATCGCTAGGACTTGCTGGTTTGTTCCGTCGATGGGATTGGACTCCCCCGCTCTGGATTGACGTGTCGAGCGTTCCGGTCGTATTCGGGGTGCTCTATGCATTCTTCAGTCGTGTCACATGGAAGTGGAGATGGCTGCGGCGGGTCGTCTGGATACTCTCGACTCCCGTCCTGTCAGGTCGATGGAAAGGCACAGTTCAGAGTAATTTCGACGGAGCGGTCGGTCAGGCCCACAATGTTGAAGTCGTCGTCGGCCAAGATTGGACCCACATCACTGTCAGGCTCATCGCTCGAAGCTCGAAATCACATAGCGTCTCCGCGTCGATGGATGTTACGGAAGACGACTGCGTTCTGATTTACGACTATCTCAACGAGCCGAACGCTGATGCGGTTGATTCGATGCACATGCATCGGGGGACGGCACGCCTCGTCCTTGTTGCTGCTGACCGACTCGAAGGCGATTACTACACGGGCCGCGACCGCGAGAACATCGGCGTCATCCGCTTGCGACGTGCATGATGCCCGTCTCCAGCTTCCTAGCTCCCTGTCTTTCGGATGCAACGGCGAAGCCCCCGCTCAATGTCGCATTCCCAAATCGTCACATAATGCCAGCCTAGCTGGTGCAGGTCACGTCGATGCTCTTTATCTCGTAGACGGTTCCGCTCAATCTTCCGTTGCCAATATTTCCGATTTGAAGACGGCATCCGACACCGGATGCAGCCGTGCCAATGCCAGAAGCAACCATTGACGAAGACGACCAACCGGAGTCGCGGGAAGACGAAATCAGGACAGCCGGGGAGGTCTTGACGATGTTGCTGGTATTTGATTCGTCTGCGACTGAGTTCCGAAGCAACTCGTATTTCAGGCCGTGTGCCGCGTCCTTTGACCCTCGACATAATCCAACTACGCGTCGTCTTGTCGAAGGTGTCCGTCATCAGATGTTGGTAGGAATCTCGATGAGAAGTGAACGGTCAGTTTCGACCTCAAGAACACGGTCGTTGTACTTCTCCAGCAATGCTCGGATGTTCTTGGCTAGTGCAGCCTTGCCGAACTCCCCAATCTCTTCGACATTCTGGCCGACAAACTGTTCAAGCGAACTGATGCCAACCCGCTCCTGAAGACCTGCGATTTCTGCCAACTGACGGGCGGCCTGAATACGTGATTCGGTCACAAGCAACATTGCTCGATAGCCATTCTTGATGTTGGCCCCGCACTTCCCGATGACATCTTGTGCGGGAGCAACAGTGACATGAAAGACAGTGTCCCCGACAAGGAAGTCTCCGGGGCGACCCAACTGTTTGTCAGCCGTTGTGTAGCCGTAGTTCTCTACCACCCTCTGTGGATACCGCAGGGCAAGTTTCGCTCCGACGAGGTGCTGTGCAACTGCTCCGGCCACATTGCGTTCAGCAGCAGTGTCAAGGATGTCGGCAACAATTTGCGACCCCGGCTTGTCCAGACTGATATCGACCTCAATCTTCTGCCTGTTGAAGTATGGCTTCACACCGTTCTCGAAGAGCCACGAGTGAATCGCCTGCGTCACTCCTGCCCGCTCTTCCTTCGTGGCCTTGGTCAATTCCGGTATCGCGTTCAACACTGCCACGAGCCGTTCAGCCGCTGGTCGCGTGCCTCTCGTCGTTCTGCCGCCTTCGGAGACATATTTCCGTTCTTCACCGAAAGTCTTCAGCACCTTGCGGATTAGACTACCGCTCGTCTTGACTTGATTTCCGTCCGTGATGTAATCCTTCTCGGCAATCGGAGACTTGCCCTTCAAGACTTGAGCAACCGCGATTCCTGCACAAACGACGTACTTATCAGACCCGCCTTCGAGATGTTTCTGTTCATCTTCAAACCACGCTTTGACTACCGCTGTCGTCTTCGTCTCAAGTTCTTTCATCGCTTTACGTTTCACCTCAAGTGTCCATGTCGCGGCCCGATTCTCCGTCCGCTCCAACAGTGAAGTGACATCGCGGTGGTGAGTCAGGTCTTCAGGCAGAGTCAGAGCTTTCTTGGCAAGCGGGGTCAACAAGTGTTGCGATAACCACCTGACAACAGGGACGGCAACCGCATCTCCCATTGCCCTGTAACCGTCGTTATAGTTCCCCGGAAGTCGAAAGCTGTCCGGTACTCCCATCAGACGAGCAGCTTCTCGGGGCGAAAGAAGGCGACTCCTGACGCGACCCTTCTCAATCAGAATGACAGTTTGACGGCTTGAGCCGCCTCTTGGCGTTCTAAGGCATCCGGCAACGCCGTCGAATCTGACTTCCGCTCTCTGGTGACCTTCTCGCATCCGCTTGTAGACGAATCCGATGTGACGCTTCCCGCTCTTCTGGGCTTCCTTGACCTTGCCCCTATTCTTGTCATTCATCAGTGACAGCAGGTACGCGGTTTCTTTCGCGGTCGCCCATTCGACTCCAGTCGGATTCCGCTCGATGACCGTTGTCAACGCTGGCACTCGTCCAGTCGGCATCGGGAGGTTCCACCATCTCCAGTGTCCCTTGAGGTCACCGGGCAAAGACTCAAACGCGTTCCACAGAAACTCTGGTGTCCATTCGGGCACAGGTGACTTGGTGACAAGTTCACCACAGTCCAATCGAGAATCAACAGCGATGACAAAGACACGAGGACGTGACTGCGGGACAAAATGCCGAGCGTCAATGACGACGGCTCCGAACGCCATCCCGAGAGCCGCCAGAGCTTCACAGAGTCCAGCGAAGCTCTCTCGCTCGTGCAGAAGCCCGACAACATTTTCGATGACTACAATGGGTGGACGTGAGCCGACCCGAAACTGGTCACGCATGATTCGCCAGAATGCCCAGAATGCACCGCTGCGGTCAGCCGACAGCCCTCGCCGCCATCCAGCCAGCGACAAGTCTTGACACGGAAACGAAGCCCACGACAGTTGCGTGCTGTTCGGAAGGTCACCGCCACGGAATCTGGCGACATCTCCAAGAAAGAAGTGGTCGGCATTGAAGTTCTCGCGGTAGACATCGCCCTTACGTGGGTCGATGTCATTTGCCCAAACGCAGAGCCAGTCCGGTGACAACCCGAGGGTTGCGAGACCTGCTCCGGCGAAGAAATCGTAGAACCGCAAGCCAGCAGACATTGGTTTTGGTGGACAACCGGATTATAACCACCCCGCGAGGCCCGCACGGTGGAAAAGCAGGGATTGCTTTGGGCAGGGTGACCTATTGCTTCGTGAACTCCGTAGGTTTTCTGTGTTCTCGAATCTGCGAATAGGCGACGGCGAGTTCCGAGCCGAGTTCAATCTTGCCGTCGTAGTCGTTGACTGGCTCGTTGTCGAGTGTGCCGAAGACCAACTGCTTGTCGTCATCGCAGCGATGGACGCGAACCCACATCCATTCGCTCGGCATTCCGGCCTCGCCAGCGAACTCGACCTTGACGTAATCCCCTTCTTCATAGGTCGGCTTGGAAACTGGCTGGCATTCCCCTGTGTGTCCGCGAGGCAACCAGCAACCCGGCATCTCGCGGCAGTCCTTTTTCAGAGACTTATTCTGCTGGCTCCACCAGAAACGATTCGCTTTCATAGCGGCAGCGTCGGGATTGGTGCCCCTATCATATTCGGCAGTGAAGTCGAACGGCCAAATCTTCTGCCAGTCCGCCATCGCCATATTGATCGAGCGCAGCGCGTCCCTGACCTCATCTAGCCAAATATTGTAAACGTCAGCCATCGACCTCCATTGTAGCCTCACCTACCCCGCGATCTTGAATAGGCACTCGTCGATCTTTACCACCTATTTTCTGGGTAGGCATTCTGTTTCCGATCTCAGCCTTTCCAGTAGCCTAAGCATCGCGAGCGTGTCCAGCGCACAATAATCGAGCAGAATCTTCCTGATCCTGTCACGCTCATCACAGTTCAAACCGCCACGAACTAGCAATTCCCATGCCAGCCCCGCGTCCTGCCCGTTGGCGACCTCCATGCCCTCGTAGCTCATCGCTGGCACGAGCGCGGGCAAGACCGATTTGATGGAGTACGACCCTGCATACTCCGGATGATACGTGTGCTCCCGCACGACAGGCAGCAGATCGAAGAGGCGGGCTTGGATCGCCTTAATCCGCTCTGCATATTCCGGTAGCCACGTTGCAAGGTCTGAGAGTCTCTGCGACTCGAACGAGGAATACACGAGAATGCTCCCGCTTTCCCCCAGCGCAGCGCAAAGTG
>Ga0210399_10001805_pt1 | contig 16687 bp, 14 predicted proteins | sample IncBWC14MmetaG_FD_150865 | JGI IMG/M metagenome (GOLD analysis project Ga0210399, IMG submission 150865) | Forest soil microbial communities from Barre Woods Harvard Forest LTER site, Petersham, Massachusetts, United States - Inc-BW-C-14-M | ecosystem: Environmental > Terrestrial > Soil >...
ATCGATGGAACATACGTGAAGGCGTATAACTCCGACATCGACCAATACCAGTTCGGATTTCAGTACATGTTTTTGGATAGCAGCCACAGGTTCCGGCCGTATGCCGCGGCGAGCGTGGGATTCACACACGATTCGAATGGCGGGGGAAACCCGAACCGCACGGAATTCGGGTACAGCCTGGGCGGCGGCGCGAAGTATTATCTGGGCCGGCATTTCGGTCTACGCGGAGATATTCGGTATATGCCGACGTATGGGAGTTCTTCGTATGGCTTGTATTGCGACCCGTTTGGATTTTGCTACAACGCGAAAGTCGCGAATTTTCTGAACCGCGGAAATTTTGTGGGTGGATTGATTTTCCGGTTTTAGTAGATTGAGGATCGGACAAGCATCGGGCCGGGAGAAATCTCGGCCCATTTTTTTGCGTGAAGGATTTTCAGGGGTGGGGAGTTTCAGGGACTGGCGGCATGACAAAGAGTTTTTCGTCGATGGGGACGTTTTGCTGGACCGACGTAATACGGATGGTAAAGCTGCCGTTGGTGCGGGTGAGCGTCCACTGGTAGGGGATTTCGACGCCGTTGGCGTCGCGGTAATCGGCGTAGTCGACCTGGGCTGGATTCCGACCGAGCGGGGTCTCGGTGTAGCGAATCAGGCGCAGGAGCAGGCCGGTTTGCTGATCGAAGAACAGACGTAGTGGTGGAGTAGAGTCGCCGGTAGCGGTCACTAGAAATGTGGCGTGGCCGTCGATGGTTTCGCCGGGAAGAAGCTTGAACTCCTTGTACAATTCGCGGAGGCGCGTGGGGAAATAAATCTGCGCGTCAATGCGGGCGGACTGCTGCTCGCTCTGGTTCATCGGGTGGACGCCGCGCGGGGTGGTGAGCCAGCCGGCCTGGCCGTTAAAGGCAGTGAGGCTTTCTCCGAACGAAGGGTGAGAGATGGAGAGGCGCTTTTCCGGGGCTTCGGAATATATTTCGATCGGGTATTGCTCGCCGCCGGCTTCGACAGTTCCCTTTTGAATGCGCGTTTTGATTTTGTGGAGAGCTTCGGCGCCACCGGCTGCGGCAAGGTATTTGTCGAGAACCTGATCCCCGGTGGGCAGGCTTTCCTGGGCGCGGATTTCGTGGTGCTCGTGCTCGGGCGTTTTTGCGGCGTTGACGGTGAGGATGGGAACTCCGACGGGATGCGGCGAACCGCGGTGGCAGGTGTAGCAGGTGACTTCGATCTGGCCGTCGAAATGGTCGGCGTTGATGGCCAACTCCATGACCATCATCTTTCGCGCGGTCTGCTTTTCCTTTTTATCGTCCTTGTCCATCGCGTCCTTGACGTGGCAAAACTGGCAGTCGGCACCCAGGGCACCGGCGATAAATTGCATGGTGGGAACCAACTGGTCCGCGGGGATGTCTTTCAGCACTTGAATGTTCTTGAATTGCTGGACGGCAGTTTTTGGTTTGGCTTGTTCCTGCGCGGGAGTGGAGAGCGAGTTCGTAAGAAATGCACCGCTTAGGAGGAAAGCTATTCTGCCAAATTGCCGCGGGGAAATGGGGATCATCCTTGCTCCTGTGAATTGCGCAGGATTTCATTGTGACGGAATTTCTTGATTGTGCAAGATGGACTGCGTGAGTTTTTGAGTGCGGGGGCGGAGCTCCCACTTTTGGGCGTCATGATGTAGACGAATTGAAATTGGGAGGCGGAGGTTTACGCCCGAACAGCGGCAACTTCGCTGTCGCACCCAAAATGGCCGATCGATATTCCCGGGGAGTTACGCGGAAATTTCGCCGCGCTTGGCCAGGGCGGTGATGCAGTCGGCGGCGCGATAGGCGAGCGCCTGAATGGTCATGGTTGGCTGGCCGCGGCCGGAGGTGACGAGGCTGCTGCCATCGCAAAGGAAAAGATTTTTTACGTCGTGGGTGCGATGGTCCGCGTTGATGACCGACGTTTTCGGATCGTTGCCCATACGGCAGGTGCCGAGCAGATGCACGGCAAACTGCTGCTCCTGCACCGGCAGGCCCCACTTGGATTTGGCCCCGGCCACTTCGAGAATTTCGAGGGCGCGGGCCTGCATCCACTCCATCATTTTCAAATCGTTCGGGTGATCGCGGAAAGTCATGCGCAGAGCGGGAAGGCCCCAGGCATCTTTTACGTCGGGATCGAGCGAAAAGCTGTTGGACTCGACGGGCAGCGAAGTGCCGTGGCAGAAAATTTCCAAAGTGCGCGCGAAATTGTGCGCCAGCGCTTGCTTGAAGCCAGCGCCCCACCTTGGCGCGTCGGCAGGAAGGCCGTTGAGCGCGAAGCTGATGGGGGTGAAATCAAAGCGGGCATCGAGTCCGCCGCCGCCATAGAGCCCGAGCTTCGGATCGAGTTCGTAGAAATCGTGCATGATGCGGCTGACGGCGGGGCCCTTGTAGTCATTGAGCGGCTCGTCGAAAACGGCCAAGGCGAGGGCGCTGCTGTTGGGCATGAGATTCTTGCCGACGTAGCCGCTGGAATTCGCGAGGCCCGCGGGAAACTGATTGGAGGCGGATAGCAAGAGCAGGCGGGGAGTTTCAGCGCCGTTGGCGGAAAGAATCACGGCTTTGGCTCTTTGCAGAAGCGTGTTGCGCTGCGCGTCGAAATAAACTGCCCCGATGGCGCGGCCCTTTTTGTCGGTCTCGATGCGATGGACGTAGCAGTTCGGGCGAATTTCGCAGCGGCCGGTTTTTTCCGCCATCGGAATCACGCTGGAGAGCGACGTGGACTTCGCGCCAACTTCGCAGCCGAAGCCGAGGCAAAAGCCACAATTCATGCAAGCGGCGCGGCCAGCGCGCGGCTGCGAGAGAATGGCCATCGGTGCTGGGTACGGGTGGTAGCCGAGCTTCCGGCACGCGCGTTCGAAGACGACGCCGTTTCCCTTCACCGGCAGCGGCGGCATGGGATAGGGCTTGGAGCGCGGTGGATCGAACGGACTCGCGCCCGCAAGGCCGGACACGCCGATTTCCCATTCCACTTTTGTGTAGTAAGGTTCGAGGTCGGCGTAGCTGATCGGCCAATCGGCAAAATTGGCGCCGGGTATGTCGCCGGTTTTGCTGCGTTCCTTGAAATCGATTTCGTGGAAGCGCCAGAAGTTCGCGGTGAAGTGGACGCTGCTGCCGCCGACGCAACTGCCATAGAGAACGGCCTGCTGTTTCCGGGCGGTTTCGTCAGGCGATTTGCGAAAGGTGACGGGATGGGTGTTGACTTTGTTGGTCAACAGGCTTTGGACGAAGATTTTGGTTTCGTCGTGGGTGAAATCCTTTTCGCGGAGATATTCGCCCTGCTCCAGGACGACGACGCGGAAGCCTTTGGTGGAGAGTTCTTTCGCGAGGACGCCACCGGCGGCACCGGAACCGATGATGACGAAATCGACTTCGTCGGAAGGTTTGTAGGTGACCATGGGCCTGCTCATTTTTTCTCCGTTTCGCCGGAGACGGGTTGCCAGCCGGGATAATCCTTATCGTAAAAACCAAACGGCGGCGAAAAACTGTGGGATGGATCGCGACCGATCGCTTTCCAGCCGGCGAAGTCGCGGTTGCCACCGCCTTCGGGGTCGACGAGAAATCCGAAGATAGTGTGGACGCGCAGGGTCTGGAAGAAATCCGGAGAGGCGCCGGGGGCGAGGCGGCGAGCGCCGCTTTGCGGCCCTTCCGACTCGTCGGCGAGGTACGCGAAGATTTTCTGTTTTTGCTCTTCTGTGGCGGCGGAGAAGCGCGAGACGCCGGGAAAAAGATCGGCAGTGGTTTTCTGCGCGGCTTCGAGGCCTTTTTGATAGACGGGCAACGCCTCGCTGAAGAAAGTTTTCAGGGCCCGATCGATGAAGTAGACGACTCCGGCTTCACGCGCGCCTGCAGTTGCATCGGAGGGGATGATGCAGGTCGCGAGGGCTTCAACCTCTCGCGCCTGGTCCGTAGTGAAGACTTCCAGCGCGGGATGATCGGATTTTGCGGCTTGATGCGCATGCTCGGCAGCGGAAACGAGCGCGGGCCAATTTGCGCTGAGCCAGGCTGCGCTTGCGGTGCTTCCGAGGAGTTGCAGGAAATTACGGCGAGCGAAATCGAAAGAGTTCATGTTCCCCCAGTAGTCTAAACAATTTACGAATTGCGTTTGGCGGCGTCAAGGCGAAAACCCGGCGTGCTGCTGCTAATATGGCCTGTATGAAAACAATCGATGCGTCGCTGGAGCTTTCGCGGGAAAAAGCGCGGGAATTGGGACACGCGCTGGTCGAACATTTGGTGGAGTATCAGGCGCAGGTGGCGACGCTGCCGGTTGTGAAGGTGGAGAGCGCGGCGGAGCTGCGCCGCGCGATTTGGGAGGAATTGCCAGCGCGGGGGAGCGATCCGCTGGCGGTGCTGGAGCGGATCCGGATGAGCGTGCTTTCCAGCACGAATCACGAGACTCATCCTCGGTTTTTTGCTTTTGTGCCGGGGCCGAGCAACCTGGTGGGTGCATACGCGGATTTTTTGCGCACCGGCTACAACATTTTTGCGGGGAGCTGGCTGGAGGGATCGGGACCGGCGATGGTTGAGCTGGTGACGCTGGACTGGATCCGGAAGCTGGCCGGGTATCCGGAGACGGCCGGCGGGATTTTTCTAAGCGGCGGGTCGCTGGCAAATTTGTCGGCGCTGGTGACGGCGCGGGATGCGCTGTTGAAGTCGGAGGAGTTTTCGAAGGCGGTGGTGTACGGCTCGGACCAAACGCATTCGTCGCTGTTGCGGGCGATGCGTATTTTGGGCTGGCAAAAGCAGCAATTTCGAAGGCTTGAATCGGACGGGGCGTTTCGCGTGCGGCCGGAGGAGGTGGGGCGGGCGATTCGAGAGGATCGCGCGGCGGGGTTGGCGCCGTTTTGCGTGATCGCGAATGCAGGGACAACAAACACCGGTGCGATCGATCCAATGACGGAGTTGGCGGATATTTGCGCTGAGGAAAAGGTTTGGCTGCACGCGGATGGGGCGTACGGAGCGGCAGCCCTGTTTTGCGAACGGGGAAGAAAGCTGCTCCGCGGAATCGAGCGGGTGGACTCGTTTACGCTGGACCCGCACAAGTGGCTGTTCCAGCCTTTTGATTGCGCGCTGCTGATGGTGCGGGATCGCGCGACGCTGCGGCACGCGTTTCACGTACGCGAAGATGAGGCCGAATACCTGCAGGACGCGCGTGCCGGCGAGGAAGAGGTGAATCTGTGGGATTATTCGCCGGAACTGACAAGGCCGTTCCGCGCGCTGAAGCTGTGGATGTCGCTTCAGGTGTTCGGCGCGGACGCGTTCGCGGCGGCGCTGGACCGAACGTTTTATCTGGCCGAGTATGCGGAGCAGCAATTGAGCGCGCACCGCAATTGGGAAATCGCATCGGCGGCACAAATGGCGGTGGTAACGTTCCGCTATGTTCCGCAGGGGCGTGCGGACGGCTCGGCAGAAAGTACCCGGCGAATCGATGCGTTCAACCGGACGATTGCGGCGCGGATGCAGGAGCAAGGATTTGCGCTTGTGCTGACCACAGAATTGCGCGGGCAAACAGTGCTGCGCCTCTGTACGATCAACCCGCGCACCACAGAAGAGGACATCGCCAAAACGGTGGAAGCGCTGGAAGAACATGCCCGAAGAGAATCGGAAGTTGGGTCTTTTCGTGGCTGAGGCGTTTATCAAAAGCCGATCAAGAAATAGGGCGAGCGACCTCTCACTGCTCTGGAGCTGCTATCTATCTGTAGGTTTTAAGCTTTTGGAATAACCAGTTCCGCGCCAAAACGCATCCGACATCTCAAGATCCGGTTTGCCAATCCAACCCCGTTCAACTTCGATGTAGTACGCCGTCCGATCGGCGTTTGGATAGTAAAGGACATTCTGCAGCGCAATTTGGTCCCACTGCCCAGTGAATTTTAGATCGGACAATGAGCCGGGGTATTTTCCAAAGCGCACTTTGTGCAACTCAATGAGCGCGACTGCCGTTTTCAAGTGCTGGTCCCCAAAGAGGTTATCCGGTCCTCTGGTAATTCCGGACTCAACGACTGAACGAACCGCGAGAATGGCGCCCGTTACGAAAACAATCACTCCAACGCTGATAACAATAATAATGATAAACAAACGCTTTCTAGAATTTGGCTTTGGAGGTGGAGGGGCGGACATACGCCAGTATTAGACTCGAAAAACTCGGCCGAATTGCCGTGCTCTCGACGCAGGATAACACGATTCGGAGCCTTCGCCGAGGACGGCGGGGATAACATGGCGGGGATAACATTCACTGAAAATAGAGACCCCGAACATCTTCTGGATGGTTCCTGAACCCGGACCTTTCGTCAGAGATCGTAAAGTCGAATGTCGAAACTTAACGGTTCCTGGAATCGCCGGAATTTGGTTCACGGGGCGGGCTGAAGTATCATTTCGTTTGGCTTAAATCATGGCGACACTTACAGGCGCAATTGGCACCGGCTCGAAATGGCTGCTGGACCGCATTGTGGGCGCGATCGCGGCGACGGGGATCAATCCCAACCTGCTGACGTTTTTGGGGCTGCTGGTGAATTTCGGGGCGGCGGCAAGCTTCGCGGTGGGAAATTTCCGCACCGGCGCGATCATTATTTTCATCGCGGGATTCCTGGACATGCTGGACGGGCAGGTGGCGCGGCGGCAGAACCGCGTGACCGCTTTCGGCGCGTTTTACGATTCGACGCTGGACCGCTACGCGGATATGGCTCTCTACATGGGCCTGCTGGTGTATTACTCAGTGAGCGGGCGGACGCCGTACGTGGTGCTGGCGGCGGTGGCGACGGCAGGCTCGGTGATGGTGAGCTACGCCCGGGCACGGGCGGAATCGCTGATCCCACTGTGCAAGGTGGGATTCATGGAGCGTCCGGAGCGGCTGGTACTGCTGATCATCGGCGGGATGTTCAACCGTATGGCGCAGGTGCTGTGGGTGATCGCGGTGATTTCAACGATCACGGTGATTCACCGGATTTTTTATACATGGCAGGAGACGCGGGCAGGGCGGGTGTTGCCGGGATTCAAGGGCGCGTGAGCAGTCGGCAGTGGCCAGCGAAGTGAAGACCTTAAACGCTGCGCCAGCATCCGGTACACTACCCTTTGTCGTGATTGAGCTCTGCCCCGTTGTAGCTACAATATGGTTGAGGTAGCTACGTGCGCAAAGTCAGCGGCCGCGAATTCAAGAACCGCATGGGAAGATACATGCGAGCCGTGCGTAAGGGACAATCCCTGATACTCACCGATCGCGGGGAAGTGGTCGCTCGTGTATCGAAGAGGACCCCCAGGCAAACCTCCACCGCTCTACAGGAGAGGCTGAAAGAATTAGAAGCGCAAGGGCTGATACATCTCGCTACAAAACCTTCGACGAAGTTTCGGGCGGTAAAAAGCAAAGGGAAACCGGCCTCTCAAATGATCATCGAGGACCGACAACAGTCCTGTATGTGGACTCCTCCGTACTAGTAAAGCATTACGCTCAGGAAGTGGGTACGAGCGCACTGAAAGCAAGCCTAGAGGAGCATAGCCGGTATACCCCAGGTGTCTTGATTTCGGACGTGGGTTACGCCGAGATTTTGGCCACATTTGCTTGGCGCTTAAGAGACAACCCATCGCCCTCACCACGGAAACCAGCAGACTGGAAGCAGAGTTTCAATACGACTGGCTTTTTCGCTTAACGCGGGGCGAACTGGACATTGGTGTCCTTGGGTAAGTCCCTGCAAGAGGTGGCTGAGCCACCGCAAGCCAAAGTAAGAGCGGCCCGTTCGCTAGAGGCGGACGGGCGTTTCATTTCTTAGCGGAGGGATTCTTCAACCGGAGGCGCGATGGCGCTGCGGACTCGTTGTTTCAGGGCGGGGATGTCTTCCTTGGTTAGGCCGGAGGTGTCGATGGTTTCGTGAATGTGGACGGTGATGGTGGCGGGGCGGAGCAGCCAGTGGCCGGTGCGGAGATGCTGGAAGGAGCCGACAAGGCTGACGGGAACGATGGGCACGCCGAGTTGCTGCGCCAAGCGGAAGCCGCCTTCTTCAAAATCGTTGATGTGGCCGTCGCGTGTGCGCCTGGCTTCGGGAAAAATGATCAGGCTGACGCCGTTGTTGATGGCTTCCTGGGTAAGGCGCCAGAGACGCTTCAGATCCTTGGGGCTGCGGATGCTGGGCACGGGGACGTTACCGAAACGCTTCATCAGCCAGCCGTAAACCGGGATGCGGAAGTGGGATTCGAGTTCCCAGCCGCGGACCAGCTGCGGAATGGCGCAATAGAGGATGAAGGGATCGAACAGATTGACGTGGTTGACCATGAAGAATGAGGTGCGGGTGCGGTCGAAGCCGGGTGATTCCTTGACGACTACTTTTGCGCCGGAGAAAAAGGCGATGCGGCGGCAGAGTCCGCGCTGAAGATAGTCGTGCTTGCGCGGGTCGAGGACGATAGCGAGCGCGATCAGCACGGGGACGACAATCAGGAAATGCAGCCAGCTCATACCCCAGAGAAACGCGCTGCGCAGAACTTCCCAGAGACGCTTCATACGTAGACGTCCATCGCGCCGGGAAGAACGTCGAGACTGAGGACAGTCACGGTCACGATTTCGCCGTCGATCATCACATCCACGGGAGCGTCGAGTGCAAACTCAACTTTCTTCACGCGGCGAGTTTCAGAGAGCGGATGCCGGGTGTGCGTGCCGTCGTAAAGGCGCGGCAGCATTTTCAGCAAGCCGAGGCGGCCGATGGGGCCCCAGCGGACGAATTCGATGTAGCCGTCGGTGGGGTCGGCGGTGGGCGCGATCATCATTGTGCCGCCAGTGTATTTGCTGTTGTTGAAAGTGAGGAAGAGGCAACGGCGGTCGTCCCAGGAATTTTCGTCGTCGCTGCGAAGCTTGAAGCCGCGGCGCTTGAGCTGCAGGACGCGCACGAAAACGCCCAGAAGATAGCCGAAATGGCCGAAGGCTTTGAAGCGGCGGTTGGCTAACGCGCCTACGTCGGCCGTAAAGCCGATGCTGACGAGATTGAGCGAATAGATGGTGCCCGTGCCGTGCCGGAGGCGGAGGACGTCCACGCGGCGCTTGCGGCCGGCGAAGAGAGCTTCGACGGAGGATTCGGCGCCTTTGTCAGTGAAATCGCGCAGAAAAGAATTGCCCGTGCCCATCGGCAGGAAGCCGAGTTCGACACGGTCGGTTTGCCCCTCGCGAGAGAAGACGCCGTTGATGATTTCGTGCGCGGTGCCATCGCCGCCGACGGCGAGGAAGCGGCGATAGCCCTGGTCGTAGGCTTCACGTGCGAGCTGCACGGCGTGGCCGGGAGCCATGGAAGCGATGGCGTCCACGCGCAGGCCTTTGGCCTTCAGGCGGCGGAGTTCGGCGCCAGCGAGCTTTGCGGAACGCCCTCCGCCTGCCGCCGGATTGACGATGGCTAGGAATTTATCGGTCACGGTATTGCCGGATTGGGCATTCTACATGTTCCGCGCCTAAATCGGCAGGATGGATTGCTCCCGATCCAAGGCAGTGAGGCGCCGGGCCAGTTCGCTGCGCTTGATCTTGAGCGAGGCGGTCAACGGAAAGTCCTCGTGGTAGATAACCAGGCCGTGGACGCGCTTGTAGTTCGTCAGGCGCGAGTTGCGTGTGGAGATTTCGGATTTGAGTTCGGGCATGAAGGCTTCGCCGTGCTCGAGGTGGATCACGAGGAGAAGTTTTTCATTGACCATCGAGCGCTGCGGCCAGATGAAATTGGCGGCAAACACGCAAAATTCCTTGACGCGCAGGCCTTCGAAGGCTTGCTCGACGTCTTCGGCGTAAACGTTTTTTCCTTCTTCGGTGACGATCATGTTTTTCTTGCGGCCAAAAAGCTGCAGGTGGCCGGTGGAGTCGAAGCGTCCCATGTCACCGGTGCGCAGCCAGCCGTCAACGATGGTTTCGGCGGTGAGTTCAGGCTCGCTGAGGTAGCCGGCCATCACGGTTTTGCTGCGGACGGTGACTTCGCCGATGCCGTCGTTATCGGAGTTGCGGATTTGCACTTCCATGCCAGGGAGCGGCTTGCCGACCGTGTCCGCGCGGAACGGTTTTAGATCGTTGACGGTCACGGCTGTCCCGGCTTCGGTGAGGCCGTAGCCGTTGGCGACGGGAACTCCCAAATCGTAGAAAAATTGCAGCGTCTGCGGCTCGGTGAACGCGCCGCCAACGATGATGGCCTCGAGCTTGCCGCCAAAGGCCGCGTGGACTTCGCCGAGGAGCTTGCGGCTGAGCCAGAGGCGTGGGCGGTCCCTGGTAAGCGCGCGATTGATGCTGCGCACGGCTTCGAGCGCTTTACGCTTGGATTCGGGAAGCTCGTCGAAACGCGTCTGCAATCCTTTTTGCAGATTTTTCAACACCAGCGGCACCAGGCTGACGTACGTAATTTCGTACTTCGGGAAAGCTTCGCGCACATATTCCGGGCGCAACGTGCGGAGATGGACGACGGCGGCGCCGCAAGTGAATGGCCCGAAAAAGCCGACCATGAAATCGATGGCGTGATTCGTGGGAAGAATGCTCAGGTAGCGCACGCCCGGCCAGAAAGGATAGAGCGAGGTGAGGGCGACGCACTGCTCGAGATAATTTTCGTGCGTCATCATGCAACCTTTTGGGGTGCCGCCAGTGCCGGAAGAGTAGACGATGCAGGCGATGTCCTGCCTTCTTTGTGGAACGAAAACGGGAACATTTGCGCCTTTGACGTTTTCCCATCGCTCAGCTCCGGCCAGGTCGGCGTTTTCGGGGGCTTCGGTGGCGAGAACGGTTTTCAGCTTCGCGGCAGCGGAACGCGCGGGAGAGACGCTGAGCTGGCGCCAGATTCCATATTCGGTGATGAGCACTTTTGCGCCGGAATGTTTCACGAGCAGCCACTGCTCTTCGGGCTTCAGCTTGAAGTCGAGCGGCACAAGCGTGGCGCCACAGAAAAAAATCGCGTAGGCGGAAATCAGCCACTTGGACTGATTCGTCATGATGATGGCGACGCAGTCGCCGGGGCCGATGGCGAGATCCTGCAGCGATTTCGCCAGCGGCAGGGCCTGGTCCTTGAAATTGCGATAGGTGAGGCGCTGCTTTTCCTCGCCGCGGTCGGATTCGATCAGGCAGACTTCGGTGGGCCAGGTTTGCAAAGCGTCGCGGAGTGCTTCACCGACGGAATTATATTTTTTTAAATCGAGCATCAGAGGCGGGCTTGGATGCGCTGGGCGAGGGTTTTGAAGTCGCTGACGCCCTGAACTTCGTAGTCGGGGAGCTCGATGCGGAAATGATTTTCGAGGCGGGAGAGCATTTCGAGTGCTTGCAGGCTGTCGATGCCGAGTTTTTTGTAGAAATCGTCATCGGCCGCGAGGGAGCCCGCGGGGACTTTGAATTGCTTGGTGGCGAGCTCGAGAATCTCTTGCGTGGTTTGTTCGATGGTGCGCATACACATTCAATTTATCATCCCCCGGGTGGAAGGAAAATAGCCGGACGGAAAAAGACAGGAGAGGAGTTCAACACAGGGTTCAGAGAGGAGACACAGAGGGCACAAAGATGAGGCAGGGCGGATTACGGTTTGGGAGCGACGGGGAGGTGTTTCATCGGGTCGTCGGATTCGACGAAGCGGCGGAGGCTTTCCATGACCTGGGGTCGGTTGAAGAGTTTGCAGAAGAGTTCGACTTCTTCGCGGAGTTCCTGGTAGGGGATGGGCTTGATGAATTTCTTGGCGGCGATTCGGGCTTCGGGGTCGAACTTGGTGATTTGCTGGGCCATGGAGCGGGCGACCTGCAGCGCGTAGCCTTCGCCCGCCAGATGCGTGACGAGGCCAGCCTGGTGGGCCGCTTCGGCTTTGACGGTGCGACCGGTAAACAGCAGATCGCGAATAAAACTGTTGCCGACGTCACGGCGCAGGCGGGGAATCCCGCCAAAGCCGGGGATAAAGCCGAGGCGGAGCTCGGGGAAACCGAAGCGGGCCATTTTGTCGGCGACGATGAGATCGCAGAGGAGAGCGAGCTCGAGGCCGCCGCCCATGCACAAGCCGTGAACGGCGGCGAGGGTGATGAAGGGCGCGGCATCGATGGCATTGGTGACGCGGTGGATGCGCTGGATAAAAGTTCGCAGGCCTGCGACGCGTTTCTTCGGCGAGAGATTTAGCGCGTTGTTGTAGAGCTCTTTTAGATCGCCGCCGCCACTGAAGCCGCCGGGGCGGGCGCTCGTGATGATGCAGACGCTGGTGATGGGAGCAAGTGTTTCGATGGACGCCGCGAATTGTTCGAGTTCACCGAGAAGGAGTGTGCCGATTTCGTTGAGGGGTTCGTGGTCAAGCGTGAGTTCGACGACACCGTCGCGCCACTCCCAGCGCAAGCCCTTTCCGCGGAATTCTCTTACTGGGAGAAGATTGCGGCGCGCTTTTTTCATGCGTTGGTTCCCGCGGCGACAGCGTGCTTGCGGTATATCTGATCGATTTCCTGCCGGAACCGCTTGTTGATGGCGTCGCGCTTCAGTTTTCCGTTGGCCGTGAGAAGGGCGTTTTCGGGAGTGAAGACTTCCTGGAGAATCAAGAAATTGCGAACCTGGCGATAGTGCGGCAGCTCGGAGTTGACCACATCCAGCGCGGACTGAACGGAATTCGAATCTACCGCGCCGGTGACAAGGGCGCAGAGATAGCCGCGGCCATTACCGACCATAACCACCTGCTGAGCGCCGGCAAGCTGCTGGGCGATTTTTTCTTCGATGGGTTCAGGCGCGATGTTGTGGCCGGAGTTGAGAATGATCAGGTTCTTAATGCGGCCGCTGATGCGCCAGTTGCCGCGGGAATTCACTTCGCCCTGATCGCCGGTGTGGAACCAGCCATTTTCGAGGACGCGCGCGGTTTCTTCCGGGCGATTCCAGTAGCCGGGAAAAATATTCGGACCGCTGACGAGGATTTCGTCGTTCTCGCCGGTTTTCATTTCGACTCCGGGGACGGACTGGCCGACGCGGCCGGGTTCGGACGGGATGTGCGGGTCATCCATCGTGCAGATGCCGCAGGTTTCGGTTAGCCCGTAAACCTGCCAGATGGGGATTCCGAGCATGGCGAAGAAGTCCTGCGTTTCAGGGGCAAGCGGCGCGGATCCGCACACGAGGCCGCGCAGGTTGGAGCCGAAGCGTTCGCGGATTTTGCCGAAGATGAGTTTTTGCGCGGCGAAAAGCCAGAAGCCGCCTCCGGATTCACCCTCGTTTTGTTTTTGCCACGCGGCGCGGCCTTTTTTGTAGATGGACTGAAGAATGGAGGCACGCTTTGAAATATTTTCTTCGACGCCGCGCTTCACGCGTTCGAGCAGCGTGGGGACGTTGAAAAAATAGTTGGGAGCGGAGAGTCGGATTTCGTCGGCGAGCTTGTTGAGGTCGGTGGAGAGCGTGAGCACCGTTTCGCGCGTAAGGCAGGACATCATGACGATCCACGAAGCCGCGAAATTGAAGGGAAGATACTGGAAGACGCGCAACGGCTCGCGGGTATTTTCGTCGAGGCGGTCCATCCAGCCGGTGGTGCAAGCGAGCATGTGGTCGAGATTTTTGGTGCCGAGGCAGACGCCCTTGGGTTCACCGGACGTTCCGGAAGTGTAGATGATGGTGACGAGGTCCTTGCCCTGGCGCGGATTGGGCGGGCCGGCAATTCCCTCTTGCGATGGCACGGGCTGGAGAATTTCGTCGAAGGTGGCGCGCGGCGGCGCTTCGGGCCAGACGTGCGCGACGCTTTCGCCGATGGCGGCGTCGCTCGCGATCAGCAAGCGCGGAGTGCAGTCTTTCATCATCGCAGCAAGTTCGGCGGGCGCCTGGCGGGAATAGAGTGGCACGACGACGACGCCCTCGGCCATGAGAGCGAGATCGATTGTAGCCCAAGGGATGGAGTTGGGGCCGAGCAAGGCGCAGCGATCACCGGATCGCAGACCGGCGCCACGAAGATAGGCTCGCGCGCGGGCGACCTGATCGAGAAGTTCCGCGCCGGAGACGCTGGCGAACTCCGTGCCACGAATTTCGCGCAGGACCACGCGGCCGGAGGCCTGTTGCAATTGCGCGAACGTATTTTCAAGAAAATTGGCCATGGGCGTCAGCGGCTCGCCGCGAGGACGGCGGGGGCAGAATCGTATTCTTCAACCAGCTTGCGCAGAGTGTCGCTGAACGGCGGCAAGTTGTCTTCCCAACTCAGCACGCCTTTGCGCAGGGGAAATTCGGGATACGTTTTGCGCAACTCGTCTTCGAAGAAGCTGGGCATGCGGGACATCGCTTTGAGGTTCGAGACCACGGTACGGCCAATGGAGTTACGGATTGCGTCAGCTTCGACGACGAGTTTTTCCATGACCTCGAGCAGTTTGGGGCCGAGGTCGGGGTCGTCGACATTCAGCAGCAGGTGCTGGTGGCCACGCTCGCGCATCAGGTTGCGGATGCGCTCGTCCATGGTGACGCCGGCGGAGACGACGCCCGCGGGCATGCAGGTGACGATGCCGTGATAGCGCGAAGAAACCATGTACATGCACGCCCTCAATATGGATACGAGTTCGAACATGTCGTACTCGTCCGAGGTAAAGATTGGCGTTCCGGGAATTTCCTTTTCGATCGCGCGGCAGGCCACGGCGTCGAGGCGTTCCATGGCCACGAGGATCGGAAAAACTCTGTGGCGCTGCAGAAAAGCCTTTGTGGCCTGGGCGTACCCTGCGACGTAGCGATTGAATTTGCGATCGACTTCAGCGCCGGATTCGAAGAAATAGACAGTGCGGTACTGGCTGTCCTTGTAAGCACCGGTCGAGGCACGGGCGATGTACTTGGCGATGGACGAGCGCACGGGCCAGACGAAAGGATGAATCGGGCAAAGCGCGAGAATGGGAGTTTTTTCGTCCCAGCCAGCTTTGCGCAGAGCGTTGTGCGCGAATTCGGGCGCACGCGGCTCAAAGGTCCAGGCGGTGTCGGCGCCGAGTTCGTTGGGAACGCCGAGGCCGGAGAGCAACTGCTGCGATTCGAGGCTGCGCGTGATGACCAGCGATTCGCGAGTGTAACGCGCGCACATCCACTCGATGAGATCGTCCATCTGGCCGGCATCGCCGGCGTAGGCGACGGAAAGCTTATTTTCCGCGGAGGCGAGGCCGAGCGAGCCGATCATCATGGTGGTAAGCGCGTTGGCGAATTTGCTCTTGAACATCGAGCCTTCGCAGGCGACAACCCCGTGATTGGCGCGGACTTCGCGAAAAAGGAACGGCGGATATACGTCGGGGAGATGCACCTGCCGCGAGCCGTCGAAATAACCCTGGGTGCGATCGAAATTCTGCGTCATCACGCTGAAGTCGACATTATCGGCTCCGAGAACGTGGCGAATCTGGCGCAGCGTTTCCTGGACGCGCACGTCGCTGCCGGTATTGCGAGTGCCGTTATAGCCTGCAAAGAGCAGCTTGAGTTTTTCCCCGGGTGTCCAGCGATTGCCGATGCCGAACTTCCAGGCGAAGCACCGGAGCTCGATCAGGGCGCTGACCCAGGCGACGAGAAGAAAATCGGTCATGCAGGGGCTCCGGTCGCGCTTGCGACGATACTCTTGGCCGCATCGACGGGCCAGGGTTTTGCGGGATACTTGAATTTGTTCGCGCGGCTGAATTGCAAAAGCGGGTACGCGTAGGTGGAAAACTTTGCGGGCGCTCCGCCCATCTCCTGGACGACGCGTGAATTATCGAAGACGGTGTTCCAATCGAGATACGGCCAGAAAACTTTCAGCAAGGAAGCTCCATAGCCTACCGGGCCGCCTTTGAAGGCCAGCCAATTCATGGTTTTGGAGAACGGCCCGCCGAGCCACGGCTGGTAACTAGGCTTCGACCATCCGCCGACTTCGGCTAGCGCATCCGTGAGTTCCTTATAGGTCTGAGCACCAGTCCCGGAAGATAGATGATAAATGCCGTAATTCGGTTTTTCCATCTGATGAATTTTAACGATGGCCGCGCCGACGTAGTTCGCGGGGACAATGTCAATTCTATCGTTGGGTCGCAACGGGAGAACCGGGAAGCGTGCAAGGGTGTCGAACGCCTGCACCATATCGAATTGCGAGGTCTCCGCGCGGCGGGAATCGCCGAGGACGATGGCGGGGCGGAAAACGGTACGAGGTACATCGGGAAGAAGCTGATGGACCATGTGCTCGCAGAATTTTTTTGTGCGCGCGTAGGGATCGTAGTCCGAGCGGTTCCAGTCAATCGCAGCGTCCTCGGTGACGACTTCGTTCTGGCGCTTGCCGGCGACGGCGACGGTCGAGACGTGGGAATAGCGGCGCAGGCCGTGATGATTCTGCGCGCGGCGGGCCAGCTGGATGACTTCGAGCGAGCCACGAAGATTGACGTTGAGGCACTGCTTCTCCGATTTGCGATTGAGAGACGCGGCGCAGTGCAGTATGGAATCGGTGGAGTCCACCAGCGCGTGATATTCCTCGTCGCTGAAGCCGAAGCGTTCGCCGGTCAGATCGCCGCGGAAAATGCGCACCCGGGAGTTCAGGTGTTCCAGGAATTCGGGAAATGTGAAATGGAGCTGCAGCGATTGCCAGAGCCGTTCGCGCGCCTCCTGTTCGCTTTTCGCGCGGATAAGGAGATTTAGTCGATCGGCGTGGCCGGTGATTAGACCCGCCGCGAGGTAGCTGCCGAGATATCCGGTGGAACCTGTCAGGAAAATAGCCATAGACGGATGACGGCGCCCTAGCGAATTGCCGCCGATGCAGCTTCCTCCGGCGGCGCCGACCAGTTAA
>Ga0210399_10001809_pt1 | contig 16669 bp, 15 predicted proteins | sample IncBWC14MmetaG_FD_150865 | JGI IMG/M metagenome (GOLD analysis project Ga0210399, IMG submission 150865) | Forest soil microbial communities from Barre Woods Harvard Forest LTER site, Petersham, Massachusetts, United States - Inc-BW-C-14-M | ecosystem: Environmental > Terrestrial > Soil >...
CGGTAGAAACATAGACGGGTGCGAAGGTCGTCTTGCCATAATCGGGCGTGAAGGCGGTCGCGACCATCTGCTGAGGGTTCGTGGGATTGATGCTGAGGTTGGGCTCGCTGTCCTGGTGCGTCTCCCCGCTCAGGGAATTGGGAATCATGTTCACAACCAGAATCATGATGAACTCCTTCGCTGATTTCCTCGACCTTAGTGGGGCCCAGAGACGAAAACAAAAGGGTTCTACTGCTTGAGGAGCGCACGAATCCGCTCGCGGCGCTGCTGCGGATGAAAGTCCAAAGGATCGATGACGGCGTAATACTCAGCTTTCAACTCTCCAATCTGGCGCCGATGGAGAACGAAAACGCCTTCCTGCCCTACTGTCAATTTGGGACTCTGGTACCACTGGACGTCGCGGCTGCCCGGGAACAAGATGGATAAGCGCTTGCTCGGTGCCTTCCCGCGTTCTACCGACTCCACCTGGATGACCGCTTCGTGCCAGTCGGGATCGTGCTCGCTGATTCCGTGACTCAGAGGGGTCTTCCGTTGCTTTATCGATAGCACTTTGCCGGTGACCACGACGTCGGCTTCATTCAAGTGGCGCCGCAGCAACTTATCGGGAAGGACTTGGATCGCGGCTGAAACCTGGTCTGCATGCGCACGCGCCCTCGCTGCCTCCGGCGGCGTTTCTGTTCGGCCGAGCTCCCGCACAGCGATGCTTTCCGCAAAGACGATCGGGACTGTGAATAACGTGAAGCTTTGCCCGACAGTCGCGCTCGCAGGCGTGTTCAGTTGCACCGTGATTTGCTTGCCGACGAGATTTCCAAGAACCTCAGGGACACGGAATACCTGGTCGACGCGCACCAGTACGGTGTTATCGGTGACCGGCAGATTGGGGACCGACGAGGCCTTGAGCTTTTGCACTGTGCCGCGGAAGATGAAACTCGATTTTTCGGCAAGGTCATCGACCGGTAGAGTTGTCGCCATATTTGTTTCTCCTTGGTGAATCTGCGGCGCTCAACGTCCAGACCGACATTTGGTCCCATGGACGGTCGGCACCCGGGAAGGAGCCCTTAGCGTATTCCAGTTCGCGGGCAAAGAATCAACGAGTATTGCACACCATCAGTGCATACGCCCCGGTTGCGCGCAGGAAAAACCCCGGAATCGACCAGACTACATGCAAGTCGACGTGTGGCGGGGAAGGTCTCGTCGACTGACGGTCGGCACTCTATCAAAGACTCCGACAGAATTCAATACATTGCAACAGAACAATTCAAAAGTGAAGTGATATGGATACCACGTCGAACGTGCTCGGAGTTACATCTCAGAGATCAGGGAGCGAAATTCCCTCTAGGCTCTCGAAGAAAATGCGCGCTTAGAAAACACCTTGACTGCAACTCACCGGTGGGATATAAAGCGCACAACATTCTGCTGGCCCTGTTGTCTTTGACAAACTGTAACTGAAGTTTAAACGGAGATTTCTCCCCATACTCGCTGTTTCGACGGGCCCCTGGGTACCACCAATACAACGCAGCGGCCTCTCCCCGGGCCACTCTCGTCGGTTCGAACGATGGATTTGCTCTGGATTTCCGACAGTCCCGACACACCGTCGGGTTTTGGAAACGTGACGCGTTTCGTGTGCGAGGGCTTGGCCCGCCGTGGCCACCGGGTCAACATCCTGGGCTGGCAAACGATGGAAACCCATGACTGGAACGGCTGCCGAGTCTACCCCAACGGATCTCAGTCTCTGGGGAGCGGCGCTTTGTTCCCACTCTTGTTGCGTTTGCGTCCGCAGTTAGTGGTGGCCTTGGGTGATGTCTGGTGGCTGCCGTTCTTTCGGGCTCCGCATGTGCGGCGCCAGATGGAAATGATCGACGCTCCCTGGGTACTCTACTTCCCGATCGATGGAGACACTGAAGGCGAGCACCTTCCACCGAGCTGGACCGAAATGCTCCGCGAAGTGGACGTACCCGTCGCGATGAGCGGGTACGGCCGGAGCATTGTCGAACGGGCGGGTTTGCAGTGTCACTACATCCCTCACGGAGTGGATCTGAATGTGTTTTCGCCTCCTGCTGATCGCGACGCCGCCAAGGAGCGGGTGGGTGCCAGCGGCAAGTTTCTGATTCTTTCCGACAGCCGAAACCAGCCCAGAAAACTATTGCCGCGGTTGCTCGAGATTGTTGCGAAGCTCGTGCGCCGGTGTCCGGATACGCTGTTGCATTTGCATACCGATCCGGACGACGAATTCGCACGCTCTCTGACTTACTCGTACGACGTGCGCGCCGATGTGCGCCATCTGGGCCTGGAGTCGACAGTGCGGTTCAGTCCCGGGTTGGTGATGAAGCGCGGGGGCGGTCTTTCCCTGAGCGAACTTGCCGCCTATTACCAGGCGGCAGATGTGCACCTGCTCGCGTCGACGGGTGAAGGTTTCGGTTTGCCGACTTTGCAAGCGTCCGCGAGCGGAGCCGTCCCATTCGCGAGTAACTACAGCGCGAGCAAGGAATTGGTTGAGGGCCACGGCGAGGCGATTGACGTCGCGGAGTGGACCGAGAATGAGTTCGGAATCCGGCGCGGGCTCATTGACGTCGATGACGCCGTACGAAAGCTCGCCCGTTACTACGAGAATCGCGAATTGCTTCGTAAACGTTCGCTGCTCTCGCGTCGTTTTGCAGAGTCGTATGGCTGGGAGGAGATTGTCGATCAGTGGGATAAATTGATTCGCTCGGTGGCACGACGCGGCCGACGCATCACTCGCTTACCGGCGGTTACGTCTCCCTCCCGCGTCCAGGAATTGATGCCGAATATGGGTAAGATGCCGCAAGGCGTGTCGGTCAAGGTCAAGCTGGTGGAACACGACTACGGACGGCTGGAGGCCTCAATTCTCAATGACACCCGGGGCCAGTCTTCCGACGTGCAAATTCCTACGCGGCCCAAAGCGAGCGTCACCGCCGGGGTGAAAGTGGTGCGACGTTCGGGCTATGTCGGCATGGCGCCCGGGGACGCGGCGATCTTCGAATCTCTGCGCAAGTTGTTTCCCGTATTATCAGCATGGGTTCCCCGGCAAATCGGGAGCGATCCTAACGGCGTCTATGAAGCCGACGAATCCACAAACACCAGCGTCCTCATCACTGGCCCCGAGGATGCCCGCTTTGAGGTGGCTCAGAGCGTGTTGCTGCTGAATCAGAGTGGCGGGCTGCCAGAGGAGATTCTTTGGGACTCCGCCCTATTCGGTGTGCCGTGCGTTGGCTCGGTGGAGGATTCGCAGCAGCGCCTGCTCTGGCCGGAGGCGGCGGCTCATGACAACCAGGAAGCGCTCGCTCTTGCACGATCGCTGCTTACGAATGCAGCGTTTGCGAAACGAGTTGCGAGGAAGGCCTGGGAGACTTGCCGTCAGTTACGGAATCCCGACGAGAAGGACGTGGCGCTCTGGCTGCGGCGGCTGGCTGCGGCGCAGCATTCCACCGCAGAAGCGATGGCGGGGTGACGATGGCAATGCAGATGTATATCGTGACGTTCAAAGGAGGGTTCAGCCCGGAGTCCTCGCGGAGTGTTCAGCACCATATTCGAAAGCTAGGGGGCTTCATTTTAATGGTGACTCGGAACGGACCACTGATCGCCATTGACGACAGCCAGGCGGCTGCAGTCGGCACGCACCCCGCGATCTCTTTCATGGGAGGCGTGAATTTCAACCCACGGGGCAGGGCGGCCGAAGAATTGCAGCGCATCTTCGCCGAGAATTTGAGCAAGCAGGTCGAGATTTCGGATGCCAATAGTCCGGTGCCGCAGAAAAACTAAGGAGGAAGCATGGGAGTCGGACAAGATCTACTAAATGTACCTTTTCCGCAAATGATCTTCAGCATGGCGCAAGCCATCGCCAAGGGGCAGTTGGCGCTGGACAAGTCGTCCATTGAAACTCTGAAAGTACTTGCTAAAACCGAGTTTGATTGGATCCCGGAAATCACAGAAGTGCTCTTCCCAAAGCCAATCAAGATGACCGGAGCGCAAGGGCTGGGTTCTAATATACCGCCCGTGACTGGCGTTGGTGTGGAACTCCAGGAGCCACAGCCCGTGAAGTTAACCTTGCTGCAAGCGGGCATCAACCCCACCTTCTATCAGTTCACCGATTCGATCATCGAGGTAAAGATGTCCATCTCGAGCCAGACGAGTTCGGAGAACTCATTGGATGTGGGCGTTGACGTGTCGGCTTCGGCAGACTTCTTCTTTGGGTCCGCGACCGTCAGCTCTCACGTCAACTATCACACGGCGAACAAGTACTCCTACTCCGTTGAGGGGTCTAGTCTGTTGCGGACGGAATTGAAGCCGGCGCCGCCCCCACAGCGCATCTTTCCAACCATGATTCTGGTAGATGCAACCGATCCGGCGCACGTGAAGATCACGAAGAGCTGAGAGGGAAGCCGAATGCCGCTCACACAAGTAGGCAACGAGCTCCAGGAAGTTGATTTTGGCGAGCTGATACGCAGCATCTCTCAGGGCATTGCCGACAGCCAGCGCGCTCTGGACCTGGCGTCGATACAGACCCTGGTAGTGTTGTCGAAGACGCCCGTGGATGTCATTCCGGAAGTGTCGGAAGTCATCGTCGGGGCTCCATTCCAGGTCAACGTGTCCGGGCAATCCCCGGTCACGGTGACCGGAGCCCGAGTGCTGGCTTCCGCGTCCGAACCGGTGCAGATGAACGCACTTCAGGCCGGACTGTTGCCTACCTTTTACCAGTTCACCGAGGCGACCATTCAGCTCAAGGTTTCCATACAATTGCGCGAAGCACAACAGACTGACACCGACGGCAGCAAGAAGGGGGGTGTTTTCGCCTTCGCTTCGAATGTCAACTTTCGGACGCAAAACACGTTCTCTTACAGCGTAGATGCGTCCGCAAGCGTGAGCGTAACTATGCGACCGGTGCCACCTAACGCGCGGCTGACGCCCTCTGTGATTACAGTAAATACTCTGGGGGGCGGCAAGCCGACTGTGACGATAAATTCCTAAATGTGGACCGTGCCGCGGCAGGCGTGCATCCACTGCAGTCCACCGGGGTCCGATGGCGAATGCAACAGTGTCATTAACTTACAGTCACTCCACGATCGGGGGCGGATCGGTTGTTGGCCAAGGACCAGATTTCCGCAAAGGTATAAACGATGCCAAGTCCTTCGAATCCATTTACCAATACGCTTGAAGTTTTTTCCTCAAGCATTGAGGATTTCATCACAAGTCTCGGCAAGGGAATCTCCGACGCCCAGGTCGCCATGGATCAGAACTCGATCCAGACCCAGGCTGCGTTGGACAGCGATCCAGTGTCGTCGCAGTACGGACTGCAGGCGACGTGGTACCAGTTCCCGAAAGTCGACCTCGAGCTGAAGTTGTCGGTCACCGTGACGCAAGACCAGTCTTCTTCGCCAGCCTCGCAAGCGGCCTCTCGAGCGTTGCCCGCGGGAATCGGCGGACTGTCTCGTCCGGTTCGCATTATCGCGCAGCCAGTGAGCGCGTCGTACCAGACGCACTTCAACTATGACGCACAAGCCGCCAGTACGCTCAGCTTGTCGATCGTTCCCGTGCCTGCACAGCGAACGCCGGGTCAAGCTGTGCAACCGCGCATGACGGACACTCAGGTTCGAGCGTCGGCGTTTGCCAGTGCCGCCAAGTTCGTCTTCGCCAAGGACTCGCAGGGGAAAGTCATTGTTGATGCACAAGGGAACCCCGTGCCGGCAACCGTCGATGCGCAAGGGAACGCGCTGCGCTTTGACATCAACTTCAACGGCGCGGGTGGCCTGTGGTACGTGCTGCAGTACGCTCCTTTCAAGTCAAGCATCATCCCGGTTGTGGTAGCCGTAGATGATGTGCTCGGTTCCCAGCCCGGAGTCGATCCGAAAACTGCTGCCCGTGTTATCAGTACGCCTTAGGGAGGTTTCCGTGCCGGACGTGCCCACATCGCTCAGCCGTGTCGACATCGGGAAAGTGGTATCTACACTGAGCGGGATTCAGAACATCTCCACGATCGAGCAGCTCAACGCTCAGAAGGGCAACCTAATTCAGGCCCTGACCGACCTGAAGACTCACGTCACCGATCAGGACAACGAGATCAACGATTTGAGTCAACAGGTGAGCGCCAGTCAATCGACTTTGGTTGGGCTGAAAGCCAAGAGCGATTCTCTGGAGCAGCAGGTATTCTCGCAACAAGCGACAATCGACCGGCTGAACGCGAAGCTGGCAGCAGCCGCAGCGGCGCCTGCGCCCGCAGACGCCACCGCCCTGGCCAACTCCTTTCGAAAAGTCGTCGATCAGATTCAATCGGCCGCTCGGCTGCAGTCCGCCAGCGGCCCCGCAACTACCATCAAGAGCATGGACATCGAAGTGAAGGGCCTGGTCAGTGTGCAATCGGATGGAAGCACCGGGTTAGTGCTGCCGAGCCTGACTTCGGTGATTGATGGCAGTCAGCTTTCCACTTTGCGGGTCTCGTATGCGGCGGTGCCGGGCACCGGCAGCGCGCCCCCGCCGGTTGTCTCCAGTGTGACGGCCAACAAAGGACCTGGCGCGGGCGGGACTTCGGTCGTCATTGCCGGCTCCGGTTTTACGGGAGCGGGCGCCGTCTTGTTCGGCAGTTCTCCCGCGGCGTCGTTCTCGGTTGTGAGCGATACCCAGATAACAGCCGTCAGTCCGTCCGGGTCCGGCGTGGTAGATGTAGTCGTGATTACTACTGCCGGTGGTGGATCGACCACGACCCCAGCCGATCATTTCACCTACATTCCTGCGCCCACCGTCACCGGCATCAACCCCAGCAACGGCCCTGCCGCCGGTGGAACACAGGTGACAGTCACCGGAGTTGGATTCACAGGAGCTACTGCGGCGACGTTTGGCCCGACAGTGGGACAACGGCTGAACGCAGTGAGCGACACTCAGATCGTTGTCTTGAGTCCTGCGGGATCGCCGGGAGCGGTCGATATCGTGATCACCACACCCGGTGGCACCTCGAACACCAGCCCAGCTGACCAGTTTACCTACAACCCGCCTCCACCCACGGTCACTGGCGTGACTCCGAAGGGAGGCTTGCTTGGTGGTGGGACTTCAGTCACGGTGACCGGTACCAATTTTTCGGGGGCGACGGCGGTGACTTTCGGAAAAAACGCCTCTCCCAAGTTCGAAGTCGGAAGTGACACGCAACTCGTTGCGGTCAGCCCCAAGGGTTCGGCCCTAGGAGTGGTGGACATCATCGTCACAACGCCGAGTGGAAATTCCGCGGCTTCGCAGGCAGACCAGTTTTCGTACTTGGCAACTCCTCCGCCCGTGCCGCCTGCGCCGGTGGCGGACAAGCCGAAGCGCCCCGCCAGACGTAGACCTCGAACAGGAGAGTGAGGAGACTGCTTCGTGCCCTTAGTAACCGACAATATCGAAGAAGCGCGAACCGCTTATTCAGTTCTGGAAGTGCGTGCGCAACGTGCTGAGAGCCTGGCTCAAACTTTGCAATCCGCATTAGACAACACCAGGATTCGGCCCGGATTTATTCAAGACGTTCATGACATCCGGCAGGTGTTGCTCGATCGCGAAGCCGTTAACGAGAACCTGCGCGTCCAGTTGCAGCAAGCCATTGTGACCAAAGCGGACCTGCCTCTGGAGAACTTCATTGCCTCGATTGGGCTGGCGGTAGCCGTCGGCCAAGCGAGCATGCCCGATCGCACAGTTCCATCGCTGTCGGCCAGTCTTCAATCGTATGTCACTCCGACGGAATCTTCTGTTGGCTTACGCTTTTTTCAGCCCGGAGTAGACGGCCACCCGGAGTCTCTGAGTACAACCACTTTCCAAATTGCGCTGGTTCCGCCGGCTCCCGGTCTGCGTGCGCCTCGAAACCTCTACACCGTTCTTCTGGAAAAGCAGAGTCTGTACACCAACACTTTCTGGGCGCGTTTCGTCACGAGTGCATCTCCACCAGCTGTGCCTGCTAACGATATTGTCGTCGCGCTGACTGCGATTCTTGCGAACTCGGGCAGTTGGAACTATTCCTATCTGCTGCAGTCTTCGATGGCGGTCGGGAACTCGGAAAAGGCGCTGGCGGCCCTCGTCAGTGTGGCGCTGCCGGGAGATGCCGCCACAGCCTTCAGCGCGGCGGTGAGTTCGCTACTGGCGCTCACCACCGCGCTGGCTGCTAAGCCAACTGCGGTGGCGGGCGATCTATTCGCTTTGACAGCATCTCTGGACAATGTGACTAGCGTGGCGAGGGCACTTCTGCCGTGAATCGAGCAGATCGAATCGCGCAAAAACTTCAGGCGGAGAAAGCTGCCCAACGGCATCAGAACTACCTTGAGAGGCTGCGGGCACAGCGAGCGGAGGAGCGGTCTGCGGAGCAACGCTCTGCCGTACGGCGTGAGCAACGGCTTGACGATATTCGCCAGCAGTTAGTCGCGAGGCGTTTTGCCGAGCGAACTCCGCTGCGCGCAGAAACGGCATTGCCAAGTCCCACTGGCGCTAGCGCACCTGCCCCCAACCCTCAGCGAACCACAGACCGATCGCAACACAACGAAGATCGGCGCCAGCCGTTGGAACGCCAGCCTCGCCCGAGAGCTCAGCAACGCAGAAATCCGCGTGAGGATAAACCTCAGAGACTAACTGTTGACAAACCGTACAGGGAGCGTGCGACAGATCGCCGCCCCGAAGGGCGACCCAAAGACCGGCTACGCCGCACGCCAACCACGCTGGGGGCAAAGTCACGAAATGAGCTCCGCGCGAATGAAACACCGCTTCCTCAGGCGGCAGTTCGTCAGAGTGAGGTCAGACGGCGAACCGCAGATCGGAAGGATTTCCATGCGAGGCGGGCCTACCAAGAGCTGATACGCAACGAAGCGGCCAGCCAACGAGTCACTGAGCATCAACAACTGCGTGGCAATGCCGATGCAACCCGCCAGCGTTCGCAAGCTGTCCGGCAAGAACGGGCGACGCAGAGAACCGGGGACCGCTCCCGGGCCGACGAGGCGCGCCAGCGCCGCATTCAGGTTCTACGAGCGTTGGGAAACGGACGAGTCCAACAACATCAGCAACTTCGCGCCGAGAAGAATGCTGTCCGTGCTCAGAAACAAAGCTTACGGAAAAAGCAAGCAGACGCACGAAATGCGGATCTCACCGCGTTTCACGAAGAGCGAGCCCAACGTGAGCAGGCCCGTCGAGACCTGGGAGCGCAGCGGATCGAACAGCATCGCGACTTGAGAGCGAAGGCACAGTCGGCCAAGGGTCGCGTGGCCATGCTGCGACGGGAAGAAGCCTCCCGTCGTGCGGAAGATCGTCGCAGCCGGATCGTGGTGGCTGGCCCGGCACAGCCTCGCACGATCAGCCGTCTCGAGTCAACCTCCACGCCACTTTCCCTCTACCAGGAACCAGCCGATTCATTGCTGTGGCTACGTACTGTGGACAGCTTCGTAGTTAACGAAAACGGGAAAGCAATATCACTCCGTGGCGTGAACCTCGAGGGTCTGGATACAGTTGCCCCTGCGGCGGGACAGACAGTGGCTGACGCGCTTTCACTGGACGACTGGAACCTCACCACCCTTACTGATCTCTGGGGCGTGAATGTGGTTCGGATACCGTTTCAGCCGTCGACAATCCTGTCCGGAACGAGCTCAATTCCAGCTGTCGATTTGTTGGCTGGTTTGGACGATGCCATCAATGCTTTGGCTGAGGCGAACGTTTATACGTTGCTGGCACTGCGCGTGCCCGTCACAGCCGGAGCGAGCACCGCGCCCCTGCCGGACTCCACCGTTTTTAGCTGCTGGAATTTGTTAGCTCAGCACTATCAGGACGAACCCGCCGTTCTTTTTGAGATATTCGCCTCGGCATTGCCGATTCAGGGTGATTGGGCATCCGCGGCGCCGGTCCTGATCGGCGCAATTCGCAGTCAGCACCCCGGTTCGCTTTTGTTTGTCGGCAACGGCAGTGCAAGCATCGACACGTCCGGTCTGCCACTGAGGTTCACTACAGGCGATCCGACTCCGAATGTGGTATACACCATCCGCGTTGCGGATCCGTGCGAGCTGTCACCAAGCGATGAAAATACGTTAAGCGCATTGGCAAAATCGTTTCCGATATTTGCCTCTGACTGGTCTGACACTGCTACGAACGACGTTGATCGCAGCGCTGAGTTTGCGGCTAACCTCTTTGCGCGGGAAGGTGCCGGCTGGGCTGCAGGAAGTTGGAACACTGAGCCGAAGCTGGTCAGGAACTCGTCCTCTCACGACTTCGTGGCAACCAGGTGGGGAAGTCTGGTTCAGCGGGCAATGATTCTGCCCACACGGGAACCGCTAAGCCAGTTGCTTCCGGACCAGGCGGAATTGGGCTAGGCCACCTTCGTCGTGGCAAAGCGTCCGGACTGTGGAATTCTGCTTCGAGAGTCTGTTACGAGACTGGGGATTCGACACTATTCAGACGATTTGTCTTCGCATGGGTCGGGTTTCGCGTCGGGGACCGGGGGCAAGGGGCGTCGAGGGTGGATGCGCTTAGGGGGTTCGGCCTTAGGAGGTGTGTCTTCGTAACGAAGCACTTTCTCGCCGGATGACGGGAGCGACGTCTTTTCGGTGCCTAGCGGCTGCGCGTCCTTCTGATTGGAATCCGGCATTTGGAACCTTCAGAGATTGTGACGTGAGAAGAGTTCAAAAGAGATTATAAATGCTCTCGCTTCGGGATTGCATTGGTGCGAATCGGGTAGATCGAGTCTGAAGTCGGGAACCTCGGGACAGAAGAGAAAAACACTTCGCGAGGAGAAGACATAATGGCTGACAGCGATTACAGGACATCTGTAGCAAAGATCACACTTCGCCCGGCGGGAGCTGGTGCCAAGCAGTTAGAGCACACGAAGACGCCGAAGAAATTTGAGAGGCCGAAAAGAGTCCACCCGCGCCGGATTCTGCCATTTGTCCGGGAAGGGAAAGAACGAGCCTTTCATAGCGCGACCGCTCGCTCACTCATCGGCAGACCGCGTGCCAAGCCGGCAGTGCTGGCTGCGAGCGACGACCTCACTATTGTGCTGAACACCGAGTTGACCGCGCCAACACAGCAACAGACCGCCTCGAACGTGGATGAGCCCAGCGTCGCCATCAACGGAAACGTTGTTTTCTATACCGGGAATTGGTATGCGGCGATGTCTCAGGATGGCGGTCAGACATTCTCGTTTGTTGATCCGACGACTACGAAACAGGCCGGGGACGCGCCGAACCTGCAGTTCTGCTGCGACCAGGTGGTCAACTATATTCCGAGCCTGGATACCTTCGTGTGGCTGCTGCAGTACGGCCCCGACACCGGCGACAACATACAGCGCCTGGCGTTCGCGAAGACCGCCGATGTCGTGCAGGGGCGGTGGCGCTTTTTCGATCTGACTACCCAGGCGTTGGGGGTACAGGGCGCGTTCCTGGATTTTCCAGACTTGGCCGTCGGCGCCAATGCGCTCTACGTGACCACCAATATTTTCCAGAGCAGCAACACCGCCGGATCGGCGGTGGTACGCGTGCCATTCTCCGAAATCGACAACGGCCAGTTCACGGCCCAACGTTTCGTATCCATGGATCTGCAGAGTTTTCGCGTGGCGCAGAATTGCGGGACGACCGCATTCTTCGCCGCGCACCGCGATACGAGCACAGTGGCAGTTTTTTCATGGCCAGAGGGCCAGGATGCGCCGACGTCGACTGATATTGGAGTGGCTCGCTGGATCGGCAATAACGGATACCAGTCCCGTACACCGGATGGAAGGCGGTGGCTCGACCGCGCCGACCCACGCATTACTGGCGCGACCCTGGTGGCGAATGAGCTATGGTTTGCCTGGGGAGTCGATACGGGGTCCAACCAGCGGCCGCGTCCCTTCGTTCAGATCGCCAGAATCGATGCCCAGAACCTGACGCTTCTGGAAAATGTCAACATCTTCGACACCGATGCCGCAATCTGCTACGGCGGACTCACAACGAACGCTAACAATGAGGTTGGCATTTCGTATGCGATCGGAGGCGGCACGCAGTTTCCCTCGCATGTGGTCGCAATTCTGACTGGGACTCGCAAAGATCTTCTCACCGCGGCGGGCAATCGTGGTCCGTTGCCCGATCAGCAAACGGGCAAGGGAGAGTGGGGCGACTTCTTGACGATTCGGCCGGTCTTCCCTGACCGCAAGCTGTTTGCGGCCACCGGCTACACTCTGAAGGGTAGCGTCGATGGAAACAATGTCGATGCAACTCCTCGTTTTGTGATCTTCGGACGCGCCTCCGACGCTGGGGTTCCTCCTACTCCGACTCCAAGTCCACTTCCGTCGCCGGCGCCAAGCCCGACTCCAGGTCCGGGGCCAAGCCCCACTCCAAGTCCGACTCCGGCTCCCCAACCAAGTCCGACACCAACGCCAAGCCCGGGCCCGATCATTGTCGGCGGGGGCCCGATCGCCGACGTGAACCAGTTGCCGACAGTCGCACCCGACGTGGGTGCCGCGATCAAGGCGGCCTGTCAAGCGGCTGGAGCCGCCGCTCACATGGCAATCTTCGCTCCAGAAGGGCCACGACTTGTCACCAAACCGGGTACCGAGCGCTGGCCCGTGAAAACAGGCCAGGACGATGATGTCGCCCTGGTGGGCAAAAACGTAATCGCTGGCAAGAACTTCGGCGCCGGCATCGTGGAAGCGACAGTGGAAGAACTGGTCGCAATGCCGCGCACGCCCGACATGGCTGATGTGAGTCAACTCAATCCTTCCTTCCAGAGTAAGCGGGCTCAACCAGTCGAGATTGTGATCTGGACGATAGATGTCACGATTACGGCGATGAAACTGGAAGCCGACGGCGACTATCACCTTGTGCTGCAAGGCACCAGCGGAGAAACCATGATCGGCGAGATCCCGACGCCTACAGCAGATTTTGTCGGCAGCAGCCCGTGGCTCGACAACATCAAGGCGGCCAGGCAAGCCATCGACGACAAGTTTGTATCTAGGCTCAACCCAGCTGACTTCGTACCCAGAACGCCGGGCGGTATCCTGGTGCCGAGAAATTCACTGAAGCAAGCTCCAAAGTCGATGGCCGAGTGGAAGTTGCCAGCTTCTTTCCTGACTCCTCCCAAGGGACTCGAGACCATGATGCCAACGTTCAAGACGCAGGTTCCGGCAACGAAGGCGCGCATCACCGGTGTCGGCTTCTTCGACAAGGTGCACGGACAAACCGGAGTCTCGCTGGCGAACGGGATCGAATTGCATGCGGTCCTCAAGGTCGAGTGGCTTTGAGGTGTAGCTTCTGAGAAGAGGGGGGAAGAGGACGTGAGTGGCGGACTGATAGGCCCACAGTTCTGGTATGTCGTTCTGTTGGCGTACTGGACAGTCCTGATTGCCGAACTCGTGGGCGACAGATCCATGTACACCGTGACATCGCTCACGCTTCGTTATCGGCCGGTGATCGTCCTCTTCGCTTTGGTGATGGCATTCGCCGCCAAGATGCTGGTCGCCGTTCTGCTGGGCAGCATCATCGTGCAATTCCATTCCCGCTGGACGGATGGGTTGAGTGCAGCGGCTTTCTTCCTGTCGGCCATACTGATCTGGTTCGACGAGCCGCCGGTGGCGACTGCAGCTGCATCGGCGAACGTGCACTGGCCACGTGCAGCGGCGGTCTGTTTTGCTTCCATGTTCTTGACGGAATGGGCCGACCCGGGACAGATCGCCGCGGCTGCCCTCACCGTCAAGACTCACTCCATGCTGGCTCCCTGGCTAGGAGGAACGCTGGCGCTGACGACCAAAGGAAGTTTGGCTATGACCGTAGGCATGAAATTGCGAGACCGCTTGCCCCACGGGATACTGCGAATCTTGGCATCGGCCTCGTGCTTACTGCTGGGATTCCTCGCTCTTGTGGGGCTTGCCTTCCGCTGAGTCCTGGGATCCGCTGGGGGATTAAAGATCGAATGAAATATCTGCTCGGCATCCCTTTTGCCAATCGCGAGGATCTGTTGCGACGGGCGGTCGACGCCGTCAGTTCGCTGTGGGCGAACGCCGTGATCATAGACAATTCGGATGGAGGGCTGGATCCTGCGGCTTGGCCCACCGAGGTCGTTGCGCCACATGTACCGTTAACGTTTTCGCAAACCATGAACCTCCTGCAACGGATGGCTGCCGAGCGCTCCTGCGATTCGCTCATCTACATGCACAATGATGCGGAGGCGGCGCCAGGAACGCCTGAGCGCTTTCTTGCCACCCTGGAAGAGGCTGTTGCAGCGCATCGCCGCTGGGGAGTTGCCTTCACGCATTACGATACTCTGGCGGCCGTCAACATGACGATGGTGAGCGAAGTTGGCCCGTGGGACACGCTCCTTCCACAGTACTTCGCGGACAACGACTACTACCGTCGAGTCCGTTTGGCGGGTTACGAAGTGATTGAAACCGGGCTTCCCGTCATTCACACGGAAGGTGGTAGCAATACGATCAAAAGCGACCGGCGACGCCTGTTCTTGAATTCAGTCACCTTTCCACTCTATGAGAAGTACTACACCACAAAGTGGGGTGGATCGCCGGGCCGCGAGACGTATCGCGATGCCTTCAATGGTGCGGTCTGATGCTGTTCGATAATTATCTGCGGGCGCAGCCTCTCTTTACGCAACTCTCCAGAACTTATCAGTCAGTCGAAGGAAATCTCTTGGAGAGGGGCGACGCCCTCACGATTGAGGCGCAGATCGAAGCGTTGCGATGGGCCATCCATCTCGCCGAACCCCGGAACATTCTGGAGACCGGCACGAACAAGAGCATGTTCGGTTTCTTCCTCTCGCATGTTCTGCCTCGTGCAACCCTCTATACTTTCGACGGCGACCCACGCTGCGTGGCGGGAGTCGAGTTGATGAATGGTGCGCAATCCGCCGTTCAAAGCATCTTTACATTGGGCGATACAAAGCAGACGCTGGTCTTGTTTCATGGTGTGGCAATCGGGTTTGCCTGGATCGACGGCGGTCACGATCAGTCGACCGCATTTAGCGACATAAAGCGTGCCATGGATCTCCGCGTGCCTCTGATTGCAGTGGATGATACGAAGGCGATGCCACAAGTTGCGAAGGCTGTCGAAAGAGCCATCCTCGATTGTCCGGAATACGCTCAATTGTCGAATCCGTTTTGGCAGCACGACGCACGCGGGATCTCATTTATCCATGCCCGGTGAATAGTCGGTGATGGAAAGGCCGTCCACGTACTCCATCACCAGGTAGGGTTGGCCCGCAGGCGTTGTGCCTGCGTCGAACACCTTGGCGATTGACCGGGTGATCCATGATCGCCAGCGACTGCCGCTCCGCTTGAAAACGCTGAATAACCGAAGCGTCGTACATCCCGGTTCTGATCAGTTTCAGCGCGACTCGCCGTAGTACGGGCTCGGCCTGTTCCGCCAGCCAGATTTGGCCCATTCCGCCGACACCCAGTCGTCGCACCAGGCGATACGGTCCGATGGTTTGGGACTCGCCACCAGCATCGGCCACCGCAGTCGCCCAAGGATCTTCCGAGAGAGCGCCCGCCTCGGCATGAGCGGAGAGCAGCGATTCCACCTCTGCTCGCAGCACTGCGTTCTGGGAGCAGGCTTCATCCAGAAACGCCTCCGTTCCTGAGGTTCCCGTTCCAGGGCCGTGCCAACGATTTCCTTAACTCTTTGCCATTGCTCCGGTGTTTCCACGATTCGTTCCTGTAATCACTGGGTTGCTTGTAGCTGCTAGTTGGACTTCTGACCGGAATTGCGCTTCTGTAACTCGGCCAGGAGTGCCCCAAAGCGCCGGTCATTACGAAGAGACTTCAGTTCTTCGTCAGTTTCGAGTCGATGAGCGTCGGAGAAACCCGCGTCAACCAATTCGTGCAGGGCCTTAAATGCGCTCTCTCGCTCACCATTGAGGTTCAAGATGCAAGCGAGATAGTAGAGAGTGTCAAGAGTGTATGGATGACCAGGACCAAGAGACTTGCGTTCCGAGTCTAGCGCTTGACGGTAGAAGGAAATCGCTTCCGCATAGCGTTTTTGCGCCTGATAGATTTCGGCGAGGTCATAGAGCGAAAGAGCTGTATCCGGGTGGTCGCGTCCCAGGGTTCGTATTTGAATGCTCAGAACGTCCTTGTAGATTTTTTCTGCTTCGGCGAATTGCCCGGTCTTATCCTTTACGACTGCGATGTTCAGCTTCGCGAGGAGAGTGCCGCGGTTGTCAGGACCAAGAGTTCGACTCATGGCCTCCGCAACCGTGCGATAAAGTGCTTCCGCTTCATCGTACTTATTTTCCTGCTGGAGAATGATGCCGAGGTGATTCATCGTAGCGAGCGTGTTCTGGTGCTCAGGACCGAGAACACGTCGCTGAATATCCAGTGCGGGCCGAAGGAACGCCTCCGCCTCGGTATTGCGCTTTTCACATCCGAGAACCGATCCGAGTTGCTCCATTGCGGTCAGGGTTTCCGGATTTTCGGGGCCCAGGACGCGCTGGCGAATTTCAAGGCCTTGCCGGTACAGTTTTTCGGCATCGATGTATTGGCCTCTGTCGGTTAGAGTCCAGCCCAGACCACGCATAGTTTCGAGAGTGTCTGGGTCGTCGCTGCCAAAATTGCGCTGCTGGAGTGCAAGGGTCTCTCGATAAATTCTCTCGGCTTCTGCCAGCTGGCCTTCGGAGTCCAATGTTGACGCCAGGTTGGCCTCCGTCTGCAGCGTTGTGCGGTGATTGGCGCCGAGGACTCGCGCTGCGG
>Ga0210399_10001810_pt1 | contig 16669 bp, 18 predicted proteins | sample IncBWC14MmetaG_FD_150865 | JGI IMG/M metagenome (GOLD analysis project Ga0210399, IMG submission 150865) | Forest soil microbial communities from Barre Woods Harvard Forest LTER site, Petersham, Massachusetts, United States - Inc-BW-C-14-M | ecosystem: Environmental > Terrestrial > Soil >...
GGTACCAGTGTCCGCACTGCTTTGAAATATATTGACGATCGCCCAGACATCGGCGACCAGCACGATTAGACCGCCCAAACCACCTTGAGTCCACATAAATAGCTCCTGGCGCCAGCGAATCGGTTACGCCGCAGAATTGCGGAGCTTAAGGTTACAGCAACAAAAGAATTCCGCCGAGCGCGCTCAACGCCAGAACCAGATGCTCGAACAGCTTCTGATTGATCCGCAGCAGCAACCATCGCCCCGCCGCGGCACCGAGCAACACCGCGGGCGCCAGCATCAGATTGAAGCCGAAGCTTTGCAGGGTAATCAGCCCGAGGTTCGCCATGAAGGGCACTTTGAAGAGATTGAGCAGCATGAAAAACACGGCTGCGGTGCCGACATATTCCATCTTGGGCAAACGCATGATGACGAGGTAAATCGCCATCAAGGGCCCGGCCGCGTTGGCGACCAGCGTGATGAAGCCCGCGACCACCCCGATGAGCGCGGCCACCGACCAGTGCAGCGCCGCGGTGCGCTGCTCAATCGGGGCGGAGATGTAGGTGCGCCAGAAACTCAAAGCCGCCAGCGTAACGATTATCCCGCCGATCAATGATTTCGCGGTGTGATCGGATATGCGCCCGAGAGTCAAATAGCCGAGTACAACGCCGAGCCCGGTCCACGGGAACAAGCGCCATACATAGCGCCATTGCGTATGTTTGCGATATGCGAATACCGCGACGAAGTCGCCGAATATCAGCAGCGGCAACACCAGACCGCTGGCTTGTTTGCTGCTGGGAAATACCTGCGTGAACAAGGCGATCGATAGAATGCTCAAGCCCGTAATGCCCGCTTTCGAAACGCCGACCATAAAGGCGCCGAGTGCCGCGGCTATCCAGAGCAGGGGATCAGCAATCATGGCTCCAACCTATACCAGTTGCGCGCATCGCGCGAGACGCGAGGCGGCGCGCTGGAGCAACGGTCTGTTCTAGTTGTTTACGTAGAACTGGCGGAGGCGGTGCAGATCGATGATGACGTCAAAGCGCTGCCCGGCGGGCAGTTTCGGCCCAGTCGCGAAGTCATAGCGGGAATCCAGATTTGCAATCTCGGGATGCAAATCGTGCATGGCGCGCTTGAACATCTCGCGCGGCACCCACTCGGAATTCGACGACAGCGACCCGAATTCATCGTGGTAGATCGTTGCGGTAGAAATGTCCGCCGGTGTCGATGCGATCGCAAAAATGCGCGGGCGGGGACCATCCAAGCGCACATGCTTCGCCCCGGCCACGATCAACTGCCATTCATTGCCCTGCGGCACGGCTATCAATGCGTACACATGATGCTGGGCGGTAAAGAATGCCACCGAAATGACGACCGCCGCGAGCAATCTGCGCGCATTGGCACCCCAGTGCATGGTCAGCGCGCTCACCGACGCAACCAGGAAGCACAACAGCACGCCGGTCATCGCCAGAATGGTGCGATAGGTCGCGTAGCGTTCGGATGCAAGCATGCTGACCGCGAACGCAAACATGGGCAATCCGAAAAGCCCGCACAACCAAATGATGCCGCGCGACTTGCCATGCCGGCGCCACTCCAGATACGCGCCTGCGAGCAAGATCGCACCGACCAGCGCGGCGCAGCCGAAGTACAGTGCGTGGTCGCGCTGATTATTGTCATTCACCACGAACAGACTCAAGGCATTGGGCAGCGGCTCGCGCAGAAACCAGGCGATCTTCTCGCCCCAATGAGATTCGAAGGCAATTCGGCCTGATTTGACGAAGATATGGGTCGTATACAGCGCGGACATCGCGCCGTAGGCCAAAGCCAGCGAGCCGGCGACGAAGCCAAGATGGATTCCGAGCCATCGGCCGGTTTGTGCAACCGTGCGGTGACGTTGCGCTATCAGGGCGCCCGCCAGCGGCACCACGTAAAACAGCGCGCTAGGTTGATAAATCAGCGCGCTCACGACCATGAGACCCAAAGCAACCGCCCACTGACCCACGGCGCGGCGCACCCCGGCGGCAAGTCCCATGGTCAAAGCGCCGTCAGCCGTGAAAAAACCACCGATTGCCAACAAGGCAGTAGCCGCGTAAGGCCAGCCGACAGCCCAGCCGGCGATCACCTGAGCGGAAGGCACCAGGGCGAGTAACACCGCGAAACTCAGGCTGCTGTTGATGGACCATCCCAGCGCTCGCAATCCGCGAAAGCTGACCAAGGAGATGACGCCCAACAGCAGCGCCGCAACCAAGCGCATCCATTCCAGATTCTGCACCGTACTGGTCTGTCCATACGTGGCTTGCAGCAACCAACCGTATATCGGTCGCGCATGCGACGCGCAGAACTTCACGACTTTGCCGACTTCCTCATGCGCTTCGCGCAGATTCGAATAATCATCGCGCAGTCCGTAATCGTGAAACGTCGCCGGCCAGTAGGTCGCCAGCGGCACCAACAGGAGTACGACGGTCAGCATCCATGCACGCAGGCGCACCGCGCCGCGCGGCTCGGCCAGCGCGCTCGGATTGGCGATGGCCGGGCTCCCGACAGGAACCGCGATCGCCGCCGCCTCACTGAGTACTGTTTTCGGAACGCTGCTCATGATCGCAATTGAAATCCTCGATGCTGCAATGCACTAATCTCATGTCGCCGACCATCGATTGCCTGCCGCAATATGTTGAAAAGGCACAGGAGAAAGTATTTGGGCTAGGGAAGGATTCTAGCGACGATGCGCCAAAAATCAGTGCTGGAATTCGAGAAAATACGTTAAATATCTGTTAACTCGCGGAAATTACCGGGTCTCCCCTAAGCTGCAATACACAGATTCTTGCCGCCGCGCTTGGCTCGATACAGAGCCGAATCGGCACGGTCGAATGCCGCCTCCGCCGTATCGTGCTCCTGCAGCTCCGTGACTCCGCACGATACGGTGACGCGCACCGGTGTTCCCCTGAAATGGAAGCGCAGTGCTTCCACCGCGGATCGCACTTGATTGGCGATCTGCAAGGCATCCGCGAGCTTGGGGCCGCTCAACAATACGACGAACTCTTCGCCGCCAATACGCGCGACGAAATCGCCGCCGCGGACGGCCGCCATGAAGCAGGCGGCCACACTTTGCAGAACACGGTCGCCGGCGCGGTGGCCATAACTGTCGTTGATGAATTTGAAGTTATCGATATCCCACAGCAGCATGGCGACGGGCCGCTCGGTGCGCGGCGTTCTCGCGATTTCCTCGGAAAAACATTCGTCGAAGGACTTGCGATTGGCAACCCCGGTCAACGGATCGAGCCGCGCACCCTGTTTTTCGCTGGCCAGCCGCGAATGCAGTTCGGTGGTCTCGCGCTCCAGATCCGCGATGCGCGTGCGCATTCGTTCGGCACGTCCGGAGAATTCCCGCAGCCGCCTCTCTTCGCGGACGCGAAACTCGCTCACGTGTTCCGCGACCCGCTCCAACCGGGCACTCACCAAGGACTGCAATAGCCCCAATTCCGTGGCGCTACCGACCTCGCTGCTGAGTTCGCGCACCTGCGACATGACCGTGTCGCTGTGTGTTTGGGTATCGTCAAAGCGGCTGCGGCTCTCGTGATTCGATTCGGTCAGATAACCCGCCATTTCCTCGAGTCGTTTGGTCACTTCGGATAGGATCGCCGCAGCCTGCAGGCGCTCGCGCGTCAAGTGCTCGCTGTGTTCGTGGATCAAATCTGCGGCTCGGCTGACGATGGCGGCCAAAGCGGCATCGTTTTTCGCGATTGCCAACTCCGCTATCAAAGCCTGGGTGGTTGAGCGGTCGGCTTCGCTGACCGGAAGGCGCTCCAGCAAGGATTTGATTGAGATGCGGGTCCGGGTGTCGGTGGCCGCGAAAGTGATCGTGGGTACCGGCGAGACCGCATCGACGGCTACCACGGTGGTTGTCAACGAGTCAGCCAGACGACCGAGTTCATCGGCATCGGCATTGCGCCGATTCGCAGCCGCGAGCGCAATCAGCTCGTCGTCCAGTTGCGGATTCACGCCCATGCCTGCGGCGCACAGGCGGCCGATCAGCCGGCGCAGCACTTGCTCGGCATGCCGCCAGCGACCCTCCTCCGCCTCCATTTCAACCAGGGAGGCGCGGTATTTTTGCTTCCAGTCAACAGTCTCGGACATGGGTTAGCCTTCAGCCGCGGGTTGGGTGGCAAGGTAGAATCGCGGCATGTGCAGGCGTTATGTCAGCCCCGATGCGGCCTCGATAGAGCGCGAATACAAGCTGCCCCGCCGCGGCGGATGGCAATTCCCCGAAAACTTCAATACGGCTCCCACGCAATCCGTTCCTGCCGTGCGAGGCATCGATGGCAACTGCGAGGCTGTCTTGCTGCGCTGGGGTTTCGGCAACGCCTTCAACGCCCCCGTAGAGACCCTCGCAACCGGCGCCAGGTACCGCGCAGCCTGGAAACATGGGCGGCGCTGCATCATTCCGGCGCTGGGCTTTTACGAGTGGCATGTCGATCCGGACGGTAGCAAGCAGCCATTTTATGTTCACGTCGATGATCAGGATGTGTTCGGTTTCGCTGGTTTGTGGGAGCGATCCCGCACAACTGCGAATGCCGTCACAGAGTGGTGCACCATCGTCACCATGCCGGCAAATCCCCTGATGGCCGAAATCGACAATAGCGAGGCACGAATGCCGGCAATATTGAGGCGCGAGCAGCGCGAATTATGGTTATTCGGCGCGGTGGAGGCCGCCGCTGCGGCGCTGGCTGCCTATGCCCATGAGCGGATGATCGCCTACGCGGTCAGCAGCCGGGTCGACTCGCCGCGCAACAATGACGAAACCTTGCTGGAGCCGCTGCAAACCGACGTCGATTGAGGCCCGGGCGGGCCCCCTGGCGTGCGGATTTGGGCGCAGGCAGGCGGTTTCTTGATGCACGTCCCATCGGTGCACAGCCTTTCCGGATAGGGTTTGGGCCAAGGATTGCAAACCCATAACCCCCATGGCGCCGAAGCTCGCATTTCTCCTGGCAACGCTGTTCGCCGCATCGGCCGTTGCGGCGAACCCCAAGATTTACACCTATCTGGATGCTCAGGGGCAGCGCCATTACACCGATGTCCCTGACAACAACCGGTATCGATTGCTCGACCTCTCGCCGCAGGACCGAACCGCGAGCGGCGATCGCTACGATGTGCAGCTGCTGGCGAGAGCCTCGCAATTCGATTCGATCATCGAGCATGCCGCGGTTTCCTCGGCACTGGAACCGAATCTATTGCGGGCAGTCATCGTGGTGGAGTCGGGATTCAATTCACATGCCGTATCGAAGCGCGGCGCCGTTGGGCTGATGCAGCTAATGCCGGCGACCGCCAGTCGATTCGGCGTTTCGAATCCGTATGATCCGCGGCAGAATGTGCACGCGGGGGCGCGTTATTTGAAATTTCTCATCGACCGCTTCGGCAAGGACATCCGCTTGGCGCTCGCGGCCTACAACGCCGGCGAAGAAGCGGTGGACCGCAATGGCGGCCAGATACCGCCGTTTACCGAAACGCTGGCCTACGTTCCCAGGGTTCTCAAAATCTACAAGATGCTAACCGAGCAACCGCGCGCCACGTAGAATACGGACTCGGTCGAAGGGAGTGCGGGGAAATGATCCACTCGAACACAATGGCCGCTGTGGCGGCAATGTTCGGCCTGTTGCCGTTCAGCACCGAGCGAGCGGCAGCCGAGGTCATCAGCGCCGCGACGAATGGTTTCGAAGTCCGCGAGACCGTGCACGTTGCGGCAGCCACCGACAAAGCCTATGCCGCATTGCTGCTGCCGGCGCGCTGGTGGAATTCCGACCACACGTTTTCCCGCAGCGCCGCCAATCTGGTCCTGGATGCACGCGCCGGCGGCTGCTGGTGCGAGAACCTGCCCGACGGTGGCTCAGCCGAGCACCTGCGCGTTGTATTTGTCGCGCCCGGCAAAACCTTGCGGCTGCGCGGCGCTCTGGGACCTCTGCAAGGCATGGGTGTGGACGGCGCCCTGACCTGGAGCCTGAAAAGCAACGCCGGCGGCACCGACATCTCCGTCACCTATGCCGTCGGGGGCTACACCAAAGAAGGCTTCGACGAGTTATCGAAAGCCGTCGATCGGGTGCTCGGAGAGCAGGCCGAGCGTCTGAAGAAATACATCGACGGCTAGGGTTTGCGGGGCGTTTTTGACTGGTAGGCAACTCCTGCCACTTCAAAGTGAGCGCCGCGGACCAACTTGGCAACGCCGATAAAGGCGCGCGCCGGATAATGCTCGTGAAAATAACCGCGATAGACGGCGTTGAATTTGTCGTAAAGATCAAGATCGGTACAGTAAACGGTGACCGAGACCAAATCGTCCATCGTCAAACCCCCTTTATCCAGGGTTTGCTTCACCGCGTCCATCACCAAGCGGGCTTCGGTTTCTGCGTCCGATCCAGCCTTGCCCGTGGCTGGGTCGAGGCCGAGGTGGCCCGCCACATAAAACGTGCCGTCGACCATGACGGCATTGCTGAAGGGCGGTGATGTCTTTGGATCGGCGCCGGGCGGAGCGAAGAAATGTGGTCCCGTATCGGCGGCTCGCACGGCCACGACAAATAATCCGAGCATGGATATAGCCAGCGCTCTTTTGAACATGATCGATCTCCGTTGAATGAAAGGTGAGCGCCGGCGCTTCAGGTCTTCGGGACCGACCCGGCGGGCGTTATCTTATCAATTGCCTGCGGCAGGATCTGTGAAAGCTTGGCGGCCAACACATCAGGCGACATTCCGACCTTGGCAGCCAATTCCTTGACCGTGTCGGAACCAAACGCTTGATGAATTTGCTCAGCCGAGATGGGCTGATTGGCGCCCGTGCCCACCCATGAGCGCACCGTGCCGCCGAGCCCTTGCTGCTCCAATTGAGCGACGATACCTTGTACGCCGCCGTGTTTTTCGATGAGACCATTGACCACGGTGGCCATCTCGGCACCGACCACTCCCCCCAAAATACCGTCAAACAGGCCCATAAATTCCTCCTTGAGATTGAGTGATGATGCGCGTAGCAGGCATGATATCGGGACAACCTAGCTGCGTTTTGCGAGCAGATCGCGAATTTCTTCGAGCAGCACTTCCGACCTGGGCGGCGGCGCGGGCGCGGCGACGGCCGGCGGCGGCGGCTTCTTGAGTTTGTTGATGCCCTTGATGCACATGAACAGTACGATCGCGATGATGACGAAATCAAAAATGGTTTGAATGAACGCGCCGTACTTGATCAGTACCGCCTTGCCGGCGGGATCCGCGCCGAGGCCGATCGCCAAATCCGAAAAATTCACGCCGCCGATGACCTTGCCGATCGCCGGCATGAAGACATCGCCGACCAGGGAGGACACGATCTTGCCGAATGCAGCGCCGATGATCACACCTACCGCCAGGTCGACCACGTTGCCCTTCATCGCAAATTCTTTGAATTCTGATGCTAATCCCACGGTATTCTCCTTCTTCAGCTGGGGTGCGCCGCTCGATGTTACTGAGCGACCGGAACAGGGGCAAGTGACCCCCACACTCACTGCCAGAGCGCGCGCAGCAAGAACACGAGCCCGAGTAGGGTGAACAGGACGGCAGCGCCGAAGTGAATCGCCTTCAGCGGCAGGCGATCGGCAAATGCCTTGCCCAAGAACACAACGGGCACATTTGCCAGCATCATGCCGGCGGTGGTTCCGGACACCACAGCCAAGAGACTCGGGTAGGCAGCAGCCAGCGCCAGCGTCGCGATTTGCGTTTTATCGCCTATTTCCGCGATAAAGAAGCTGGTTAGGGTGGCGAGGAACGCACCCATGGCGCTCGCCATGCCGGCATTCTGGTCGAGTTTGTCCGGCTTCAAGGTCCAGAGCGCCATTGCAATCATGCTGATGCCGACGACGACTTGCAGAGTGCGCGGTTGCAGCAAACTCCCAAACCAAACCCCGACGAATCCGGCCACCGCATGATTGGCCAATGTCGCGCAGAAGATCCCCGCGATGATCGGCCACGGCCGGCGGAAGCGCGCCGCCAGCAGCAGCGACAAGAGCTGCGTGCGATCGCCGATTTCGGCGACCGAAATCGTCGCGATCGACACCAAAAAACCTTCCATTCGGCTCCTCCACTTTGGCTGGACAGAAAACAATGAATGCGGCAGGGTGTCAAATGCAACGCAGCGAGGTACGGCATGAACAGCAATGACCCTGACAAGGGGATCCAGACAGTGGCGTCTTCACGCGGCGTCGATGCGACGCTGGACCGGCTGGAGAGTGTGGCGAAGAGCAAGGGCATGACCGTGTTTGCGCGCATCAATTTCAGCAAGGATGCGGCGGCGGTCGGACTCAAACTCCAGCCCACGCAACTTTTGATTCTTGGCAATCCCGCCGGCGGAACCCCATTGATGGTCGCGGCGCCCAAGCTGGCTCTCGATCTGCCCTTAAAAGTTCTCGCGTGGCAGGACGAATCAAACCGTTGCTGGGTCTCCTTCAATACACCGGAGTATTTGCAGCAGCGGCATGGCCTTCCCGCGGCGTTGATGGCCAATATTGCAGGCTTGAGCAAACTGGTGGAGGCGGCGCTGCAGGGTACCTAGCGGCTTTAGGTTCACTGCATCCGATCGAGCGCCGGAAAGTGCTTGCGCGCGTAGCTGAGGACTTGCGCATCGGTTGGATGATCGGCGCTCTCGACTGCGACGATGGCCTTGGCGAGCTGCGGATGTTTGTCGCGCAGGTAAACTGCGAGCTCATGCTTGGTTTGCGCAGGACCTATCAACAGTATCTCGTGCGCACCCGCGATCTCCTGGGCGACTTCAGCGAAGAAGTGCTGGTCGGCGGGGGACTTATGGCCCCCGTGCGTACTTTTTCGACTGTGCACGCGCTGGTGCTGGTCATGCGCGCGAATGTGGGCGTTTTCCTGTTCTGTCGGCGTGAAGTGCCAGGCGGTCGCCTTCTGATGATCGATCCAAACCACAGCGTGATAGTGTTCCATTGGTAACCTCGCTGCCATCCAAGCAATTGTATCGTATGTAACAGGAGCGGCCGCATAGTCGTTTGTGTCATGCCCAACATTCTGACCATCAACGCCGGCTCGTCGAGCATTCGCTTCGCCTTGTATGAAGCCGCTGCGGCGCCGGTCCGAGTGCTGGACGGGAAAATTGAGCGGCTCGGGAGTGCAGCGCAAGGCGTGGACTCTCTGGTGCAGCGGCTGGAAACACAGCCCGGCTTTGCGAAACCCGACGCCGTCGGCCATCGGGTCGTGCATGGGATGTTGCACACGGCACCCGAGCGCGTGACCGCGGAACTGCTGGGCGAACTCCGCCGCATCACGCCGTATGACCCCGAGCACCTGCCGCGGGAAATTGAAATCATCGAGGCGCTGCAGCAGCGATATTCAAGTGTGCCGCATGTCGCTTGTTTCGATACGGTGTTTCACCGCAGCATGCCCCGCGTTGCCACGCTATTGCCGATCCCGCGCCGCTATATGGCGCAGGGGGTTCAGCGCTATGGCTTCCACGGTTTGTCCTACACGTTCCTGATGCGGGAATTGGCGCGCATTGGCGATCCGGCCGCCACGCAAGGCCGCGTCATTCTGGCGCATCTTGGCAACGGCGCCAGTCTCGCCGCCGTGCAGAGCGGTCGATGCGTCGATACCAGTATGGGTTTTACACCGGCTGCGGGATTGGTCATGGGCACCCGCTCGGGTGATTTGGATCCAGGGCTGATGAGTTACCTTGCGCTCACCGAGCCTATGGATGCGGCGCAATTTCAGGCCATGGTCAACCATGAATCAGGGCTCCTCGGAGTCTCGGAATCCAGCGCCGATGTCCGCGATCTGCTCGACCACGAAGTCAACGATTCGCGTGCGCGCGAAGCGCTGGCACTATTCTGTTACCAGGCGAAGAAGTGGATTGGTTCGTTTGCGGCAGTCCTCGGCGGCGTGGACACCCTGGTATTCGCCGGCGGCATTGGTGAGAATGCCGCGCCGCTGCGCCGGCGAATCTGCGATGGACTGCAGTTTCTCGGCATCCAGATCGATGAGTCGCTGAACCAGCGCAATGCGCCGCGAATATCGAGCGCTACGGCGGCAGCCGCGGTACGCGTAATACATACGGATGAGGAGTCCGTCATCGCAGAGTTGACTGCCGGGTTGCTGGGCATGAACGACAAAGGAGCCTGAACATGCGGAACGCCGCCGTGACGCCGGTGCTCGATGCAAAGACTGCGCAGAAAATAGACGCCTACTGGCGGGCTGCAAACTTCCTGTCCGTCGGCCAAATTTATCTGTGCGACAACCCCTTGCTGAAGCAGCCCCTGCGTATCGAGCATGTGAAGCGCATGCTGTTGGGGCACTGGGGAACAACGCCCGGTCAGAATTTCGTTTATACGCATTTGAACCGGGTCATCAAGAAATACGACCTGGATATGATCTACATGTCGGGACCGGGCCATGGCGGGCCGGCGGTGGTGAGCGGAACGTATTTGGAGGGCACCTACAGCGAGGTGTATTCGAATGTCAGTCAAGATGAGGCCGGTTTAAAGCGGCTCTTCACCCAGTTCTCTTTTCCGGGCGGAATTCCGAGCCATGCCTCGGCCGAGTGCCCCGGGTCGATTCATGAGGGAGGCGAACTGGGCTATTCGCTGAGTCACGCCTTCGGCGCGGTGTTCGACAACCCCGCTCTGATCGTCGCCTGTGTGATCGGCGACGGTGAAGCGGAAACAGGTCCGCTCGCCACGTCGTGGCATTCCAATAAATTCTTGAATCCCGACAGCGACGGCGCCGTGCTGCCGATTCTTCACCTCAACGGCTACAAGATCGCCAATCCCACCTTGTTGGCGCGAATTTCGCGCGACGAACTTGAGCAATTGCTGCAGGGCTGCGGTTGGACTCCGTACTTCGTCGAAGGCCACGAACCCATGCCCATGCATCAGGCGATGGCGGCGACACTGGACATCGTGGTCGAAGAGATCCGCCGGATACAGACGGACGCGCGCGCATCCGCGGGCAGCGTGCGGCGTCCGCACTGGCCGATGATCGTGCTCATCTCACCGAAGGGTTGGACCGGCCCCAAGATGGTGGACGGCAAACGCAATGAAGGAACCTTCAGGTCCCACCAGGTGCCGCTGGCAGATCCTGCTCAGCATCCCGAGCATCTCAGGCAACTCGAGGAGTGGCTGCTTAGCTATCGCCCGGCGGAGCTCTTTGACGAGCAAGGCCGGCTGAAGGCGGAATTGGCAGCTTTGGCGCCGGCCGGCGCGCGGCGCATGGGTGCGAATCCAAACGCCAATGGCGGGATGCTGCTGCGTGATTTACGCATGCCGGATTTCCGCGACTACGCCGTCAATGTACCCCAGCCGGGCGTTGCCGGGATCGGCGATACGCATGTGCTGGGAAGGTTCCTGCGCGACGTGGTGAAACTGAATGCCGCGCCGCGCAACTTCCGGATCTTCGGCCCTGACGAAACGATATCGAACGGCTTGGAGGCGGTGTTCGAAGCCGGCAATCGTCAATGGCTGGCCGACACCCTGAGCGAGGACGAGTTTCTGGCGCGCAGCGGCCCGCTCATGGAGATGCTGAGCGAGCATCAATGCGAGGGTTGGCTCGAAGGCTACTTGCTCACCGGAAGACACGGTCTCTTCAACTGCTACGAGGCATTCATACACATCGTCGATTCGATGTTCAACCAACACGCCAAATGGTTGAAGGTCACGGCGGGCCTGCCCTGGCGGCGCAAGATTGCATCGCTGAACTACCTGCTGAGTTCCCATGTTTGGCGCCAGGATCACAATGGATTTACGCACCAGGACCCCGGCTTCATCGGTCATGTGACCAACAAAAAGGCCGAGATCGTGCGCGTGTACTTGCCGCCGGATGCCAACTGCCTGTTGTCGGTGATGGATCACTGTTTGCGCAGCCGGCACTATGTCAACGTGGTGGTGGCGGGCAAGCATCCGGCGCCGCAATGGCTGTCCATGGATGCCGCCATCAATCATTGCAGCGAGGGGATCGGCATCTGGCAGTGGGCCAGCAACGATCAGCGCGCGGAGCCCGATGTGGTCATGGCTTGCGCAGGCGATGTGCCCACGCTGGAGACGCTGGCCGCCGTTGCAATGCTGCGCCGCGAGCTGCCGGAGTTGAAGGTGCGCGTGGTCAATGTGGTCGACCTCATGAAACTGCAGCCGCAGTCCGAGCATCCGCATGGCTTGAGCGATTACGATTTCGACGCATTGTTCACCAACGACAAGCACATCATCTTTGCCTTTCACGGCTATCCCTGGCTCATACATCGGCTGACTTACCGTCGCCACAATCACGCGAATCTGCATGTGCGCGGCTACAAGGAGGAAGGCACGATCACCACTGCGTTCGACATGACCGTGCTCAACGACTTGGACCGGTTTCACCTGGTGATCGATGTGATCGATCGGCTGCCGCAGATCGGCAGTCGCGGCGCTTTTTTGCGGCAGCGATTGCAGGATAAGCTGGTCGAACACAGGCAATACATCAACCGGTACGGGCAGGACATGCCGGAAGTCAGAAACTGGGTATGGCCGGGCTAGCTGCCAGCCCGCGCTTATGCACACGGGAGTTGCGGTGATGGATTTATCCGCCTTGCGTCATTTCATTGCAAAGGTCTGGCAGCCCTCGATCGTCGAGCGGTTGCAGGCCTATATTCGGATTCCAAACAAGTCGCCGGCGTTCGATCCGGATTGGCAGAGCCATGGGTACATGGACCAAGCCATTGAGCTCATGGCCGCGTGGTGCCGCATGCAACCGGTGCCGCGCATGGCCGTCGAGGTGCGCCGCCTGCCCGGCATGACGCCCATTTTGATGGTGGATGTTCCCGGCGAGCTGCCAGGATGCGTGCTCCTGTACGGGCATCTGGACAAACAACCGGAGTTTACCGGTTGGCTGCCGGGACTGGGTCCCTGGGAACCGGTGATTCGCGACGGCAAACTCTATGGCCGCGGCGGCGCGGATGACGGATACGCGGTGTTCAGTTCGTTAACGGCAATTGCCGCCCTCAAGGCGCAGGCGATTGCGCTGCCGCGCTGTGTGATCTTGATCGAGGCGACCGAGGAAAGCGGCAGCGTGCACCTACCCGCACACTTGGATGCGCTCGGCGCACAACTCGGCGAGCCATCGCTGGTCGTTTGTCTGGATGCGGAATGCGGGAACTATCAGCAGCTCTGGACCACGACTTCATTGCGCGGCAACCTGGTCGGCCGGCTCAAGGTGCGCGTCTTGACCGAGGGCGCACATTCCGGTCTTGCATCCGGGATCGCGCCGACCGTCTTCCGGCTCGCCCAACAACTGCTGGAGCGGGTTGAAAATCCTCTGACGGGAGAATTGCTGCTCAACGAGTTACAGGCAAGCATTCCAAGCGATCGGCGCGCCCAAATCGCCGTGGCGGCCGGCGTGTTGGGTGCGCAAATTCTCGACAAGGTGCCTTTTGTCGCCGGCGCCGTACCCATGACCTCCGATCCGAAGGAATTGCTGATCAACAATACCTGGCGGCCGGCACTTGCAGTGACCGGCGCGGATGGACTGCCCCCACTGCACATGGCGGGCAATGTCCTGTTGCCGGAAATTACCTTGAAGATCTCCTTGCGCCTGCCGCCCACCGTCGATCCGGCCCACGCGAGCCGCGCGGTTCGCGCCGCATTTGAGCGAAATCCGCCGTACGGCGCGCACATCAGCTTCGAGCCCGAATCATCCTCGGGCGGTTGGAACGCACCCGCGTTCGCGCCGTGGTTCGAGCAGTCGATGCAGCGCGCCTCGAGACATGTATTCGGGCGTGAAGCGGTGAGTCTGGGCGGCGGAGGAACCATCCCGTTTCTAAGAATGCTGGGCGAGCGCTTCCCGAAAACACAGTTTTTCGTCACAGGCGTTCTGGGGCCGCACTCCAATGCCCATGGACCCAACGAATTCCTGCACATCGACTATGCAACGCGATTGACCGAGTGCGTCTCCTTGGTGCTCGCCGATTACGCGGCGGAGTGCAGCTCATAGGCCGCGCTAGACGTTGGATGTGGTTCGCCTACGCTCGTACGCTTGCAATGAACAATAGGCGGCCTTCAGCAAGCCGGATTCAATAGCGGCGGCCCGCGCCCGGCGCAGCATATCGCCGACCACGTGATCTGCTTCGGTGGCGCGGCCTTGTTCCATATCGCGGCGCATTGAAGCCTCCAGCAACGAGTTTCTTTGCGTGAGCAGCGCTTTTATCGGCGCCATGTAAATGGGGCGCGGCGCATTGCCCGCGGCAGTCGCGACTGCGGCGCAATCATCCAGCATGCGCAGCATCAGGGCGGCGCCGTCCTGGGTCGCGGCAATTTCACCCACGTTTGCGCGCATCAAGCATGTCATTCCCGCCAGCGACGCCAGTAGAACGAACTTTTCCCACATCTCGAGCAGGATGTTGCGGCTCAACCGGGATTCGAACTTTCCTAGTTGCAGCGCGCTATCCAAAGCGGCAGCAGCGGCAGCCTGCGCCGGGCTGCGCGCGCCATAAACCAGCGCCTGGACCTCGGTGAGCTGCTTGATGTCGCCGTCGGCATCCAAGGTTGCGGATACCTGGGCCAGGCCGCCCAGCACCCGCGCCGCTCCAAAAGCTTGATCCAAGTCCTCGAGATGCTTAAGTCCATTGAGCAGCGGCAAGATGATTGTGTTGACACCCAGATGCGGGCGCACCGAGTCCATGGCACCCGGCAAATCGTAGGCCTTGCAGCTCAAGATCACCGCGTCGAATGTTGCCTGCGGGGCGGCACCGGATTCCAGCAGCTGCAACTGCTTGAGATGCAGCTCACCGCGCGGCCCATACAGCCGCAGCCCGCGGCCGCGCAATTGCGCGGCGCGCTTGGGCCGCACCAAAAAAGTGACATCCGCGCCGCCTTCCAGCAGGCGAAGTCCGAAGAAACCGCCGACGCTTCCGGCGCCCAACATTAGAAGTTTCATACTATTGTGCATCCCAGCTTATAGTGAGCGCATTGTTGCGCGGTTTTGCGCATTCGTCACGCTAATAAGGTGTAATCCGCATGAAGCCCTGGATTCGCAACACTCTCGCCGCCGCCGGTCTCCTGGTGGTGATGGCCGGCATCGGCTACTACTGGCTGATCGTCGAAAGTCATGTTCCGGCGGATGCGCAGTATGCGCTGGACATCGGCGAGATTCGCCGGCTGTCGGGCGCAATGCCGGGCGACAAACCGGCCGCGATCGAGGTGGAGCGCGTCGCGCTGTTCAAATTTCCCGCCACTGCGATAGTTGCGGGCGACGGTTGGCAATTGCGCGATATGCCGGTGTTTTCCTATCGCATCGTGTACCCGCAGGCCTCGGTCATCATCGACACCGCGCTCAACCGGGAAATCGGCGGCGCATCCCTGAACTCACTCGATGACGAGGCGTTTGCCCGCATGCAAAGAGCGCTGGGGAATGCCGCGCTCATTCTCATTACCCACGAACACTCGGATCACATCGGCGGTCTTACGGCGCATCCGAATCTTGCAAGCGTGCTCAAGTCGACGAAGCTCACACGCGAACAGATCGCGGATCCAAAAGTCGCGGCGCCGGCGAAGTTTCCGGATCATGCATTTGACGGCTATGTGCCGCTTGACTACCAAAAATATCTCAACGTGGCGCCCGGCGTCGTATTGATCAAGGCCCCCGGTCACACCCCGGGTAGTCAGATGATCTACGTGCAAGCCGCGAACGGCTCGGAGTATCTCTTTTTGGGCGACGTCGCCTGGCAGTTCCGCAATATCGATGTGCAACGGGAACGCGCCCGGCTCATCACGGCCTTCATGATCAAGGAGGATCGGAGCGCCGTATTCGGGCAGCTCGCCGCGCTCAAGCGGCTGCACACGGCGGAACCGCAGATTCACATCGTGCCGGGCCATGACGGCGCGGTGGTCGATGAGCTGGTGGCTGCCGGCTTGCTGAAAGCTCAGTTCGCCGCGGCGGGGAGTTAGGCGGCGGCGCTCGCGCGCGCCGAGACTCGAGTGTGCCAGGCGCGCAGGTGCGGCAGTTCTGCGGGCATCTCGATGCCGATGAATGTGGCGAAGTCGATGGTGGTCAGGGCAACGATGTCGGCCATCGAGTAATTGTCCAAGGCGATGAATTCGCGGCCTGCCAGTTCATCGTTCAGCCAATGCATGGCCTTGATTGCCCGCAGCCGGCTTGCCTCACCGAAGTCTTTGTATTGCGTGCCCAGGTGCGCAGTATATTTATGCGTGTTCACCCACACCGCTCCGATCCGACTCATCAGTACGAACTCGATTCGCCGCACCCACATCTCGACGCAGGCGCGCCGCCATGCATCGTCGCCAAACAGCGCCGGTGTCGGGTGCAATTCTTCCAGATAGCGGCAAATGGCAACGCTTTCCGACAGGGTGGAACCATTGTCGAGCTCCAGCACGGGCAATTGTCCGAGCGAGTTCTTGGCGCGAAACTCGGGTGCCTTGTGCGCGCCCTCGCGGATGGGGACGTGAACATAGGGGATTGAGAGGCCTTTTTCCGCGAGAAAAATCCGTACGCGCCGCGGATTGGGCGCCGGATTGTGTTCGTTGTATAGCTTCATGGCTGGAAGGGCGTTTATGGTTGCCATGCTCAACTATAATCGAGGCGCCGACAAGCCCCTACTCACCTTAAGGATCCATGTTCATGACGTTACCGCCGCTGCCCATCGCGACTCCCGAAGACATCGGGCTTTCGAGCGCTGCTTTGACCCGGCTGG
>Ga0210399_10001811_pt1 | contig 16663 bp, 17 predicted proteins | sample IncBWC14MmetaG_FD_150865 | JGI IMG/M metagenome (GOLD analysis project Ga0210399, IMG submission 150865) | Forest soil microbial communities from Barre Woods Harvard Forest LTER site, Petersham, Massachusetts, United States - Inc-BW-C-14-M | ecosystem: Environmental > Terrestrial > Soil >...
CGAGTTGAGGAACGGCTAGGTGAGGCAGGTTAGAAGTGCGAGGAACATTCCTCTGATAGCTCCCGACTATGCGTAACCGGACTGCGATTTATCAGGCAGTTTAACTGATGCGGGGCCTGCGATTAGAAGTAGAATCCGACCACCGACGGCCTGAAGGAGTGCGACGAGCGGCAATGCGCCGGATGGCGGTAGCTGGACGGGTGGTTTCTTGTCTAGGGCCAGGACTCGAACGCGAAGAACCACAGGGCGACAAGGAAGGGAAAGAGGGTTGCATTAAAAGTGTCGCCTTGGCGCTACAGGCTTAGCGCTGGCAATCCAGCCGGAAGGCAGCTGCTTGGAAATCGCCACGTAGGTCTAGCTGCAGACCGTGGCGCATCCACCACGCGCCCGAGGCACTCTCCGGCGCTTCAGGCTGGGACTTGCCCTCGATCCAAGTGAGCTTGTATTCGGCGTTAGGATCAAGTCCTTGCAGTTGCAGTAAGGGAAAGTAGCGGCCTTCCTGTGTCGCATTCGCGAAGGCAAAAACGACGCCCCGATTCTTGTCAGTCGAGACCGATTCCGTGGCGGAGAATTCGCTGCCATCATGTGGACTGATCAGCCGGTAGAGATCGCCGCGCACAATCGTTCGCTGTGCGGAGTGATAAGCGGTGATCAACCTTTTTGCCGTTGCAAAGTCCTCTGCGGTCCAATGATCGAGATTGGCGCCAATGCCGAGCGAGCCTTGCATTGAACTGAGCATGCGGTAAGTGAGAGAGGTAAAGCGTTTGTTGTTGAGCCAGTGCGGCGAATCCGTGACCCAAGCCATCATGATTTGAGGCGTGTACGCGTAGGTAAGACCATCCTGCATCGAGAGGCGGTCGAAGGGATCCGTGTTGTCCGAGGTCCAGACCTCATCGGTGTAGCGCAAAATGCCGAGGTCGACGCGCCCTCCGCCTCCGGAACAGCTTTCAATTTCGATCTTGGGATGCCTCTTGCGCAGGTCAGCAAGAATCGAATAGAGGTTGCGGATGAACTCAACATAGACGCGCTTCTGTTCGTCGACTGGAACCTGGTCCCAGCCCGGCTCCGACCAGTTGCGGTTGTAGTCCCACTTGAGAAAGGCGATGTCATTTTCGGTGAGCAACTTATCGAGAAAGCCCTCGACATAGTCGCGCACGTCGGGGCGAGCGAGGTTGAGCACGAGTTGATTGCGCGATTCGGAACGCGGTCGACCGGGGAAATTCAGAACCCAGTCTGGATGCTTCCGATAAAGATCCGAATTTGGATTGACCATTTCTGGTTCCACCCACAAACCAAAATCCATGCCGAGCGAATGGACCTTGTCGATGAGTGGCTTCAAACCGTGAGGAAATTTCTCCGGGTTCACGTACCAGTCGCCGAGTCCGGCATGGTCATCCTTACGCTCGCCAAACCAGCCGTCGTCCATTACAAATCGGTCCACGCCGATGGATGCAGCCTTCTCCGCCAATGCCATTTGTCCAGCTTCATCGACCCTGAATTCAGTAGCTTCCCAAGAATTGTAAATAACCGGACGCGGCTTGGGGTCCGGCGCTTGCGGAAGGATGCGTGCGATTTCAAAACGATGCAAAATGCGTGAGGCTCCGCCCAGGCCGTGATCGGAATAGCCGCCGTAAAAAACCGGCGTCTCGAGATGTTCACCGGGTTTCAGTGTGTAGCCAAAATCAAATGGATTGAATCCGCCGGTTACTCGCACCGCATCCAGCTGGGTGCGCTCGACGCTGATTCGCCAGGATCCGGACCACGCGAGCGCTCCAAACCAGACTTCCCCGTGCTCCTCGTCCGGAAAAGCAGCTCCCACTGCCGCTTGGCTTTCGTCGCGGGAAATCGCGAACCACGGATTGGCCTGATGCCCGGTGGTTCCGCGCCGGCTTTCCATGACGCGCGCGCCGCCGCGAATGGGTTCCTGATTCAACGTCCACTCGCCGGCCCAGCGGCCTGTCAAATAGCTCAAGGTATAGCGCGCTGGAGGCAGGGTCCATTGCGCGGCTGCAGCCTGTTCGATCACAACCGGCTGCTTATCACGGTTTTCGATCTCCGCAGAACGGGCGAGAATACCAGTATCTGCGTCGATGGAATAACGCAGCGTCACATAAATCTCGCGAGAAATATCCTTCAGTTGCAATTCGACCGCTTGCGGACCGCTCTGCGTGGCCCGGAGAAAATGAAGCACCAAATCGCGATTGCCATCGGCAAAAGTGATCTTGAGCGCGGGCTCCGTAAATAAGCCTGCACCCCAGCCTGCGTATTCCTCGGGCGTGGTGGTGTAAGACGAATCGAATGAAGCCACCTCCGGAAGCGAATGCGCGGGCGGAATGGTGTCGTGCGCACCAAGGCGGCCGCCCCAATAGAGCGGCTGCAACTCGCCGCGCTCATTCACGCCGAACGCATAGGTAGAATTACCCCCCTCCAAGCGGAAGACCTGTGTGGTCTGTGCCGTACTCGACGCGACGGCGAGCAGGGTCAGGAACAAAGATCTGGATACAACGCAAGAAATTCGCATGTTCAAAGAGAATTTCATTACGCCATATCCTAGCATTTGTTGCCATATTTTGGCGCTTGGGGTTACTAAGTGCTCTCGCTCGGATTTACGGTGACGTATTTGGATGGGCGTTTGATCCAGCTGAGGATCTGTCAGCTGCTTGAAATTGTTATTCGGAACTGCTCAGAACAAATTTCGCGCTGGCCGTGATAGGGACTCTCATCGAGCACACGCCCGCGTACTGACCGTGACCGAAGGGTTCAAACTCGACCTGGGGCCGCTGCTCGCTTCCGGTGTCCTTCTGATCAAGTTAGAGTTGCACGATACGTCGGCAACTACGTCTCCCTGCTGCCGGGAGAGAAGAACGAGATCCAGATTGAGTATCCTTCTTCGGCTGGCGCAGGACCGGCGCAGCTGGCAGTCCGGTGCTGGAATCTCGCGCCGCGAACGATCGCAATCGCGGAGAGCAAATATACCCGCGAAACCGTTGAATCAGGTGTAGGCTGGCCGTGCATCAGGTCTGCTGCGTGTCGTAGGGGACGCTAACGAAGAGGGGGCCTGGCACGCACAATCGATGCAATTATATTTCGCCCTGAACTTCCCAGGATTCCTTGTATCGTTCGCGAATCCTGGGCGGGTGTGGGTGCTGCGGACAGTTCCAAGGCGCAGCACGTGGGGCAGGCACGGTCTAACTCGCGCAAGAAAAGTAAGATGAGCTTGAGTGTCACGGAGACCGCAAGATTCGCCACGCATCAAGGGCCGCAAAAGCTCGGAGAAATGGCGGGCAAACAGTATGGTCATGGCGGGCAGAGGCACTTCACCGGAATCAAGAGGAACAGGGGCTAACAAGGCCTATCCAGTAGCACTGGCAATGGTTACCGTGCTGTTTTTCTTCTGGGGTTTCGTCACGGTTCTGAACGATATCCTCGTGCCGCACTTGAAGTCCGTCTTCGATTTGAACTATACGAAAGTAATGCTCATCCAGTTCGCTTTCTTTTCGGCTTACTTTCTTTTCTCCATTCCTTCAGCAAAGGTAATTGACGCGATCGGATACAAGAAAACAATGGTAGTCGGGCTGGTGACCATGGGGCTGGGAGCGTTCTTGTTCATTCCCGCAGCAAGTGCGCTGTCCTATCCACTGTTTCTAGCGGCATTGATGGTGCTGGCCGGGGGAATCACGGCACTTCAGGTGGCGGCCAACGCTTACGTTGCGGTGCTCGGACCGCCCCAGACGGCCTCAAGTCGGTTGAACCTGGCGCAGGCATTCAATTCCCTCGGAACGACAATCGGCCCATATCTGGGAGGAATGTTTATCCTGGGTGCCGTTGTCGAGAATAAAGACGCAATTGCGAGGATGTCCAACGAAGCATTACGTGCCTTTCGTGTTCAGCAGGCAGCCACTGTGAAATTGCCATATACAGTGATTGGTTTTGCGCTGCTGGTGTTTGCCGTGTTGATCGGCCTCTTTAAGTTGCCCGCCATACCCGAAGTCGAGCGTCATGCGGATGGGAGGCACGAAGGAAGTATGTGGAAGTACCGGCACCTTCTGCTTGGCTGCGTGGGCATCTTTCTCTACGTGGGAGCCGAAGTGTCCATCGGCAGCTTTCTGATCAACTATTTTAAGGAGCCGGAAATCGGAAACTTGCCGGAACTTATAGGAGCGAGATATGTGGCGTACTACTGGCTGGGCGCGATGGTGGGGCGTTTCATTGGCTCGGCGGTCTTGCAGAGAATAAACACGCGGACGGCACTGGGAATCGCGGCATTTTGCGCGATGGCGCTGGTGCTGTTGTCGATGCTAACGACTAGCCACGTGGCGATGTGGAGCATTATTATTGTTGGGTTTTTTAATTCCATTATGTTCCCGAGCATTTTCACCCTAGGCATAGCAAAGCTGGGCCCGCGGACTGGAGACGGTTCGGGGTTGCTAATCATGGCCATCGTGGGCGGAGCGATCATTCCGGTTATGCAAGGAGCGATCGCGGACCGGATAGGGGTGCACCACGCTTTCCTACTGCCCGTGATTTGCTATTTGTATATTGTCTACTACGCGTTCCGAGGAGCGGAGCCCGTGGGAGTCCAGTAGAACCGAAGCTATGCACAGAAATTGAGCAGATGGAGGAATGCTGAGGTGTTGGACCATTTGGGGCCCCTGGAAATCCTGTTCTAAAACAGAGAGGCCGCGAAGTGTTCGCTTCGCGAGCCGATTTCCAGGAGGCAACCCAAAAGGTGAAGAACAAGAAAAAGCATAACGACAAATCCCGCATCCAGCAAGAGTTTCCAGCAGGTATCCGGGAACCCAATAAAATTGCGGCTTCCACGCACTATGACTTCAGAGGCAAGCATCTTACTCCCTACGGCGGCCTGTTTCCAGGGTGGCTACGATGCTTGCTGCAGCGCATTCTACGGGAACGGGTGTGGGAAGCGGCCAACGTAAGACTGAAGTCCATCACTCTGGACACCGACACCACCGTGCACACCGTCTATGGCCGGCAGTTAACGGTACAGTGGGCATGGCGACGGAACTAAGATGAGCGACAATAACCTCACTCTGATTTTTTCAGAGTGATCCGGCGAAGCACAGTCTTGTCTGGAAGGATGAAAATCCCTTCGATCTTGTCACCATCAATCTTGAGGGTGATGACTCCCCTGGGAAGCTCAACAGTGAGCGTATGCATTCCACTGTCATAGCGCCACTCCCCAGAACCCATCACGATTTCCCTCCCGTCTACAACCTTGCTGGCCGTGACCGTGAGGTAGCCGCGCTTACCTGGAATGGCGGCAATACGGTAAACCGCGATTTCGTCATGGCAAGAGGTGCCTTTCTCAACGCACAGAGAATCACCGCGCCAAGTGCCCGCGATTTTCGACTCGTCGTCGGTGGCCGAAGCGTTCACGGGAGTGTTCTGGGGAATCGCGACAATCGCGAAAACCAGCGACCCCGCCAGCCAAACGGCCAGGCCTGCGCCCCGGGAAAATGGAATTCTCATCGCTCCTCCACAAGTCACAGTGGTTTCGACAATTCTATAACACGTGCCTATAGCACGTGTGGTCCGGTTACCGTATATCGCCGGTTAGAGCCTTCATTGGCCACACGGTCCGTTAGCCTATTTCGGGGGGGCGAGGCGGTCTATACGGCACTCAGCGGTTTGCAACTTCCCGGTGGTCAGTTACCGTCAACTATTTGCCCCTGCAATCTCTTTCGACTTGATCTCGTACTCGAAGCCGTCCGGGTCAAGGCAGTCGAGTCGGCCGTCGGCCGTTTCCGCCTGTGGGTACATCAGGAATCCAATAGGCGCGCCGTGCGATCCGGGTAGCGCCACATCGTGTGCGAAATTGTATGCTATCCAGTTCATCTCCCATGACCCAAATAGTCGCACACGCGCTTTTTTCACCATGTCGTCGTCCAAGGGACGATTTCCCGGCGGTTCTTCCAACACTACCTTCCGCACATCCGCAGGATCAGCGGGCACCCAGCCGAAGTCGCCGAGGTATACCTCCGCACGGCAATGCTGCGCCTTCGTCACGAACTCCGTCGAAGGCCCTAGGCTCTTATATCCCAGTTCTGATTTGGCAACGCGGATACCGTACACGTCGCGTGCCGGAAGGCCCGCCGCCCTGGCAAGCCCGACAAACAGCGCATTCAGGTCGGCGCACTTGCCGCCCAAATCTTTAGTTTCCAGCATGAAGCGAATGTCGCCCAGGCCGCAGCCCCGCGTTTTCGGATCCCGGAATGTGTTCTCCACGATCCACTCGTAGATCGCACGCGCCTTATCCACATCCGTCTTCGCGCCTTTTGTAATTTCGGTCGCCGTCGTTTTCACGATGCCGTCGGTCGGCAGCAGCCTAGTCGGCCGCAGAAAATGTCGCAAATCTGCTTGATCTCCTTTCGGCCTATTGCCGACGGCGGAGAGGTCCACCGCATAGTTCTTGGTGGCTATCCGGCTCGTGACTGTAAGGACCGGCTTCACGCCGACAGGAAATTCCGCCGCGATCATTCCGAGCGTGTCGGTCCTGCTCTCGACCATCTTCGCGGTGCCACCCTCGGCCTTGAACTCATTTGCGAGCGTCTTCTGGTAGGGTGTTGGATTCACGAGTGCCGCCGGTAGCCATATCCGTGTCATCCCGGAAGTCTTCAGAACCTGCACGCTTGTCGTCACTTCAAACGTGCGCCACACGTCAGCCGCTGCACCCTGTGACAACAGGCGTCCCCCCTTGGGAAAGGCCAGAGATGCTGACACCACACCTGCGGAACGCAGGAAATCGCGACGTTTCATAACCCCGCCTAGTCCGACACAATTTCACTTATTTGGCTTTCTGGCCAATCACAAAATACACTTGATTCCCCACCCAAGCAACGGGCATGGCATGGCATGGCCCCTGTCAACCTGACCGCTTCCAAGTGCTGGGTAAGGTCGGGTTACCGCACATCATGTGAAATCGCCGCATGGCGAGGTCGGCTTCAGACAATGCTATGGGCGGCCTTTTGGCTTTCCCGCGAAGCTTGAGAAATTCCGGCTTAATCCAAACCGTGTTCATTCGCTTCGGCTCAAGTTCCATGTTTCCGTATTTGTTGAAACCTCTAAATGGTATAAACCCTTCCGAGGATATTCTAGCAAGAGTTTCTAGGTTCCCAACTCGTCCTTGACACACGGGAAAGGTCGTTTTCGGAATCCCCATGATTCTGACCTTAGCACCCGAGCTGAAATCTTCGTTTGACCATATTCCCCATTGTCCGAGCGAAGTTTAATCACAAGTGTGAGCTAACTCCTCGTATATCTTGCTCCTTAGTACCTGGTCTAAAACTGGAACACAGTCTAAACGTGCCCATCTAAACGTGCCCCTTGTTGAAGCGAGAGCTTTCGGGAGATTATCATCTCGATTGTCTGCCGACATACGCGGCGGGGACGGCTGGGGGATGGCATGAAGAATTCAGCAAGGACCAGGCAAGCGGAAACAAGCCGGATGGCAGCTGAATCCGTGCTACAAGCCAAGAACCCTGAGCAGCAGGGCGGGCAGATCGCCGTCAACGCAGAGTATCTCCAACGCATTAAAGTTCTCAGCGAAGAGCGCGAAATGGAGAACCATGACTTCCGCGCGTGGCTCAAGAATTACGCTCCAGACGACGTCGATGATGTTGTGAAAGCCCTCAGCCAGAAGTACTTCGCGCTTATCGACTGCAAGGAATGTGCGAATTGTTGTCGCGTCTTGGAACTGGAATTCACAGCGCCCGAACTTCACACCATAGCGAACTCAATGGAGCAATCGATAGACGAGTTCAAGAAACGCTTTGTGGTAGAAGGTATAGTGAAACCTTGCCCCGCGCTCAAGGGAAATCTGTGTGCGATTTATGAAGGTCGGCCAGATGTTTGCAGGTCATATCCTCACTTTGAAAAACCGGACTTTGTCTTCAGACTCTACGGGGTCCTTGACAGCATTGGCCTCTGCCCCATTGCCTTCAACGCTTTTGAAGAACTTAAAGCGAAGGTTGAATGGTCGAAGTACCGGGCGAGACGGTCGAAACGAATGTGGGAGCTTGAAACGGAAGGTCACGTAGCGTGAAGTCTATCGAGGTGTGCCAAAACATCGCCATGCGACGCATCCCGAGGCGTTTAGATAGTACCGCTGGTGAGAGCACGTCCAGAGCAATTAGAAGCGCATGCTCGGAGGACGACCCAGAGACCGAAATCGGAATTCCGGTCACTAACGCGAAGGTAGGGCTCAACTCGCGTGTGCTGCCATCCATAGGAGTTCCAGAAGTCAAACGGGAGTAAGAGAGATGAAGAAAACACGACACCTGCTTTACGCCCGATGGCTGTTCGCGGGACTGCTCTTCGTCGCCGGCACGCATCAGACCAAGGCTCAGCAAGCCAAGAAGAAGGTGCCCGAACTTCCGGAGAGTAAGCCGGAAGAGGTCGGCTTCTCGACCGAGCGACTCGAGCGGCTGCATGCGGCGATGCAGCGGGAAGTGGACGCGAAGGAGCTTGCCGGCATTGTGACGATCCTGGCGCGGCACGGCAAAGTGTTCGAGGAGAGGAGCTACGGCCAGAAAGACATTGCGAGCGGCTCTCCGATGACGAAGGATACGATATTTCGCATCTTCTCGATGACCAAGCCGGTCACCGGCGTGGCCATGATGATCTTGTACGAAGAGGGCAAATGGTACCCTTCGGATCCGATCTCGAAGTACATCCCTGAGTTCGCGCATCTGAAAGTTTTCAAGGGCGTGGATCAGAGCGGTGCGATGATTCTGGAAGACGCTGTTCGTGCGCCGACCATGAGCGAGCTGATGACCCACACGGCGGGGTTCACCTATGGATTTTTCGGCAATACGCCAGTGGACAAGATGTACAACGAGCAGAAGGTGCTGCAATCGCAATCCCTGCAGGAGATGATCGACAAACTGGCAAAGATCCCGCTGCTCTACCAGCCGGGCACTCGCTGGGAATATAGCGTGTCGATGGATATCCAAGGCTATATCGTTGAAAAATTGTCGGGCCAGTCGATGCCCGATTTCATGCAGCGGAACATTTTCGGGCCGCTCGGCATGAAGGACTCGGGCTTCTTCGTCCCGAAAGAAAAGCGGAACCGGTTTGCCACGCTCTACCGGGAGGACCAAAACGGCCAACTTGCCGCGGATGCGACGGTCGGGGGCATGCCCACCGACTATGCGGCGCAACCATCGATGGCCTCGGGTGGCGGCGGGATGGTCTCTACGGCAGAGGACTACCTGCGTTTCGCACAGATGCTCTTAAATGAAGGCGAGCTGGACGGCGTTCGCATCCTGGCGCCAGCCACGGTACAACTCATGACCTCGAACCACATAGCGCCCGGTCTCATGAAGGGCGAGAATCCAATCGGTCCACGGCCTGGCCTGGGGTGGGGCTACGACTGCGCGGTCTTCACGGATCCGCCGCAAGCGGACGCAGTAGTTGGAAAAGGCACCTTCTGGTGGCAGGGAGCGGCGGATACGTGGTTCTGGGTGGATCCGAGTGAGGATGTGATTTTTGTTGGCATGACACAGCGAATGCTTGGCGCCAAGTGGCCTGCGGTGGCGGCTTTGAGCCAGCCTACTGTTTATCAGGCACTACTGAAGCCGCGGATGTAAGGTCTGTGGCCGTGGCGTCCCTCGTTAGTGGACGACTCAGGCCCAGGGTGTCAGGTAAGCGGAGATCCGGCCTACTAGTGGCCACTTCCATCGCGAGGCGTCGCCCGAAGCGTAGACAGGGAATCGGCGGGCCGGGCTATCAGCTTGCGAGCGGGTCTGCGACGCCGGATGTAGCGAACCAGTATCCACACGACGGCAACTACGACCAAGAGTACGAGACCGGCGAGGGCAATGAGTATACGTATCGAATTTTCCATCGTAAATTTGCCGCGCACGGTGTAGAAGCCATTAAAACTACGGATGGCCGCGGGCATCGCGAGCACATCATCTTTCGTCATTTGGAGGGCGTGTTCGTGCGGATGATATTGAGATTCCCAGGGAAATAAGTCCCCGGCAGAGTTCATTTCGATATGGCCGCCCAGGAGGAAACTGATCGGGCGATCCTTGACGAAAGTCACGACCCGCTCCGCGCTAGCAACATCCGCGCTGGCGTCGTCGATAAGAAGCCGGGCGGGCATCAGAAAGTCACCAGTAAACAACAATCCCATACTACGGTCGTAAAACGAAACCTCAGTCTCGTTGTGCCCTGGCGTGGGAATCACATCGACCGTTCGATCACCGAGATCGACTTGAGCGAGACCGTTGGGCCAATCGGTGAATTTGTAGTAGCGCCGAACACTGTCGATATCAAATCCAACCACTTGAGCATTGGAAAAATGCGCAAACTGTGCATCACCGGCGCGGTGATCAAGGTGCCGATGGGTATGAACGACAAGCAAAGGAAGTTTTGCAGGTCCCTCTCCGGGAAGCAGGCGCATCACCGTGTCCGCTAGTGGAATCACGTTTGGATCTGCAATATCGCCGGTGTCAATTAAAAGCGCCTTCGTTGATCCAACCAGAAGGTACATGAAAGGCGCCTCGAAGGTCGCGCAAAGATTCTCTCGAAGAATGAATGTTCGGGTGTTGTACTGATGCTCCTCAAGAGGAGGTGGTGGGTCGTTGGCGCAATTTCGTGAACCTTCATTCCAATGAATGTCCATCGATCCAGGCGCGAGTTGCGACCACCCGAGCGGGGACGTGAGCGGCACCGCGAGAGCCAGCAGGACGAAGACTGCAAGCCGGCTCGAGAGCCGCTTGGCAATGATGCGGTCAATCTCGTCTGTCATGGCTTACAAAGCCTCCTTGCGCGCAGTCAGCATCGAATCCAAGCTGCGCAGCCACAATCCCACAGCTTGATCCACGCGTTTGCGGTCGTGTGTAGTACAGAAATCCAGCATGAACCCCCGCAATCCAGCGAGTACGATGGTAGCGATAGCGCGCGCCTGCTTGCATTGATACGGTTCACTACCGAGCTCGTCGGTCATAAGCTGCAGCCAATCCTCAATGGTGTCGCGCAGGAATTCTTTGTAAAGCTGCGGGCGACGCAGCGCTATGCCGTAAGTTTCAAAGAAAAGACGAAAGAGCGGTTCGGAATCAGGCGCACTCATGCGCTTCCAAATGGTCTGGCAGCCCTCCGCAAAGCTGGCCCCCTCTACCCGGCCATAGGTGGTGCGCTGCCGTCGCCGGACCTGCGCCAGAACTTCGATAACCATTTTTTCCTTCGATCCGAAGTGGTAAAGCAGAACACGAGGAGTGCATCCGAGTGCTTTGGCTAACGGCCTGAGCGACAGACCGTTCAGACCATGCTTGATGAGATATTGGACAATGGCGTTCCGCAGTTCTTCCGGCCGTTTTTCATTTACGGGTCGACCCATGGTCTGACGCTACCATAAATGATACAGTCGTTACAATAATGTGCGGACACGCGGAATCGTACGAATCCATGAGTTTGGGTTGGATTGTCGCGTGTTCAACAGCTAACTGATAAGCGTCGCAACCGTTCAAGCGGATTTCAAGTTTCCGATTACCGGAGTTGGGGCCCTCGGCGTGTGTTCGGCTACGGAACAACTCTGGCGTGCATCACTGGCGGCGCATTCAGCGTCGCGTTCTTTCCAACCGCATCACGCGCCGAATCACGCGTCGAGCAGCTTGGCAATCACATCGGCGGCATTGTAATCCGGCATGTCTGGTGGCAGAAAGGAGGGAATTTCACGCAGGTCATCTCCGGAAGTGACCAGGCCGGTTTCAACGTACTTGCCGGCGCGTACCTGAGGATGCCCGACGTTTGCTACCAGCGCGTTGCAGAGGCAAATTCGGCCCACCGTGTCCTCGATCTTTCCGCCCTTGGAAAGGTATGTGCTTACCGGCTGCGCAGCGCAGCGATAATCAATCGTGCCCGCCGCGGTCCTGAAAGCTTCGCGGAGATAGCCCAGATCGCAGATGCGTGGTCTGGCCAAGTAAACCTCCGGCTCCGAAATCGTGCCTTCCAACTGCGCGACTTTGAATGGATAACCTGTCGGTGAAGCCGAAGGATCGGTGAAAACCCTGGCCTCTCCGGAAAGCGCCTTCTTCAAGAGCGCCTGCTTGTAATCGTCGCGCAAGTCCGACTCGGCGCAGAAGGCAAACGCGGTTCCCACTTGCACCCCGGTGGCGCCCGCCGCGAGGGCTTCGCGGAGCTTTTCGGCGCTGCCGTATCCGCCGGCGAGCCAGAACGGCAGGCCCAGTTCTCGCATCTTTTGCAAGTCGACTTCGTCGCGTTCTCCGTAAATCGGCTCGCCTGCTCCGTTCCGCTGCGGCTTCCCGCGCGGCGGCGCATTGTGTCCGCCGGCTGTAGGCCCTTCGACGACAAATCCGTCGATCTTGCCGTTGGCCTTCCGCAGCAAGGTAAGGGCCAGCGTGTTCGAGGCCACGATGGGGAGAAACTTTGGGCGCAGCAGCGGCGGAAGGTCGCACTCCGCGAAATCCTGCGGCACAAAAGTGATCGTGGTTTCCTCACTTCCCTGTGCGCCCGTAACCCGTAGTTCGTAGCTGACAGGCTGATGATTGGCCAGACGGTCGAGCACACCAGGAATCTTAAGGGGGATGCCAGCGCCCATCAGCACGTACCCAACGCCGGCGAGCATGGCTCCGTACAGGGAAGGCAGGTGGGGAATCTGAATCTTCTCCAGAAAGTTGATTCCCACAGGGTGGTCATGACCTTCGCGGGCCAAACTTACCTCGACAAAGTTGGCAACGATGCACAACTCGATCAGTTCGCGCGGATTGTTCAAGGAATGTTTCGGCAGGCTTTTGTAAGGCTGGTTTTCCGTCTTGCCACCAGGGATGAAATACGCTTCCCAAATGCGCTCCGCCATTTTGGGGAAAGGAAAACGATGTAGCCCGCGCCGCATATGTCCGCCGGGGTCGCCTTCCTGCAGCCGCCGGGCCAGGATCTGATCGATGGCCGTACCGGAAACGACCCCGAGTTGTCCGAGTCGAGATACTGCCCGCGCGAGCCGCCAACTTGACACGCCCGCACCCATACCGCCTTGTATGATGACTGGGTGTGTGCATTCCATATGTCCAATTATTACATGGCTAGATATTTAACTGCTGATTAAATCCCAACATCCTGTCGGTTGTGCCTCATTCATACTTCGCACTGGCCGGTCTGCGAGGAAACCGATTGGACGTATCCCGCGGTAATCGGAGAAGTAAAATATTACCTGCTATCGTCCCGCTGTGACGAATCTCTCTCACACGCTTGCGTTAGTCTTTATACGCGTATCGCCGACATGTCAGTCTCGTTGTAATTCAATCCCCGATTGGTTGGAAACGTTAGTAGTTATAAGAAATGGACGGAGCCGTTGGAGTCGAGTTTCGTGCGCCCAAGGCAGGCGCGCAGCCAGGCCGCGCCATGCCCCGACATCTGCTGCATCTTGATGCTACTGCACCGGCAACAAGGATCATGCTCCAACCCGCCTCAGAGAAACTTAGCGAAGCGTTCCGGACGCAGGCGCGGGCAGCCTCTAAGGTAACGGAAACAGACACCGGGACACTTGATCTCATTCGACGCTTGGCCCGGGCGTTTTTATCGAACGCCCGGGCAAGGATCTGTAATAGACTTTCGCTTTCGCGTGACCACACTTCTTGGATCGCGCGAAGAAACGTATCGATCAATATTCTCCGCACTTACGGAAGGCGGTCATGGCTCCAAATTCAGGCAACGGAATGCAGCACCTAAGCAGCGCCTACTCGGTTCCAGAAACTCTCAAGCGAATCGACTCTTTGTTGCAAGAAAAAGGCTTAACGATATTCTGCCGCATTGATCACAGCGGCGAAGCCGAGAAGGTTGGTTTGAAAATGCACGCTACTCAACTCATCCTTTTCGGAAGCCCTAAGGGAGGTACGCCCGTTATGATTGCGTCTCCCACGATCGCGATCGATCTTCCCTTGAAAGCATTGGTTTGGGAGGACGCCGACGGCAAAGTGTGGGTGTCGCATAATAGCCCGGAATATCTCCAGCAAAGGCACAATGTCCCGGGTGATCTGGTAAAAAATATCAGCGCTGCCGGCCCACTTCTTCAATTGGCAGTAAAATAGCCGAGTCCCACAGCCCGCAGGCTTTCTCTCGAGAGTTTATGGTTGAAAAACCTTCGAAGGCTTCTCAGCCGCAAAGCAACACCAACCCTAGCGCCGCGCGCGATCATCTCGCCAATGAGCGCACGTTTCTTGCATGGGTGCGCACCGGCGTTGCCATCGTCGTGTTTGGTTTTGCGATTGGCCGTTTTGCCATCGCTATTCGGCAATGGATGCAGATCGAAGGGCAGGGCCACGTTGTGCCAAGGTCCGGACTTTCGGTGTGGTTCGGCACCGTGGCGATACTGTCGGGCGTGCTTGTTTCGATGGCCGGGCTTGTTCGGTACCGGCGGACCCGCGAACAGATTGACTCTGGAGACTTTCAGCCCGCCGGTTTCATCATTGACCTCGTGGGAATTGTGACCGCGCTGTTCGGCTTAGCCCTCGCGGCGTATCTTGTCTACATTGAATTGCACTTTTAGCTAGAGCCTGCAGATCAGCAGCTCTCGTTCATACACCATTTCCTTAGGCAGATGATCGTGAAGTCCAATAAACAACTCTTCGTGTTCAATCACTTCTTTGCGCCAGGCTTCGCGGTCAAACTTTTGCAGTTCTTCGAACTTTTCCTTGGAGAGATCCATGCCTTTCCATTCCATGTCTTCGTACCGCGGCATCCAACCGATGGGCGTCTCCCGAGCCAAGGCCCGGCCTTTGGTGCGGTCCACGATCCATTTCAGAACGCGCATGTTTTCCGCGAACCCCGGCCACATGAACTTTCCTTCTGCATCCTTGCGGAACCAGTTAACGTGAAAAATTCTCGGCGTTAGCGTAAGCGAGCGCTGCATTTTGATCCAATGACGGAAGTAGTCGCCCATGTGATAGCCGCAGAAGGGAAGCATAGCCATCGGATCGCGGCGAACTGTGCCGACCGCGCCTGCTGCTGCCGCTGTAGTTTCCGATCCCATCGTTGCTCCGATGTAGACACCGGAGCTCCAATTGAAAGCTTGGAAAACGAGCGGCATCGTGGTTGCTCGGCGGCCGCCAAAGATGATGGCGCTGATGGGAACGCCGGTGGGATCTTCCCACGCTGGATCGATCGTCGGACATTGCGAAGCCGGTGCGGTGAACCGCGCGTTTGGGTGTGCTGCCTTTGCGCCCGTTTCTTTGGCAATATCGGGAGTCCACTTCTGGCCCTTCCAATCGAGGCATTCCGCGGGTGGGGTGTCCGTCATGCCTTCCCACCACACGCCACCGTCCGGAGTCAGCGCGACATTGGTGAAGATCGAGTTTTTTGCCAGCGTAGCCATCGCGTTGCGATTCGTCTTTACTGAAGTACCCGGCGCCACTCCGAAAAATCCCGCTTCCGGATTTATCGCCCGCAGAAGGCCGCGTTCGTCCGGCCGAATCCAGGCAATGTCATCTCCGACCGTCCAAACTTTCCATCCCTCAAATCCTTTGGGCGGGATGAGCATGGCAAAATTTGTTTTTCCGCAAGCGCTCGGAAAAGCAGCGGCCACATAGGTCTTCTCACCGGCGGGATTTTCCACGCCGAGGATCAGCATGTGCTCCGCCATCCAACCTTCGTCCCGCGCGATGTTGGAGGCGATTCGCAATCCGAAACACTTTTTACCGAGCAGCGCGTTTCCGCCGTACCCAGAACCATAGGACCAGATTTCGCGGGTCTCCGGGAAATGGACGATGTATTTTTCTTTGTTGCACGGCCACGGCACATCTTTTTGACCTCCCGCGAGCGGCGCGCCAACGGAATGCATGCATGGAACGACGCGAGGTATTCCCGTGTCGATCTGCTGAAAAACCGGCAGCCCGATGCGCGCCATGATGCGCATATTAACGACTACATATGGCGAATCGGTTAGTTGTACTCCAATCTGCGACATGGGAGAGCCGAAGGGGCCCATGCTATATCCCAGAACGTACATCGTGCGTCCCCGCATGGCGCCGTTGAAAAGGCTCTTCAGCTTCTTCCGCATCTCATAGGGGTTTTCCCAGTTGTTTGTGGGACCGGCGGTGTCCTTTGATAACGAGCAAATAAACGTCCGATCTTCCACGCGCGCAACATCGCCGGCGTCCGATCTCGCGTAGTAGCACCCGGGCCACAGTTTTTCATTCAGCTTGATAAGCGTCCCAGACGCCACCATCTCTCGGCGCAAGATGTCGATTTCTTCCTGCGAGCCGTCCACCCAATGAATCGCCGCGGGCTTCGCAAGCTCCGCCATTTTTTCCACCCAGCGCAACAGGTGCTCATTCTTGCTGAGCGGCACTGCAGTATTTCGGCCAGGCTTGCGCGGGACGTCCTTTACCGCTGCTGCTTCGTGCATGACAATAAGTAATCCCCGCTATCAACTTTACTAGGACAGGCAATGAAAGGGAAATGCGGTCCCTGCCTTGGACGGATTCGGTGGTGCGGTTTCTAGGTGGCTTCCGCCGGCTTGCGCTCGGTTCTTGCCCTGGGGCGAAGGAAGTAGTGGATCGCCGGCGTAAATACAAGAGACAAGACCATCGAGCTCAGCAGGCCGCCGATCACCGCGACGGCCAACGGCTTGAGCATCTCCGAGCCTGACCCAATGCCGAACGCCAGCGGCAACATACCTGCGATC